>Ga0105249_10000242_pt1 | contig 60635 bp, 49 predicted proteins | sample KBSS44metaG_FD_81522 | JGI IMG/M metagenome (GOLD analysis project Ga0105249, IMG submission 81522) | Switchgrass rhizosphere microbial communities from Kellogg Biological Station, Michigan, USA - KBS S4-4 metaG | ecosystem: Host-associated > Plants > Roots > Rhizosphere > Soil | place... | reverse complement strand
GATTTTGTCGGTCTTCCTCGGCGACATGCTGACCGATATCTTCGAGCAGCTCGAGAAGGGCGGCGCGAAGTCGACGAAGCAGGGTGGGACCCTCGACATCGGCGTCAGCGTGCTGCCCAAGCTGCCGCGCGACGCCGGCGATCGCAACCGAACCAGCCCGTTCGCGTTCACGGGAAACAAGTTCGAATTCCGAGCCGTTTCGTCGGGACAGAACATCGCCTTCCCGAACATGGTGCTGAACGCGGCGATGGCCGATGCGCTCGACAGCATCGCGACCGAGCTCGAAGCGGCAACTGCCAAGGGCGAGGAGCTGAATAAGGCGGTTGGCAAACTCCTGACGAAGGTCGTCAAGGAGCACAAGCGTATTGTCTTCAACGGCAACAACTACTCAGCCGAATGGGAAAAGGAAGCCGCCAAGCGCAAGCTCCTGAACCTGAAGAACACGGTCGACGCGTTGCCTCAGCTCATTACAAAGGACTCCGTCAAGTTGCTCGAGAAGTACAAGATTCTCAACGAACGGGAGATTCATGCCCGCTATGAGATCTTCCTCGAGAACTACAACAAGACCATCAATGTCGAAGGCCAGCTCATGGTGTTGATGGCAAATCGGTACATCCTGCCGGCAGCGCTCGAATACCAGAAGCGGGTGGGCCAGAGCGTTGCGGCCGTCCGGGCTGGTGGTGGGAAGAGCACGCAGAGCAAGAAGCTCCTCTCGTCGTACACAAAGCTGGTGGACAAGTTCAAGGCGCAGACCGACGGGCTGACCGCCGCGCTGAATCACAATGGCGTTTCGACCGAGAAACACGCGAAATACATGAGAGACAAGGTCGTACCGGCGATGGGCAAGCTGCGGGAGGTTGGCGACGACATCGAGGTGCTGACACCCCACGAGATCTGGCCGCTGCCGACCTATCGGGAGATGCTTTTCGTTAAGTAACAGGGCAGTAACACCAGGAGGGAAGGGGCACTGGGCTCCTTCCCTCGTCGTCTCCTCGCCCCGTCATTTTTCTCCTTCCTGGATGCCGTCCTTACGACACGTTTCCAAGTCGCCAACTTTCTGGATCCAAAAAGGCAGATTCAACGCCCGCGACGCTCACTGTTTTGAGCGAGGCTGGTCAATGGGCGCTCGCCCAAACCACAGCATTTCCGGGGGCTCAAGGCCTAATTAGAGGTTGCGACCATAGGCCATCCTCAGGTCGGAGGTGTACACTTCAGATCTCGCCTGGGTCTTGCAAGCGACGACGAAGAGATGGGTATTCTCGAGAAACTCCGCCCGCAGCCACGATGGAAGCACGCCGATCCCGGCGTGCGCTCCGCAGCCGTATACGAGTTGGGTCCAGAGGAGGCAGACGCGCTGCTCGCGCTCGCCCGTGAGGACGCCGACTCCCGAGTCAGGCGAGCCGCAGTCGGTCGGCTGTCGGAGGTCGATGTGCTGGGGGAAATCGCCCGCACCGATCCCGACGAGGACGTACGCAGCGAAGCGATCCGCGGGCTGGCCGGGTTAGCCGCCGAGACAAAGGAGCCCGACCGCGCTTCCGAGGTGGTGCGTCAACTGCTCATGCTCGGTCGCGTGAAGGAAGTCGTTGTCGTAGCTCGCGAGAACACCAATCCGCTGGTGCGCGGGGCCGTCGTCGATCTCATCGACGATTCGAAATCGCTCGGGTCCGTGAGCCGTCATGCCCAGGACGGGTCGACTCGTTTACGCGCCCTGGCTCGGCTGACCGATCCTGAAGAAATCCTTAACGTTGCATTAAAGGGCGAGCACACGGACTCGGCTGTGTCCGCGCTCGAGCGAATTCAGGACCCGGCTGCCTTGTCGGCGATCGCCCAGCGCGGCCGGAACAAGGTGGCCGCTCGACGCGCGCGAACGAAGCTTCGCGTGACGGAAGAAGCCGCACAGCCCTCTCACGACGCTCCCGTCAGGATGACGGCAGCGGACAAGTCTCGAGGGACGGAACTGCTCCATCAGGCCGAAGCACTGGTCGCCACCTCCGATCCCGACGAGGCCTCGGCATCGCTAGCGGCGGTGAGGTTGGCGTGGGCCGAGTTCCAGGCGGATGTGGAAGTCGACGAGCCGATCGCGCGGCAGTTCGAAGCTGCGAGCGACGCGGTTCGGGAGGCTATCGACGAACGACGGCGCGAAGCGGCGGCGGAGCGCGAGCGCCAGATGGCGCTCGAACGCGAGCAGGCCGATCGCCTGGCGATTGTGCTCGAGATCGAGGAGCTGTCGGGGCCCGGTGCCGCCGATCGCATTGCCGAATTGCGGGTGCGGTGGGACGGGCTGCCGCCCATGCCGTCCGAGTACGCGGCGTCGCTGACACGACGTTTCCAGGATGCGTCGCGCGCGTTCGAAGATCGCGAGCGCCGGCGGCTTCTCGCTGAGGCTGCCGTAGGCCGGCTCGAGACGCTAGCGACCGAGCTCGAACAGCTCGTGGCGTCGGAACAGCCAGTCGAGGATGTCGTGGCTCGGTGGCGCGGGCTGCGGCGTGACGCAGACGTGCTGCGAGAGCATGCGTCTGCCAACCTCGTGGCGGCAGAGAGGCTCGAACGCGCGGTCGCCGCTTTGGAACAGAAGGAAGTCGAATATCAACAGGCGAGGTCGCGGCAGGAGCAGGAGAACCTGCGGCGCATGCAGCAGTTCTGCCGGCAGGTCGAGGCGCTGGCGACGGCTGAACCGCTGACGCTGAAGGCCGGCGACCGGGCGATGCGTGAGATCCGCGCGACCCTCGAGGATCGGGCGCCGCTGCCGTCGAAGCGCGATCGACAGGAGATTCAGGCACGTCTCGAAGAGGCGCGCGCCAAGCTCGCGCCCCGTATCCAGGAGCTGCGCGACGCTGATGAATGGCAGCGCTGGGCCAATCTGCAGGTGCAGGAAGAGATCTGCCGCGAGATGGAAACGCTGAAGGCGGAGGCGAATCTCGAGGTCGCCGGGCGACGGATGCGGGAGCTGCAGGCCCGCTGGAAGCAGGTTGCGTTGGCGCCGCGGGCTCAGGGCGAGGCGATGTGGCGCCGTTTCAAGATTGCGCAGGATGAAGTCTACGCCCGGACGTCGGCGTTTTTCGCAGCCCAGAATGAAGAACGGGCCGGTAATCTGGTTCGCAAACAGGCGCTGTGCGAGCGGGTCGAGGCGCTGGCCGGATCGACCGACTGGGTGAAGACCGCGAGCGAGATTCAGACACTGCAAGCGGAGTGGAAGACCATTGGCCCGGTCGCGCGGGGACACGAAAAAGCTGTCTGGGAGCGCTTCCGCCGTGCCTGCGATCAGTTCTTTACCCGTCGTCAGGAAGATCTGAAGCACCGGAAGGAAGAATGGTCGGCCAACCTGGCTCGCAAGGAAGCCCTCTGCGTCGCGGCGGAAGAAGTCGCAGATTCGACGGATTGGGATCAATCCGCGGCGACGTTGAAACAGCTTCAAGCCGAGTGGAAGAAGATCGGTCCAGTCCGGAAGTCGAAGTCGGAAGCTATCTGGCAGCGCTTCCGTGCCGCCTGCGATCGGTTCTTCGATCGCTACAAGCACCGCGATCAGGTTGAGTTGCAGGAGAAGGCGGCGGTTCGCGAGACCGTCATTCGAGCGCTCGAGGCGCTGCTTCCGCAGGAATCGGATCAGCCCGTGCCGGCGCCTGAGAACCTCTACGACACTGTTCACCAGGCGCGAACGAAGTGGCAACAGGCGCCGGAACTGCCGCGGGCGGTTCAACAGGATCTGGCTGCGCGGTATCACCAGGCGGTGGCGCGCATCGTGGCGGCATGGCCGGGGGCCTTCGCCGGCACCGACCTCGACCCCGAGGCGACTCGCAAGCGGATGGAGAAGCTGCTGGCCAAGGTCGAGGATCTGGTTTCGACGCACGCAAGCCGGCCGGCGAATCTGTCGCCGACCGAGCTTCTCGCCCAGCAGTTGCGCGAGCGGCTGGCCGCGAACACCATGTCTGGCGGTTCGCGTGCGGCCGAGGCCGAGGACGCGCGCTGGCGCGCGATCGAGCAGGAAGTGCGATCGGCCCAGGCACAGTGGATGCGCCTTGGCCCCGTCCCGCCGCAAGTGGCCGGTCCGCTCAACGAGCGATTCCAGCGAGCCTGCCGGCGGTTCTTCGATCAGCGTCGCCGAGCCTCATAGAACCTTCGATTCCTGATTACGACACACCGAGGCACATTGCTGAAGTAAAGAATCCGAGCCCCGGATCCCGAGTCCCGGTCACCCTTCCAGATAGGTATACCCGTGCAGGCCGTCTTCGTAGAAACGAAGAAGCCTCCCAGCCCCCTCGTAGTCGACCCGTCCTTCGCGAACCGCGGTCTCAACGTCCGTTCGCAGCTTGCCCAGCAGCATTTCCGGGTCGAACTCGACGTAGTCCAGAACCTCGCGTACGGTGTCGCCCTTGATCAGGGCATCGAGCCGCGCGCCGCCGTTCTCGTCCAGGCTGACGTGCACCGCGTGCGTGTCGCCGAACAGATTGTGCAGGTCGCCCAGGATCTCCTGGTACGCGCCGACCAGGAACACGCCGAGGTAGTACGGATCGCCGTTGACGGCATGGAGCGGCAGCGTTTTCTTCACGTCGCGCCGATCGACGAATCGATCGAGCTTGCCGTCGGAGTCGCAGGTGATGTCCCCGAGGACGGCGTGCTTGGTGGGCTTCTCGTTGAGGCGATGAATCGGCATCACCGGGAAGAGTTGCTTGATCGCCCAGCTGTCGGGGATGGATTGGAACAGCGAGAAGTTGCAGAAATACGTATCCGACAGCTGCTCGTCGAGATTCTGCAAATCCTCGGGCACTTCGGCCATTGTCTGTACGATCCGTTGGAGCTTGGTGCAGATCGCCCAGAACAGGTTCTCCGCCATGCTGCGCTGAATGAGCGGCAGGTAGCCCGTGTTGAACAGGCTGATGGACATGTCGAGTGCCTGCTGCGCGTCGTGAAAGGCTTCGAGCGCGTTGCGAGCCGTCACGTTGTTGTAGGTCTCGATCAGGTCGGTGAGGGGCTGCTCCCATTCGAGGTTGGCCGCGGTCGGCACCTTCTCATCGCCGAAGCCCGACACGCCGAGCACGTTGAACACGAGCATGCTGTGATAGGCCACGACTGCGCGGCCGCTCTCGGAGACGATGGTCGGATGGTTGACGCCGGCTTCGTCGCAGACCGTCTGAATGTGATAGACGACGTCGTTCGCGTATTCCTCGAGCGTGTAGTTCATGCTCGATTCGAAGTTCGTCTGTGAGCCGTCGTAATCCACGCCGAGCCCACCACCGACGTCGATGTACTGCAGGCCGGCGCCCAGCTTCGCGAGCTCCGTGTAAACCCGCGCTGCCTCATTGAGCGCGCCCTTGACGATCCGGATGTTGGTGATCTGACTCCCGAGATGGAAGTGCAGGAGCTTGAGGCAGTCCTGCATGCCGCGAGCCTTGAGCTCTTCGAGGCCGCGCATGATCTCGGTGACGGTCAACCCGAATTTCGATCGAAAGCCGCCCGAGGACTGCCAGCGGCCGCTGCCGCGGGCCGCCAGTTTCACGCGCATCCCGATCTGAGGCCGCACGCCCATCTTCTCCGCGGCTTCGATGATCAACCCGAGCTCCGTGTACTTCTCGACCACGGGGATGATGTTGCGGCCAATCTGCTGGCCGAGCATGGCTGTTTCGATGAACTCGGCGTCCTTGAAGCCGTTGCAGATGATGGGCGTCGTGTTATCCGCAAGCGCGACGACTGCCAGAAGCTCCGGCTTTGAACCGGCCTCGAGGCCGAAGTTGTAGGGCTTGCCGAACTTGTGGACCTCTTCGACGACCTGCCGCTGCTGATTGACCTTGATCGGGTAGACGCAGCTGTATCCGCCCTGGTACTGATGCTGTGCGATCGCGGTTTGAAAAGCGGCGTGAATGTCGCCCAGTCGATGTTTCAGGATGTCGGTGAACCGAATCAGGACTGGAAGGCTGATGCCTCGGAGCTGCAGGCGATCGACCAGCTCCTTGAGGTCGATAGCTCTGGCGGGGTCCTTTGTTGGATGTACCTGCACGTGACCGGCTTCGTTGACCGAGACATAGCCGTTGCCCCAACGCGCAACTTCGTACAGCTCACTCGCTTCGTGGACGCTCCACGCACGCGTCGTCGAGGTGGCGGCCGTGATCGGGAGCGGCCGTCCATTGGTCACAGTGCTCATAAAAGAGATGATAAACGCCTTTCGGTCGATACCTGCTCGGATTTTAGTGCTCGTCTTCAGTCTGGAGCGTCGATCCTCGTCCTGCGCTCCGATCATTGGTGCGTAGTTGCGAAGCTGGGCCACCGTAGACCGCAGAGCGCAGACCGGAGACAATGAAACGTCACATGTTGGAGCGCGTGCCTGCCATCAGGGTCCTGCTGCTGCCGAAGGACACGAACGCCTACGGCACCATCTTCGGCGGAGTGATCCTGGCAAACATCGACCTGGCGTCCGCGATCGAGGCACGAAAGATCGCGGCTCACAGGTTTGTTACAAAGGCGATGCGGGAAGTGGAATTTCACGAGCCGGTGTATGTCGGAGATATCGTGGATTTCCACACCACGACGATACGAATCGGGCGGACGTCTGTAACCGTGCGGGTAGAGGTCGAGGCAGAACGATGGGGAAATCCTCCGTTGACGGCCGGTGCGACCGGGCACGGTGAGCGCGTCAAGGTGACAGAGGCGGAAGTGGTGCTCGTCGCGGTCGATAGCGAGGGTCGGCCGACGCCGGTGAGACCGTAAGCGTCATGGTGAGCAACCACCCACGATTCTTCAACCAGCTATGAATTGGATCAGTACCCGCGGCAATTCGCCTGCTATCAGCTTCATCGACGCTCTCTTTGCCGGGACGGCGCCCGATGGCGGGCTCTACATGCCTGAGCGCCTGGATCCGCTGCCGCGGGAAACTGTCGACCGGCTCCGCGGCGCCGACATCGTCGAGATTGGAACGACGGTCGGGTCGCATATCCTGCGCGACGAAATCACCCGGGAGGCGTTGCAGCCGCTCATTCGTGATGCCCTTGACTTCCCGGTGCCCCTCGTCCCTGTCACCGAGCGAGTGTCGGTCCTCGAGCTTTTCCACGGCCCGACAATGGCCTTCAAGGATGTAGGGGCGCGGGTCCAGGCTCGTCTGTTACATCACTTCACGGATGGAACGCCGCTGACGATTCTCGTCGCGACGTCGGGCGATACCGGAAGCGCCGTCGCACAGGCGTTTCATCGTGTACCTGATTCGCGAGTAGTTGTCCTTTACCCCGAGGGGCAGGTCAGCGATGTCCAGGAGGCGCAAATGGCCTCGCTGGGCGACAACATCACGGCCCTGGCTGTTCGCGGCACCTTCGATGACTGTCAGCGGCTGGTCAAGCAGGCGTTCGCCGACGATAGTCTTCGCACGCACGTCTGGTTGACGCCGGCGAACTCGATCAACCTGGGCCGTCTGTTGCCCCAGGTCTTCTACTACTTCGTGCTTGCCGGTCTGGCTTCGACCGCAAAGCGACTGATCGTGTCTGTGCCGAGCGGCAATTTCGGCAACCTGACAGCCGGCCTGATCGCCAAGCGCATCGGCCTGTCCGTGACGCAGTTTGTGGCAGCGACGAACGTCAATGACGCCGTGCCCGAATACTTGAAAACGGGACGTTACGAACCCCGGTCATCCATCGCCACCGTGGCCAACGCGATGGATGTGGGTGCCCCGAGCAATTTCGAGCGGGTTCAAGCTCTTTACAACAGCGACCTGGCCGCCCTGCGTCATGACATCGTGGGCTTCGCGTATGAGGATGCTCAGGTCATCGAGGAGATCGGCCGCGTCTATCAGCAGCACGGGTATGTGCTCGATCCCCACAGCGCGATAGCCTGGCTGGCCCTGAAGGATCGATTAGCCGCCGATCCCGAGGCGAGCGGAGTCTTGCTGGCGACGGCCCATCCGGCCAAGTTCCGCGAGGTCGTCGAGCCAGCGATTGGCCGGAGCGTTGAACTTCCTCGTCCCTTAGCCGACGCGTTGTCCCGTCCGAGGCAGTCGGTTTCGATGCCGGCCGACTACACGGCTCTCGAACGATTCCTGAGAGCGACGCCGACGTCGAGCTCCGAACTTCCGATTCGTACCGCCTAGAGCCCTCGCCGATGACATACCGCCCGAATTCCGGACAGCTCCCAGAACGAGGAGCGATTCCGACTCCATACACGTGGGACCTCAGTCACATCTGTCGAAGCTGGGACGAGTGGCAGGAGATTTACCGGGAACTGGAGCAGGAAATCGAGGCGTTCAGATCCCGGCAGGGAAGCCTGGCGAGTGGCGCGGATGCGCTCATCGCCGCGTTTCGAGCGATGGACCGGATGGGTGTCCTCAGCTATCGCGTCTGGTACTACGCCTCGCTGCGCTATGACGAGGACCAACGCAACAACGAGATCAACGCGCGACGCCAGCAGGTTCAGATTCTCTTCGCGCGCGAGCACCAGTCGAGCTCATGGTTCAACCCCGAGCTGCTCAAGATCCCCCTCGAGATGATTTACCAGTGGATGGAGATGAATCCACCGCTCGCCCTCTATCGCTTCGCGATCGAGGCACTATTCCATGAACAGGAACATGTGCTCGACGAGCAGGGGGAGAGGCTGCTGTCGTACGCGACGCGCTCGAGCAGTGTGTCGCACGACAGCTACGCGGCGCTCACGACGGCGGACATGAAGCCACCGACGATTGGTCTGAGCGGCGGTGAACAGGTCGCTCTCAGTTACGGACAATACCGGGCGATACTCGAAACCAATCGAAATCAGGAAGACCGCGCAACGGCGTACCGCACCTTTCATCAGATCTACGCGGACAATCGCAATACGTACGCCGCACTCTACAACGGTGTGCTGCAGAGAGACTGGTTTCACGCCCGGGCGCGCGGTTACGAGACCACCCTGGAGGCTGCGCTCCATGGCAACAACATCCCATCCTCAGTCGTCGAGACGCTGATCAGCGTCACCAAGGAAGGCGTCGCACCGTTGCGACGGTACCATCGGCTGCGCCGCCGTGTCCTTGGGGTCGAGAGCTATCGGTTGTTCGACGTCTCGATACCACTCGTCGAACATCATGCCCGGTACTCGTATGACGACGTGGTGCCCTGGATTATCGACTCGGTAGCCGGGCTCGGAGCCGAGTACCAGCAGCACGTTCGAGATGCGTTCAACGGCCGTTGGATCGACGTCTTCGAGAACACCGGCAAACGAAGCGGTGCGTATTCAGCACCTGTGTACGGCACCCATCCCTACATGCTGCTCAATTTCAACGAGACGCTCGATGCGGTGTTTACACTCGCTCACGAGATGGGGCACTCGATGCACACGCTGCTGGCCCACCGGGCGCAGCCGTTCGTTTACGCCGGCTACACGATCTTTGTCGCCGAGGTGCCATCGACGCTGAACGAGGCGCTGTTCCTCGACTTCATGCTCGAGCGAGCCGGCACCGACAGCCAGCGGGCGGTGCTGCTCCAGCATGCGATCGACAGCATCACGAGCACCTTCTACACGCAGGTGATGTTTGCGGATTTCGAGCTTCAGGCCCATCGGCTCGTCGAACAGGATCAGCCGATCACGGCGGAAGTGCTGAGCACGATCTATAGCGGGCTGCTGCGCGAGTACTACGGCGACGTCCTCGACGATGAGCCGTTGTCGGCGATGACCTGGGCGCGAATTCCGCACTTCTTCAGCACGCCGTACTACGTCTACCAATATGCGACCTGTTTCGCGTCAACCGCCCGGTTGATGCAGGACCTCCGGTCGCCGGACCGCGCGATCTGTTCAAACGGGGTCGCGCGGTATCTGGCCCTCTTGAGTGCCGGCGGCAGCGGCTACCCGATGGATTTGCTGAAGGCCGCTGGTGTGGACCTCAGTCGGCCGGACACAGTGCGCGCGGTAGCGTCCGAGCTCGACATGCTGGTATCGCGGCTCGAGGGAGAACTCGGCGGCGGCGGGTTGGCTTGACGGGTGTGATCTATCACAGTGCACTGCGGCCTGGCGCCAAGCGCTTGCGAAGAAAGTTCGTCCGTCGCTCGGGCGGCAATCGCTGCCAGCGTTCGATCAACTCGCGCAGGTGACGCTCACTTTCGCGCGCGAGCGCGTCGAGCGCCTTTCGCCGGCTTCGAGCCTTCCGCTGCACGTGCAGCCTCCAATACGTCGAGTACTGCCAAGTCGCGCGGCCGCCGTGCTGCGCGCTTGCTGGCGATGATGTCCGAGAGCGACGCCACCAGGACGGACGCGCCTCCAATCTCGATGCTTGTCGCGCGGTCGCGCACACCTGCGAACGAACGGATGCCATGAATCGTGGACATGAAGTCCACCTGCAAGCCATCATCGTCGCGCACGATCCGATAGAGGTCCGAGGCTGGATAGTACGGCCGAAGGATCGTTGCGTGCAGGGCGTCCGCCACCCGCTTCAACTTAATGAGATTACGCGGCGTCTTTCGATATAGGAAATCAAAGTCGACAGTCGTCACAGGAGCCCCTTGCAAGGCGGCGCCTGCGTTGCCAATGAGCACCGCTTCGAGGTGCACGTCGTTCAACCGGCCCGCGACCTCAGACAGCAGCGGCGTCGCGTCCACGTGCCCAGTATAGCCGTGCGCCGACCGAGCAGATCGGCATCGCCCGATGGGTGAGGCGCTTCACCACTTGATGACTTCGAGTCCATCAATCCGGGGAAAGCTGCGCAGATCGCGCGTCGCCACCCGGTAATCGAGCCATACGGCAGTGGCAGCAATGATCAAATCCGCATCGCCGACCGACGCGCCCTGTGCGGACAGCTCTGCATCGAGTCGCGCGTGAACGCGCGCGACCTCGAGGTCGAAGGCGATGACGGGAATAGAGTCGATCAGATGCTCGATGAAGCGTTCGGCCCGCGTGCGCGCGACCGCGCTGGTCAGCCGATGAACACCGTGCAGCAGCTCCGATGCGGTCATCGCCGATATCGCGATCGGCTCGTCATCGTCGGTGTCGCGAAGGTGCTGCGGATCGAGCTGACCGCGCTGGATGGCAATAATGACGCTGGTATCGATCAACGTTCCCACGGGTTCCGCCGCACTCGCGGTCGGTTGCGCGTGGCCGCCGCATCTTCCGTGGCCTTCAGGTAAGCCTCATCGGCGTGCGGCAGCGCCGCGAGCAACGCCTTGAAGTCGGCCACGGTAAACGGCGCACGATCGATGGGAGTGATCCGCGCCACGGCCTTTCCACCACGTTCGACCACGTAGGTGGCCCGCTCTTCACGCACGCGGTCCACGAGCCGGCCGAAGTTCTTGGCCGCTTCAGTCGCGGACACCGTCGCTCCCGAGTTGCGCCGACCACGCCTCGAAGTGCTCATGTTCCGTATTTTACGGATATTTGCTGCTGGCGGCAAACTCTTCATGAGGTCTGCGCTCGAACGTTGAAACCCCCTTGACCACGGGTCTCGCTGTTATGTATCATTGCATCCGGATATACGGATAAATGGTGGCTCCAATCCTGGATCACATGACGGCGCTGTCGGACCCGACGCGCTGTCGCATGTTGCTGCTGCTCGAAAAGCACGAGTTGACGGTCACCGAGCTGTGCTCGGTGCTTCAGTTGCCGCAGTCCACCGTCAGCCGGCACTTGAAGACGCTGGCCGACGATGGGTGGGTTACCTCGAGGCGTGACGGAACCAGCCGCTTCTACAGCATGCCGGTCGATGGCCTCGACCCGGCGGCCGCGAAGTTATGGCCGCTCATTTCCGAGCAGGTGACCTCGACACGAGGCGCAGAACACGACGAACGACGGTTGCGCAGCGTCCTCGGTCGACGACGCGCGAAGTCTCAGGAGTTTTTCGCATCAGCAGCAGCAGGATGGGATCGCTTGCGCGGGGAGTTGTTCGGCGATGAGTTCTTTCTGTGGGCTGTGCTCGGCCTCATCGATCCAAACCTCGTCGTGGGGGACCTCGGCTGTGGCACAGGACAACTGACAGAAGTTGTGGCACCGCACGTCAGGCGCGTGATATCGGTTGACGGTTCTGAAGACATGCTCGAAGCCGCGCGACAGCGACTGAGCGGCGCGAGCAATGTCGACATCCGGCAAGGCGAATTGGAAACGCTGCCAATCGAGTCCGGCGAGTTGGATGTCGCAATGCTGTCGCTCGTGCTGCACTACTCACCCGAGCCGCCTCGCGCGCTCGCCGAAGTCGGGCGCGTGGTCAGAACGGGCGGCCGGGTGCTGGTAGTCGACATGCTGCCGCACGACCGCGAGGAGTATCAACAGCAAATGGGTCATGTGTGGCTCGGTTTTTCAGAGAGCCAGATCACGCGCCTGTTGGGAGGCGCAGGATTCGAGCAGGTTCGCGTGCGAATGCTGCCTGTGGATCCCGATGCAAAGGGACCGGCACTGTTCGCCGCAATGGGTGTGAAGCAATAGGCCCGTGGCGGGTCCGAAGAGCAGGACCCGCCTACACAGCAGATGGACATCGTAGGACGGGTTTTGCTCTTTAGACCCGCCATGCAATTCAACAGCGAGGGAGAAAAAAGCAATGGCAACAGCAGTAAGCGGTAGCGTCCACGCGTACGAGCAGGCAAAGCAGGCGGGGCGGGTCCCGTTCAAGGTCGCCGACCTCGGTCTGGCCGAGTTCGGCCGGAAGGAACTCAGATTGGCCGAAGGCGAGATGCCCGGCCTGATGGCGGTTCGCAAGCGGTATGAGGGGAAGAAGCCGCTTGCCGGCGCCCGCATCATGGGCAGCCTCCACATGACGATCCAGACGGGCGTGCTCATCGAGACGTTGTCGCTGCTCGGCGCCGACGTGCGCTGGGTGTCGTGCAACATCTTCTCGACGCAGGACCACGCCGCGGCCGCGGTTGTCGTGGGACGGCCGGAAACCGGTGGCACGGTGCAGAACCCGAAGGGCATCCCAGTCTTCGCGTGGAAGGGCGAGACGCTCGAGGAGTACTGGTGGTGCACGGTCGAGTGCCTGGTGTGGCCGGATGGCAAAGGTCCTAATCTCATCGTCGACGACGGCGGCGACGCGACGCTGTTCGTGCACAAGGCGTACGAGTACGAGAAGGCCGGCAAGGTGCCCGCGTTCAATCCGGAGAAGGACCCCGAGGAGTGGGGCGTCATTCTCAAGGCGTTGAGCAACGAACTGTCGAAGAACCCGGGCCGCTGGACGGCGGTCGCCCAGGGCATCCGCGGCGTCTCCGAAGAGACGACGACGGGCGTGCACCGTCTCTACGAGATGGAGAAGAAGGGCACGTTGCTCTTCCCGGGCATCAACGTCAACAACTCGGTCACGAAGAGCAAGTTCGACAACATCTTCGGATGCCGTCACTCGCTCACCGATGGTCTCGACCGCGCCACCGACGTGATGATCGGCGGCAAGCTCGCGTTCGTTGCCGGCTACGGAGACGTCGGCAAGGGATGCGCGCAGGCACTGCGCGGCCAGGGCGCGCGCGTCGTGGTCAGCGAAATCGATCCGATCTGCGCGCTGCAGGCGGCAATGGAGGGCTTCGAGGTCAACACGCTCGAGAACGTGCTCGACAAGGCCGACATCTTCATCACGACGACGGGTAACTTCAACATCATCACCGCCGCGCACATGGCGAAGATGAAGAACCACGCGATTGTCGGCAACATCGGCCACTTCGATAACGAGATCGACATGGCCGGTCTGGCCAAGGTAGCCGGCATCAAGAAGATCAACATCAAGCCGCAGTACGACGAGTGGGTCTTCCCGGATGGGCACAGCGTGATGATCCTGGCCGAGGGCCGGTTGTTGAATCTCGGATGCGCGACCGGTCACCCGAGCTTCGTCATGTCAGCGTCGTTCACCAACCAGACGCTGGCGCAGCTCGAGCTGCACGCCAATGCCGAGCAGTACGGCAAGACGGTGACGATGCTGCCGAAGAAGCTGGACGAGGAAGTGGCGCGTCTGCACCTCGATCACATCGGGGTCAAGCTGACGACGCTCACGGCGGAGCAAGCCGAGTACATCGGTGTGCCGGTCGAAGGTCCGTACAAGCCGGATTTCTATCGGTACTAAGCCACTGACGGCGGGTTTAAAAGCCCGCCGCTACGTGCAGGTAGAGGCGGGTCTTCAGACCCGCCTTTTTTTCACGCCACCGAGGGGAAGAAGGCAGCCATGATCGACGAGCACGATCGACGGCTGGCCTCTCTCGTACGTCCTCCCGACTTCCGTAACCCGTCGCCAGCATCGAAATACGACCTCGTTGTCATCGGTGGCGGCACCGCCGGTCTGGTGTGTGCGGCGGGCGCCGCTGGTCTCGGCGCGCGCGTTGCCCTGGTGGAGCGTGCGCGCCTCGGCGGTGATTGCCTCAACACCGGTTGCGTGCCTTCCAAGTCGATGCTGCGGTCGGCGCGCGTCGTGGGGGAAGCGCGAGCCGGAGCACTGCTTGGCGTTCGTGCCACCGCGCAGCCCGACTTCAAGGCGGTGATGACGCGGATGCGAGGCAGGCGCGCCGACCTCGCTCCAATCGATTCGGTAGAGCGACTGTCCTCGCTCGGTGTCGATGTCTTCTTCGGCTCCGCATCGTTTTCAGGGCCGCGTTCGATACGCGTCTCCACCGCGGATCAGGCGCCAGGCCGCGAGCTTCGCTTCAGGAAGGCCGTCGTCGCGACGGGCAGCCGGCCGGCCATGCCGTCCATTCCTGGGCTTGCCGAAACGCCGTACCTGACAAACGAAACCGTGTTCGATCTCACCGAGCAGCCGCGTGAGCTTGCGATCGTCGGCGGAGGGCCGACAGGCTGCGAGCTGGCACAGGCATTCGCGCGACTCGGCACGCGAGTGACGCTCTTCGAAGCGGGCCGGCAGCTGCTCGCGCGCGAGGATCGCGATGCCGCCTCGATCGTGGAGGCGCGCTTGCGCCAGGATGGCGTCGCCGTGTTGCTGAGGACTGAACTGGCGGGCGTCCAATCTGACGGAGAGCGCACGCTCATGACGCATGTCGGAGGCGTGCTGTCGGTGGATGCGTTGCTCGTGGCGAGCGGGCGAGCGCCACGCGTGGATGGTCTTCAGCTCGAGGCAGCCGGCATTGACTACCGCGCGGATGGCATCAGCGTGGATGACCGACTGCGTACGTCGAATCGACGCGTCTTCGCCGCGGGAGATGTCTGTTCGAAATTCAAGTTCACCCACGCCGCCGATGCGATGGCGCGCATCGTCGTGCGCAATGCCCTCTTCTTCGGGCGCGCGCGGGTATCGTCCCTGGTCATCCCGTGGTGCACGTTCACCTCGCCAGAAGTCGGTCGAGTTGGCGACACCGGTGACGACGCGGCGGCGCGGGGCGCAGAGGCCGTGACCATCCCGCTGTCATCTGTCGATCGAGCGGTGATCGACGAAGCGACTGACGGTTTTGTGCGCCTGTATCATCGCCGCGGGCGGATCGTCGGCGCCACGATCGTCGCGCCTGATGCCGGGGAACTCGTGAGCGCCGTCGCAATGGCGATGCGGTATGGCGGCAGCCTCGGCGCTCTGTCCTCGTCTGTCTTCCCGTATCCGACGCTCTCGGTCGCGTTGCGTCAGGCGGGGGACAATTACCGCCGCGCCGCCCTGACGCCCGCTCTGCGGAGCGCGCTGCAGTACTATTTCCACGTGCTTCGATGATTGCTCTGCTGGTGGCGTTCGCTCTGGGCCAGTCCTCGTGCGAAGCGAGCGCTGCGTTGCTCGCTTCCGCAAACGAGCGTGCCGCTCGGTTCGATCTCCGCGGCGCGATGACCGGGCTTGCCGCGGATCTGTCCACATGCGCCGAGACGTCGGTGGCCTATTGGTACCTGCACGGCCTCGTCGCTGCGCGCGAGGCGTATCGCTTTGGCGGCTCGCCAGAGTCGCTGGAGCCGGTCAACGTGGCGATTGCCCAATTAGCTGAGCGCAGCCAGGAGAGTGCTGCTGCCGAGATCGCGCGAGTCGTGCTGCAGGCGGCATCCTCGGCCGCGCAAAGCGAACGAGACGAGATGGGGCTGTTTCTGGAGCACGCGCTCGCGCTGGAGCGGCAACAGCGTTCGGCTGGATTGGCCGGAGCCCCGATTGTGACGGCGCATGAAGTCGCCGGAGACCTGTGGCTGCAGGTACATCGCTTCGAAGACGCGCGTCGCGCCTACCTGGAAGCGGCAACACAGATCGGCACGACGAGACGAGTGACACTGGGCCTGGCGCGGACCGCTGCTCGTCTGGGCGATTTTCGAGCCTCCTGTGAGCGGTATCGCGCTCTCATCAGCGGCTGGGCACAGCGTGGTGGCGAGCCGCCTGAGTTGATCGAGGCGCAGATGTTTCTTCGACGAGCGGAATGCCGCGCGACAGCGGCGCAATCACCGCGGTGAGCTCGTATCGATTTCGCGCGGACGTGCTGGAGCAGCTCGAGCGCCACGGCGTCCGGCCCACGACGGCGACCCGGCCGGAACTGGTGCACGAGTTTGTGAGCGACCTCTATCGCTACGAACTCCGGCGGCTTCGCGACCGTCTCGTCAGGCGCGAGATTCCGAGGGCCGGCTATTTCGAGCGCGTCGTCGCGCTGCGCCGGCAGTACCCACTCGTTTCGCTGAAGCCCGAGCAGTGGCTGGAGTAACTCCCAACGTCCAACTCCCAACGTCCAACTCCCAACTTTTCAATTGCGCGCCCGAGCCCCGAGTCCGAGTCCCGAGTCCCGAGGAGGCTATCATTAGGAACGATGTCCCAGGTCCGAGCCGTACCCTCGAAGTTGCCGGCCGGTGGCGTGAGCATCTTTGCCGTCATGACGCGCCTTGCCAACGAGGTTGGCGCGATCAATCTGTCGCAAGGCTTTCCTGATTTCGATACGTCTCCAGAGCTGATCGAGTCGGTCGCGCGCTTCATGCGTGAAGGTCACAACCAATACGCACCGATGCCGGGTGTCCTCGCGCTGAGAGAAGCGCTCTCGCTCAAGATCGAGACGCTGTACGGCCGGCGCTATGACCCGGTCACGGAGATCACCGTGACGACCGGCTCGACCGAGGGACTGTTTGCGACGATCACCGCGCTCGTCCATCCCGGAGATGAAGTGCTGCTCTTCCAGCCGGCCTACGACTCCTACACGCCGGCGGTGACGCTCAGCGGCGGCACACCTGTGTACGCCACGCTCAGGTACCCGCACTATCGCATCGACTGGGACGAGGTGAAGCGTAAGGTCTCTTCGCGCACGCGCGCGATCGTCATCAACTCGCCACACAACCCGACCGGGATGATCTGGACTCCTGACGACATCCGCGAGCTCGGACGCGTCCTGCAGGACACCGACGCCGTCGTCGTCGCCGACGAAGTCTACGAGCACATCCTGTTCGATGGCGCGCGCCATGAAAGCCTTGCTCGCTATCCCGAGATCGCAGAACGCGCCGTCGTGATCAGTTCGTTCGCCAAGACGTACACGACGACCGGCTGGAAGGTCGGCTATTGCGCGGCGCCGCCGGCGCTGACGTCGGCGATTCAAGGCGTGCACCAGTGGATCACGTTCGCGGTGAACACGCCGATCCAGATGGCATACGCCGAGGCCGTAGGTCGCGATCCGTACTGTCGCGACATCACTGATTTCTATCAGGGGAGACGAGACACGTTTCTGTCGCTGACACAGGCCTCGCGATTTCGTGCATTGAGCTGCCAGGGTACGTTCTTTCAGATGTTCGACTACTCGGAGATCACTCGCGAGCCAGACACGGACTTCGCTATCCGGCTCACGCGCGAACACGGCGTCGCGGCGATTCCGATTTCACCGTTCCTCTACGAAGGCGAGCAGGCCGGCCCGGTCCTGCGGTTCTGTTTCGCGAAACGCGACGAGACACTCGAGCGCGCCGCGGAACGACTACTCCGCGTCTGAGGGTTTCTTGACGCGCGGGTAGAGCGCGAGACCGACGCCCGCCCAGAGGAGCGCGCGCACGCGGCGCATCAACGCCAGCGCGCCGCCTCCGCCAAGTCCCAGCATCGCAACGGGCGCCGCGTTCGAGGCTTCCAGGGCGCCGATACCGGCGGGGATCGCTGCCGATGCAACGCTGCCCAGTCGCGCAAACGTGTCGATCGCCAGCGCCGCCGTGATTCCAATGGGCTCGCCGATCACCCACAGCACCAGCCAGACTTCGAACGCGGTGAGGAGGTAGCAGACGATGGGTAGGATGGTCAGCGCAATCAGCCTTCGGCGGTCGCCACGGAGAAGGTCGAGGAGCACATCCTCGACCTCCAGCACGAAGCGCACGACTCGCGCGCTTTCGAGGGGACGGTCAAAGAGCCGCCCGAGGCGAGTGACCAGCCTGCCAAGATAGTCCCCTTTGCGATGGCGCGCGATCTCAGCGAGGACGCCCAGCGCGATCACCGTGACCATCGAGAGCAATGTGAACAGCGCATCCCACGTTCCCGGCATCGCCAGCAGCCTGACCGCAATCGTTGAGACGACTCCTGCGATGACGAGCGACACGATCGCGAACGCCAGCCGCTCGAGTGTGATGGCGGCGGTGGCAATGGGCGCAGCCACGTCGTCGTAGAGGAGCATGATCTTGAGTGGCTCGCCGGTCACGCCGCGGATGGTGAAGAAGCTGATGGCATCGGCCGCTAGCCGCACGCGAAAGAGTCGCGCGAAGCCGGGCCTCGCATCATCGGGGAAGGCGATCGACCAGCCCCAGGTTCGCAGGAGGTGCCAGCACGCACCGGGCAGGAGAAGAACGGGAAACGCCAGCCCAAGGCGGCTGGCGCTTGCTATCGTTTCGTCGAAACCGGATCGAACGATCGTGAGCGCAAAGAGCGAGACGCCGATGAGGAGGGCGACCGCCGATACAAGTTGAGGAACGGACCGGAACACTTACAGTCAGAACTCGCGAGCGGCAGCGTAAATCCGATTATTCCTCATCCTGCTCGTCGATTCCCTCGTCCGATCGCGTGGCGACATCGTCAATCTCGACGGACTGATCATCTTCCAGATCGTCGACGTCGTAGATGCGTCCGCCGGTCTTCTCTTTGATCGGCCCTCGCGGCTTGTGCTCCTGCTGCGTGGTTTTCTTTCCGCGCAAGCGCCGCGGGGGCGCCGGGGGTCCGAAGTTGGCGCTGCGATCGCGTCCACCCGGTCCTGGCGGTGGTCCGCCGGGGCCCGGCCGCGGACCGCCGAATCCGCCGCCCGCCGGACGTGGGCCGCCGAATCCGCCACCTGACGGACGCGGACCGCCAAATCCGCCGCCACCACCGGGGCCTGGACGTGGACCGCCGAAGCCGCCACCCCCACCGGGCCGGGGTGCGAAGCCGCCACCTCCACCGGGCCGGGGCGGTGGGCGATCCTCACGCGCGCGCGCTTCGCTGACGGCAAGCGGACGCCCCTGAAATGGCTGTGCGTCGAACTTGCGGATCACTTCCTCAGCGACAGCGCGATCCGCAAACTCCACGAACGCGAATCCGCGTGGACGACCGGTCTCGCGATCGACCGGCATGGCAACGTGGGCGGGCTCTGCGACGGCCGCTAAATGAGCTCTGAGATCCGCTTCGCTCGCGCCGTACGGCAGGTTTCCAATGAACAGACGGACTGCCAAGGTCTCCTCGTGAAAAACCCGAACTGATCGGGGTGGCGCTCGATTCTATCGCAAGTTGGGCTCAGGCTACGGTCTACGATCGATAGTTTGAGGCCTCAGTCTGCCGTCACGGCCCGGGAAGTACCCGCTGTTCGAAGAGACGCGAGACCTCGGAAGCGTGGATCGGCATACCCGGATCGACCAGGCCGACTCGCGCCGCGGCGATGCCGATGACCTCGGGGGCGCTGAGGCCACTCGACCGCAACTCACGCACGCCCGTGTCCCCCGCAGACTTACTGAGCTTCTCGCCCAGATCGTCATGGATGAGCGGATGATGCAGAAAAACCGGAGCATTTCTCCGTCCCAGCATCCGCGCGAGCAAAATCTGGCGTCCAGTGGACGACACCAGGTCTGCGCCTCGTATCACCAATGTGACGTTCTGCCGTAAGTCGTCGACGGTGACGGCGAACTGGTAGGTCCAATGCCCATCCCGGTCGCGAACGAGCAGGTCGCCGCATTGCTCGGCTGGCAACTGAGACAGCCTCCCCAGCAGGGCGTCTTCGAACTTTTCCATATCATTGCCAAGTTGCACACGAATTCCGCGCCCCGTCGCCACTTTCAGTCCCCGACCGCGGCAACGGCCATCGTACCGCTCGCCTCCGATGTCCTTGCGTGAGCACTCACAGGCGTAGACGTGAGCTGTCGCGCGCAAGCCCTCGAGCGCCTGCTCGTAGACAAACGGTGTATCACTTTGCCGCAGCAATGGCTCGAGCCCGAAGTCGGGCTCGAATCCGAGCCAGGCGAGATCCTCCAGGAGGGCCGCTTCGTATTCCGGACGGCAGCGGATGCGATCGTGATCCTCGACGCGCAGCAGCACGCGGCCATTGAGCGCCCGAGCGATGCCCCAGACGTAGATCGCATTGACGACATGCCCGAGATGGAGGTAGCCCGTAGGCGACGGCGCGAAGCGTGTAACCAGAGGCGCGGTAACGGTTGCCGCGAGCGCTGTCAGATGTGGACGGAGCAGAGGATTGATAATCAAGGATACGTGATTCCCTTTCTCAGTCCTCACGATCCATTTCCGCCGGTCGCGCATGCGCTGAAGGATCCAAATGGCCTGTTGGCCGCAGGCGCCGATCTCTCAACTGAGCGGCTGCTCGATGCGTACGCCAGGGGCATCTTTCCCTGGTTCGGCGACGATGACCCCGTGCTCTGGTGGAGTCCCGACCCTCGCATGGTGATGTTCACGACCGAGGTTCATGTCTCGCGCTCACTGCGCAAGACGATCCGCTCCGGCAGGATGCAGGTCACGCTCGACAACTGCTTCGGGCAGGTCATGAGGGGTTGCGCGGAGCCTCGACGCGGTCAGGACGGGACGTGGATCACGGATGAGATGACGCACGCATACCAGCGTCTGTTCGACATCGGGTGTGCGCACTCCGTCGAAGTCTGGCGGGGGGGGCAACTGGTCGGCGGTTTGTATGGCGTGAGCCTTGGCCGGATGTTTTTCGGCGAGTCGATGTTCAGTCGAGTGTCCGATGCGTCGAAAGTCGGGTTGGTCGCGCTGGTGAAACAGATCGAACGATGGGGCTTCACGTGTGTGGATTGCCAGATGTCCACGGGCCACCTCTCATCGCTCGGAGCTCGCGAGATCCCGCGTGCCACATTTCTGCGCCACGTCCGTTCCCTTGTGCGGCAAACCCCGGTGCGGTCGCCGTGGCGATTCGATGAAGACCTTCTAGGTACAATATGCAAGTAGGCAGGGTCCTGCACTGTGGACCCGGCGGATATTGCCTTGAGTCACGAGACATCCTCATCGACGCTGGCCGACCCGCGCAGCGATCAGAAGCTCGAGCGCCCGCGAATGTGGCGGGTGCTGCTGCACAATGATGACTACACCACCCAGGAGTTCGTGGTGTGGGTGCTGGAATCGGTGTTCCGGAAGCCGCGCGCGGAAGCGGTCGAGGTCATGATGCACGTGCACTTATCGGGCATTGGCGTTGCCGGGATCTACACGCACGACGTCGCGGAGACGAAACTGAAAAGGACGAGACAGATGGCCGAGGAGCAGGAGTTTCCGCTCCTCGTAACGATGGAGCCGGACGCAGGTCCAGAACATGAGTAAGACGCCAGTACCTTTCGCGCCGGAAACACTCGAGACTATCCAGCGCGCGTTCCGCATGGCGGCAGACCGTCGTCATGAAGAGGTCGGCCTCGAGCATCTGCTCCTCGCGATTACTGACGAGCCGCAGGCCCGGCGGGTGCTGGCGGGATGCGGCGCCAACCTCGAGGTGTTACGCCGCCAGCTGACCGACATCCTCGCGAAGGCGTTCACGCCGGTGGCGGCGCCGACGGTCGTCGAGCCGGAGCCGACGCTCGGATTCGACCGCGTGATTCAGCAGGCAATGATGCACGCCGTGTCGTCGAGCGCCAAGCATGTCGAAAGCGGAAGTCTGCTGGTCTTCCTGCTCCAGGAGGAGAACAGCCACGCGGCGTACTTCCTGCGCTCGCAGGGCGTCGAGCGGCTGCTGCTGTTGCGTGTGCTGTCTCACGGTGGCAAGTCCGAGCCGGCGGCCGCTCCCGCGGGGGAGCCCGGTGCCCCGTCGACCGATCCGCTCCAGGTGTATGCGGCGGACCTCGTCGCCCGCGCGGCGGCGGGCCAGATCGACCCGCTCATTGGGCGGGCGCTCGAGATCGAGCGCATGGTTCAGGTGTTGTGCCGTCGACGCAAGAACAATCCACTACTGGTCGGTGAACCGGGAGTCGGAAAGACGGCCCTCGCCGAAGGGCTGGCGCTGCGAATCCATCAGGGCGAGGTGCCTGAGGTGCTGAAGGGAGCGCGTGTGTTTGCGCTCGACCTCGGCGCGCTCGTCGCCGGTACCCGGTATCGCGGTGATTTCGAGGAGCGCGTGAAACAGGTGCTCGACCGCCTCTTGAAGGAAGAGAACGCGATTCTCTTCATCGACGAGATCCATACGCTGGTGGGTGCTGGGGCGGCGTCCGGCGGCGCGATGGATGCGGGAAACCTGCTCAAGCCTGCGCTCGCGAGCGGTCAGTTGCGATGCATCGGCTCGACGACGTTCAACGATGTGAAGCAATCGTTCGATCGCGATCGCGCGCTATCGCGCCGTTTTCAGAAGATCGACGTGCTCGAACCATCCGAAGACGAGACGCTCGAGATTCTCAAGGGTCTTCGGCTGCACTACGAGTCGCACCACGGCGTGCAATACGACGATGAGGCGCTGGCGGCAGCGGTGTCGCTGTCGGCGCGCCACCTGCAGGACCTGCACCTGCCTGACAAGGCGATCGACGTGATCGACGAAGCTGGCGCAGCGCACAAGTTGCTGCCCGCGTCGAAGGCGACCGGTCGGATCGGCGCGGCACAGATCGAGCAGATCGTCGCGAAGATGGCGCGCGTCCCGGTGCAGACCGTGTCGAGCGATGACAAGCGCGCGCTCGAGCTCCTGGACGTCGAGTTGAAGCGCGTGATCTTCGGGCAGGATGGTCCGATCGAAGAGGTGGCTTCAGCGATCAAGCTGTCGCGATCCGGCCTGCGGGCGCCGGACAAGCCAATCGGCAACTTCCTCTTTGCCGGGCCGACGGGTGTGGGCAAGACGGAACTCGCCCGGCAGCTCGCGCGCATCATGGGCATCGAGTTCGTGCGCTTCGATATGTCCGAGTATATGGAGAAGCACGCGGTGTCCCGCCTCATCGGTGCACCTCCTGGGTACGTCGGCTACGAAGAGGGCGGCTTGCTCATCGACGCCATTCGCAAGACGCCGCACGCGGTTCTGTTGCTGGACGAGATCGAGAAAGCTCATCCCGACATGTTCAGCATCCTGCTCCAGGTCATGGATCACGCGACGCTGACCGACTCCCACGGCCGCAAGGCCGACTTCCGTCACGTTGTCCTCATCATGACCACCAACGCAGGTGCCCGTGACCTCTCCGACCGTCGTCTCGGATTTACCGAGCAGGGCAAAGGTGGATCGTCGCGAGGCGCTCTCGAACGGACGTTTACGCCCGAGTTCCGCAATCGACTCGATGCCACCGTCACGTTTGGCGCGCTTGGCACGAGCGAGATCGAGAAGGTCGTCGACAAACAGATTGACGAAGTGCGGGGCATGGTGGCGGCAAAGAAGGTCACGATCGTGCTCGACGCGGCGGCACGCAGCTGGCTCGCTCAGAAAGGGTTCGACCGCGCGTTTGGCGCGCGGCCGATGGCGCGTCTCATCGAGCGGGTAGTCAAGAAGCCGCTTTCAGAGATGCTGCTCTTTGGATCGCTGGCCGACAGCGGCGGCGAAGTCCGCATCGCTGTGGAGAACGACGCGATCAAGCTGGTAAGCGCTGCATGAGCCTGGCCGACCTGCGCCGTGACTACATCGGCCAGCCACTGAGCGAATCCGAGTCCGAGGCCAATCCATTCACGCAGTTCGCGCGCTGGTTCGAACAGGTTCGCGAGACGGAGATCGATCCCACCGCAATGGCGCTCGCGACGTCAACTCGCGACGGGCGTCCGTCCGTTCGCAACGTGCTGCTCAAGGGTGTCGACGATCGTGGGTTCGTGTTCTACACGAATTATCAGAGCCGCAAGGCGCGCGAGATGGAGGCCACCGGCCGCGCCAGCCTGTTGTTTACCTGGCGCAGCCTCGAACGGCAGGTCCGTATTGACGGCACGGTGGAGAAGGTCTCGACTGCCGAGTCCGATGCCTACTTCGCGAGCCGTCCAATCGAAAGCCGCTGGAGTGTCTACGCGTCGCAACAGAGCGAGGTTATCGACAGTCGAGACACGCTGGAGCTGTTATTCAACGCCGCACGTGAGAAGTTCGACGATCACGTGCCACGGCCGGAATGGTGGGGTGGCTACCGCGTTATCCCGGACGAGTTCGAGTTCTGGCAGGGACGCCCGAGCCGCCTGCACGATCGGCTCCGCTATCTGCCTCAATCTGGTGGAACGTGGCGCCGCGAACGCCTCGCACCCTGAACGCTCATTCTTTCTCGCTGAGCACGCACTCGAAGTAGATAAGAGGCACGCGTCGATAGACGTTGCGCCCGACCTCGGTGAATCCACACTTCGCGTAGAAGGGGCCGCCGCCCGATCGGCCGTCGAACGCGTCCAGCCGGATCGCATCGACGGGCCATTCGCGGGCGACGATCTTGGCACGCTCGATCAACTGGCGCCCGATTCCCGTTCGCTGCAGCCGTGGGTCGACGTTGACGTCGTGCAGGTACACCGCTTTCACGACCGGCGTAAAGTACTTGAGATCGATCGCCCAGGGCTTCTTTGTCGCCATCCTCAAGCCACCGACAATCCGTTCCTGTTGTTTCGCAATCAGGACCCGTGAGGACTTGAGCCCTCTGGCGATGCTCCTGTCCGTGATCGTCGTGGACCAGCGATCTGTCCCGAAACGCCGCTGCTGATCGGCGTCCACTGCGAGCTGAAGGTCCAGGAGCGATTGGATGTCCGCTTCCGTCGCGAACCCTAACGACACGGTCATAACCGAATTAATTTACCGCGTGAATCGACGGCGGGGTCTTCCTTCGACATGGCCCACGCCGGGACAGATCCGCGGCGACGAGGTCGTGCTACAGTGGTGCCGCTCAGCAGTGCGACGCTGCTGTTCCGGATGCCCGGCATGGGCCGGGGAAGGTACATGGCTTTTCGCATTTACGTTTCTTCTCTTGCGGCCGATCGGCTGGCTGTCGCGCGCGACCTGCTGCGCGCGCGCGACGGGCTCACCCCAACGCTCATCATCGGTGCGTCTCGCGGCGCGGCGGACGATCTCGCGCGTGCCGTTGCGGCGACCTTGCCCGCGACCTTCGGCCTGCAGCGGGTCAGCCTGACACAGCTCGCGGCGCGCAGCGCCATCGTTGCGCTCGCGACCGAGGGATACACGCCGAGCACGCGGCTCGGTGCCGAAGCGGTGGCGGCAAGAGCCGCATTTGATGCGACGCGACAACGGGCGCTGAAGTATTTCGCGCCGGTCGCCTCGACGCCAGGTTTCCCGCGCGCGCTCGCTCGGACGCTGCAGGAGCTTCGACTCGCCGGCGTCGATGCGCGGCAGCTCCTGCGCGCATCGCGCGGCGGATCGGATCTGGCGGAGCTGCTCGAGCGAGTCGAGGAATCGTTCGAGCGCGCCTCGAGCGTCGATCGCGCGGCTTTATTTCAGGCAGCGACACAGGCCGTTGCTCGCACGCATCCGGCGTCGCTTGTGGCGTTGATCGATCTGCCGCTCGATCGCCGAGCCGAAGCGACGTTCATCGAAGCGCTTCTCTCCGGCAGTCAGACCGCGTTCGCCACGATGCCGGCCAGCGATCGTGAAGGGATTGCCCGACTCGAGGCAATGGGCGGCCGCGTGGAGATCGTGGAACGCGAGGGACACGCCAGCGATCTCGCCTGCTTGCGCCGTTACCTCTTCGACCCCGAAACGCCTCCCATCGAGCGTGAACTCGATGGCTCGCTCACGTTCTTCTCAGCGCCAGGCGAAGGACGGGAAGCTGTCGAGATCGCGCGGCGAATTCTGCGCGAGGCTCGCGCCGGCGTGCGCTTCGATGAGATGGCCGTGCTCGTCCGCGCACCGCAACACTACATCGGCCTCATCGAGCACGCGCTACGGCGGGCGAAGGTGCCGGCGTGGTTCGGACGCGGCACGCGCCGGCCGCTGACTGCCGGGCGCGCGTTCCTTGCCCTCCTCGCATGCGCGGCCGAACAACTGTCAGCCTCGAGATTCGCCGAGTACTTGTCGTTCGCCCAGGTGCCCTTGGCCAGCGAGCAGGCAGACACGAGCTGGGCCGCCTCGCAGGATGAGGCATTCGGTCGCATCCAACCAACCGAACAAGAGCTGAACCAGGAACCCGGAATCAGGACCGTGGAACTCGGAACCGGCGATCCCGAGTCCCGAGTCCCGAGTCCCGGCTCAGAGTCCATCCTCGCAGGGACACTGCGTGCCCCGTGGCGCTGGGAGGCGCTGATCGTCGACGCCGCCGTCATCGGCCGTGACGCAACGCGCTGGACACGCCGGTTGGAAGGCAAGCACGCGGAGATCGAGCGTCAGATCCGTGAAGCTAGACGAGACGATGGTGGCGACGAGGCAAGGGTGGCGGGACTCAGGCTGGTGCAACAGCAACTGGAGTACCTGAAAGCGTTTGCGCTGCCGATCATCGAGGAGATGGCAGCGTGGCCCGCTTCGGCGACGTGGGGCGAGTGGCTCGACTGGTTCTCCGCCCTGGCGCCGCGAGTGCTGAAGTCACCAGCCCACGTGCTTCGCGTGCTGGCCGATCTCCGGCCGATGGGCGAAGTTGGACCGGTCGATCTCGATGAAGCGCGGCGTGTGCTTGCCGAGCGGCTGCTGACGATGGAGTCGGAGCCGCCGACGTATCGATACGGGCGCGTCTGTGTGGGAACGCCGGAACAGGCAAGGGGACGAACGTTTCGAGTCGTGTTCGTTCCTGGCCTGGCCGAGCGTATGTTTCCGCAGAAACCACGCGAAGACCCGATCATGCTCGACGGCATGCGGGAAGTCGTGGACCCAGCGCTGCCAGTACAACGTCAGCGCCTGGCGTCGGAGCGGTTGCTTCTGCAACTGGCGGCCGGCGCCGCCTCGGATCGACTCTACGTGTCGTATCCGCGCATCGAGCTGAGTGAGTCACGCGCGCGCGTCCCCTCGTTCTACGCGCTCGACGTCATACGTGCGGCGACCGGCCGCGTGCCGCATCACGACGAGCTGGAACGGCGTGCGCGCGAGGCGGGCGACGCGACCCTTGCCTGGCCCGCTCCATCGTCGCCAGACGATGCGATTGACGATCAGGAGCACGACCTTGCGGTACTGCGTCGATTGCTCGACGAGGTCAGGCCGGAAGCGGTCAAAGGGCATGCCCACTACCTGCTCAAACTCAACGAGTGCCTCCGTCGCTCCGTCGTCGACAGGTGGGCGCGCGGTCAGCGGCGCTGGTCTCCGAGCGACGGGTTGACGCGCGTTCAGCCGTACACGCGGGACGCGTTGGCGTCCCAGCGCCTGGGTGAGCGGTCGTACTCGGCGTCGGCACTGCAGCTGTTCAGCGCCTGTCCGTATCAGTTCGTGTTGTCCGCCATCTACCGCCTGCGCCCTTTCGAGCAGCCTGAGCCGCTGCAGCATATGGACCCGCTGACGCGGGGCAGTCTGTTTCACGAGATTCAAGCGAGTTTCTTCCGCACGCTGCAGTCGAGAGGACAACTGCCCGTGACCGGCGCCACGATCGACGCAGCGCGCGCCGTGCTGAACGAAGTGATCGAGCATGTGGGCGATCATGCGCACGACGAGTTGGTGCCGGCGGTCGAACGTGTATGGCAGGACGAGCTCGCGACGATCAGGCGGGACCTGTACGCGTGGATCGAGTACCTCGCGCGCGACGGCGAAGAGTGGCTGCCGATCTATTTCGAGCTTGCATTCGGCCCGGTGCCGGGCGAACGGGATGAGCACAGCATTCGTGGTGACGTCGTGATCGACGGACGATTCAGGCTTCGCGGAGCGATCGACCTCATCGAAGAGCACGCGCAGACCAAGGCATTGCGGATCACGGATCACAAGACCGGACGCAAGCCGGAGCGCATCGAGAAGGTACTGATCGGCGGGGGAGCCGTGTTGCAGCCGGTTCTGTATTCGATGGCGGTTGAAGCGGCTCTCGAGCGCGAGGTGAGCCACGGCCGGCTGTTCTACTGCACATCGACCGGGAGCTTCTTTTCCCATCCCATTCTTCTGGATGACCGATCGCGGGCCGCCGGTCGCGAAGTCCTCGAGGTTGTCGATCGTGCGATCGAGACCGGCTTTCTGGCCGCGGCGCCGACGGAGGACGCGTGCGGCCGCTGTGATTTCCGGCCCGTGTGCGGGTCGGACGTCTTCAGGCGCGTGGCTCGCAAGCCGTCCGAGGCACTTGCCGATCTTCTGGCACTGAGGGAGCGTCCATGATGGGGTCAGACCCCTTCACTCTTTTTCCAGACGCCGACGACCTGACCCCGGACGAGCGCGCGCGTCGACTGATTCTCGAGGCCATCGATGACACGCTGGTTGTCGAGGCGGCCGCCGGCACGGGCAAGACAACTGAACTCGTACAACGGATCGTGCGTGTGCTCGCCGAGGGTCGTGCCGACGTTCGCGAGATCGTTGCGGTCACCTTCACGGAGAAGGCAGCAGGAGAGTTGAAGCTCCGGCTTCGCCAGAAACTCGAAGACGAGCGCCGTGACGCCACCACACGCGACGTCCACGGCCGGCTCGACGCGGCGGTGCAGAATCTCGAAGAGGCACACGTCAGCACGATTCACGGATTCTGTGCCGACCTCCTCCGCGAGCGGCCGGTGGAGGCCGCGATCGATCCGCTGTTTCACGTACTGACCGAGGGTCAGGCAGAGCGGCTGTTCAATGAGGCGTTTACGAGTTGGTTCCAGGCGGTAATTGCGGAACCGCCGGAAGGCGTGCGCCGGTCGCTGCGCCGGGCCAGCCGCGGCAGCCGACCCGGGGAGGCCGAGGATGGCCCGACCGAGCGGCTTCGTCGCGCCGGCTTCGCGCTGGCCGAGTGGCGCGACTTCCGTGAACCCTGGACCCGCGAGCCCTTCGATCGCGTCGGCGCTATCACGCGAGTGATCGAACTGGTCCACGAACTTGCGAATCTCTCCAAGTCACCTTCCTACGCCGGTGACAACCTGTACGTCGATACCGAGCCGGTCAGGAGGTTGAGCCGCGATCTGCGACGTACTGAGGCACCGCAGGGCGATGAAGATTTCGACGAACTGGAATCGCTCCTCGTCGAGCTGCGCAGGAACCGCGATGTCAAGCGCGCCCGAAAGGGCAGCGGACCGACCTATGCCAAAGGCGTGACGCGCGCGCAGGTGCTGGACGCGCGCGATCGGCTGATCCAGGCGCTCGAGGAATTTCAGTTCCGCGCCGATGCGGATCTGTCGGCACTGCTGCAACAGGAGCTGATGGCGTGCGTCGACATGTACGAGGCGTTGAAGGCGCGAGAAGGCGCGCTCGATTTCCTCGACCTGCTGGTGCGGGCGCGCAATCTCGTCAAGGACAACCACGAGGTTCGCAGTCATTTCCAGGGTCGTTTCAGGAGGATCTTCGTCGACGAGTTTCAGGATACCGATCCACTGCAGGCGGAATTGCTGCTCCTCCTCGCCGCCGACGATCCCGTCGAGACGAGCTGGCAACGGACCACTCCCGTCGCCGGAAAGCTCTTCATCGTCGGCGACCCCAAACAGTCGATCTACCGGTTCAGGCGGGCAGATGTGGACGTCTACCGGCGCGTGTGCGAGATGCTCGTCGAACGAGGCGCGACACGCGTCGAGCTTCGCCGAAGTTTTCGCAGCGTCCCCATGATCCAGAAGCTGGTCAACGCAGCGTTCGAGCCGGTGATGGACGGCGATCTCGACACCCACCAGGCACGGTACGTTGCTCTCGAGCCGACTCGCGAGGACCCGTTGGGACAGCCGTCGGTCGTGGTCTTGCCTGTCCCGGCGCCGTACGGTCAGCGTTTCATCGCGGCGCGTGAAATCGAGCGCTGTCTCCCGGACGCTGTGGGCGCGTACGTCGATTGGCTCGTGAAGAAGAGCGGCTGGACGGTGACCGAGCGGCACGCGCCCGGCACGCGTGTTCCACTCGAGGCCCGCCACATCTGCATCCTGTTCCGCCGCTTCGTGAGTTTCGGTGAGGACATTACGCGGGCGTACGTCGAGGCGCTCGAAGCACGCGGTGTCAAACACCTGCTCGTCGGCGGCAAGGCGTTTCACGACCGTGACGAGATCGAGACGCTCAGAGCCGCATTGATGGCGATCGAGTGGCCAGACGATCAGTTGTCGATCTTCGCGACGCTGCGTGGGGCGCTGTTCGCCATCGGCGACGAGGAGCTGCTCGAGTATCACGTTCTCGCCGGCCGATTCCATCCGTTCAGGATCCCTGAATCATTGCCGTCCGGGCTCGAACCCATTCGCGACGCGCTCACGCTGTTACGTTCGTTGCATGCCCAGCGCAACCACCGGCCCGTCTCGGACACGATCAGCGCGTTGATCGACCACACGCGCGCGCATGTGGGCTTCGTGCTGCGGCCAGGAGGGGAGCAGGCACTGGCCAACGTGCTGCACGTCTCCGAGCTCGCGCGCCAGTACGAGCTCGACGGCGGGATGTCGTTTCGCGGATTCGTCGAGGCGCTGCGCGAGGCCGCGCGGGCAGGCGAGGCGGCCGAAGCCCCGATTCTCGAAGAGGGCAGCGACGGCGTTCGCTTGATGACCGTGCACAAGGCGAAGGGCCTGGAATTTCCGGTGGTGGTGTTGGCTGACATCACAGCTCGCCTGACCCCATGGGATGCTACGCGCCACGTCGATCTCGAGCGCGGCCTCTGTGCACTTCGCATCGGCGGCTGGTCCCCAAAGGATCTCAACGATCACAAGGCGCTCGAGATCGCGCGGGAGCAGAAAGAAGGAGAGCGGGTTGCGTATGTCGCGGCGACACGGGCGCGCGATCTGCTCGTGGTCCCTGCGGTCGGCGACGAGCCCTACACCGAGGGCTGGGTGTCTCCGCTCAACGCGGCAATCTATCCCGCCGAGAGCGAACGGCGTGTTCAACAGCAGGCCAGCGGTTGCCCCGTATTCCAGAGCAAGGACACAGTCCTGATGCGGCCGGGAGGTGACCCGGCCTCGCGATCGACGATGTGCCCCGGCGAACATCGAATCGCCGTCGGCGGCGCGCACACGGTTGTGTGGTGGTCGCTGGAGTCGCGGGTGCTGTCACTCAATGTCCAGGCGCCGTTCGGCCTGCGCCGCGACGATCTGATCGTCAAAGACGTGCAGCCGGAAATCCTCCGGCAGGGACTCGATGCGCACAACGCGTGGCAGACGGGACGCGCTGTTGACGTCGCGGCTGCCAGTCGGCCATCCCTTGACGTGACGACCGCAACGAGCGCGTCGATGCTCGAGCTTCCCGGCGTCGAACAGGTTCCTGTAACGATCGTCGATAGCGGCAGCCAGGTGCCGCGGCCCGGAGGCATCCGTTTCGGATCGCTGGTGCATGCGCTGCTCGCGGATGTACCGTTCGGCGACGAAGGGCTCGATGCGCTTCCGCGGTTGTCGGAGGCACACGGACGAATCCTCGGAGCCACAAATCAGGAAGTCGAGGCCGCACGAGAACTTGTGCGAGGCGTGCTTGCTCATCCCGTCCTCGAGGCGGCCGGACGTGCCGCGCGCAACGGGCAGTGCTATCGCGAAACTCCCGTCACGTACCGACTGGATACCGGCGCGCTCGTCGAGGGGTACGTCGATCTGGCGTTTCGCGACGGCGCCTCGATGGTGGTCGTCGATTTCAAGACAGATCGCGAGCTCGATGAGGCATTGGAGCGCTATCAAAAGCAGGTGTCCATTTATGCCACTGCGGTTGGACGAACGGCCGGGCTGTCGACACGTGCTTATCTCATGCGCCTGTAAATCCGCCTGAATCCTGATGCGGGCGCATTGGCCTGCAAGTTGCTCTGAATCAAGACGGAGGCTCGAGCAATGGTGATTCGCTTCAAAGAGAGCGTGCGGATTCGGGTCTGGGGCAAGGAAATGAGCCGCTTCCGGAAGGGTGAAGTTCACGCGGTGCCGACAGCGGTCGCCGGCGTACTGCTGGCGCAAGGGTGCGCAGAACCAGTCGAGGAATCGGAACCGCGCGAGCGCCCCAACTAGTCCGCGTCAGCCAATCGTCGATCGAGATCGGCGATGGCTTGTTCGAGCATGGCGCGATGCGCCGGTGCACACGCGTGTTGCAGATCGGCGAGGGCGCGCGTGCGAGCCAGCATTAACGTCGCACGTTCGGCGCGACGTTGCGCCTCCTGAGGGTCGAAACGGGCCGCTGGCGATTGTTTCGCTGCGGCCGCCTCCTGCTGCGATTCGACGGATTTACTCTCCCAGCCTCTGGCCATCTCTTGTCAGTCCGTAGCCAACTTTTGTCAGGCCCTGGCCATCTTTTGTCGTCGACGGCGCGTGCGGCGCTGTAGGCGGGGTCTTGTTCCTGAGACCCGGCGTTCGGTCGACCCGCGTAGGCCGGGTCTTGTTCTGTAGACCCGGCATTCTGGCGGGTCCACAAATCAGGACCCGCCCTACGGAGACGTGTACTACCAAAGGCAGGACCCGCCCTACGACGCAGGTGTACACGCAGGACCCGCCCTGCGACGACGCGAGGCTACTTGGCGTGTGCCGCCGCGCGTTCGGCCGGCGCGACCGCCATCAGGTCCGCATGCGCCGACATGTGCGCTTTGACAATCGCCTCGGCCTGCGTCAACGTTGCCGCATCACCCGCCCTGAACGTCGCATTGGCGTCGATCAGCTGTTTCTGCGACGGCGGCGTTGAGTCGGTGCTGTCGTAGATCGCAGCGACCGGACACGCAGGCACGCACGCGCCGCAATCGATGCATTCGTCCGGGTGGATGTAGAGCATCGATGTCTGCTCGAAATCCGGTTCGTCCTTGCGAGGGTGGATACAGTCGACCGGACAGACGTCGACGCAGGCAGTGTCCTTCGTGCCGATGCACGGGTCAGTGATGATGAACGGCATGTCAGTGAGCTTACAACGGAACGGCGCCCGTTATGACGAGGCCCCGGCGCTCATCGGGCGCAAAATTGAGCCGGAGCCGGAATTCACGTTTGAGCAAGAGGAGATTTATCGCCAGTTGAACTACCACGGCAGCCGCCGAGATGTACCAGATCCAGCGGAGCGCGAAACCAGGAGTTTCAGCGAGCGCCAGTACGGGAACGGCCACGATCACAATGCGCGCTCCCGAGGTGATCAGCGACGGCATCGTATTGCCCATCGCCTGGAACATGCTCGAACTCACGAAGATCACGCCGGACGCGACGAAGTTGAACGCCACGACGTGGAGGTACTCCTCGCCGACCAGGACCGCCGCCGGATCCGCCGTGAACACGCGCACCATACCGTCGGCCCAGAGCCAGACTGCCACGGCAAGCACGAGCATCGCCGCTGCCGCGATCGCGGCACCCGTCTTGAACGTCTCCTTGACGCGCGCTGAACGTCGCGCCCCGAAATTCTGACCCGCCACCGGGCTCACGGCGAAACCGAGTGCCACGACCGGCAGGAAGCACGCCTGCAGAATCCGTATGCCGATGCCGAACCCCGCTTGCGCGGCCGCTCCGAACGGGCGCGATACGGCGTAGACGATCATCAAGTACACGGCCATGAGCGCGAACTCCGCGCCCGCAGGGAGGCCGATCTTCAGCATGTCGCTCCATAACGCAAAACGGGGCGCCCAGCTGCCGGGAGTGAATTTCAGGTAGGCCTCCGCCGGCAAGAAATACAGTGCCATCCAGACCACACCGATCGCGATGGCGAGCAGCGTCGCGATAGCCGCACCGGCCACGCCGAGCGGTTGTCCGATGCCCCACCCGAATATCAGGAAGGGTGCCAGCACGATGTTGATGATGACGGTGGCGGTCTGCACGACCATCCCGGGCCGGAAGTTGCCGGTCCCGCGAAGCGCCGACGCCATGGCGATGAGGCCGAATTGCAGCGCCATCGCGGGGATGAACCACAGCAGATACTCTCGCGTGAGTGCCATCGTCGCCTCGTCGGCGCTGAAGGCGCGGGCGTACGCATCACGCAACACCAGCGCGACGGCAAGGAAAATGATGCCCACCACGAGAGAGAGCACTTGTGCCTGGTTGAACACGACAATGGCCCGCGACTGATCGCGGCGGCCGGTCGCGTGGGCCACCAGCGTCGTAGTACCGACACCCAGCATTTGCGTCGCGGCGAGGACGATGAACGTGAGGTTGCCGCTGATGCCGACCGCAGCGACCGCCGTCGTACCCAGACGGCCGACCCAGTAGAGATCCACGAGCACGTACAGCGTCTGAAAAACCATGCTGACGAGCATGTAACTGGTCGTCCTGAGTAGGTGTCCGGTCAGCGAACCGGTCGTCAGATCCTGCACAGTGGCCTCGTGTAGGGGCATAGCTTACCTTGACCCCTCCGAAATCTGTGAGATAGACTCCTGCCCCGACTGTGCACAACGGGTCCCCGCCGGCCACGATCCTCGCGAAACCTTCCAACCGTGGAATCTTCCGCGTTGAAACATCCGAAGTTGATGGAGTGCAATTCATCAGGGTAACGTGGGCTGTCACTGCGGGGCCGGCACGGGCGGTCTGCGGCCGTCGCGTTGGAGGACGCATATGAAACGTGTGTATGGGCTCGTCGCTATCTCGATCTTCTTCGTCTCGTGTTCCCCGGCGCAGGCGCCTGCTCCGGCGGCAGGGGCGTCGGCCACCAAACCGTACGGCTCGCTTGCGCAGGTGATGCGGGGGATTCCATTCCCCAATTCCAACATCATCTTCGATACCCAGAGCACCGACCCGGCTGCCGCACAGAAGCCCGCCGAGGGCACGAGCGCGTCCTCACAGTTCTCTGGAGTGTACGGAGGATGGCAGGCGGTCGAGAACGCTGCAATCGCGCTGCAGGAAACGGCTAACCTGATCACCATCCCCGGACGCAAGTGCGACAACGGTCGCGACGTTCCGGTCAATCAGGACGACTTCAAGAAGTGGGCGCAGGGGCTTCAAGAAGCGGGCGCCGCCGCCTACAAAGCCGCTCAGTCCAAGAACATGGACCAGATGGTGGAAGTGAGTGGAACGGTGGCCGATGCATGCGCCGCTTGCCACGAGAAATATCGTGACAAGGAAGATCTGAAGATGCGCTGCATCCCGTAAGCATCATTACGGACACCCACGCAAGCGAGGTTGGAGCGTAAATGGCCGAATTGATGATGCCGTTGCGGAATGTGTTTCAGTGGGTGAGCGAACTCCCAACGAGCATCGCCATCCGGGAGTCATTGTTCTTTTCTCCCTATCTGACGGTGGCTCATGTCATCAGCATGTGCCTGTTTGCCGGCCTGATCGTGATGATGGATCTCCGGCTGCTGGGCATTGGAAACATGAGCACACCGTTCTCGGAAGTGCAGAAGCGTCTGTTCCCGTGGCAGATGCTGGGCATGGGCCTGAGCTCGGTCACCGGGCTCACGCTCACCTACTCCGATCCCATGCGCTTTTACGTCAACATCTTCTTCTGGACGAAGATGCTAGTGATGGTCCTGGCGGGCATCAACGCCATGGCGTTCCACTACATCACATACAACTCAGTGGTGAGGTGGGACACGAGATCGACCACGCCGTTTGGAGCGAGGCTCTCCGGCGCATTGTCGATTCTGCTGTGGGCTGTTGTCATCGTATCGGGGCGGCTCATCCCGTACAACTGGTTCCAGAACTAGTCGATGGCGCCCGGCATACGCTGGGCGCTCCGACATCGAGACTGATCAGGAGTCGATCGAATGCTACAGGGGTTCTTCGAGGCGATGGGCCAATGGCCCATCAGTCAGGCAATCGGGGCCTCCATCTGGATTTATCCGCTGGTCCAGGCGGTGCACCTGGTGTTCCTGGCGTTCTTCGCGGGCGGAATCATCATCGTGGACCTGCGGCTGCTTGGTTACGGGATGCGATCGAAAACGATTGCACAGGTCGCTCGCGACGCGCGCCCCTGGATGATCCTGGGCTTTCTCGGACTGGTTGCCACTGGGCTGCCACAGTTGATGCAGAACGCCACCCGTGAGTATTTCAGCGAGTTCTTCTGGTACAAGATGTACCTGATCGGGTTCGGGCTGATCTTTCTTGTCACAGTGCGCCGCAAGATGACTCAGGGCGCTGAAGCAACTGCAGCGTCCAAGGTCGTTGGGCTGATCTCGATGGCGATCTGGACTGGCGTGACGATCACCGCGAGATTGATAGGACTGTTTACTTAGCCCGCGTTTCGGGAACTTTCCCCAGGCCCGCAGCGAGCAGGAACCCACCAAGGGCCAGGGCGGAGATCACGACCAGCATAATCACGGTCCAGATCAACCACCAGCCTGCGATGGTTCCGCGTTCCGTCGCAATGGCCATCGTCGGTACCAGGTACTTACCGAGAAGGATGTTCAGGAGTCCGAGGGCAATCACCACGATTCCTGCAACAATCCACACGTTTCGGTTCATTCGTTTGCGTCTCCCGCCTCTCTCTCGAGAGGCCGAGAGATTATAGCGAAACTGGCGTCGTCAACTCCCAAACTCCAACTTCCGAAAAGCTCACTGCCCTGGGAGTCGGAAGTTGGGAGTTGGACGTTGAATCAGTTGCCCGGTCCCGCGCCGCGACCCGCGCCTGGAATGAGGCCTCCCGGTCCGGCCTCGCCAATCGGCTGTCCACCGACCCCGAGACCATCTTGCACCGGACGCCGCGGACGTATGATCCCGCGCTGCAGATCGGCCGCAACTTTCTGATCTTCCGCGCGTTCGGCGCCGAGTGACTGGCGGACGGCGTAGTTGCCCTCGTGGCACTCGTAGGGCAGCAGCGTCCCGCCATCGAGCGGCGTCAGCGGCAAAGACAGCGTGAACGGACGCATGTACGTCACCGGATCGTCCACGGTGATCTGGTACTGAAGAATCTGATCCGCCACGCGCTTGAAGCGCTCGGTGATCTTCATCTTGTCGCTGTGGCGCAAGCCGTTGCCGTTAGGGCCGATGCTGGTCTTGTCGGTCAGGTTCGTGGTCTCGACAACCAGTTCGTCGCCTTCCCAGTGCGCGCGCGAATCACCCAGATACTGTTTGATGCTCGGCGACACATGCGATCTGCCGTCGGTGTAGAAGAACCGCGAGTCATGGATCATCTCGTAGCTGAGGGCCACCATGCCGGGCGCCTGGACGATGCGGTTGCCGTTACCGTAGACAACGCGCATCACGGATCCGACGATGCCGCGAGTGATGCAGCGGTCGTACAACGTGAAGTCCTCGGTCGAATCGAACGGTCCGTTGCCGAACGTCCCTTGATCCCGAGGCGCGCGCCGCTTCTGCGCTTCGGCGGTGAAGGCAGGTGTGCGGCCGTCGGGAGGATCGACGATCAGTGAGGTCTGACGGAACGCGCGTCTCGCGAAATCTCCGCGGAACGATCCCACGGCGTTCTCGGCGTTGCTGATGCCTGTCTGAATCTGCTTCTGCCGCGCGGCGAATTCCTCGTCGTTCAGATACAGCCGATCGCCGAAGTTCTGCGGCCTCGACATCGGCATCGTCGCATCGTCGCTGCTCCAGACCCCCTGCAGATCCGGGTCGCCCCATGGTGTCTTCGGAACCGTATACGGAGCGGCGGGACCGCCGTTGTACGCCGTGATGACCAGAGCTGGAGTAGCGCCCTGCCCCGACAGTGGTAATGACGCCATCGCGACCAGCGCCATCGTGCCTGCTGTCGCGAGCGACGCGAGAACTCGCCTATTCATCAGTCATCTCCTCTTCGACGTCCATAGATTTTAGCGCTCTTGATCGCCTTCGGGCGGCGCCGGCTCGTCCGCTTCTTGTCAGTTCCACGTCCGGGCACGTAACTAATTCGCATCCTCCGGATCGCGCGTCGCGGCCGGAGCCGGGCCTGCGGCACGGCCGCGGCCGCCGCCAGTGCCACTCTCCTGGACGCCGCGTCGAGGACGAATGATGCCGCGCTTCAGGTCCGCCTCGAGCGCTCGATCCTCGGCCCGTTCGGCGCCGAGCGATTGCAGGATCGCGAGGTTCCCCTCGTGGCATTCATAGGGAAGCAGCATGCCGCCATCGAGCGGGGTCAACGGAAACGACATCGTGAACGGTCTTTCATACGTCACTGGATCATCGACCGTGAACTGATATTGGAGGACGTCGCCCGCGACGCGCTTGAAGCGCTCCGTGATCACCATCCTGGCGCTGTGTCGAAGACCGTTCCCGTTGCCGCCGATGCTCGTCCGATCCGTGAGGTTGGTCGTCTCGACCACCAGCTCGTCGCCTTCCCAGCGAGCTCTCGAATCGCCCAATAGCTGCCGGATACGTGTCGCGATGTGCGGGCGCCCGTCCGTATACATCACCCGCGTGTCGTGAATCATCTCGTAGCTGATCGCCACCATTCCGGGCGCCTGGACGATACGGTTGCCGTTGCCGTAGACCACGCGCAGGACCGAGCCGACAATCCCGCGTGTGATGCAGCGGTCGTACAGCGTGAAGTCTTCAGTCGTGTTGAATGGACCATCGCCAAACGTCCCACGATCGCGCGAGGCGCGGCGCTTCTGCGCCTCGGCCGTGAACGCCGGCATGCGCCCGTCGGGCGGGTCCACGATGATCGATGTCTGCCGGAAGGCCCGCCGCGCGAAATCGTTACGGAAGGTGCTGGTGGCGTTGTTCTCGCGGTTGGCGACGTTCGCCTCCACCTGCTTCGCGCGCGCCGCGTATTCCTGGTCGGACTGATACAACTGCGTACCGAGCGCAGGTGGTCGTTCGCGCGGGATCCCTTCAGTGTCGTCGCTCGACCATGTGCCCTGCAGATCGGGTTCGCCCCACGGCGTCCGCGGTGTCACGTAATTGGTTGGAGGTCCCCCGTTATACGCCGTGATCACAAGCGGGGGAGCGGAACCGGATGCGCTCTGACCGGCCACCGGCAGCGACGCCATCAACGCCACGACTGCCGCGATCGCGAAGGATGCGAGAACTCGCGTGATCATGTCCTGACTCCTTGATGAACCCAGCGGGGAGCCGAAGGCCCAGGGCCGGAAGCCCGGAGCCGAGATGACGTCGCAGGGTCTGTCTTGAGGGCGGACCCGACGGCAGAAGTCGAAGATTGCGTGCGTATTATACGGCGCGATCCCCCTTTGCTCTACGTGGTCCAGTCTGTTAGCCTGTGTGTATGAAACGTACGAATGTTGTGCTTGATGAGGCATTGCTCGAGGAGGCAGTCCGCGTCAGCGGCGAACGCACCTACTCGCGCACGATCGAGCGCGCCCTGCATGAGATGGTGCGCCGGGCCAAAGCCCGAGCGATCGACCAGTTAGCAGGCTCGGGTTTATGGCAAGGTCAGTTGGCTGAGATGCGTGGCGACGCGGCGTCTCTCGTCCGCGAGGCGCGTGGCGTGTATCGGACGCGAAAGCGCCGTGTTTCTCGTTGACACGAGCGCATGGATCGAGGTGTTTCGGCGCGGCAGCCGGCTGACCGTCGATCAACTGGTGGACGATCGCGACCTCATCGTCACGTGCCCTCCCGTCATAGAGGAAGTGCTTCAGGGTTTCGGCGACGAGCGGGCTTTTGCCGTCGCGCGCACGGCAATGCTCGCGTTGCCGTGCGTAGCGCTGCCGCTTACCCTTCCGATTATTGAGGGGGCCATTGACATCTACCGCCGGGCTCGGCGGCAGGGCGTCACCGTGCGTTCGAGTGTCGATTGCCTTATCGCCAGTTGCGCGGCGACGTATGACCTGACCGTCGTGCACCGGGATCGTGACTACGCGCAGATTGCCAAAGTTATCGCGCTCAACCACCGCGACATCGGGCGTCTGGTCAAGGATACCTGACTGTCAGGGACGCCAACGGTCTACGATAAGATCACGTGCTGGCCGTGTCGGTTTGGCCTGTTCATTGTGGCTGCCGAAAGGGTGGCCAAAGGACTCTTGCATGCGCAGATTCGGTGGATCGCTGACGATCGTCGCGGTGCTCGCGGTCGCGACCCTGGCCGCACAGTCAGGTTCGAGTGCCCCCGCTCGAACCGCTTCGAAGCCGTACACAACGTGGACAGCCTACCAGGGCGGCTCTCATTCATCCCAGTATTCGGCGCTCGATCAGATCAACAAGTCGAACGTCTCGAAGCTCGAGGTCGCCTGGACCTACTCGATTTCCGGCACCGTGACATTCAACCCCATCGTCATCGACGATGTGATGTACGTGCAGGGCACCGGAAACGCCATCGTTGCGCTCGAGGCGGCCACCGGTAAAGAACTCTGGCGCCATGAGAACCAGGGGGCAATTGGCGCCCGAGGGATTAACTATTGGGAGAGCCCCGATCGTTCGGATCGCCGGCTCGTGTACCTCAACGCGGGCAACCTCACGGCAATCAACGCGAAGACCGGCGAGACGATTACGTCGTTTGGAAACAACGGTCGCGTCGATCTGCGCGTGGCCTTGTGGCGGGAGGCGCGGAATCCACTGCAAACGAGCAACCCTGGCCGCGTCTTCGAAAACCTGGTCATCATCTCGCTGCCGGCGCAGGGTGCCGGTTACGACTCGACGCCCGCCGATGTCCAGGCATACGACGTCCGGACAGGCAAGATCGTGTGGGTCTTCCACAGCATTCCTCACCCGGGCGAATTCGGTTACGACACGTGGCCGGAAGGGGCTTACAAGAAAGCCGGCGGCGTTCACAACTGGAGTGAGTTCACGGTCGATGCGCAGAACGGAATCGCATTCATTCCCTTTGGCACTGCGCGCTTCGATTTCTACGGTGGTGACCGCCCAGGAAACAACCTGTTCGCCAACAGCCTCGTCGCGCTCGACGCGCGAACGGGGAAGCGGCTCTGGCATCAGCAGCTCGTGCACCACGATCTGTGGGACTACGACCTTCCACAGGCACCGAAGCTGTTGACGCTCCGTCAGAACGGCCGCAACATCGACGTGGTCGCGCAGGCGACCAAGTTCGGCTTCATCTTCGTGTTCGATCGCAAGACGGGGCAACCGATCTTCCCGATTGAAGAGCGCAAGGTCCCGCAGTCGGATGTCCCGGGTGAGAAGAGCTCACCGACGCAGCCGTTCCCGACAAAACCCGCGCCGTTCGCCAGGCAGTCGTTCACCGAGAAAGACATCAACCCGTATCTGCCGGAGGCAGAGCAGGAGATGCTGCGTCAGCGGTTGAGATCGGTGAGGAACGAGGGGCTCTTTACACCGCCCAGTCTCGAGGGCTCGATCGAGCTGCCCGGTCACAACGGCGGCGCCAACTGGGGCAGTTCCGCCGTCGACCCCACTCGCGGTGAGTTCTACGTCGTCGCCAAGAACATGCCGACGTTGATGCGCCTGGTCCTGAGCAACGAAGAGCCGACGGCGGGCGGTGCGCTTGGCGGCGGACCGGCGAGTCCGATCCTTACCGCAGAGCAGAAGGCGCAATTGATGGCGGCCGCGAAGGAGGCTGCGTCGAAGGGGCCGGTGCGTTACACGTCGCCGTACGACTTCATGCTGAGCCCCTCGAACGGGATGACGGCGATTAGTCCTCCCTGGTCGGAGATCACGGCCTACGATCTCAATACCGGTGAGATCAAGTGGCGAGTTCCGGACGGCGGAGTCACTGCGCCGTCCGAGCTCGGTATCAAGTCCGACTCCGGGGCTCACATGCCTCGCGGCGGTCCACTCGTCACTGGTGGTGGGCTTGTGTTCGTTGCTACCGCGTCGGATCGCACCGTGCGCGCCTACGATCGCGACTCGGGCAAGGTGGTGTGGACGAAGGATCTTCCGACGGGCTCGGAAGGGGTTCCGGCGACGTACGAAGTGGGAGGCCGTCAGTTCATCGTCTTTCCGGTTGCTGCGGGTGCGGGGTTGTTCCCCGCGCGTTTCGGTGGTCCCGCACCTCGCGGGGGTGGAAACGGTGCGGCAGCGGGCGGTGGCCCTGAGGCCCAGGGCGGTGGACGCGGACGTGGCGGGCGAGCAGGTGGACCGCCGCCGGCGCCCGGGGCTTACATCGCTTACGCGTTGCCGCGATGAACTCGAAACCAATTTCGATTCTGACGGCGGCCGTGGTGATCGCTGCGGCGATTGGCGTGTGGGCGCAGGGGTCGGCGTCCAGCTCTACGCGCAATCAAATCGCTCCCGGCGATTGGCCCAATCTGAATCGCGATCTCGCGGCAACGCGTTTCTCTCCCCTCACGCAGATCAACACGAGCAACGTTGCGTCACTGAAGCAGGCGTGGACATATCGGCTCGGCGGTGGCGCGACGTCAGTGCCATTGGTAGTTGATGGTGTGATGTTCGCGTCGAGTGGTCCTCGCGTCGTTGCGCTCGATGCCGACACTGGGAAAGAGGTCTGGGCCTTCACGGTGCCCGCGGCACCGGCCGCGCCTCCGCCCCCGGTCAGCGACGCACAAGCGCCGGCGGCTGCGGCGCCGCCGCCGGGACTGGCGCCTGCCGGAGGGGGTCGTCGCGGTGGCGGACCTCCCGTACCCGCAGCTTCACAACGCGGTGTGGGGTACTGGCCGGGTGAGGCTGGCACTGCGGCGCGGGTGATGTTTCTCAGCGGTACTCGGCTGTTTGCCGTCGATGCTGCGACCGGAACAGCGTCAGCAGGATTCGGGACTGACGGTATCGTCGACATCGGCGTTCCGTACAACGGCACACCCACCGTTTATCGCAATGTCGTCATCATCGGTGCCAACGTCAATGAGGTGCCGCAGGGACCTCCCGGCAATCCGCGAGCATTCGACGCGAAGACTGGCAAGAAACTGTGGGAGTTCCAAACCGTTCCGCAACCGGGTGCGAAGTTCAACGAGACATGGGGCGACGGCTGGAAGGAGCGCTCCGGCACGAACATGTGGGGCTTTGCAGCCCCTGTCGATGTCGAGCGCGGGATTGTGTACCTGCCGATTTCAGGACCGGCCGCCAATTACTACGGCGGCGATCGACCGGGCCGAAACGATTTTGCCAACTCCGTCGTCGCAGTTGACGCACAGACGGGCAAGTATCTCTGGCACTTCCAGACGGTCCATCACGACATCTGGGACTCGGACGTGCCGACCGCCGGCGGCCTGGTCGAAGTCATGCAGAACGGTCGTCGGGTTCCGGCGATCGCCCACGTCGGGAAGACGAGCTATCTCTTCGTCCTCGATCGCGTGAGCGGGAAGCCAATCATTCCGGTCGAGGAGCGTCCGGTGCCGAAAGGCGACGTACCGACAGAATGGTATTCGCCGACGCAACCGTTTCCCGTTCGGCCGGGTCCACTCAGTCGCGTCAGCTTCAGGAAAGAGGACATGGTTACCGCGGCCGATACCACCGCCGAGCACGCCGCGGCGTGTCAGGCGATGTGGGACAAAGCCGGCGGTTTCTACAACGCGGGTCCATTTACACCATTCATGTTTCATAAGAAGGGTGATCCTGCGAAATCGACAATCCAATTTCCCGGTGGCACCGGCGGCGTCAACTGGGGCGGCATGGCTGTCGACCCCATGGCCGGCGTCATTTTCGTCAATGCGCAGAACACGTCGCTCGTCGGCTGGGTCGAGGAGAAGGATCCGAAGGTCGACTACAGCTTCGACGCGCGCGGCTCGAAACAACCCTATGACCGCGCCAGTGTGAACGGAGTGGGCCCATTCTTCACGTTCAGCGCTCCGCTGAACGGTTACGAGGCCGATGGCCGGCCGCGTCCAGGGCCTCAGCTTCCATGTCAGCGGCCACCGTGGTCGAAGCTCATCGCCGTGAATATCAACACCGGCACGATCGTGTGGGAGTCGGTCCTCGGTGTGAACGATGCGCTGCCGGAAGGTAAGCGGCTCGTCGGCAGCAGCGGAAGCGCCGGACCGACCGCGACAGCAGGCGGACTTGTTTTCGTTGGCGCGACCAACGACCGCCGTTTCCGGGCGTTCGATGCGAAAACGGGCAAAGAAATCTGGACGACGATGCTCGAGGCGACCGCTAACGCGAACCCGATGAGCTATCAGGGCAAGATCGGGAAACAGTACGTGGCAGTTGTCGCCGGCAATACATTGATGGTGTACTCGCTTTGATGTAGCGGCGGGTCTTTAGACCCGCCGTCGATGCAGTCATGCCGGTTTTACGTGTAGCGGCGGGTCCTCTGGCGCCGCCGTCGATGCAGTCATGAAGAACACGTTGTTGGTGGTCGCCGCGATCGCGGTCATGTCGGCCGGGCTCCTGTCGGCGCAGAGCGCGGCGCCGATCGTGAAGCGCGATCCCGGTTACACCGTACCGAGAACGCCGTGGGGCGATCCGGATTTGCAGGGGACGTGGCCCAGCACCGAGATGGTGGGCACGCCGATGCAGCGCGATACCAAGCTCGGGACGCGCAATGTGCTGACCGAGGCGGAATATAAGAAGGTGCAAGAGCGGTTTGCGCGCCAGGCCGCACAGGACGAAGCCGACTTCGATCTGGACCATGCCGCCGTGACACCGGGGGGAGATGTTGGCGGTCCCGTGTCGCCGCCGCCTCACTGGCTGGAGCGAGGCAAGCCACAGTACCAAGCATCGCTGATCGTGGATCCGCCCGACGGTCGCACGCCGCCGCTCACGCCGCAGGCGCAGCAGCGCCAGGCTGCCGCCCGCGAGGCACGCGAGGGCCGAGGGCCGGCCGACTCGTATACGGACCGCAGCCTGTATGACCGCTGCATCACGCGCGGAATCGCCGGATCGATCCTTCCCGTCATTTACAACAACGGCAACGAGATCGTGCAAGCACCTGGCTACGTGGCGATCCGCAACGAGATGATTCATGAGGCACGGATCGTGGTGCTCGACGGGCGTCCGCACCCGAGCCCGCACATCAAGATGTGGATGGGTGATTCGCGCGGTTACTGGGACGGCGACACGCTCGTTGTGGAAACGAAGAACATCGGCAGCTTCGCGCCCGGCATCGGCGTCAACGGGGGGGGAACGCGTCACAGCAGCGACATCACGATCACCGAGCGATTTACGCGCTTGAGCGCCGACGTGATGCTCTACGAGATGCGCGTGCACGATCCCAAGACGTGGACCAAGGCGTGGACGATCTCGTATCCGTTGAAGCGAGATGACAACTACGGGTTCTACGAGTACGCCTGCCACGAGGGCAATTACTCGCTATTCAACATCCTGAGTGGCGCGCGCGCCGACGAGAAGGCGGCGGCCGACGCCGCGAACAAGTAACGCAGCTGCCCGCGTCCTTCGTCCGTGGGCCTTCGTGCCTGGTCCGTCCTTGGTTCCTCGTCCTTGGTGCCGCTGCGACGCGGCCGGGGATCAGATTTAGAACAACGGACCAAGGCCCAAGCACAAAGAACCAAGGACTAAGATCCGCCGCTACGTCAGCTCCCCGAACCAGCCGCGACGCGCCATCCACTTCATCACTTCCAGCACGGGCACAATCGAGAAGGCGAGGGCCGTCGTGAGCGCCCAGTCGCTCGCCGAGAGGCTGAACGTGCCGAACGCCTCCTGAAAGAATGGCACGTACAAGATCACGAGCAGCAGCGCCATCTCCCAGAGGATCGCCAGGTTGAGCCAGCGATTGGCGAACGGCTTTCGCAAGATGGAGTGGCGATCGGATCGGCAGTTGTACGCGTTGAAGAATTGAATCAGCACCAACGACACGAATGTCATCGCCATGACTTCGGTGAGAGGGCGTCCCGAGCGCAGAAGCCACGTGAAAAGCGTCGCGTTCACGATCGCCGACCACATTCCGCCTGCGAGCAGCATCATGACGACGGGCCGCGTGAAGATGCCGACGCGCGCGTCTCGTGGCCGCCGTTGCATCAAGTCCTGTTCCGGCGGATCGACCGCCAGCGCCAATGCCGGCAGACCATCGGTCGCGAGGTTGACGTAGAGGATCTGTACCGCCGTCAGCGGCATCGGAAGACCGGCGATGACGCCCCCGGCCAGCAGCACGATTTCCCCCACGTTACAGGACAGCAAGTACGTCAGGTACTTCTTGATGTTCCCGAAGACGATGCGCCCTTCTTCGACCGCTGCGACAATGGTCGCGAAGTTGTCGTCGAGGAGCGTCATGCCAGCTGCTTCCTTGCTGACGTCCGTTCCAGTGATGCCCATGGCGATGCCGACGTCGGCTTTCTTCAGAGCCGGCGCGTCGTTTATGCCATCTCCAGTCATGGCGACGACATCACCTCGGCTCTGCCAGGCCTCAACGACCCGGAGCTTGTGCGCTGGTGAGACACGCGCGTATACGCCGATGTCCGATACGCCGCGCTGCAGTTCCGCATCGCTCATCGCGTCCAGGTCACGTCCGGTCACGACGCGGTGATCGTCCAGTACGCCGATCTCTTTCGCGATGGCGCCTGCCGTCAACGGGTGATCGCCGGTGATCATCACCGCGCGGACACCGGCATTCGAACACACCTCAATCGCGGCTTTCGCTTCGAGCCGCGGCGGATCCATCATGCCAACGAGCCCAAGGAGCGTCATCTCGCGCTCCGCGTCCTCGATCGACGCGCCGCGTTTGCTGGCGACAGCGAGCACGCGAAGGCCTTCACTGGCCATGCGCCGTTCGACCGCGAGCACTCGCGCACGGCACTGGTCGGTCAAAGCGACCTCACGGTCGACGCTGAACTGGCTGATGCAGCTCGCCAGCACGTCTTCGGTAGCGCCCTTTGAATACGCCATCGATCCAGCCCGCATGGAGTGAAGGGTCGTCATGCGACGCCGCTCCGAGGTGAACGGAATCTCGGCGACCCGTGGTTCCAGCGCGTTCAGATCCGCGGGTATCAATCCAATCTTGATCGCGGCCACGACGAGGGCGCCCTCGGTCGGATCGCCCTCCACCTGATGGCGCCCGTCGTGCGAGACAAGTCGCGCATCCGATGCCAGCGTCGCCGCGCTCAGCATCGCGCGAACACCTGGCGGTGGCTCGATTGCCTGGCCCGCTTCCATCACGGCGCCGGCAGGGTCATATCCCGAACCTGATACGTCGAGGACACGATCGTCGGCGAACACCTGCCGCACGGTCATTTCGTTCTTCGTCAGGGTGCCGGTTTTGTCCGAGCAGATGACCGACGTGCTTCCCAGCGTCTCGACGATCGGCAGGCGGCGCACCAGCGCGCTGCGCTTCACCATCCGGCGCACCCCGATCGCCAGCGAGATCGTGACGACGGCGGGCAGCGCCTCGGGAACGACGGCGACGGCGAGCGCGATGCCGAACATGAACATCTGCAGCACCGGAAGGCCGCGGAACAGACCGATGACGACGACGAGCACGACCACCGCCAACGCGGCCTTGGCGAGCGTCGTTCCCAGACGATCGAGGTTTTCCTGCAGGGGAGTTCGACCGGCATCGACAGTCTCCACCATCTGCGCGATGCGGCCGAACTCGGTCGTCATCCCTGTCGCGACGATCACGGCTTGCCCGCGCCCGTAAGCGACGAGCGTCCCCGCGTAGGCCATGTTTCTCCGGTCGCCCAGCGGCAGGTTCCGGTCATCGAGTTCGGCGGTCGTCTTCTGAACGGCGGTGGACTCTCCGGTCAGGGCGGACTCGTCGACGGCGAGGTTGACCGCTTCCGTGATCCGGGAATCGGCGGGCACCCGGTCGCCGGCACGCAACAGCACGACGTCCCCTGGGACGAGATCGCTCGCCGGGACGATGGTTTCCTCACCATCGCGAAGTGCGTGTGCGGATGGCGCCGCCATCCGCCGCAGTGCCTCCAATGCGCGTCCCGCCCGATACTCCTGGATGAATCCGAGCAATACGGCGAACAGGACGATGACGGTGATGACGATCGCCTCGAGGGTATGCCCGAGGAATCCAGAGATGATCGTGGCACTGAGGAGAATGAGGATCAGCGCGTTCTGAAATTGCTCGAAGAGCGTCCGCCAGGCGGATTGGCGGCTCAGTGCCTGCAGCTCATTCGGGCCATGGATGCCGAGCCGGCGTGCCGCTTCGGTACGCTCGAGCCCCGTCAGCGTTGTTGCGAGTTGCTCGGTCGCCACGCCGATCGGCAGCGTGTGCCACGCGACCGTGTGCTGAGAGCCCCGCTCGAGACCGCCTTCTGTGATCACACCGCCCCCACCGCCATTACTCACTGTGCGCTGCGCAGTTACGTAACGGCGTATGCGGCGAGTCTTCAGACTCGCCGTGTGCCGAACCCCGCGACGATAGTAAGCATCTCTTGCATTGACAAATAGATAGTTATGAACAACGACTTCGCTTTTTGTTATGTTGAATCGGCCTCGGCATGAACACGCTCAACTACCATCACCTGTTGTACTTCTGGACCGTCGTTCGCGAGGGCCGGATCTCACGCGCAGCCGAGAAGCTGCGGGTGTCGCAGCCGACGATCAGCGCTCAACTCAAGTTGCTGGAGGATTCGCTCGGCGAGCGCTTGTTCCAGCGCCAGGGTCGAACGCTCGTGCTGACCGACGTCGGCCGCGTGGTCGACCGCTACGCGTCCGAGATATTCACTGCCGGCAGCGAGTTGCTCGAGACGCTGAAGGGCCGCCCCTCAGGCCGCGCGCCGAGGTTGGCCGTTGGCGTTGCCAACGCAGTGCCCAAGCTCGTCGTGTACCGTCTCCTGAGCCCCGCCATCAACAGCCCCGAGCCGGTGCAGATCAGCTGCCATGAGGACGATACCGATCAACTGCTGGCCCGGCTCGCCACGCATGCGCTCGACGTCGTCATCAGCGATACGCCGGCCGCTCCGCACGTACGCGTCAAGGTCTTCAACCATCTGCTGGGTGAATCGGACACATCGTTCTTCGCAGGACGTGCGCTGGCGCGCCGGCTGCGACGACGATTCCCAGCCTCGTTGACCGGCGCGCGCATGCTGCTGCCCACCGTCAATACCTCGCTGCGGCGTGGCCTGGAGCAGTGGTTCGAGGCCGAGGGGCTGCGCCCACAGGTAGCAGGGGAGTTCGAGGACCCGGCGTTGCTGACGACGTTCGGCGAGCGAATCCGGGTGGTGTTTCCGGCGCCTACTGCCATCGAGGCTGAGATTCTGCGCAGTCATCGAGTCGTCGTCGTCGGGCGCGCGCCCGTGCGAGAACGGTATTACGCGATCTCGGTCGAACGCCGGCTCAAGCATGCCGCGGTGGCCGCTATCACCAGCGCCGCGCGAACCGAGGTCTTTGCCGACGCGAGAATGTCTTCCCGCCGGGCCTCTGCCGTATCCGATTGACCCTCGATTGCGTCACGCCAGCCGTTTTGCCACAATCACGCCCGAGTCAACCGTCACTCTCACGCGGGGAGGCCGACATGCGCAGGCTGGTTGTTGGCGCGCTGGTAAGCGCGATTGGCGTTGTGGCGGCGTTATCCACCCCGGCTGGCGCACAGGCTCCATCGCGAGCCGTCTCCACGGGCACGTCGCAAAAACCGTATACAACCCCGAAGACGCCGTGGGGCGATCCAGACATCTCGGGTACCTGGTCGAGCGACGACCTTCGCAACGTCCCGGTCCAGCGTCCGGCCGAGTATGGCAACCGGGCCGAGCTTACGGACGCCGAGTACGCGAAGCGGCTCGCTGCCGCCGGGGAGGCGAGGGACCGCGAGCTGAACCGGGTCGGTGCATTTCGCAACGACGTTGGTACTCGCACGTTCCGCCAGACCTCTCTCGTCGTCGAACCAGCCGATGGCAAGCTGCCGGTCACGGCCGAGGCACAAAAGGAAGTCGAGCGGCGACAGCAACAGCGCAGCAACCCGCCCAGCTCGTGGACCGATCGAAGCTTGTATGACCGCTGCATCACGCGCGGCGTGTTCGGGTCGGTGCTCCCGGTGATCTACGGCAACGGCAACTTCATTTTCCAGTCGCCGGGTGTCGTCTCGATCACGTACGAGATGGTGCATGACACGCGAATCATCCCACTCGATGGACGTCCGCACATCAGCAACGGCATCAGGCAGTACATGGGCGATGCGCGGGGGCATTTCGAGGGCGACACGCTCGTCGTCGAGACGACCAACTTCATGGGCGACACCACCGGCGTTGGCGGCAACGGTGGCGGACCACCCACCAGCGACGTGCTTCACATCGTCGAGCGATTTACACGCGTGGCGCCAGACGTCCTGAATTACGAAGTGTCGATTACGGACCCGAAGACGTTTACCAAGCCGGTCAAGCTGTTCCTGCCGTTGACAACCCAGCCGGGATATCAGGTGCTTCCGTATGAGTGCCACGAAGGCAATCACGCGCTGAACAACATCCTGAGCGCGGCCCGCGCGGAGGACCGCGCCGTTGCGGAGGCCGTGAAGAAGGGATTGCCACCGCCGAAGTCAACCTGGCTTGGCGGCGTCAACCCTGCGGCTCCAGATCAATAGGCTCGTAGGCCGGGTCCTGTTCTGTGGACCCGGCGTCCATCCTGCAGCAGGAGAGAAGTCATGACGAACCGGGTTCATGTCAACTTGCTGACCGCTGCGCTCATGTTGGTGTTGTCGAACGCGCTCGTGGCACAAGCACCGCGGCACGGCTCTGACGCTGCCAGTGGATCGTCGTGGACACATCCGAAGACGCCTTGGGGCGATCCGGACATCCAGGGTATCTGGCCGAGCGCCAACATCGCGGGAACCCCGTTCGAGCGGGCCGCCGATCTCGGCGAGCGCGCGACGCTGACGGATGAGGAATTCACGAAACGACAGCAGGAGTTTGCCACCGAGGAGGCGCGGGTGCGCGGCTCCCTGGCCGCGGGTTCGAAGGTCGCATCACTCGACGATGGTGAGACCGGTGGGGGACCGGCGCATTGGGGTGAACGCTGGCTTCGCACTCCGAATCGGCGCACCTCGCTCATCGTCAAACCGAGCAATGGGCGCTTTCCACCGACAACACCTGAATACAAAGTGCGTGCGGCGAATTCCTGGCGCGACAGCTTCGGAAGCGGACCCTGGAACAAGCCGGACGATCTTGGCCCCTACGATCGCTGCATTTCCAGAGGTCTGCTCGGCTCGATGTTCCCTTCGGCGTACAACAATGGGAATGAGATCGTTCAGGCACCCGGGATCGTCGCCATCCGCAACGAAATGGTGCACGAGGCACGCATCATCCCGCTCGACAGTCGCGAGCGTCCATCGCCAGTGATCCGCAGCTTCATGGGCGAACCGCGCGGCCACTGGGAAGGCAACACACTGGTGGTCGAATCGACGCACTTCAACGGCCGCTTCGGTGCGCGCGGCAACGGCAACAATATTCCTCTCAGCGCCGAGCTGCACGTCGTCGAGCGCTTCACGCGGACTGATGCCGAGACGCTCGAGTACGAAGTCACCGTGACCGATCAGAAGACGTGGACGTCGCCCTGGACCGTCGCGTATCCGATGAAGCTGGACAACGACTACCAGATGTTCGAGTACGCATGCCACGAAGGTAACTACGGGCTGCCAAACATCCTGAGCGCAGCAAGGGCGGCTGAGAAGAAATAGTGCGCGACGAATCTGATCCCGCAGCAGTGACGACTCCTCTTCATGTCAGTCTAATTTCGTCAGGTCTTCGGCGCGTCCGGCACGGTTGCCGCGTCTTCGTCTACGGCCTCGGCCAGTGCCAGCAGTTGTGAGCTGAGTTGCAGCCGGGCACGTTTGGCTGACTTGGTGTTGATGCGGAACTTGATCCTTCCGCTCTCAACGAAAATCTGGATGATGCCGCCTCGCTTCGTAAACGCTTCCGCGTCGCTGATCGTCAACACCGGCACGTCTTGAACGGTGGACACGATTTCCGCGACGCGGGTGTCCGCAACGGCGGAGACATAAAGCAGGTGGCATGACGGAAGCGGAGCGGACGGAGCCACGAACGTCACGGCGATGGGCCGTCCGGCGAGCAGCTTTCCCTTCACCGTTTCCGAAAGGGCCTCCCCGACGGCTCGGTCGCCGACGACGCACGCCGAAACAGGTGAATCGGCGTGGAACACGTCTGAAGGCCAGTCGGTGAATCGTGCAAAATTGAAAAGTAGCGCCCCCTTCAGCCTGACTTCTGCCACATCCTGCGCCTGCATACCTTCCACGGTGGTGCACAGCATCAGGAAAACTACGGCGACGTGACGACGGCCCTGGGCGACGACCATTGGAAGTGCTGTTATCAGCAGAACGTTTCCGGGGGTTGAAATCGACAGGCCAATGTCGTTCGTCCTGCTACAATCGGCGGGGCTTGACGGGCCACGACATTACGTGATCGACCGAAAGGCAAGGAGCTGGGCGATGACAAGACGGATAGTCGGTTCGTTCGTCGCGCTTGCGGCCGTCGCCGCGTTCGGCGCGCTCGTCGTCGTCCCGGTCGCAGGGCAGGGAGGTTCAGCACCGCCGGCACTCGTCATCACCGCGTTCGGCGGGGCACCGGCGCCGCCGTACAAGATGCCGCGGACACCCTGGGGCGATCCCGATCTTCAGGGCGTGTGGTCGAGCGACGACATGAGCAACATTCCGATCTCGCGGCCCGCGCAGTTTGGCGAGCGCTTGTATCTGAACGACCAGGAGTTCGCGCAGCGGAAGAGCCAGGTGGATCGCGGCGTCGAGCAGTCCGAGAACGATGCGGACAGCACGTTCCGTTTTGATTTTGCGAGACGCGCCTTCAGGCAGACGTCGCAGATTGTCGATCCCCCGAACGGTGTAATGCCGGCCGTCACTTCTCGTGCCCAGGCGCGCCAGATGCCGCGCGGCACATTCGGTCCCGGTCCGCTCGACTGGGTGACGGACTTCTCGCTCTACGAGCGATGCATCACCCGTGGCATTTTCGGATCCGCGCTTCGCGTGATCTACGGCAACGGCAATCGCATCGTGCAATCACCCGGTGCCGTGGCGATGTCGTACGAGATGCTTCCGGACACGCGCATCTTCTACACCGACGGGCGTCCGCACATCGGCAGCAGCATCAAGGAATATCTCGGCGATGCGCGCGCCCATTGGGACGGCGACGATCTCGTCGTGGAAACGACGAACCTGACGGACCAGACCGCTTTCGGTGTCAACGGTAATGGTCCCCGCCACAGCACGCAGATGAAGGTAACCGAACGGTTCCGCCGCGTGGCCGACGACATCCTTCAGTACCAGATCACCGTCGACGATCCGCTCACATACGAGCGGCCCTTCACGGTATCGATGCCGCTGACACCCCTCGAAGGTGGCAACCTGCTCCCGTATGACTGCCATCCTGGGAATTACGCGCTGCTCCAGTCGCTTGGCGCCGAGCGGCTCGAGGATCGCCGCCTCGTGGAGGATCGCGCACGCGGCATCATCAGGCCACGGCGCGGCGTGCAGGAAGGCGCCGGCGTCGGCGCGGCGTTGCCCGGTGCCGCTCGCGGCGGCGGTGGCGGCCGAGGGGCTGGCCCGAATTAGGCCGAATCACCGATGCTTTGTTTGAGCTCGGCCCACGCGAGCCGAGCTTCTTCGACTGAGCCTTCGTCTTCGATCGTCGTGATGTCACCCGGGTCGCGGTCGAGCACGACGGCCTTAAGGACGCGACGCATGATCTTTCCGCTGCGCGTTTTCGGCAGCAGCGCGACGAAATTGACCTCGCCGACGACGGCGACGGCGCCGAGCTCGCGGCGCACGGTGTCGAGCAGCGCCTTCCGGAGATCGGGCGACGGGTGATGGCCATGCTTCAACAGGACGAATGCGCTGATCACTTCTCCTCGAGTTTCGTCCGGCCGTCCGACCACGCCGCATTCGGCGACGGAAGCATGCGTCAGGAAGGCGCTCTCGACCTCAATCGTCCCGAGACGATGCGCGGCGATCTTGATCACTTCATCGGCGCGCCCTGCGAACCAGTAGTAGCCGTCCTCGTCCACGTGGGCTGAATCGCCCGAGTAGTACACGTGCGGGATCTTCTGCCAGTAGTCGGTCCCGTATCGCTCCGTCTCGCCCCATAGTCGTGGCGTCATGCCGGGAAACGGCCGTTTCAGGACCATGATCCCTTTCTCATTCGCCTGACACGGCGTCCCATCGAGATTGACAACGGCGGCGTCAATCCCGGGCAAGGGGATTGTGGCCGAACCAGGCTTGATCGGCAGCAGTTCGATGCCGTACGGGTTGCCAAACACAGGCCCGCCCGTTTCCGTTTGCCACATGTTGTCGATCACGGGCACTCGCCCCTTGAGAGCCGTGTTCTGGAGCCAATCCCACGCGAGAGGATTCAGGACCTCTCCCGCGCAGACGACGCGTTCGAGCCGGCTGTGGTCGATGTCGCTGAGCGTGCGTTCACCATAACGCCGAAGCAATCGGACGGCAGTGGGTGACGTGAATATTCCTGTGGCACCGAGTTCCTCGACCGCCGCCCGCCAGTGGGTATCGGGTGCCGGATGATCGAGTGCCCCTTCAAAGGCGACGGTCGTGCACCCGGCGAGCAGTGGCGCGTAAATCATGTAGCTGTGACCGACGATCCACCCCACGTCGGAGGTTGCCCACCACACGTCAGACGCCTTGAGGCCGAAGCACCAGCGGCCCATGCTCGCAATGTGCACCTGGTAGCCGCCATGCGTGTGCACAGCAAGCTTGGGCTTCGCCGTGGTGCCGGACGTCGCCAGGATGAAGGCGGCCTCGTTGGCTTCCATGACCTCGTGCCCGGAGTGACCGTCGCCACGCGTCAGGAATTCATCCCAGGTCAAATCGCGAGAGGAGTTCAAGGCGGCGCGGCGCGCTCCTCGTTCCAGGACGATGACGTGCTCTACCGACTCGCCGCAGCTGCTGACCGCATCGTCGACGATCGTCTTGAGGTCGACGTCCTTGCCCTTGCGATAGGTCACGTCGGCGGCGAAGACCAGGCGCGAGCCACTCGCGCTGATGCGGCCGCCCAGGGCGTTGGCTCCGAAACCGGCGAAGACGACCGAGTGAATCGCTCCAATCCTGACCGTCGCGAGCATCAGCGCGATCGTCTCAGGTGAGGTCGGCATGTAAATCGTGAGGCGATCGCCCCTGGCGATGCCGAATGCGCGCAGCGCGGCGGCGATGCGTTCGACTAACGTGAGCAGTTGAGCGTAACTGAAGACCCGGCGCTCACCACGCTCGTTCATATAGATCAGCGCGGCGTGGTCGCCTCGTCCGCTGGCGACGTGCCGATCGAGCGCGTTATAGGCCAGGTTGGTCTGCGCGCCGATGAACCAGCGAAACGTTGGATAGGACCACTCGAAGACTCGATCCCAGGGTCGAAACCACGGCAGTTGCCTCGCTGCCTCGGCCCAGAAAGCCTCTGGATCGCCGAGACCGCGGTCGCGCCACTGCTGGACAACAGGGGTTACTCCACTCACACGCGTCTCCCTCGATATGGCACGAATCATAACGCGGTGGAGACATGCGTGAAGTAGACTCTGGCGTTCCGCCTCATCGGCGCGACTGTCCACTAGTGCCTACGTTCAAAGCCTTCCGCATCGTGAATGACGGGGGAAAGATTCACGGCTCGATCGTGAATGCGACCCTCGAAGAATTGACACCCGGCGATGTCGTCATCGAGGCGCGCTACTCGAGCGTGAACTATAAGGACGCGCTCGCAGGCACGGGGACCGGGAAAATTCTTCGCCGCTTCCCGTTGATCGGCGGCATCGACGTCGCTGGCGTCGTTGCGTCGAGCAGTGATTCGCGCTTTCGAGAAGGCGAGGAGGTCCTCGTCACGGGCTACGACCTCGGCGTGTCACAGGATGGTGGATATGCAGGGTATGTCCGTGTGCCAGCGGATTGGGTTGTTCCAGTGCCGCGTGATTTGACCCTCTTCGAAGCGATGGCGCTAGGCACTGCGGGATTCACCGCCGGACTCTCCGTACTGCGCCTCGAACGGAATGGCTTGCGCCCGTCCAGCGGCAAAGTCGTCGTCACGGGATCGACTGGAGGCGTCGGCAGCATCGCGATCGCGGCGCTGTCCCGGCTTGGATATGACGTCACCGCGATCACAGGCAAAGACGATGCGCAGGAGTACCTGCGGCAGTTGGGCGCGCGAGATGTGTTGTCGCGCGCGACGCTCGAGATGGGAACACGGCCACTCGAGAAAGCGCGGTGGGCAGGTGCCGTCGATGCCGTCGGTGGTGACATGCTGGCATGGCTGACCCGGACCACAGACCACTGGGGCGGCATCGCGAGCAGCGGGCTCACGGGCGGTGTGGACCTGCACACTACTGTCATGCCGTTCATCCTCCGAGGTGTTTCGCTGATTGGGATCGATTCAGTGGGTTGTCCGATGGAGATCAGGACTGAAGTCTGGCGGCGTCTCGCGACCGATATGAAGCCAGGGGCGCTTCACACGGTCGCCCAGGAGATCTCGCTGGAGGGTCTTCACGATGCCTTCGCAACGCTGCTGGCCGGCAAGGCGCGTGGCCGTTTCGTCGTGAACCTGAGATCTTAAGAACCACTCGTTCCTGAATACGACACACTGAGGCAACGAGGCCCAGAGATTTTGTAGTCTCGGTGTTCTCGGAGCCTCTGTGTGTCGTAATCGTTTGGGAAGCGAATTCTAGTCCCGGATTCCGAGTTGGGCGAGCACGTCGTTGATCTCCACCTCGTGCGCCTTCACGAACTCCACGTTGTTCGTCGGCGCTCCCTCGGGCACGCGCTGCAGCACGCCCGCCTTCATGAAGCCGTGCGCCAGGTGTGCGGCGACGAGCGCGATCGCGAACTTGGAGTACTCACGAGGGGTGAGCTTGGCTGATTCGAGCGCGGCGGCGAGCCCGGTGTGGTTCTCGAGCCGGGCGGTAAGCCCAGTGGCCATCGCGACAACGTCACCATCCAGGGCAACGTCCTTCGTGAAGAGCGGCGCGAAGTTGAAGGCGACGTCGCTGCGCGTGATCTCAGCAATGCGGCCGCTCGCCTGCACGAACTGCTCAAAAACCGGCGCGGTAAGGCGATAGTCGGCGAGATCGTAGAGGTCAATCGGCGCCTGCGCGGACACCGTGCTCGCAACCATTGTGGTGGCGAGCAACATGACGGCGATTCCGTAACGAGGCGCGCGAGGCATCGCATCCATTCTTACATCTTCCGGCCCTGCCTTCGCCGCGTTGCGGCTTCAGCGCGGCAAGCCCCCGGACCTTCGGACCCACGGACCGTCGCACCCCCGCACCGTCGCACCCCCGCACCGTTACGGTATTCTGACTCGCGGGCCATGAGCACCAAGGATGGACGACACCGAACGTCGCGCCAGCGCTATTTACGCTTCGTCCAGGATTACAAGCACGGCCGTCTCGACGATCAGGTTCATGGCCCGAACGGGCTGCCACCCTCCGACCAGCCGCAGCAGAGCATCGACGGCGCCCACTCGTGGAAGCCCGCGGCCTGGCTCGGCGGTCAGCAGCGTCAGTACCTTCGAGAGTACTTGCGGTGGCTGTGGCCGCATCGCTTCGGCGTTGCGATCGTGTTTGCCCTCGCGCTCGCCGGCGCCGGCCTGCAGATGGTCGAGCCGCTCTTCATGCGCTTCATCGTCGACCGTGTCCTGCTGAACATGGACCTGAACACGGCCGAACGGATCGGACGGCTGCACCTGGCGGGCTCGCTGTTCGTCGCCGTCGTGATCCTCACGCAACTCGTGAACGTGCTGAAGGAGTACCGCCAACGCCTGCTGAACACGCGCGTCATGCTGTCGCTGCGACGGTCGCTGTTCGATCGTCTGCTGCACCTCCCATTGCCGTACTTGTGGGACATGAAGACTGGCGGCATCTTGTCGCGGATCACCGGCGATGTGGATACGACGACAGGGCTGCTGCAGATGGCCGTGGTGTCGCCATCGATCTCCGTGGTGCGGCTGATTATCGCCGTCATCGTGCTGATGACGCTGAACTGGCGGCTCGCATTGACGGCACTCGCCGTCATCCCGGGCGTCGTGCTCATGAGTTTCGCCTCGGCTCGCCGCGTGAGGCCGATCTACCGCTCGCTGCGCAAGAACGCCGAGGAGATCGATGGCCGTGTCGGCGAAACATTCTCGGGCATTCGGGTCGTGCGAGCCTTCGGACGCGAGAAGCGCGAGCTGATCGAATACATGCACGGGCGTCACACCGTCCTGCGCAAGGAAATGTTCGCCTCGCGCCGCGAGAGGGTGATTTGGACGTCGTGGGGGCTGCTCCTTGGCGCGGTAAACGTGGTGATCGTCTGGTACGGTGGATACCTGAACGCGGTTGGACGAGCCTCGATCGGCGACATCATGGCGTTCCAGTGGTACACGTTCCTCCTGCTGACCCCGGTGTGGAACATCGTCAACTCGTTCTCGGAGTTGCAGCGCTCGTTGGCTGCCATGGAGCGCGTGTTTCAACTGCTCGCGATGGACCGGGACAAGCCCGATCGGCCGGACGCCTGTGATGCGCCGACAGAGGTCCACGAGATTCGATTCGAGGATGTGGAGTTCGAATACCGGGAAGGACGGCCAGTCGTTCGCGACTTCAGCGTCGACGTTCCGGGTGGATCAGTCGTCGCGCTCGTGGGGCGAAGTGGCGCGGGAAAGACGACGGTCACGGATCTGGTGGCCCGCTTCCACGATCCGACCCGGGGCCGCATCGTGCTGAACGGTACCGACATCCGGGACTTCCGCTTGCGGACGTATCGCGGGTTGCTGGCCATCGTGCAGCAGGACGTCTTCCTGTTCGACGGGTCGGTGCGCGACAACATCGCCTACGGGCGTCACGATGCCACCGATGCCGAGATCGAGGATGCGGCAAGGCGCGCCAACGCGCACGAGTTCATCGTGCGGCTGTCCGATCAATACGACACGTTTGTCGGTGAGCGGGGTGTGAAGCTGTCGGGAGGACAGCAACAGCGTCTGGCCATCGCTCGAGCGATCCTGGCCTCGCCGCAGATACTCATCCTCGACGAGGCGACGAGCAACCTCGACACCGAGAGCGAGCAACTCATTCAGGCATCGATGGCCACGCTGCTGGCCGACCGGACGACGTTCGTCATTGCGCACCGGTTGTCGACTATCCGCCGCGCCGACCTCATCCTGCTGATGGAGGACGGGCGCATCCTCGAGCGCGGCACGCACGAGGAACTGATGAGGGCCAGAGGCACCTATTACGAGATGGTCCGCCGGCAGATGGAGTCGCACGGCGAGCAGCCGGGTGTCGATTTCGAGCCCGTCCAAACGACGATATAAAGGGGACCGATGAATTCCGTCGCGCGAGACGGTCTAAGAAGACACCGGGTGTAATTTCCGGGTCCAATCGAACGGAAATTACACCCGGTGTCTTAAGAGGAGATCACGCATGAGCGGAGTGAGAGTACTGGTCGGCACGAAAAAGGGAGCTTTCACGCTGGAATCAGACGGGAAACGCGAGACATGGCAGGTGAACGGCCCGCACTTCGGCGGCTGGGAGATCTATCACCTGAAAGGGTCGCCGGCCGATCCGAATCGGCTGTATGCGTCCCAGAGCAGCGGCTGGTTCGGACAGCTCATTCAGCGTTCGAGTGATGGGGGCAAGACCTGGGCACCAGTCGGGAACAAGTTCACGTATGACGGCGTGCCGGGGACCCATCAGTGGTACGACGGGACACCGCATCCATGGGAGTTCAAGCGCGTCTGGCATCTCGAGCCGTCGCTGACGAATCCCGACCATGTGTACGCCGGGGTCGAAGATGCCGCGATGTTCCAGACGAGCGACGGCGGGCAGAACTGGTCGGAGCTTCCAGGATTGCGTGGCCACGGCTCGGGGGCGACGTGGTCGCCCGGGGCCGGTGGATTGGGGTTGCACACGATCCTGCTCGACCCATCCAATCCGAAACGAATGTTCATCGCGATTTCGGCGGCCGGCGCCTTCCGCACCGACGATGGAGGCGGCAGTTGGAAGCCGATCAATCAGGGGCTCCACTCTCAGTACATCCCTGACCCGAAGGCAGAGACCGGTCACTGCGTTCACCGGATCGCAATGCACAAGTCGCGTCCTGAGACGTTGTACATGCAGAAGCATTGGGACGTGCTGCGAACGGACAACGCCGGAGATTCGTGGCAGGAGGTGAGCGGCAACCTGCCGACTGACTTCGGTTTCGTCATCGACGTGCACGCGCACGAACCCGAGACGATTTACGTCGTTCCGATCAAGAGCGACTCGGAGCACTTTCCACCCGACGGCAAGCTGCGCGTCTACAGGAGCCGTTCAGGAGGCAATGAGTGGGAGGCGCTCACCAGGGGGCTGCCGCAACAGGATTGCTACGTGAACGTGCTGCGCGACGCGATGGCCATCGACTCGATGGACTCGTGCGGCGTGTATTTCGGCACGACCGGTGGCCAGGTGTACGCATCAACGGATGGTGGTGACAACTGGTCGGCGATCGTGCGCGATCTTCCGGCCGTGTTGTCGGTCGAGGTCCAGACCCTACGATGATTCGAGTCACACTTCCGTGGCACCTCAGGAACCTGGCCCGCGTGGATAGCGAGGTGATGCTCGCTGTAGCGGGCCAGGTGACGCAGCGCAGTGTCCTCGACGCGCTCGAAGAGGCCTATCCGGTACTGCGCGGAACGATTCGAGATCACGACACGGCAAAGCGCCGCCCCTTTCTGCGCTTCTTCGCGTGCGAAGAGGATCTGTCTCACGAGTCACCCGATGCGCCTCTGCCCGAAGCGGTCGTGAACGGCAAAGAGCCATTCATGGTGGTCGGTGCGATTGCGGGAGGGTAGGAAAGTTCACGCCGGTCCCCAGAGCAGGACCCGGCCTACGGGTCGAATCCCGAGTCCCGAGTCCCGATAGAATTAGTCCTGGATGCTTGAACCCTCGATCGTGGGCAGCCTGCCGAAACCGTCGTGGCTGGCTGCGCCCAACATGCTCAGGGCGCCGT
>Ga0105249_10000239_pt1 | contig 61548 bp, 82 predicted proteins | sample KBSS44metaG_FD_81522 | JGI IMG/M metagenome (GOLD analysis project Ga0105249, IMG submission 81522) | Switchgrass rhizosphere microbial communities from Kellogg Biological Station, Michigan, USA - KBS S4-4 metaG | ecosystem: Host-associated > Plants > Roots > Rhizosphere > Soil | place... | reverse complement strand
TGTTGTGGCTGTCCAGGAATGGGGAGACCATTATCATTGAGCAATTTAATAGCCTTAGTATTCTTGTCGTCCTGCTCCATAAGCTGAAGAACTGTCTGTTTGACCTGTGCAACGAACTGTGGATTAGTGGCTGGTTGGAACTTGAGCCCAGTGCCAATGAACATCATAATCTCGACCATCACGCGATCTAAGACTCCGCCGTGTGCGATCCAAACTCGTTCATCGATCTTCATCTTGCGTGCGTGTAATTGCTGCTTGACCTTAGCAATAGCTCCGTAGAGAACGTGCGCAATGACTTGCACAGGGTCTTTCGCCGCTTGGAGCATCTGCTGCAGCGCAGCAACCCCTTCCTTAGAGAGCAGGATAGTAACAACTAGACCGGCAGCAATCTGCGTGTCGATACGCGCGTGACGGGCATCGATCATCTTACGACCGCTTTGATCTGTCTTCGGCTTCTTATTAGCCATACTGGTTATATCCTTGGATACCGCTGTAATTGTTTAACATGTTGTCTCTTAGGGCCTGATCGCTATTCTTAAGATAGTCTGCATAGGCTTGGGCATACTGATTACCAGCTGCCTGATCTTGGGCTTTGTGGCCCGTGTACGACGGCATCTGCGGGGCAACTAATCCCGGCTGCCCGCCCGTAGGCTGAGGTACTTGGCCATTCACAGTAGCCAGCGGCGGGGAGGTTGTGTTAGTTTGGCCTTTCGCAATATCAGGAGGCGCTACATTAAAGTTTGGAAGATTAGGATTAGACGGCAGATTGGGTGTGTACTTATGTCCGCCAAGCAAGGCATTAGTTTGTTGATACGGTTGAATGCCCTTGTAGTTGCTCATGGCCGTTTGTAGCAGACCTTCTTTCTGGAGGTAGTTAGCCTGAGCTTGGCGTGGGCCAGCTGTAGCCAGCTCCATCTGATTCTCGAACGCTTTCTTCGCTTGTTTCTTCTTGGACTTAGAGCCGAAGAATCCGGCAATACCGCCAACCACTGCACCAATAGCCATGCCCCACGGACCGAACGCCGCACCAGCGGCTGCGCCAGAAGCTGCACCACTTAGAACACTGCTGCCACTATCAGTAGAGGCATTTTCGTATGCCCCCGCAACGGCACCTACACCGTTTCCCACCGCTCCCCAAGTGCCCCCCATTGCACCGCTAGCTGCGGAAAGGCCGGACATGGACGTATTAGCCCCACTATCAGACGGAGAAATATTCTGAACTTGCAGGCCGCCTTGATATGGACTATACTGTGTAGCTGAATCCCAAGAATTGCCGTTGTAGTCCGGAACATAATACCCAGAACCTGAGCCATACTCAGCTTGCAACTGCTCTTGGGTATCTTGCTGAAGCTCGTTCTGAACGCTAGAGGTCAGTAGTGGGCTATCTTCAATGATCTGGCTATTAGAGTTATCAGACATTTGGATTAACCTCCGCCGCCACTATTCGGGCTAGTAGGCATCTGGAACGAGCCAAAGATGCTATTGAACAAACTATCTACATAGCTCTGAGACGTGCCATTGATTAGGTTATTGAATCCCATCAAAGCATTGGGATCGCCGAGAATTGCCGGATCACTCAAAGCCGCAATACCGAGCTGGTTCGTGAACTGGCCTTGCTGCATCAACAGATTCCCGCCTAGATTGAACATGCTGTTGTACATGCCAATCTGACCTTCGTTATTCTGGAGTCCTAGAGAACGCTGATAGTTCAAGTCAGCCTGTTGGCCTTGATAGGCGAGAAGATCGGTCTGACGAAGCAAGGCACCGGCATTGTTAGCTTGCGTGTCGTACATGCCTGCACGAGAACCGAACATCGAAGCTTGCGCCGCAATACCTGCCGACATGGTTTGGGCTTTAGCTGCCATGTTAGCTTGACGAATCTTGGCAAGATTGTCCAAGTTAGTCGTCTGCAACCCAAGAGCAGCTTGTGCATTAGATTGGGCAATCGGTAGCGAAGCTTGGATAGCAGCACCTTGGGCATTACCCGCAGCAATGGAACTATTGACTAAGCCGCGTGAATTGGCCTGTTGGCCCGCACGCTGCATAGCTTGGTGGATGTAGGGATTGGTCGGATCATTGATCTTATTCAACCACTCGCTAGTCAAGTCTTCTGGCTGGAGAGTTCCCACAGCTGTACCTGAGCCGTTAGCTCCTACACCGTAGATACCAGCAGGGTAATTATTACCGCCAGGTTGCTGGCCGCCACTGGAGCTTAGCAAGCCTGTGCTACCGCCAGAAGAACCGCCACCGCCGTACGTACCATTATTGCTTCCGCCCCAGTAAGGCACTGTCGGATAGCCCGGCATCGGGCCGGGATCACCCGTATACGTAGCACTTGGAATAGTGCTAGTAGGGGTACCGTAGGTACCGGGAGTAGGTCCAGTGTTAGTTGTCATAGCTCAATAACCTTTTTTGTTGTTGAGCGCTGAGCATCGCACTCATGTTATTCGTGCTCATAGATTATCTCGCGTACGTGCGGCCCGGCATGCGACTGTTGCCTAAATCCCAACCACCGCGTGTGTAACCAGTATCACCTATAAAGCCGCGATGACCGCCATACGGATTGGCCATTGGGGGCGGAACTGGTTGCGCTACATTAGTCGGAGGAGGCATTCCCGGGCCACCGCCTTGATTGAACTGCGGCAGATGTGACTGGAGCTGGGAAGCTAACTGTTGCTGTTGTGGTACGACTTGAGGCCCAGTGTTGCCCGGATATGACATAGGCGGCTGGCTAGGGGGCTGCGGAATTCCGTTGCCTTGGTTGCCTTGCATCACTCCGAAGTACGGATAGCTCTGTCCGTTGTACATGGGCATGCCGATAGGGCCTTGAGGTGGCGAGAAAGATTGGCCCTGCTTGCCTCTACCATCTTGTGCGCTTTGCACATACTGGGGAGTGCCAATACTGGTCGGAGCTGAACTAATTTGTGGGATGACCAGTCCCGGTGAAGTTTGACCGATATTGACCATAGCTCAAGAATCCTGTTGTTGGGAGTTGAGCATCGCACTCATTAAGTTCGTGCTCATAAGTTATACGTCCGCTTTGTTAGTTGTGATTTGTAGCATGAAGCCTTGACAGATGTGTGGAGGCTCGATAGTAGCTGGCTCAGAAAGAATTTGGAAAGCTAGATTACTGCCTTCTTTTGCCATGTTTGTTAGATTAGTATACGGCCGATAATCATTCGTGATATCGCCCGTTGTTCCAATAACCACATTTCCACCATCCCTAGGTAAAGAGATATCTTGTGGAGAAGAATTAGCTAGAGTATGGCCGAATAGATCACCAGACGTAAAATCTGTGGTTAGATAATCAGCGGATACGGAAAGGGTAAGTGTACCTAGTCCTCTGGACAATCCGTGCAAACGCACTTTGGCCAACTTAGCTTTTTGGAATGGATTATCTAGGAAGTTATAAGTAGTTGTGAAATACGAATCAATAGCATGATTGAGGAATCCCCAGCCACGGTCTCGCTCGTAAACATACGCGTTGTTATCGGGAGTAGAAGATGTCATATAGATAACATCGCGGCCCATCCGGTTAACTGAATATGCCACCCCTAAAGTAGTGAGATATGACGAAAGGGTATAAGGAGGAATTACAGTTTCGGATGTTTTAATGTGGGCAATAGTAAAGACAGGAAGTTCTTTCTCTCCGGCCATAGTTAAGATAAGCTCATATCCATCCCTAAAAACAACACGGTATTGATTCTTACTTTTAACTGGATATGCGCAGATGGGGCTACTACTAACAGCAGCATTGGGAGGACGGCCTTTACCACTCAGCACAATAGATGAAACATCTAAAGACTGAACATCTCCGGTCAAACGCGGTAACAGCCACGGAGTGATGTTAGCACTCAAGCGACCTGCTGTGAAGTTACCATAACCGGCTGATGGAACAAAGGTCGAGATACCGCGATACGTACAATAGATAGGCCTACCGGCATCAACTATGGTATACTCAATGGCCCCCTCATGTGGGGAGAGAATATTCTGTGACCACGTAGTACTATCCGTGCCACTAATGCCCCAGATAGAGTTCTTGCAGAATACTCCAAGAGTAGTGCCATCTAGCTTGAGCAATCCGGTTATGTAGTCTCCAGTACTGAATTCCGTAGCGCCATCTAAGCCACTGAAGTCTTCAGGCGATCCAGCTGCTGATGCGATGAACGATCCAGATTGATACGCCAATACAAGGTGTTCATTGTGCGTCGCGACGTGCCGAGGTTTCTCTAATGCCGCTGGTGTGCCAGTAAAGATGTAGTGGAAATAGAACGCATCATACGAGAATGCCGGGCCAGCACCACTAACGCCGTACATAGCTTCCCAATCAGCGTTAGCGTAGAAGTTTGCATTAACGAACTCGTATCGAGAAGAGTTCTGATTCAAGACTGCGCTAGACGGAAGTCCGGCGAAGTACATGTCATTTGATACGGTCGCTACTGCCTTTTGTCCTACTGTTCCTGAGCCTCCCGGAAGAATGTAGATAGTATCTCCCGATTGAATTCTATTACGAGTAGCCGTTGAATACGGTTTTACATCGATAACCTGCATGGTACCAGTAGAGCCGTCAGTCCAAACCTGCCCATTATCTACGTACGTATTGGTAATCGTGCCAACAACATCATCAATTCCATTATTGAAGTAAAACACGGATGAGGATTTGGTGTAGTACACCGTTACACGCACACCAGTAATACCGGCAGCTGCAACACCGGCCCCGTGATTGTTATAGACGGTGGTTGACAGGCGCACTTGTAAAGTGGACAGGAGAGCCGGGGTAAGTGAGGTCAAGCCCCATGTGTCGCTAGCTCCTCCTATTACAAAATGTACACAATTAGCTATACCGAGATTGGTGACTTTATCCAAGACAGCTGGAGTTACCGAAGAACCGCTGATAACAGAGTTCTTAGGAGTGGAGATTTGCGGAGTAAGAGATGAACTAGATGGGCTATCTGTCTGCAGACGTACGGCAATCTGGGATGAGTAAGTAGTGCCGCCATAACCGCCCGTGGGCATGCTATAGCCACCTACATCCACTGTGATACCTAGAATGATGGCATCATCTGGAACTTCTGGAAAGGTAAAGTTCTTTAGAACGTACTCTTCAGAGTTATTGTACGTCACTCCGCCAGTCGCGCCAAAGATAGCTACCGCCCCGTATGTGGCCTCATTAACGGCACCAGTTACCAATTGGGTGAGGCACTGAGCTGGGTCGGTGGCAGCATTTCCGTTACCACCGTACGGGCGATGGTTAGAACTAGCCGCAGTTATCATCGAAGCTATGGTTATAGCCGATGCTGTATGAGAAAAGGTCAGAATACTGCGCGAATCAGTTACATTGCCAGTACCGGCTGGAGCAAAGCCCTCTGTTGTGAGAGTGCTAGTTACCTGTGCAGCTACAGGAGATGTAGTGCGTACGGGTTGAGTAGGGGCCCCAGTTGTACTCGAATTAGTTGTGGCTGCACCGAATTGGAACATATATCCCAATTCAACTTCCTGCCAGCCAACGTTATCTTCGGCATTATCGATGAACTCAAGATCGGTAATCGTGTTGGCCTTAAGAAGAGATGCATACTTAACTGGATTAGTAGTACTAATGGCTACTGTGCCGTTAGTCAAGGCACTATTAATTCTCAAAGCGTTCGCTATAGTGGTCGGTCCGCCGCCACGGATTACGCTCATATTAGATAGATCAGGAATGGCCGCTAAGGCTGCCCAAGCCGTGCCCTGCACACCGCCAGCTACAAACCCACCACCATCATTAGTGCCCAGAAACGATACGTAAACAATTCCGGTCGCATTACCATCTGCCCACGAACCACTTAGTATCTCTACATCTCGCACCAAAAAATCATAGGTGGAATAATGGAGTTTATCATTCGGCAATAGGCTATTGATTATGGTGTCAGTTAAACTACCGGTATCAAAATAGAAATACGCAATGTCCTGTATGGCGTATAGATTGTTTTTGTAGTAGTTTAGCCCCGGAACAAGATTAGCTGCCCCATTGCCAGTTAGTGGGCAAGCACTAGTGTTGTTCATTATGGACTGATACGCAGTTACTGCATCAGCCACTCTCTGGGAGACTAAAGTATCTCCGTCATACAACCATTGATTAGTTACCCCCGTAAGATTGCCGGACCCCGTAGGGGAAGCCGAACTTCTAATCACTAGAGTCGGATCACGTACTACCTTGTAAAATATATCCGTATTGAATACTACAAATTCTACTTCTTCTGAAGTAGTACTAACTGCAGTGATAGCAGTTACATAGGCGAAGGTGTCACTAGGAGCCCCAAAACTTCCGGCAGACGAAGATGAAGTGGTCAAGTACAAAAAAGTGCCAACAGTCGGTAAGTGGCCGACTACACCATTTTCCCACAAGCCTTTATACAGACTCTCATAGGCTAACGAAGCATTAGGTCTACCGTCGTACCAATCTATACCATCAATACGCTTGTAGCCCAAGCGATCCGCTACCTCGTAATTCAGGCAGTCGAGCAAAGCTCCCGGAGCTGCTTGGGTACGCGGAGTAACAAAGTCCAAACCCCCTTCGAGGGTAAGGACTTCAGGAGTGTATAGATTATCTGTTGCCACGATTCTTCGCTTGTGCTCGAATTTGGGAAAGCAAACTTACCAGAGGCGCTTAGGCTTTAAGTGGAACTTTTCGCGGTTCTTCTGTTCTAGACGAGAGAGAAGGTCTCGATAGTGCTTGGTGGCACGAACAACAACTCCCGGCTGGGAATCGTATTCACCGTAATAAACCAACGTCTGCCACATGATGATGTCCATAAAGTCATCTTCGATACCTTTAGGAATATCGCCATAGGCGCTCAAGATTTGCGGTCTACGGATGTAGTCGAACTTCAGAGTGTATCGTTGCTGGGGCTGCGGATAAAGCTGCCAGCGACCAGTGTTATCTTCTGTGATTAGTCGGGGAGTGCCGGGGTAAGCGGCGGGCTGGCTGTACGCATTACGGAAAGCTTCCCAAGCCATGAAAGGCAGTGGGAGTTCTTGGCTCGGAGCGCCCGCATAATAGTCGATGATTTTGAACGACTGGTTGTTTATTTCTTGGATGTTCTCTTGGAAATCTCCGTAGCCAGTCTCTTCATCAAAATTGAAGCTCTTCCAACTGTGCACAATCCCGCCTGCCGCATTATAACAGGATAGGGTTATCGGTCCGGCAATGGTAGAGGGAGTAACGGTTCCTGTAGGGGCCCCAAAAGAGATGAGCACTTCGCCGGTGGTAGGGTCTACAAAAGTTTGCGGAACAGTCATATCTGGGACATCCCCGCTAGCATCTGCATACACTATAACTTGAGTATCAATATCTCCGGAATCCAGCACAACCAATTTATCAGCGGAGGTTCTACATACCGCGAAGTCGCCAACTGGGATGTTATTTACAAAGTTCGTGTAGTGCGATCCACCAGTAAGATTATAAGCGTACGTATTTGCTTTAGTTACTGGCCCAGCAGCAATGACATATTCCGCGCCGGGCTTCAAAGCAAACTGGATAGGATTAGAAGAAGATGTGCCAGCTATATCGACATAACCAAATGCATTTCCAGAACTTTGGGTTACCCCGGTATACTTACCAGTTAGATCAGTAAAGTTACCAAGAGATAGGTTAGGAATAGCTACTGAGCCATCTTGATCGTATACATTTACTGTGGAGTTACCCAATAGAGCTAAAGTTGAAACATCCGTACTACGACTGTAAAACATGATTCCGGGATCGACATTAACTACCGCCGTCTCTTCCATGAATTCCCAGTCGTAGCACTCTTGTTGAATTGACTTCCACGCCCGAGATGTCCAAGTGATGAATCTATTCAGCATTGCATTAGTATTCGTCCCAGCTGGAAAGTCGCCAGAAACAACAGAGGCAAGATCAACTCCTGCCTCCTGAATAGCTTTATTCACCAGTTGCAAATAGGTCGTGGTGCCAGCCATTTATTATTCCTCGGTTTCGGGGGTTTGGTTGCTATGAGATGCGAACATGTTAAAGCTCACATTAGCCGCCTGTGCAGCCATTAGAGTCTTGTAGTTAGGCCAATATCCGTACTTCTCGAAGAAGGCGCGATAAGGCGCTAGCTTCTGCTCTCTGCGCACTTCAAGGCCGGGCCGTGGGTCAGGCCCATCACGAGTTGCAAGTACTTGATAAGGGTAGCTAAGGCTCATCTTATCGACGTACTCATCAAACTCATTCTTTTCTTTGCGCATCTCTTCCGCATGTCCCAAGGTCTCAAGAACCTTGATCGGTACATCAACCTCTACATTGATCGGAATGAAACATTCATAGCCATTAGAGTTAGTGTACACTGGGAAGTTAGTACGACCGCCTTGTACGGGCATCAACTTAATACGAGCGTAGCCCGGCTTAAGATCGCCCTCAGCGATGTCAGCAACATTATTCTTGGAGATGTGTTGCATCACCGCTTCAATAATATCATCTTTAGTCCAGTCGCGAGTAAGTTTGATACCGAAATTCTTGGAAGCTTTTCCACGCAGTTCCGCAATGCCCAGCTTCGAGAGGCTTTCGCGAAATTCTTTCAGGTATTCGTTACGAGTGTCCATTTATGTGTCCTTCGGAAAGCCGGGCGACAATAAAGCCGCCCGGTTTCGTTGTGGTTGCACCTCTTGGAATTAAGAGATGTAAAACTATGCTATTTTACGGAGCGTTACCGTTGTAGGTGTAAACTACAGCCTGCGACGTGCTCTTGGTGCCCAACAGATTCGTTGAGGAAACACCAGTCACACCAGTCACATACTGGTCAGGATACGCATACTGGTACTTAATGCGAACAGTGATCTTACGATCACCAGTCGTATAAGCAGTACCGGCGCTGGCCGAGAAGGTCAGCAACACGTCCTGAGCAGTGGTCTGCACCGGGAACGGCTTAACTGCGAAACCACCGCTAGTCGCCACATCTCCGCCCACAGCTGCGAACGTTTTAGCGCCCGTAGTATTGGTCTGGAGGACAGTAGAGGCCGCGATCAGGCAAGCATCACTCGCGGTGATGCCCAGCTTACCCGCAAGGGCAGCCGTGCCATTGGAATCGAACTTATCGAGGACAAGTTCGTACGCCGTGATTTCAACATTTTCGCCGATTTTGCAGAGTTTGATAACGTCGCCACTGACTGGCTGTGCGCCGTCAGGAAACAAGATAGTAGCAGTGAGTTCTTCACACTCGTTCTGACTGTCCGGACGGGCATTAGCATTCTCAAGATATACGTTAGTTTTGTAGGTAGTAGCCATTATTTAATACTCCTCTAATTAGCTAACCTGAGTCGCGGCAGTTTCAACGCGGACCATCCACTGCTCGTTGAGACGAACAGCCTGATACCACATCTTCCATGCCACAAACCCGCGCTGGCCCAGAGGATCAGTCGGCTCGCCCATCTTCGGATTCTTGACCGCCATTTCAACAGCGGAAGCGCCCTTCAGCGGGACAGTGCCATAAGCCTCTTTACCGAACACAATGATAGGATACACATCGACGTTAGCACCGCCGTTGGAAATCATACCATTGAGAGTCGCGCTACCGGCCGCAAGGAACGGAGAGAGCTGGGGCGAGAGGATAATACGCAGTTCCTCAACCTTACCAATCTCCCATTCCGGATCGAGCGGTTTCTGGGTGCCGTACTTTTCAACCGGAACGAACGAGTTGCACTCGCGAAAATCACGTTCCAAGTCTACATGTGCGACGCACACAAACGAGCTGTTGACCGGCTCGGTAGCAATGTTCACCGACGCGCTGAGACGCTCAGTGACCTTACGCGCGTGATTGCGTTTCAGGGTCTGAACAGCCGCACGCAGCAAGTCGAGATCAAGCGGGGTATTGACCGAGGAACGAGCCGCACCGTTTGAATACAGTACGTTCGTGCCGCCGCGCAACACACCCCAGATAATCATTTCCTTCGTCGAAGCCGCCTGATCCGCAAGAGCGGTCATAGCATCGTCGAGGACACGATCTTCGTGCAGGTCTGCAATCTTATCGGTGATCTGAATGAATCCACCAAATTCGCCAATCGCAGTCGTGATGTCATCATACTGCAGCTGGGAAGCAGGCGGAGTCACGCCTTCCGTCAGGTTGGTAGTAGAAACGGCGAGCGGACGGATGCGACGCCATTTGATTGTTTCGCCCTTGTTTTTGGGCATTGGAGTTACGAGCCCGAACTTATCAAGAACAATGATAGGTTCGATACGAGCAAGCATCTTTGCAACAGCAACAATGCCTACGCGTGGGCTAACGTCTCCATAAGTTGTAAAAGTAGCCATATGCTATCTTTCCCTTTTGGTTTAAGTTAGATTAACGTGGTTATCCCGAACGGTGTCGGGCTTTATTGTAGGCGTCCGCAAACATGGCCGCTACAGCTGGGTTATCAATATCAATTAGGTCCCCAATACGGCTACTAACTTGGCTTCCGCCAGAACTGGTAGCAATCGGATTGTGGGCTGTAGTGACTACGGGTGCGGCCTGTACTCTTTCTTGTCGGCTTTGGGCCACTTGGTCGGCAACACTAGAAGCGGCGGATACCGCCGGAGCTTGGGCTTGTGTTTGCTGCTGATGGGCGGAGTAAGGTTGTCCTTGGATCATACCACTCGTAACCATGTGATTGTAGATGCTCGGAGCTTGTTCTGCGTACGAACGCATCACAAACACTGCATCTTGGATATCACTGGACGTGTTGGCAATCTGGCGAAGACCAGTAGGTGCTACATTATTAATCCAGTACTGATATACCGGACTCTTAATGACCTCTTGGTAATTCGGGACTTGCTCGGCCAGAGCTTCACGTTGCTGCTCTAGGTAACTTGCTTCTGTGTGCTGATATAGCGGATTGACCGTTGCGTCGATGTGCTCTTTAGTTTCGGCCCTTACGTCCTTTCGTTCGTAAGCGAGGCGGGCTTCAAAGGCTTTGGCTAGGTTCGGATCGGCTTTGAGGAGTTCCTTCCAATGTTCGAGCTGATTAAGCTCGTCTTGCTTAGCCGCGACATCCATGTGCTGCGACGATAAACGTGCTCGGAGAGCTTCTGCTTCCCTACGAGCTTCGGCAAGTTTCGCCTGAAGGGCTGCTTGCCTACCAGAGTCAGATCGCCACTGATGATACTCTTGGCGATTAATCAGAAGCTGCTGGATTTTTTCTTGTGCCTCTTTTGGGAGGTCTTTAGCCCAATCTACGGCAGCGGCTGTTGGAGTAGCGGCTGGAGTCGGGGCTGATTGAGTTGTGTCTGATGCGACGGACTCCGTAGGAGTACCGCCTTCAACTTTTGCAATTGCTTCTGTTACTTTCTTAGCTTCGGCATCTTCAACTACTTTAACGGCCTCAGTAACAGTTGGAGACGGTGTAGTTTCGACAGCAGGTGCGGGAGCCGGTGATGTAGCAATTTCGGAACCGCCGGGAGAGGCGGCTTTGAAGGCGCTTTCTAATAGAGCCTGTGCTTCAGGTGAATCTAAATCTACTTCGGAATTCGGTGTGGAGCTAATAGTATCTGTTGCCACGATTTGTTATTTACCTTTGGTTAGAGCAGACTCAGAAAATGCTGATGTCGGCAGGTTAAGAAACTCACGATAGGCTAGGATACGTCCCAAGGCTATCAAATTCTCTTTGTATGTTTTATCTGGGTTTTCCATGATTCGACGGAAATCTACAAGACGTTTGTCACAAAACTGTTTTGCAAAATGCCAGTCATCCGACTGGAAGTTGACAGCCACTTATTGTCCTCTTGGTTTAGCGTTGTGTTCGGTTAGATTGCGATTAGGTACTTCAGTCTTACGAGGAGCCGCATTGTCTCGTGCGTGCAATCTCAAATCCATCATTGCTTTCTCGTGAGACTTACGTTCTTCCGAGGCAATCTTGGAATAAGCTATCTGCTCGTGTGACTGAATAGTAGCTTGATGTTGCTGAGCCTTAGAGGCTGCCACTGCACGTTTAGTGCTCTCTTGCATACCTGAACCAACGAGTTTAACATTAGCTTGGTGAGCTTGAGTAGCTGCCGCAATATCGGTAGCGTGTTTCTGGACGCCGGCTGTAACCAACGAGCTTTGCAAGTCCATAGCGTGGCGCTTCTCTTCGGACTGGAGAGTCTGGAACTGGAGCGATGTATCGATCTGCTTGTCTTGGACGTGCTGTTGCTGTTGCCAATTAAACTGAGCCTGTTCGAGCTGCAACTTCTGTTTGGCAATCTCGTTCTGTTCAACCAATGCTTGGGCCTTAATCATATTCGGATCAGGCGGAGGCGGCTGCTGTGCCTTCTGTTGACGCTCTTGCATAACTTCCTGTGGGCAGCGAATAACGCCAGACCACGGAAGGTGCATCGTGCTGAGACGAGCTTGAATTAGTTCATCCATGTTAATCCACTCAGAGATGGGCGAGCCCTGAGCAACTTCTTGGAACAGCTGCGTAAGCTTTTGCTGTTCGACTAGACCGCGAGCATAGGCTGTGGTAGTACGAACATCGATACAGTAGGTACCCTTGATTTCGTCCTTGGGGTTGTACTGCATCTCCCAGTCATACATAGACTGGATGATCTGACGTGTGATGTTGTCGTCCCATTCCTCACTCTTGTAGAAGAGAGGGGCCATAGCATTCTCATCAATTAACGCCTGACCTGTGGCCGAATCTACGCCGCCAGCCGGAGCCGTATTGGTCAAAAGATTGATGCTAGATTCTTCGTCTGCGAAGCCCCGCGCCAAAGAAATAAGTCCGGACAGCTGCTCAACAGCGTTGTCGGGCATGAAGAATTGAATAGCTTTCGTGGTATCCGCGCCGTAATCATTGGCCAACCAGACCTTGAACGGGGTACATTCCATACCGCCTTCAGCCGGTTTGATGATCGTTGTATCGACTACAACTTGTGGGCCAGCCGAGATACCGGCGTTGTCCAAGACCATCTTGTACGTTTCGTTGACTACACGTTGTTGGTCACGAGCGAGCATCGGGATGCCGAAGCCGAAAATAGTGGCTGGATCAGCTTCCCACACGCAAGCCGTATAGGGGACTTTATTAGAGCCTTCAATGGCGCTAAGCTGCAAACGAATAACACGGCTGTTGCAAACCCAAACTTCGGCGTATACTTCATCCGTAGGTGATTCATACGGAACCGTGAGTCCGAGAATGTTGAGGTCCTCTTTCTTGATCGGACCGTGGCGTTCAATGACTAGATACTTATTCTTGAGAAGGTTGATACCTTGAGTAAGATAAGCCGGATCGTTGAACGGAGAGTTCGTGTACTGACGCGGTTCTTCCTTAAGACAGTCGGCAAGTTCTTGCTCAAAGCCGGCATAGCCGGGGTGAGACAAAAGCTCACTAAGTTCCGTCTTCGACATGGGATGGACTTCGATGAAGTCTTCTGCCTTGTCTATCTCCGTGACACTATCGTCCGGGAATGCGTACCACAGATTAACACGGTACACACACGGAATCTTCTCAGCCGTTAGCTTAGGAACCCACACAACCTGTCCATCAGAGGTCTGCTGCTTAACGTAGGACTTCTTAAGCTTCCCGGCGTTAAACGGCTTCTTCATAATGCCGGTACCGTAGATGACTCGATCTGCCATTGCCTTGCGGCACTCTAGGGCATAGTTCGTTTCGTCTAGGTGGTAACTAATTTCGTTCTCCATAAGGCGCGCTTTCATAGCGGCGGCATCGAATGGAGAGAGTTGCATTCCAGCCATCTGGGACATGGCTTGGAGGTCTTGCGGGTCAATGTCGATTACTTGCGGGGGTCGGATATCCCAGTTCTTGTCCCCAACCGCAAACTGATGTGCAATGGTCGTGGCAATCGCCATGTTACACTTCTGGCGAATGATGTTAAACTCAGGACGGTGTACCGCAGAGTCATCCTGTCGAGAGCCGAACGGATGATCTACCGTGCCGAACGGATAGTCACCAGTGATGATGTTGTAGCTAGACAAGGAGCCCAAGTAGATACGCATGGCTTCTAGCCACTGGTTCTCTTTGGCCTTTCGGGTACCCATACGCTTCGTGAGCATGCCTTCTGCTTCACGAGCAATGGTGTCGAGTAAATCTGTACGCTTTTGTTTAACAGCTAATACAGCCGCTACTAGAGCATCCGGGTCTAGAGCATCGGTCGGAGTATCTGCCCCAAAATCGTCCAAGTGATCGGATGTTCCTACTTCCAATACATGAGGACCTCCCGCTTCCGATACGGGCATAATGCTTTGATAAATAGTAGGAGTTGTATCAGACATTATACTTCCTAGACGGAGGTTTAGCTACCGGCCTAGCCGGGACGCTAGTGGCGTGCTCAAAGGTATTGATTCCATATCGAAGGGCATCAAGGGCATGGTCGTTTTGCTTGACTACCTTGCCATTGTCATCTCGACGATATAGGAGGTATTCGTTTTGTAGGCCCGGAGTGTTAGGGAAGAACTTAAGTGTCCCAGCAGACAGCCTAGACCAAACATTATAAATACCGCTTTCCACCGCATTATCAGCGAGCCTAACCTTGAGGCCAAGAGCGCGATATATGCGTATAAGCTGGGTGCCATCGTCTTGACTTCTTCCCCTAGAAGCCGGATCAATAACTCCGTGCATCCAGTCGCCGCCCTTTTGATGTATACGAGCAGCATGGACTTCAGGCTGCTGCTGACCTTGATAATGTTCATCGGTAACATAAATCGTATCCGTATCCGGGTCTTTAGCTAGGAAGACTACAGCTGTTTTGTTCCAGCCCACATCCATACCGTAGAGGTACTTCCAGTGGGGTGGAAGAGGACGGAGCTTGGCAACATCGCTCTGCTTTAGCACGATGTCTTCGAGAGGAATGGGGTAAACTGCACCTGAGCCTAGAGAGGGAGTGCCGTTACGCACTGTGGCTCGAAGGTGTATAGGTGTAGAGGCTAGGACTTCATTGATTGCTGCATCATCTAGCCACGGAGCATCGTCCATAGCGATTGAAACAGCTGCTCTAGATGACTCGCTCTTTGGTTTAGTCTCCGAGCCCATTTTCCATATCTTCAAGTTTAATCATTGCATCCAAGCCCTTAATACGTTCCGAGCCCGCCAAGAGGTCGCATCCGCTAAGAAACTCAGCAAGTAGCCTCGTAAGACCTTCTTTTGGAGTGATTGTGTGTATAACTCGGCCATTTGTAGTCATCGTACGAATCAAACATTCGTTATAAACTAGGTCAGGACAAGGCTCATCAAGCCAAATAAGGTGCATTGCACGTCCGTAAAAGGACGCCGGTTTCTGGTCGTAGGACTTAAAACCTATGGTAGATATACCACCTGATACGTGGTTAACTTCCACGGTATCAATAGCATTAGGTATACCTTGTCGGGCAGTACACCGGCCTATCGATTCCTTTGGAAGTGCCCCAGTACCCCAGTGCCCAATAGGGCCCATAAGGGCTTCTTGGACAGTATCACGGGTTGTTTGTCCAGTCTTACCAGCCACCCAGATGGTTGTTGGGTGATCGAATCGAACACCTTGCCACCAATCCGGATATTCACCAGTAGCGAGAATTGCCGCTACTGTTGCTCCACTTCGAGTCTTACCTACGCGGTTTCCGCCAAGAAGAAGAACTTCTCTGTACCGTGCTGTAGCCTCAAAGAAGGCCTTGTGTTTAGGAAGATTCCGGATATCATATGGCCCATCCTTGAACCACTTGTGGAACCCTGATGTATCTTCCCGCTTCTCGGCCTCTTCTATTAGATCGATAACCCGGAGCAGCTCATAGTTGTTAGCTGCTTGGACTTGGGTACCGCCTTTTGGTATTAACTCCCTAAGCTTGGCAGCTATAGAGGACGTATCTTTTAGAGTGAACTCAGTTGAGTTCGTCGCTAGAAGTTGCTGCCAATTCGGAGACTCGGACATTATTTGATTTGAATAGTTTTATGAGGGCATCACGCTTGGAGTTGATAGCTGCCACAATTTCATCTTGAGACATCTGTTCAACTGGCTTGTCACCTTCAGAGGCAATTACCTCGGAGCGATCTGACCAGCCAAAGCGATTCTTCATCACAGCGTACCAAACAGAGTAGTTGATACTGTGCTTACCGGAAGCACCCTTGCGGCCTAACTCCATCCACCAAGCTTTTGCTGCTAAGCGTCCATAATCAACCAGCTGCGCAAAATCTCGATCCATCTGGTACCGCTTATCAAACTCATTGTACGAAACGCGAAGGGCACGGCAGACTTCTACATCTGACGCGCCTTCTTGGTAGAGGTTAACTAATTGGTCAACCCAGTGCGGCTCACTCGATTCTTCAGTTGAGTGTGCGGGGGGCCGTTTCGTCGAGCCCTTCGGCCTGCCCCGTCCCCTCTTCACTATCGTCGTCGAGGGCTCGGAGGTCGAGGTCAACGGAGTTGTCTGGGGCTGGTTCTGTGTATGATCCGTTGCCATCTGGCACCAAGTAGTTGGCCCTCGCATCGGGCCCAATGAGGAGTTTTGCGATTGGATAGATTTCGTATTTAGTATCGGATACCGGATTCAAGCCAACAAGAAGTGGAACTATCTCCCCCGTCTCGGTGTCTTTTCCGTCCATGTAGGCCAACTGGCCGCGTGCAATACTGTCGTAGATTAGTTCAATTGTGCGAATTTTGAGGGCTGTAGGGTCATTAGACATGACCAAAACGGGAATCAAATCAACTTGCTTTTCATCATCAATCATCGAGTTGTGTATTCGCCTGTTCTAATTCGGTAAGCTATTCGTTGTGCCCGAGCCGGTACTTGACGGGCGTAGGCGGTATTCATAAGATCAATAGCGGCTTCTTTGTACAAGCCTTGATCTAGGTAGTTGAAGAAGTTGAGGAAGCGACTAAATTTGCCGTATCCGAGCTGGAAGGACATGTTGACTAGGGCTCCTTTACGCGGACCATCTAGGCCGAGGAACTCTTTGTACGCTGACTGGGCTTCCGCCTCGGCGTCCTTAAAGTCATCCTCGAAGGTAGAGTCTACCTGTTCGTCTGTCCAAACTAGATCGGCATAAATAGAGTTGGGCCCTAAGAAGTGCCCGACCCCAATAGTCCAATTTCCAAACTGATCTTTGTAACTTTTAAGGAACCGCCCTTCGTCGAGGATCAGCTCCTTCTTCTCGCGATCATCCCATGCCATTTTTATGAGGGTATTAGCTCCGATACAATGTACAAACGATAAACAGCTGTTCCGTACGATCCAGTATGAGTAACCGAATAGGCAATGTGGCCAGAAGCTACTTGGGCCAAGATAGTGCCAGATAACCGCCCGGCGGCAGATAGTATTACCGTGCCTGTCTCAGTACTCTGAGAATTAGCATAAGTAGCGGAACCAGCAGCATCAGTCCACGCAAGGTGCAGTACAACTGTCCCCGCCGCAGCATCCGCAGTCGTGCATTCCAATATAAAACTAAGCCGATGTAAACCGACTGTATCCGAGTTCGTAAGGTTAGTAGATGCTATATCTGCGGTCTGATTAGTCAAAGATACAACATCAGTGACTGAGACTAGATTAGTACCAGTTACAGCCCCAGTGGATGCGACGCTGCTCGGAGTAATAGCACCCAAAGTGAGGGTAATAGCCGGTGTAGTTGTAGGAGTAGCTACTGCCCCGGAAACTCCGTTAGCTGATACAACCGATACAGACGTGACAGTACCTGACCCAACCGGATCAACTGCTACGTGATTGAAAATATATCCGGAGGCCATTTAGTAGTAAATCGCGCAGTCGGCTGTACCGCTAGTGTAGGCGGAGCAAAGGAAGTAGATATCGCAGTCTCCGCCAGCCATAAACACTTGGCTAGTAGGAGCTGAGAATGAAGCTACGATACACTGTTTAGATGTATCACTAACGTCCGCTCCCGGATCAACCACAATGAGTTCTACCGTGGCTGTAAAGGTCCCAGTGACACTAATTCGCTGGGTATCTTGGCGGAGGTCTTTGCTGTGGCCTCTATATCGGTAGGGGCCCACAACTTCGTCTTGGCTCGTCAAGGAGCCACGGATCATCTCTGGATTGATGGGAGAGGTCATTTCTTGATTACTTCTTCGGGGCTAGTACGGCAGGCGGAACAACAACAGCCGCCCCGGCTCGAATACCGAGCTTAAGAGCAACTTCCTGCGCATCCACAATAATTACCGCACAGTCACGGTGAATTTCAGCCGGAACAATTGGATCGCCTGAATGCTGCCTAGCGATACGAACGGCTTCCAAAGCAGACAAAGCCCCATTAACTACCGGAAGTGAAGGTGCCGCTGAGTCTTGTAAATAGGTAACGATACTCTGGTAGCAAGCCACAGCATCGGTGTCTCCATACTGCTTGGCCATAGCAAGGGCTGCCTGAGCATCTGGGAGGGCCACAGGCTTCACAGCCTGCTCTACCTGTCCGGCTACAAAGGAACAACCAGAAAGTGCAGCCAAGGCCGCTACAGTGAGAATTTGACGGATCATAGTATTATAGTGCCTATATATTAGATAGCGTTCGGAGCTTTACGGGACGAGCTGAGGGCCATAAGCTTCATGCTGGAACCGGCCAAAAGAACTGTTGCGTGGCCAGCCGAGGTAGCGACTTGGCCGAACTCGAAGGTCAGAAGGTCATCAGCCGACGGCTGGAGGAGCGAATAAACCTTGACGTTGGCAAAGCCATCAGCTGTTGAGGCTGAGTCCAAGGTAATGGATGTGTTCAAGCCTTTTACCATACCAGTATACGGAGTATCCGTAGCAGTACCAAGAGCAGTCAAAACTGGGGCTGAGCCACTAAGGGTGTACGTAATGAACCCTTCCATGGCTGAGATAGTGCTATTACCGGGAGCTAGGAATTCCACCTTAAGACCGCCGAGCGGGCCAGCGGCCCCACCAACACGGAAATTGAGGTCTGCCTCTAGAATGTAGTTGGTACCTTTCTTCAAGCCAAAACTGAACTCGGTATCAACAACAAACGTAGAACTTACAACACTCGTATCAGCCAGCTTGAACTGACCTGTGACTGAACGAAACGAACGAAGCAGAGCCTGCTTCTGAGCAACATTCAAAGAACCATTGTCTCTTAGGATGCTAGAGACGGAGCCATTACCGTAGTTGAAATCCGACATGGGATTTATCCTCGATTTAACAGATTAGATAGCCGCCAACGCTTTGGCAAGCTTAACCCCAAGCGGGATTGCTTGGAATATTTGTTGCTGGTTTATTTACGGTCGGTTCCAGCCCCGACCTCTTCATCAACACAGGGTCTTACTCCTCAGCCGTTATACGGCGTTGCGCCTTTGGCGCTGTGTATATAGATTCGTTACAATCCCGGATCACCGATAGCGTCAGCGGCTCCGGCCTTAATGGCCTCTTGGCCTACCAACCACCACTGAGCCCGTTCTTTTACTCGGAAGGCCTCTAGGGACAATCCAAGCTTCTTGGAGAGGTACTTCTCGATCTTTTCTACTTCGGCTTTAACAACGTTTAGTTGGGATTCAGCCTGTTCGGGAGTACCGCTTACTCCCAAGTGCGGCTCGTGGAACATAAGCTCTGCATTGGGGAACATGAATCTCTTGGTGCCGTGCTCGAAGATAATAGCTGCCATGCTGTCTGCATTGGCTATATCTACAGTATAAATAGGGTGGGTGGTACACAGTTGCATAGCCGATACAATAAGATTCCCCTCGACTACATCCCCTCCGGGGCTATCTATGTACACGATTATCGGCGCTTTACCAACTACCTTGCAATCGGATAGAATAGAGCCTGCTACGTGGTGGGCTAGCTCTCCGTCTTCCTTTATAGGTCCAAAGAGCAAGACAATCTGTGGTTGGTCTAGCAGTAGAGGTGTACTATCTGATGCAGGAACAACAATAACTGGTTCTTGTGGAATAGCTTGGTGTGCGACAACGAAGAGCACAAGAGCGGCGGCTAATCGACTAAAAGACATAGGAAACCTCTCGTTAACAATCTCTTTTCTCTGGGTGCACTTGCCCTTCTTAGAGCTTCCCTTCCAACTGTAGCTTCCTGCATCGCTCTTTAGCTAGCTGTTGATTCCATTTACGCTTTATGTCTTTCTTGACAAGCTTCTTAGCTTCATTCCAAGTGTTGCCTGCTGCCATGAAGGCTATTGCGTTTCGTAAAGGTCGGCTAGGAGTAAACCACTCACCTCTACGTCTACAATAACTGAAGGTCTCATGCAGGTCTTTTTCTAGAGCTACTGCCTCTTTTTTATCTTTACACGGTAAATGATATAGGAGACTCAGCTCAAACCCATTCCCGCTTTGCAGGTTAATCAAGCGATCTTGCATGTGACTGCAGTGACCTATCTTAATCAACCCTATTTGATCTTTTGACTTTACGAAGTACACACAAGGCACAGGTAGTCTCCTGTTTAGTATTGACGGTATTCTGGCTTTTGACGATCCCTCTTAACAGAGGGCTCTTTTGTACGTTACCCTGTTCACGAATCCAACATATAACCAAAAGAAAGAGCTGTTATATGTTCTCTTCGTTCACAGGTTCACTAGACAGGTGGGCTTGATTCCCATGTCTAATAAACCAAAGAGTACCGTTATATAGGGGCTTTCTCAGCCCGTTGTCACTGTGCAGTGTGCTAGATTATCAGTCCGTGCCTATCGCAGAAGACACCAGTACTGTTGAATCATCAAGCCGGACTTAACCGGAGGTCTGTTTCCCCAGCCCCTTACAGACTGGGCCTCTCTGTCTATCAGAGGCTAGACTTACACAGGCGTCAGAGACGTAGATGTTCTGACTTTACATTAGACCACAAAATGCAAAGAAAGTTCCGTAAATCGTAAAATATTTTTTACTTATCTTTAACCCAGAGCACTTCCTGACCTTTGATTATCTGTAAGTTATTGATATTCCAAGGTTTACTAATATCTATACGTCTTAGCTGCACATCCTCCTTATACCTCCCCCGGCACTGATAGGCTGGTACGAAGCAGTTCCGTCCCACTTCAACCATCGGACACTCCATCCACATGGCACACCACTCGGCTAGGGTTATCTCCCACAACTGCCCTTTCTTCTTGATAGCCCTACGGAGCAGGTGGAACTGTCCCCTAATGGTTCCTTGCTGCCGTCTCTTGTCGTCGGCTATCTCTTCCTTATGAGCCTCCTTGTACTCCCTGTGGTACCGCCTCTGGCTGCGTATATTCTGTTTTCTACGCTTAGGCTTAGGGGGTACTAGGGGTGTCTGTCTGAGCGCCCACGTCTCATCCAGAGCTGTCTTAAGACTATCCGGCTCTTTAGAGATGATACGGATTAAATTCTCGATGCTATCCCGGTCCAGATTTAATTCCTCAAAAATAGGGCAAATCTATTATTAGACAATTATTTTCCAATTTAGTTCCCTATTGCTCGAAATAAATAGCAATCTTCGATTGCATCGCCCTTCGGGCTCTTCCTCTTTAATTCCGTCTGGGTTAAAATTTCGTAAGTGATGGGGCAGAGCCCCCCGCGCTGCAGTGCAGCAAAGCTGGTACCCCCGGGGACGGGTATACAAGTATACAAGTACTCTTTTATACAAGGGTACAAGTGTACAGCCTAGACGTAGACTGCGCAGCTAAAGTATACAATTGCACATTTATAATTGTAGATTAGTAAACAAAATCAATATGTTGCGTTGCACAAATGTATACATCAAGGACCGTGCCAAGTAGCGTGCGTTGGATCGCTTGGCATCATTCTTGCCCGTAACTCGGGGTACATATCTGTTCAGCTACCATTCAGCTTGATAGTGTATAATCTCGTATAGTGAATAAGTGTATGAAATATCTGTAGTTTGTTAACTAGTTAACCCCGCTTGCGGGGCTTGGCACGGACTACAGATAGGTGTAGGATGTACAACTAGAGCTAGGCAAGCGAACCGCCCCTAGCCAGCGGGCCCAGTGGATCACGGTGACGGGATTCGGGCGCAAGTAAGGAAGGCCGTTAAGGCCGTTGCCCGCAAGGGCTGCTCTTTAACAATGTATCTAGTCGGATGGCAGGCACCAGCGCCTAGCGTATGCACAGGCGCGCGGCTTAGTCCTGTGAAACGTAGCCCTTTTAAGGTGGCGTTTAGGTGCTGTTGCGTGCTATCCGGCACGGTCACATTAAAGGGAAACAAACCATGAAAGCTATCAAAGTCACAATTGATCCGCGCACCGTAGAAATGCAAAAGGCACTGGTCAAAGGTTCGCCGGAGTTCAACAAGGCGTTGGATGAGGCGAAGGAACTACAAAGCCGCGTTGGTAAATCCAGCGTGGCATCGAGCGAAACCGCTGGTAAGCTGTTCAAGTCTCTGCTGGCCATTGTCGCGATTGGCATGGCCGCCGGGATTGAATCGTGGATGATCGCGGCGCAGGTCGATGATCGCTTGGGGCCAACGAAGGGCCAAAGCGGGACGGTCAAGAATTACCGTTCATTGGCGACACGGATTGGCGCGTATTGGGGAACGGAAACCCTCAAGACGGCAGCAAAGCATGCGGACGTTGAACTTCCGGAGAGGTTGACGGACGTATCCAACAATACGGCATCAAAGGTTCTGGGTCAGATTGCGAAAGATGCCAAGAATCCCGACCGCGTGACGTTGGATGCGCTGATTGGCTTCCACGCTTCCCTTGTTCGTGTATTCGGTGAAAAGGAAGGCCATCGTACCGCAATGAATCTAGTGGCGGATTCCATCGAAGACTTGCGCAAGGTATCGGCGGAAGTCAACGCGGCCTATCTGCGCAAGTTCACGGGTGGCGAAACGGAAGCGAGCCGCAACGCGGCGCAGGAGTTCACGGCGTCAACGGCTGGCCAGTTCATCATCGCCAATCGTCCGGCCTCAGAAACGGAGAATGAACTAGAACAGGCCTTGCATGAGGCGGGAAACGAAAGCGAAGCGGAAGACGTGCCGCAGGCCGCCAACGGCCGAACGCACTAGCTAGTTAGCAGCCCCTAGCGGTTTTAGGGGCTGCAATAGTAGCTAAATTGCCTGTCTTAACAGATTCTTAATCCCCGCACTCAATTAAGAGTGCGGGGTTTTTGCGTGTTCAGCATACATTGTGTTGTTTTTTTACCACAAAAAAGTTGACTAGTCAACCACCGCTAAAGCGGAAAGCACAGGCTGATATGAACAGCACAGCGACAAGCGCACAGAGTGCTAAGCATACATACAAGCTATTGGTTGGCGTATCGGGCTTCCCGAGCCGCTTGATAGCTTCTGCTGGTGATGGGGTTATTGTGGACAATCTAGTAACTCCCCCCGGGCACGTGCGTAAATGGTCTCGTATTGCCCGCCCGAGCATCGTAGGCACCGAGGGTCTTGTTGTCCATGCGTACAGCACGGAACCAATAATCGTTGGTGGTGTGCTCCGGAATCCTCGCAAGATCGCGTACACGGTTCCGTCCGGAGCCGCTCTTTATCTTGATCCCGTTATGCGTCCAACGGGAGCCGAGCACGGAAGTGCGACTGTGCCGACAGGCGCTTATTGGCTGACGATTGAATCATCTTTACCTATTATTGAGGAATAATTAGATGAACGTCGGGGAATTAAGAAAAGCTCTTGAGAACGTGCCGGACGAATGCCCGGTAGTAATTGGTAACTTTCGGCGCACTGAAGGTCCCGAAAGGAGTCGTACGGATGCTGTACAGGCAAAGTATTACGATGCCGACAGCTACGAGGGATTTCCGGACATCTTTGCTATCGATCCGTGGGAGTAATCAAAGTGAGCGAGCACAAAAACAACGAAGTTGTGACGATGGGGCTGGCTCAGGAGGTCGAGCGGTTGCGCAATGGGCAAGAATTACTCAGGGAGCAAACTGTACGTATTCGCGAGGCATTGGGTAATGCGGGCAATGGAGAAGACACAGAAGACGCCGCAAAGCGCCTGCGAGCCGAACGCGACGTGCTCAAGGGCGAAAGTGAAACGCTGCTGACGAATTACGCGCTGAAATTGAAGCGCGACAAGTCCGCAATAAATCTTGGCGTGGCCGCTTCGGAGAGAAAAGCCCAATTGTACTCAATGAAATTACACCGATAATCGAGTTATTCGACAAAATATTGGCGGAGGAGCGCAGAAAGAATGAACAATATTCCTCTTAATCCCGTGCGTTCTTCGAGTGTGTCCGCTATTGGGTATGATGACGACACGAAACGCCTGCGGGTGAAGTTTAGCCGCTCGGGGAACGTGTACGATTACCTCGGAGTATCGCTTCTCATGTACAAGGCCCTGTGCGGCTCTACTAGCATAGGTAAAACTCTCAACAAGTTAGTTATCCCTTCTTATAGAGCGGAGAAAGTAGAATGAATACGTACCGTGTAACGCCTGTCTATGTTACGGCGCGGCTAACGCCGAAAGAGTTCCTGCACGCATTGGTAGCTGCTGCAATGACTCTTGCTCTTTTGTACCTTTTCGCTGTTGTGTGGTTTACCCTCGGGTAGCTACGCCTTTCGATTCCTCCAACACCCGCTTAGGCTCTTTTTGCTAAGCGGGTTTTTTAATGCTCGGCTTTCGCCGATCAACGCACATGGGATGTGCTCTGCCCTAGATTTTGCACAGTTGTACGCAATGTAAGCTGTGTTTTGTTTATCCACGCTGTATAATTATAACCCGTACGTGATGCCGCTTGCGCGGCGCGACCGAAAAAGCGTGTTTTCGAGGCCCACGGTGGGGAAAGCACTCCGGGCCCCGTTAGTGCCAAGGCTGGCGCTGGCGTTCAATCTCAATCTCTACTAATACCCTCCCAATCATCGGTGTGGATTTTTCCGTTTCTGTATACTCGGCGTTAGGCCTCAGTCTATCCTGTGCTAAAAAAATTTGCCCAAATTTCGGAATCGGCGGCTGAGAGCACGACTAGTGCGATGGCATCCGATAGGATGACTTAGGCGTGCCGCTAGTGGCACATACGGAGAAAAAATCATGTGTAACAAGTGCTCCACCAACGATCCCAAAGCTCGTTTGAAATATCAGATTGCCGTGATGCAAGCGGCGGCGGATGGAAAAGAAATTCAAAGGGGCCCCGGCAGATCAAGTACGGGCCCTTGGGTTGACGCCGATAATCCGGCGTGGGATTGGTCTATGTTAGATTACCGCGTAAAGCCACGGGAACCTCGGGAATTCTTCATCAAGTATTACCCGACCAGACACAGAGGAACTGCATACGATTCTTACGTTGAGGCGAGTGAGTTTGCTGTGCCGAACAGCGAAAAAATCATCAAAGTCCGTGAAGTGATCGAGGACGAACCGACTTCTTCGTGTTGCACGTGTTGGGGGAAATACCTATGACCCGCTTTCGCAAGAAAAAGCACAAAAGCAGCCCTAAAGGGCGTTGCACCTACCGAGGTGCTTTTCACCAGATGGCTGTTGCCAAGCGCAACACATTGGCGGAGGACTTTCACGAGATCAATGTGCAATCGCACCGTGCTTCTCGCTTCGCGTCAGCCGTAAAGAACGGGCTTGTTTCGGTTTTCTTCAAACAGAAGAAGCGGGTGGCTAAAGCTATCTCTCTTTCGGATTTGGCGTACGTTATCACCGGACACCGGCGTTTGGCCGGTCTTTTAACACTGGAGAGCACCAAAGGTGCGATTGGAGTAAAAACGGCATGAACGCAAAACCTATTATTCTGACCAAAAAGCACGCCAAGCGTGTTCTCGAAGTTGTTGATGCCGGTCTTTGCTCAGGCGTAGGCATCCCCGAACCGGGCAATATGTGCGTCGAAGCGGCCGTTTGTTACGCGCTGGGTCTGCCGCATGGCGATAATCCCGTTTGCGTCGGCGAAGCTGTTCGGCGGTACAAAATAACTCTTAATGACGCGGCGTGGCCGTCTAATGCTGCTCGCGCCGAAGGCTTGCGAGAAATAGCTATTGCCCAGCTGGGCAGCAACGAAATTGACCAGAAAGCATTTGCTTCCGGTGTAGTTCTCCGCACGATTAAAGTTATTCTTCCGATTGCCCTTCGTGCCGTTGCTTCCGTAATTCCGGGCCATAAAGAGGCCTTGGAAATTGCCGCTGTTGCATGTGAGGCAGCGATTGATTTGGTGTCGGCAGCAAGCGCAGCAGAGAGCGCAGCATGGAGCGCAGCAAGCGCAGCAGAGAGCGCAGCAAGCGCAGCATGGAGCGCAGCAAGCGCAGCAGAGAGCGCAGCAAGCGCAGCAAAGAGCGCAGCATGGAGCGCAGCAAGCGCAGCAGAGAGCGCAGCATGGAGCGCAGCAAGCGCAGCAAGCGCAGCAAGGAGCGCAGCATGGAGCGCAGCAAGCGCAGCATGGAGCGCAGAAGTCCGTGTGTCCATATTACGTAAAGCCGCTGATATCGGGGTCGAAGTTCTAAAAGAACTCGGGTGCAAAGGCACAAAGTGGCTCGCGTTAACACGCGAATCGCCCTCACGGGCTCTAGCCTCTCACAAAAAGTGATCCGTTTCCTAGTTGTATGGGCCTGTTTTTCCTTTCTAATGTGCGGAATATTTCCCACGACAGGCCCTATCTATTCGGTTGTATTTCTTCCGTTGTTTGCTCGAATCATCAACTGTTAGGTGGAAAATCAGAACATGAGCAATGAATCTGGATGTAATATACTAGATATCGGTGAGACTTCGAGCGGAGAATCTATCCTCTGGTGCCAAACCTGCGGCGCGTCTGGTTATGGTGAGGTTCTTGGTGAAGTGCCTGTCGATTTGGAATTTCCCTCAACTGTGTCTCATATTCCACCTAACTGCAAATGGCTTGACAAATTTCCACAAAAACAAGGGGTGTAACCGTGAACCTATTCACTTTCGATAAAGTGCCAGTTGGGGCTATGTTTACCGTCGTATCACCCCGCAACAAAGTACGCTTGGATCGAGATGGGAACGTAATCCCTTCCGATGACAAGAAAACGCGGTGCGTGGAAGTGTACGACGAGATGAATCCTCGTACGGGCAAGATGTGGAACAATGACGGCGTTTACATCAAGTACTGCGCTCACGCGTGCCACAAGCTCCACGACGCCAAGCACAAGGATCACATCTTTTCTGTGTACACTGTGTGTCGTCTGCTGAGCCAACGTACGGGTTCAATTGGCGCGGCTTTAGCTCACAGTGAAAGAGAGGTAGCGTGATATGGAAGCCGAAGAACAGCCGAAAGAATCCGCGAGCAAATACAATTACATAGTCTCGTTCAATAACAGACAAGCGCCCGGATTTTGCGCCGTTAATTACATCTGCGGTTGGAAAATGCACCCTGATTGTGGGGATTTGACGATCAAACAGCTTATAGCTAGACGTGCAGAGGAGGTTTTTTACAACAGCCCGTACGGCTATAATCACGTGGGTCGTATTTTCCCGCTTTTCTATTCCTTTAGCTTCGATAAGCAGCCAAGCGAAAGGGAAATCGCACTTAAAATTGTTGGGCTAATGAGTGCTCCTAATATAGTCCGGTTTGCGGATGTGTTGGGTGAAGGAATGCACTTAGCTATCTCCAACCACCTAGTTCACGGAGAAGAAATTACTACCAGTAACGGTTACAGGTGGAAAGTCATTAAGCACGAACCTATGCGCAACTACAATTCGGGTAACATGGTGATGGAGGTTGATTTGCTTCGTCTCGATAGGTCTAGGTATTCACTGTAACTATATGCCTCAAAAACTCTTTAAGATTCCCACTGGCAGTAAACGTTACAAGTACTCTCTAGTCAGTCACGATAACCAAGTGCCCGGCTTTTGTGGGGAAGCAACAATCGCGTACTACAATCAAAATATTACCGCATACTCTTTTGATTGGCGGTGGAGTGAATTCGATAATTGGGACCCTTATTCTCATACACCGCGCATCACTCTAAAGACCAAAAAGCCGCGTACTCAGGCGTTGGAAATGTTAGGGCATCTTCTGGCCAAATCTAAGCGTGCTGTTGTTTCTTTCGCTGATCGGGTGACGAATGGTACGGGCCTAGGAAAAGTTCTCATCGATCCGTTGGAAGATGGAGAAGTACTAACTATCAATCGAGTTAAGTGGAAAGTGAATAAGATGAAACCGTTTACAAATCCCAACACACGTGCTCTGTGCCAGAGAGTAGAATTGGTGCGAGTACAAAAGGAGAAGAGGCCATCAAAACTGAAAACTCCGGCATGAAGCCAATTGATTTTATCTTGGATTGTGCCGACCACCACAATGATCCGGTAGGCGCGGTAATAGAGGCCCTTCAAAAGCCTATGAGGATTTTAGGCTATCACGGCGAGTATGTAGTGCTAAGCTACTACTTTGACGAAGAAGATAAATGCATGATACTGGACATACAAGATAAATCTGAAATAGACGACGAAGAATGATAAAACCTATCGTGCTGCGTCAGCGGGGACACAGATCGGGCGGGGGTGTAGCCCTTGCCCGAGCCCTCGGCATCTGGGATGCACATCCGGATTCACCACGTCGTACTCGCCACGTTCGTTTCGTCATCAATTGGGGTGTAAGCTCTAACCCAACTGCTTGGCGAGAGCGGGGCATCATTTATACGAATACATCGCAAGCTGTCGAGAAGTCAGCTAACAAGCTCTTGGCTCTCAATACTTTGCACGCATCTGCTGCACCTACTCTAGAATTCACGACTAATCCACAAGTCGCCACGGAGTGGGTTGAGGCAGATCACAAGTGTATCGCTCGACGCATCGTTAACGGCCATTCTGGCCAAGGCATATCCGTCGTACGCGTCAACGAAGACGGCACAGTAAATATGCCCCAAGTCCCCCTGTACACACGCTATTGGAAGAAGCAAAAAGAGTTCCGTGTTCACGTAGCTTTTGGGCGCGTCATCTTAATCCAAGAAAAGAGGCAAAGCGCCGATGATCGATTTTCTAATCTGGATCGCGATAATCGCCTTATCCGTACTTATGCTAATGGCAACATTTTTTGCATTAACGATCTTCACTGTGATGCTCTTAATTATCGGGCACGTATCGAAGAACTTTCTCTGTTGGCTAGCCAAGCGATAGGATTGGCGCACGGTGCCGTTGATATCATGGTAAAAATCCGAAAGGCGAATCGTGGCACCACAGAAGTATTCGAGGATGCTGTTGTATGCGAGACGAACAGTGCGCCGGCCCTTGAGTCGCCTACAGCCATTGAGGCGTATGCTGCAGCGATGGAGCACGAGATGCAACGAATCGGCGTTGATTATTGACGATGAAGACGATACGATGCAAAAATTCTATTGCATAGGCCGCGCCGAAGAAGCCATCGGAGACAAGATGGTTTCTCAGTGGCCAGCGGGCTTCATCAAGAAGGAAGCCGATGCCAAGAACATCCTCACAGCCAAACTAAAGGGCGCACAGACTTTACAGGCTATTTGGGCCGGTAATTTAGACGAAGACGACAAACCACGTCTGATTTTCACGGCAACCGATAACGAAGAGGACGAAAACGCTCGACGTGTCCCTCTTCTCATGTTCGATAACTGGAAGCGAGAGTGGAAAGAGGCAAAACCGTCTAAATCAACGAAACTATCGCGCATGGAAAAGCGAATGGCGGAAGCAAAAGAGCGCGAACGTCTCCGTAAGGAAAAGGAAGAACGAGAACGAGAGGAAGCAAAGAACGTGTACGCTCTTCCGTACGAATATTTCTACGCCCCATCAAACCACGAGGATAAGTAGTGTGGAACTAAAAGTAGGCGGTGATCCGGAATTCTTTTTGCAAAGCGGCGAGAGACTTATCGCATCGTGTGGTCTTGTCGGAGGTACTAAAAAAGACCCTCTAATGCTGGCTTCGGATGTGGGAGTTCTAGAAGACGGCGTAGCAGTTGAAATTAACTATGACCCGAAGGTCTGGGAACCGGGGTCTATGGATGCGTTCAACTTTGCTGTACAAGCCAAGAGCACTGTTGAACAGTTTCTTCTCACGAAGAACAAGAACTATTTGTTGTACAACGCACCCGAGCACGAGTTCCGCGCCCAAGATTTGGTGCATCCGAATGCTAAGATTTTCGGCTGCGATCCGGACTTTAACGCGTGGACAGGTGCCCCGAACATTCCGCCAAAACTGTCGGAGATAGGCAACTATCGTTTCGCTGGCGGTCACTTGCACTTTGGGTACGACAAAGAGAAGTGCAAGATTCCCGTGCCGTGTCTCGTGCAATTCTTGGACGGCCTAGTTACTACGCGAATGTGTGCCCAGTCTCAATGGGCAGTTGGTCGCACTCGTCGTAAGTACTACGGACGCCCCGGCTCATTCCGTGACAAGCCGTACGGTTTTGAGTACCGTGTGCTTAGCTCTGGATGGTTTAACGATGCAGATGATTTCAATCGTATCGTGGGCACGGTGCATTGGCTCCTCAACAATCAAGACGCGGCTTTTGGGATATACCAGAAGATCGAAGCTATTGCGGGATCAATCCAGAATACTATTCTCGGGCTGATTAACGATCCGGCTATTGGTACTATACTCCGCGAACATCGAGAGCAAATTGACGAATACATCTTTGGTAATCGTAATCGGAATGAGGCTATTCTGCGCACACAGAGGACGCTTAACGTGCGTTTAGGGGACACTCAGAGCGGACTTCGTGCACAACAAGCTCGCCCACTGGGGGCCGATATTGTTTGGGTAACAAATGATGGACGTATACTCGGGCGCAACGAGCCGGTACCTCCTCTCGCTACTCCAGTATTAGCTAATCAAGCCGCTGCCCTTGCGAATCAAAGGGCGTTAAACAACGCCTTCAATCAACTAGCGCCAGTTACGCAACCCGCCGAGCCTGATGATCACGAAGAAGAAGAGGAGGAGGAAGATAACGATGTAGTGGATTGGGATATGGATGATAACGGTATTCAGCCAGCGCCGGAGTTCTAATACGATATGCAATATTACGATCCAGCAGATATCCGACGAGATTATCTCGACAGCTATTTAGTTAGTCCGTACGACGGTTCAGTGCGTCTACTGGCCGATGTAAATCGACAAGGAGTGTGTACACTTCAAGGCAAATCGGACAATCAGACCGTACGTGCCGACGAATTGGACTGGAAGCACGTGGGGATTCCTCGTCTCGGATATCGCAACATTACGTCACGTGGCAAGGATTTGGTGTACTTTCAGCGCAAAGTGGGGCGCAACACGTACAAGGGCCTTAACCACCAGACAGTGGCCACAATTCTCGTTCCGCAAGTTCAAGGCACGATGGCAGAATTGGCTATTGACAGCGCCGATTACCGTGTGTTGCCTAGTCAAGGATGGGCCTTTAATCGAGCTGAGGCCATCTTTAAGCCTGATTTTGTGCCGAACGTGGCTGAAGCAGTTATTGTTCTCGAATCGAACGGATTCGCGACAGGCTTTGCTCTCAATCCCGATTTGGCTATTGTACTTGGACCGCGCAAGCACAATGCGTTCGTTCTTTTGTGGAAGCAGCACGTGGCCGCTACGTCGCCGAACGGCGAGAGGTGGCGAGTATCGTCTCTTCCGTTCCGCGATATCTTGTCTCGCCAACTAAAGGATATTTTGTATGCAAAGTAATACTGAAGAAAAGAAAGCACCGCACGTCGTAGCCGTTTATGGCTCTCTCAAGAAAGGGTTTGGGAACCATCGACGCTTGGAGACTTCTAAGTTTGTGGGTACGGCAATGATTCCGGGTACCTTGTACTCGCTTGGAGCTTTCCCCGCCATTACTCTCGAAGGCAATACGGATGTACACGTGGAGTTGTACGAGGTCGATGATCCGACTCTCGAAAGCTTGGACCGTCTGGAAGGTCATCCGAGCTTCTACACGCGCACGGAAGTCACGGGATTCAAAGGCTACGATGGCCGGGCGTACATCTATGCCATGAAACCGGATAGTTACTATCTACGTGAAGAAAACATCGTCAAGAGCGGCAACTGGGAGCGTTAACACGTGGGAAATTTCATTGGTGATCTTGTAGGACAGCCAACCCACAGACCACAATTACCCGATCCATCCCTTAGCCTTCCTCTGGCTAAGATTGGCATCGAGATAGAAGTGGAGGGGTGGGATGGGCAAAGGATCAACTCCTCATTGTGGCAAGATAAGGAAGATCACTCGCTTCGCGGAGCGTCGCGGGAGTTCGTCACATCTGGTCGCGGATTGGTGGGTTTGGAAATATCCAAGGCCTTGGAGGTTTTTGTAGACCACGCCAAGAGTCACGGATACACTAACGGGTATCCACGAGCAGGTATCCACGTCCACTTGGACGTAACTGACTTGGATATGGAATCCGGACAGTTGGCGAGCTTTGTTGCCACGTATCTATTGCTCGAACACGTGTTCTTCGGCTACGCTGGCGATTGGCGTAACTATTGTTGTTACACGGTTCCGATGAATTTGGGCCAGAACGACTTTGCGTCTATCGGACGTGCTCTATTCGACAAGAACCTCCCCAATCATCACGTGGTAGATTTGTTGTCACGGTGTTCAAAGTATCAAGCACTTAATTTGGAGTGCATCACAAGATACGGTACTGTGGAATTCCGGCATCTGCCGACTACGTTTGAATACGACCGTATCTTCACTTGGATTCGGATGATCCTTGCGGTTAAAGCAGCAGCTTTAGCGCAGAGCGGTTCACTCGATCCGTTGAGTACACTGAGCCGTAGTGGAGTACACGATTTCGCTATCCAAGTATTTGGTACTGACTTGTACGAAAAAGTTGCTAAGTACTTGGATGCATCGGAAGCGTGGAAAGCCGTTGACAACGCGCAACTGTTGATGGCTCACGGTAATGTACTCGGCCCAACAACGCCCGGAAGCTGGGAAGATATCTCAGTTGAGGCCAGTGAAGTCTTGAAAACCAAGGCAAAGAAGATCGAGAAGTACAGAGCTAGTCGTACGTCCGGAAAGAAATTGGATAAATCACTTGAACAAGAGTAATCCGGCTACGCCGGTAGGAGGATAATACCATTTGTGGCATAGTCGGGCTTATATCTAACGGCAAGACGACGGGGAAACTCGCTAGTTCCCTGAATGATTTCATTCGACAGTCAATGGTGGTCGGCGCGTTGCGTGGAAAAGACTCCACCGGCATGTTTCAAGTTTCGGATAAGGGCGAAGTAAATCACTTCAAACTTCCGTACGAGGGGTGGATTTTTGCTATGCATCCGGCTGCTATGAAAATGTCGGCGTATGCAGACGACTCGTTCGCAACTATCGTACATCATCGGGCAGCTACATTTGGTCAAGTGTCCCACGCCAATGCACATCCGTTCACGCACCGTGTCGGCGATCGCAGCGTTATCGGTGTTCACAACGGCAGCTTAAGCTCTATTGCATACCGGTACGATGACTTGTCATTCTCGGTTGATTCCGATCTCTTGTATTACAAGATAGCTAAGATGGGCGGTAAGGCGGCTATCGAGGATTCCAAGGGAGCCATGACTCTCGTGTGGTATGAGAACGATGGCAAGATGCGAATCTACAGCAATGGATTGCGGCCTCTTGCGTGGAACTACGTACCGAAAGAAGAAGTGATGCTCCTTGCATCGGAAGATTCGATGCTCCATCATTTGTGCGACCGAAACGATATTCCGCTCGAAAAGACAATGTGGATTCCGCAAAAGGACACGTTGTACATCATCGATCCAAACAACGTCCGCCAGTGGGAATCGGAAAAGATAGACGATTCCAAGACCACCTACAGCGTAGCCGCACGTCAGAACTGGGGGGCTGACAACACGACGCAACGCCCTTTATCGCTTGCTCCCCCGAGGAATGGGAAGAACAATTCCGAATCAGCTACGGCTACGGGCGGGATTATTGAACAGGAATTGGAGCCACGGCGGCATCAAGAGACGTATCAAGGAGAGCCTTTATATAAGGGATACGATGAGCTGAAACAGATGTTCGGCCTAGTATCATCGAATGAAGTTATCTTTGCTCCGTTGCTCCCCTCTGCGCAACCGCCGTCTAAATGGCAGCAGTTGATTGGTCAGGCTATCTGGCGAGACACAGACGGCCAAGACCACAAGTGCTTAAGTTTGATGACGAACGTCGACGAAAGTACTCGGGAAATTATCTACGAAGCCGCCGAAGCTAAGGGCGAAATTCGCGCCCGGCCCATCAATACGTGTTTGATTCGTTCCAACAAAGCCGGCGCGATGTCTGTGCGTATTCTCGTGCTTATGCGTCCCCACGATACTCGCTATGTGCCCCTAGATGATGTTCTAGGACAGTCCACAGATGATTCACCGGAGCTTATCGTGCCGGGGCCTAAAGGCCACATGAGCATAGCTGCGTTCAAGCAGCAGACGAAAGATGGATGTACTCTGTGTTGTGGGGAAATTCCCGTTGCCGAAGCTATTGCTGGCGAAGCTAGTTGGGAGCCTAACAGTGGTGGTGGCGTGGATTGGCTGTGCGCCGATTGCACCGCCCGAACTAACCTTGATTTAGCCTTTCCGGGCTATAAGGGATACGTATGCCAAGAGTAGGTGAGCAACATCATTTGCCAAAGAGATTCACACAACAAGCAGAGCAGCGAAGGATTAAGCCTCCACATATAGAACCGCACGCAGGTCCTTACATATTCCACCAACCAGTCCAGAAGCCGGCCCCGCAGCGTAGAGATAAATATAGTGCTTTTTATCGATGGTATCTAGGCCACATAGGTCAGCGTGTACCTTGGGATGAACGTACGTACAACGAAGCCATGCAAGAAGCTGGAGTTGAACCGCGAGCCGTTAACATGGCTGATTTGAATAGAGCCGCTCAAGCTCTTAGACCGGCTGTTCAACCCCAAGCTGCGGAAAATGCGGAGCAAGGTATTAATTTCGCGGCCTTAGATCAAATAGGTCAACCTGCTCCACTACGTCCACCGACTCCAGCAACTGCCAGCGGAAAGGTTCCTCCGGATGATTTCTACCTATACTGGTCAGAATCTCTGTTGCCCGGCAATTGTGGAATGCGAATCCTTAACGGGTTCAATGGCTACAAAAGGCACTATGTCAAGACGCCGGGTGGATTTCCGTACGCCCGTAACGTGACGTGCTCTATAGAAGAACTTTGGGCTGAACTCGATAAGAAATTCGCGCTTAAGGACACGTGCGTAGGTCAAGTTCTAATCACTGATAAAATCAGTAGCTACGAATCTCCGTTTAAGCCCGATCAAGTCTTCACAACATTACGAGCTGTACACATTGTACAGTACATCCTAGCTCGTAAACTCGGGACGGTATTTCGCTGTGCGGTTACACGTAATCCCCGTTACGCGGATCACATCATCGTGTCGTGGATTTGGATTCCTAATCCGACGTGGCTTGCGAAGTGCGATCCGAAAGTGTACAATGAGCCGAAAGAATTTGATGCTTATACGCAGAAGCTGGTCGAAGAAACTGGTGCTTTAGATGTTCTTTCTCACGAACAGTGGATCAACGATAATGTTATATGGCCGCCTCCGGCAGCTACGCAGCCTAATGCACCATAGACATGGCTGCTACCCGAGAAGCAATAAACGACCTCAAAGTTGTCGGAATGGGGCTGGCGTACGACGAACAGCAATCGGGCTTGATATGCCCGTTCTGCGGCGGAGGTATGTCACGTGAGAAGTCTCTATCTATCAAACGAGACACATCGAGCCTCATCTACATCTGCCACCGAAACAGTTGTGGAAAAAAGGGAAGTCTTCCAATGACTGTTACCGCCGAATCGGTACGTTTTCTTCCCGACGTAGCGGCTGTAGGCAAGCACTTGAGTGAGATACAAGCTAGACGCTCTCTTCTGCCTGACTTTCAGTTCGAGGCCCTTCCGCAATTTGCCCGCGAGTTCCTCAAGGAATCATATGGTTTATCCGATGAGGAGATTGCTCGTGGTCGTTTGATGTGGATCACCAACAAAAAACGATTGTGGTGCCCCATCTACACGATGGACAAACGCTACGTTGGCGGTGTATCTCGATTGATCGACAAGTCACGGGCTAAGACTGAACCAAAGGCCTTGACGTGCGTGGTCAACCCGACTTACGGAACAACTGCGTTCTACATCCAAGAGGTAAAGAACGACAAGGATGAGATTTGGTTGGTTGAAGATCAGTACTCGGCCATGCGTCTATCGAGTACAGTGAACGCGGCGGCTTTGCTCGGTACGAATATCAGCGAGAGTTTGATCGAAAACCTTCTCATGTCCGGTGTTCGTAATGTAACCTTGTGTTTGGACAAAGATGCCTCATTTAAGGCTATGAAGTACCACAACAAATATGGTCAATTGTTCACAACGTTCAAGGTAGCTTTTCCGCCACGAGATATCAAAAACATGAGTGAGAACGAACTAGACCGCTTCATCTACTTGGACACATAATTTGAGCGTTGAAAAAAGATTAGTAGCCGCGTGCCTCAAATCTCGGGAAGCTTTTGGGATCATAGACAAGACTGTAAACAAGGAAGGCCTTACCCCCTATGCCTCCTATCTCATTGATTTATCTAGAGATTTCTATGCTCGGGATAAAGAGGCGAAGGCTATCGACCTCGGCTACATCGACGAAAAGTTAAGCATCGATTTTGACACACCAACTAAGGTAAACACCTATCGTGGATTCGCACATGAAGCATTCTCTCTCGATCTCTCTGCAATCAACGTCGCCGCCGTTATCTTTGAAACCACAAAGAAAGAGAAAGCGACGCAACTTGCGCAATCACTACTCAACGGTGACGAAGCCCCGAAACAACTTGAGCTACTTTCGGATCACCTAGAGCTACTGGAAGTAGGTGCAACTACTATCGATGATGTGTTGTCTACAGACGACACCGAAGTCATCAACAACTTGCCCGTAGTCGAAGCTAACGCTTCTCTCAATCCGACTGGATTGATCCGCATCGGGTCTAAAGTGATGACGGAATATCTCGGAGGCGGAGTATCGCGTGGGGACCACATCATTATCTTCGGAAGGCCGGAGATTGGCAAAGACGCCATGTGGCACACAATAGTTCGTGGGCTTGTACTTCAAAAACTACCGGGACTTGTATTTCAAAATGAAGATGCCATTCGCAAAACAGTTGGGCGCTTTCAAGGATGCCTTAGCGGTAAAGTTCTTTTGGATCGGCTTAAGGAACCAGATGAAACACAAGCAATTCTCGACAAGCGCGGGTACAATCTCGCCACCTTCATCTCCATCGCCCCCGGCTCCGTACAACAAATCGACCGCTATTGCGAACAATTTAATCCCGTGTGGATCGTCGTCAATCAACTCCGCAATCTCTCCAGTGCTTCGGAGAATCGCACTAACCAGTTGGAGGCTATCGCCACAGGCTTGCGCAATATTGCTAAAAGACGGAACTGTCTTGTACTGTCGGTTACCCAAGCCGGAGATTCCGCCTCGAATAAACTAGTTCTCGACATGGGGGACATTGACAGTTCCAACACTGGCATCCCGGCACAGGCCGATCTTATGGTTGGTATCGGGTGCAACGAGGAATTTGAACGCAACGGTTTACGTATGATCTCGTTTCCGAAGAACAAGATGAGTGGACAGCACGTTCACTTTCGTATGAAGTTCAATCCACTTCTTTCACTGTATGAGGATATTTAACGAATATCTGATTGACCGTTCTACCTTCATGCCAACGCCCTAACGGGCTTACGAGGATATCTAATATGGATGGTAAGTGTCTCAAGTGCTATGTGTGGGGAGTAGTGGTTAACGCCATTATCACGTTCATTCTTCTTTGCATTCTTATGCCTTCAGCTCACGCCAATGTTGGTGATGATACGTGCAAGTTCCACGATGAAGATTCGTTGAGTGCGTACAACGCCCACAAGCAGCACGATATAATCTTCCGCAACGGGTTTGAAATTTACTGTGATGACGACAACGACGAGGATTAAACCATGACTGTAGGTGACGCTCTTTTCTACATCTTTATTCTTTGGCTGATATTCGGAGACCATGACAAATGAAAACGATGATCGGTTTCTTGATGTTGATAGTTCCCATACTAATACTTGTCTACGTCGAACAAGGCTGGTATGGAATTCTAGCCACTCTTGTAGGAGTCGGTATTATTGCGTGGATCGCATGTGCATTGTGGTTCATTATTGACGGATGATTAATCGTGAAACACAATAAGCTAAGCTTCATTATTCACTTCGCTCTACGCAATCCACAAACCTTGAAGTATTGGGATATGCCCGCATATAAGGATACCGGTTTGCCGTACCCACAAGGGGTATGGGTAACGTTCATCGATCAGAAAGAATAGTGACGTGCCATGATCCATCTTCAGCACATTCTGTGCAACTCGTGCTTAGCTAAAGTGTGGAAAGCTAAGGGCATGGAGATAGAATATCGAGAGCGACACTCTCGGACGTGGAACAAAGTACCGGAGGGATTTACCGATTGGAGCAACGAGATGTTGCTCTTTCGATCAAAGCATGTTAATACGAATCAACAATAAAAACATGGATTTGGAAGACGTCGTGGAAGAAACACTAAAGCAACTCGATGATCTAGAATTACCCGAAGATTGGGAGTTCGAGAACTATGACAGTTGATGAACTGCGTAAATCTCTCAAAGATGTGCCCGGCGACATCATAGTCGCAACTGATGGTTATTTTGGAGAACTGGGCCGCGAACTGGAAAGCGTTACTGTTAAGGTAGTTCCTATTAGCGTATTTGACCGAAAACTCGGTAACGTTCGGATTTTATGTTTAGATGGAATGCCGGTAAGCTACGACGAGGAACCAGACTGGTGAATAAGTGTGACATTGAAGAAGTAAAGTTTCAGGCGAGACAGAAGTTCCTTAACGAGCTGTCCAAAGACCCGTCGAAGTGGAAAAACGAAGATTATCTGTACTGCTCCGACTTCCGAGCTAACTTAGACGAATGGAAAATCTCTGTACACGAGTTTGGAGACGGCCCTCAGGTCTTCGTCCTTGGTATAGGATACACCCAAATAGCAGTGGTGCGAGACGAAAACGATGAGGTCGCAGTTGCTATAAAAACTATCCGTAAGTGGCACAAAGACAAACAAGATCAAAAGAGATGTGAGAGATTGCAAAGAGCTATACAAGAGTCGTGCCAAAAGATACAAGCTGTTCTAAACCCTCCCAAAGAGCCGGAGGTTAAACATTGGTGGAACTTTCTACGTCTTTCGAGGTCTAAGGCAGAAAAGCCTACTGATACATAGAGATACATAAAGAGCACATCTGCTGCCTTTACTGATTGGCCTCTAACTTCAGAAGCCGCTACGCTGCTTGATCCGCTAACGCCGATCTGCGCAGCTAACATCTAGATTGAACTTTCTACATTAACCGTTGTCTAAGGACATGTATCATGGATACTAACGTACAATCAATCGTTAACGACATTCTCGCAAAAGCTATCCAGACTGCCGCAGCTACTGGAGATTTTCTCAAGGAGCAGATTCCAGAAGTAGTCACACAACTGCTTAGATGGTCTATTGCCGAACATGCGGTGTGGATCGTGCTATCCTCAATTGCTCTTATTATTTCGTGGAAATTTTGGAAGTTTGGTAAAAAGCTATTCACACAATACGATTCTTACTTTCCCATCTTCTTTGCTACCACTGGATCAACAATCCTTCCGGGAATATGTTTTGTATACCATAGTTTAGGTCTACTTAAGCTCTTGATTGCTCCAAAGCTCTGGCTTTTGGAATACGCTGCTCACCTTATCGGAAAATAAATATGACCAAATATCTCTTCTCGCTTGTACTGCTCTTCGCGCTTCACTACGCTCACGCAGATACTCTTCAGTTCTGCTCGGCTTCTCCAATCGCTGCCGCATCATCTACACCGAACTACACGGAGACTCTATCGTCAACCGGAGTTATCGCATCCGGGGCCTGTGGAACACCTCCTCCGGTGTGCACAAAGCCGTTCGTGGTGCCTAATGGTGTCGGGGGTAACTACACTCGATGGGCGACTACTACGTCGGTTAATTATTTCGGCTTGGGTAACATTACCGTAGATACCACAAAGTACGACTCGATCTTCGGGCAGAAACCTACTCCCGAGACGTGGCCCGGAAACAGCGGAATCACGGCGGTACTTCCGGTACCTATCAGTAAGTACCTATCGGCGATGTTTACAGTGCCATCTGGCTACATGGCTAATGCGCCGGCCAATCGTGTAGGTGAGTACCTTGTGAACGCATCATCGTTCGGCGGTGCGGGGATCAGTGCCACAATCAGTACATGTCCGGGAGACTTTAGTAATCCGGCTGCACCCGGCAGCACGGTTGTAGCCGGTTGTTGGGGTAACAAGGTGCGCGGTGGTGGCCGCTTATTGTTTTGGGAACCGCCGCAGCACGTGTCGCCTAGCTGCGTGTTGAAGGACGGGGCCACGTACTATTTGAATATCATTAATGCGGATATCTCTACGGTAGCGCCTAATGGCGGTGGCAAGGCCACAAGCACAACGCCCGGCGCACGATGCACTACATCGTGTAGCGACCCAGTAGCTAACTACATCTTTAACTAGGCCATGACCGCCTCACCCCGCAGCCTTGTCGCACCAGTGGTGCCGGATGGCTTTGTGTTGATCGAGCGCATTGCCGTCGAGAACTTCGCACGGTCAACGGACGTGCCGCGATTCAAGCGCATGTGCGAAGCGGCTTTATCACGACCAGCGCAGCCGAGTAGTGAGCAGGAGAAGTAATCTATAGAAGAACTTCCAGCAACTGCGTTGCATGCACCCGTCAATGACGGGCTGCCGCGCTTTGTCGCGGAACCGAATCCAGATATCTTCAACACGGGGCGCGGATTAGTCTGCGACTTGGAAACAACTAATAGTGACTTCGGTTCTCCGCACAACTTAACGAATAGAATCATTCTCTCGTGCTTCGCGCCCTTTCAATCGGGCGCTCTTGCTGGCCCCATAAAGCATACGTGGGGCGGAGAGAACGAGCAACAAGAATTGGTATCGGCCATTAGGGCCAGCGACTTTTTAATCGCGCACAACGCGAAGTTTGAATTGGGATGGCTGCGACGATGCGGCCTAGATTTGCGAAAGGTGTTGGTATACGACACCATGCTTGCTGAGTGGGTATTGCTCGGCAACCAAAACCATCTAGGTTTATCCCTCGAAGCCTCTGTCGAGAGACACGGCGTCGGAGTGAAAGAGCACATAGGCTCACTCCTCGTCCATCGAGCAGCAGTTGAAACAACTTCGATTCCGAAGAATTGGTTACTCGACTACTGCCGCACCGACGTAGACGTCACAGCACGTCTAGCCCAACGCCAACTTCAACTACTCAACGAACGAAAGCAGCTTCACCTTGTTTACCAACGCGGCCTAGCGTGCGCGTGCCTGACGGATATAGAGTTCAATGGTCTTCGGCTCGATAAGGAAGCCGTATTCACTGAGCACTCGAAGGTTCTTAAGGAATACCTTGAGACAAAAGAGAGCTTGGAAACATACGGTGACGTTAACTGGAAAAGCCCCAAGCAAGTTACCGAGTTCCTCTACGATGTTCTTAAGTTCTCCGAACCGCTTGATCGCCGAGGAAATCCCCTACGAACAGCAACTGGAAATAGATCGGCATCTGAGGAGGCAATCTCTTCGCTTGTACCGCGCGACGAGCGGCAGCGAGAGTTTATAGGTCTATTCAAGAAAGCGGCTAATCTTAATGCCAAGCTATCTAAAACCCTAGACTTCTTCAAAGGAGTTTGTGAACACTACGACTCAACATTCTACGGAAACCTCAACCAAGGAACCACCGACAGCCACCGACTCTCATCCAGCGGACGCTCTGTACTGGTACCAACAGCGGACAAAGATGGAAAAGTCAAGCCCAAAAAGAAAGGCGTGCAGTTCCAAAATCAGCCTAGAGAATACAAAAGGCTCATTAAAGCAAAGCGAGAAGGATGGTACGTTATAGAAGCCGATTTCGCACAGCTTGAATTCAGAGCGGCGGCGGAATTAGGCAACGATCCAGTAGCACGCAAAGAGATTGTAGATCACGCCGATGTACACAGTATCACGCGAGACTTCCTGCGTGCCCGCGGAGAGAAGCTACCCAAAGATGACAAGGAAGCTAGACAAGACTCGAAGGAATACACCTTCAAACCATTATACGGCGGTGGTGCAGGATCAAAAGCGGTAAGGGAATACTGCCAATTCTTCCGTAAGAAATATAATGCCTTATATGAAACTCAAGTAGGTTGGACTAACGAAGTACTACTAACCAACAAGTTAGTTACTCCATACGGGATGATTTTCTACTGGCCCCACACTAGGGTTAGTGCATCCGGGTACATAGACCACACTACGCAAATCTTCAATCTGCCCTTACAGGGTGTGGCGACTGCGGAGATTGTTCCGTTAGCTCTAGTGTGCTTCTGGCACAGGACTAAAGACCTAGAGTTGGAGATAACTAACACGGTCCACGATTCAATCGTGGCCGAGGTAAGTGAAAAGGATGCTCAAGAAGCGGAGGAAGTTGCGGAACTTTCCATGACTTCTGATGTCTATATGCTCCTTAAGAAACTGTACAACTACGAGTGGACTGTACCACTAGATGTAGAAGTTAAGATAGGAACTAGGTGGGGCTTGGATGATGCGAGATAAATGGATATCTAGGCTTATGATGTACGATAGACTAGAACCTTTATCTGAAGAAAGCAAGTCCGCTAGAGTGGTATTGATAGATACTTTTAATGATACCGTAGCTTATGACGGCACCAAAGCCTTGTTTGAAAAGTGCCTAGAGAAAAGATATTTTCTTGTTAGGCCCAAAAACGAATAAGGTATAGGAGAGATATCATCCGAATAGTAGCGACTAGTGACACCCATTTCCCGTTCAAGACAAGTCTGATCCCCAATGGCGATGTGTTTATACATGCCGGGGACTTCATGTATTCTGGCTACGTTGGCGAATGGTACGACCGGCTCCAGAGCTTCAAAGACCTAGACCACAAGCTGAAGATACTTGTCGGGGGCAACCACGACAGACATTTGGAAATGTACTCCGGCCCGGCATGCGCAGAACTACGAGACACAGCTGGTGTATATGTTCTTGGGGCTCCACGCAAACAAGCTAAGCTCACTCTGCCCAATGGAATGACTGTACTAGGCTTGCCGTTCGTATCAGGATTGCCTCTGTGGAGTTTTGATCGTGGTGAGGAATGGTTGTGGGACTACCTAGATGGCCAAGGTCGTGTAGATATCGTGGTAAGTCATTCTCCGCCAGCCGGCATCATGGATAGTGACGGAAAAGGCCATTACGGAATCAAGGCCTACCGAAAGTATTTGAGCAAGTTCCAACCCAAGATTTGGATTTGCGGCCATGTCCACGAAGCGTACGGACGGAAAGAAGTAGAGGGCTGCATGTTCTATAGTGCGGCTATGTGTAACGAAGATTACAAGCAAGTGAACGAACCTTTTGTTATTGACGTATAAGAAGGATATAAATAAACGATGAGTGCAACTGTTATTAACGGCCAAGTAGAACGCGTAGTAGAGAAGCAAGGTAAGTTTGGGGCTATGTTTAGCTTGCTTGTCAACGGTAATTGGTATGGTACTGGTAAGACTAGTGGCGGTGTAAAGCCCGGAGACTATGTTGAATTTGCTGCCGAAACGAACGCCCGTGGATTTACAGACGTGGTTAAAGGGACCCTCAAGCCTGCTCCTGCGCCTGCAGGTAAAACTGCTTCTGTGGCAGCTCCGGCTGCTAGCTCGAATAGCTACGATTCTCGGCAAGATAGCATCGTCTTCCAGTCAAGCCGAAAAGATGCCCTAGCCTTCGTAGGCTTGCTGCTTACGGCTGGTAAGCTCGATTTTGGAAAGGCCAAGGGTGCGGATGCTATTGCAGTGCTTGAGGCTTACGTGGATAAGTTCACTGAGCACTTTGTGGCTGAAGCCAAGAGCGGCGAACCCTATCCATCGCAAGCGGACGATAAAGCTGCTGCCGAAGCTCGTGGCGAAATCGAAGCAGATCGCATCCCGTTCTAAGATGGAACACGATGAAGCGATCTTTTCATACGGACAATACGAAGTATGGGTCAATGACGAGAGTTACGACCAATCCAAATACGATGTGGTGAACATCTCAACGGATGTAGTTGAACACACTACAGAGGTCTTGCACCAAGCTATCCGTGTTGCCAAGATTTATGACACGGCTCTCAATGAGGCTATGAAGTGGATTCCAAACAATATGAACTGGGCGGGTGTAAACACGGCTGCTGCTCCTGATGTCCACTAAAGACACTACGGAAGCTCCGTCTATCTTCTCGGACGGGCGCTGGACCTTCGACTTTGAATGTGAGTGGCTGCACTTGCAGTCACTTACCTTAGCTAACTTGACGTTCGTCCGGTTGCCCCACATCGGGGCTATCGGCTACCACGTAGCTTTGATGGGCTTTGTATTCACGGGGACGTACGTCTATGACACAAAGCCGATGGAAGCGTTGAAGGCTAAGATTGAATCCATTGTAAACAAGCATAAGGACACAACCACCACGGATGACAGTAGTCAAAAATAACACCCCTTGGTCCAGCGTAGGATATCTCGTTGCGAAAAGAACGTACTGCCGACGACTCGATGACACAGCCGTTGACTCTAAAACTGAAGAGTGGAGTGACGTTGTACATCGAGTTGTCCGAGCGTCTAATGAACAGCTTGGATGCGGTTTTGACGAGGCCGAAACACAAAGGCTCGTGGCCCACATGCTGTCTCTACGGGGTTCTGTCGCAGGACGCTTCTTGTGGCAGCTCGGTACGTCTACAGTTGATCGGCTCGGCCTAGCATCCCTACAGAATTGTGCGTGTGTCTGCGTAGACGAACCAGTGCGACCGTTCACGTGGGCTATGGATTTCTTGATGTTGGGGTGTGGAGTCGGATTTAACATTCAGAGAGAGTATGTATACAAACTACCCCGAGTACGAGAAGACTTTGCACGACCTGTGCGACACGACGAAGCGGGGAGTGAATTTATTGTGCCTGATTCGCGAGCGGGGTGGGTTAAACTGCTTGAGTACACTCTGCGCGCCGCCTTTGAAAAGGACGCTAAGCGTGGATTCACCTACTCGACACAACTTGTACGAGGCGCAGGAGCAGCAATTAAAGGATTTGGAGGAACTGCTTCCGGACCTGAAATCTTGTGTGACGGAATTGGAAACATATCTGGAATTCTTGAAGGAAGGAAGGGAAAACAACTCCGCCCCATAGATTGTCTCGACATAATGAACATCATCGGCTCTATTGTCGTAGCCGGCAATGTTCGTCGATCCGCTCAGATAGTAATAGGAGACATGGATGATTTTCAATATATCCGAAGCAAACGATGGGACCTCGGAGGCATACCTAACTGGCGAAGTAACAGCAACAACTCGGTGGTTTGCAATGACTTTAGCCTTTTGCCCGATGAAATCTGGCGCGGTTATCTCGGAAACGGCGAGCCATTCGGACTTATTAATCTCCGACTTGCCAGAAAAGAGGGACGAACTGGCGAACGCCATTATCCTGATAAGGAAGTTATTGGATTCAATCCGTTAAAAGCTAGCGGCCTAAACTAGTAATAGTTTTTGAAGTAATCAATCTAAAAACGGCGAAAGTCCAGAACGGACAATACCGTGCTAACCCGATATGGGCTGTGTAACGACTATGGATAAGAAACAGTTAACAAAGTTGGTATCGTTTTTTACGATGGGTGATGGCGGAGTTTATCCCGTAGGGAAAGAACACGCTTTCATTATGAACATGCGAGAAGTTAATCTGGATTATATAGATTGGGTAAATTCTGTGTTACAGGAAATTACTCGTAGCAGCTATAAAAAGATTCCAGATTATAATACAGACGGCTATACACGTGCGCCTTTAGTTAGACTTCAGACAGCCAGTCATCCTTTTTTCTCAGACATGAGGAATAGGATTTACACCGGTAAGTATAAAGGCCTCGATCCGCACGCACTTAAACTACTAGACGCCGAAGCTTTGGCTATTTTGTATATGTGCGATGGATGTCTACGTATAGAACAGCCTAATGATAAAAAACGTCTGGTTACGCCTTCTCCTAATGTGACTCTTAATCTCAAGCGCCTGTCCTATGGCGATCAGTGGCTCCTTAAAAAGGCCTTAAGAGATAATCTTGGATTAGAGTGGAACATTAATAGGCATTACGAGTACTACTATCTCCGTCTTCGTAACAAAGATGTTTCGGAGTTTATGAGACTTGTTACGCCCCACGTTCTCCCCAGCTTTGAATACAAAATAATCCGTACGATTGGCTCCGAGAAATCGGATGATGATATAGTCTGTTCTATTGAGGAATCAATAGAGTCTGCCAGAAATGAGCAGGCCGCTCTATGAGCGTAACAATTAAGGTGCAGAACAATCCTTGGCCAATTATGAAACTTGTTGCCTTGCTGAAATCTTCCTTCCCAACGTTGAAAGTAAAGAACAGCTACTCGACACCGCAACGTTGTTGTATCGTGTCTGCAAGCACAGCCTGAATCTTCCGTGCCACAATAAGGAGACTGAAGAAGTTGTACACAAAAACCAGCGAATGGGTATCGGAATTACGGGATATCTTCAAGCCTCTGACGAACAACGGTCGTGGCTATCTGAAGTATATACTAAACTCCGAGAGTTCGACGCTGTGTATTCCGGACTTCGGGGGTGGCCTACTTCAATTAAGCTTACTACTGTTAAACCCTCCGGGACTCTCTCTCTTTTGCCCGGTGTTACACCCGGCGCTCATCCGGCGTACGCGAGATATCTTTTGCGGCGGATACGACTCAGCTCTAATAGTCCCCTCGTTGATACCATACGAGAGAACGGATACCGAGTTGAATTTAGCCGTAATTTCGACGGATCAGAAGACCATTCCACTGTGGTTGCCGAGTTCCCTTTCTCCTATCCCGAGAATACGAAACTGGCTAAAGACATGTCCGCACTTGACCAATTGGAAGTGGTTAGACGACTTCAGGCGGAATGGAGCGACAACGCAGTAAGCTGCACGATCTACTACAAGAAAGAGGAACTGGAAGATATCAAGGCGTACTTGAAGAGGCACTACAACAATAACTTCAAGAGCCTTAGTTTCTTGCTTCACCAAGATCACGGATTCGATCAGGCCCCCTTGGAAGAGATAACCGAAGAGGAGTACAACAAATTGATGAAGAAAGTGACGTTGATTACCTCGGTTGATAATGCCGAGTTCGACTCCAATGATGAGTGCGCTTCGGGCGTCTGCCCGATTAAATGAATGCTATCAGGTGCCTTGCTTTGTCTAGCAATGGTAGTGAACGGGGAGGCTCGTGGAGAGCCTCTCTATGGCCAAGTAGCAGTAGCAATGGTGGTACTAAATAGAGCACATGAGACAAGACGACCGATATGCGAAGAGAGCAGACGCCATGCTCAGTTTGTTAGACGATCTAGTAAAGCACTGGATGGATCGAAGTATGCCGCAGCTATTGCCGAACAACTATACCCGTACCTTCCAGCACAACTTAGAGACAACTGGTACTTTCATTCCGGCCACACTGAACCTAAGTATGGAAGATACAACCAAACAATCGGACATCACAGGTTCTATTCAAAATGAAGAGGCACAAGCCCGATAGGGCGTTGACGAGACATAACATGTCGAGGCACGATAACTCTTGGTTTGTAACCCTAACTGACAAAGAACTAATTGAGTACTGCCGCAATCCACCAAAGGATTGCGAGTTTACGGAACTAAAAATAGCGGCTGATATACTGGCCATACGATACAAATATCTTCTAGAGGATACTAAAGACCTATGAAAATGGAATCACATTACATTAGTGACGAAATTGAACGAATCGAGTCAACAATTGAACGTAAGCAGAACTTTATCAACACTGTGCAGAGAGAGATTGATCTACTGGTGATCCAGAAGAGCGCCCTCATTGACGCCTTAGAGAAGACTGCCTAAGTGAGTATCGGTAGTGATCGAGACCGAAGTCGGATAGAACCCGATCCCAAAGACTGGCTCCTCGATGCCGATGACTTTGCGGAGCTGATGGATGACATTAGTCAGGTAAAAGTCAACAGCGATTACGACGTTCCGTACACAGCCGGATATTCTGAAGATGGCCAAACTATCTACATCGATAGCCAAGTGCCTAAGACTATCCGAGTGCGTAAGACGAATGATCGTCTCAACTTCATAGAGGTTGACTTGTACAAGAGTTTCACGGTCCACGAGATGGCCGAGAAGTCGCTAGAGGCTAGTCCGTACTTCTGGAAGTATTCCATTGCTCACGAGGCAGCTCTACGTCTAGAGAGGTTGTATGTGGAGTCTACTGGCGCCGATTGGAACGACTACAACGAGCAGACGCTTCGTATTGTCGATGAAATCCTTAACAGGGCTAAGTATCCCAACTGCCCACCAGATTTGGACATTGGTCCGTACATTGACTGTGACGATGACGATACCCTAGCTAAGATGAAATCCGAGAACGGACGAGACTTCGATGCTGAAGAGGACGAAGAGAATGCCTGAAAGCCGGGTACAGATGACGAGAACGAAGAACCGGATAATGACGAGGACGACAGCTGATGTTTGGTGATAAGGCACGACGCATAGAAGAACTAGCAACATTGCTGACCCATACTCGGCTTATGAAGGATTACTACGCTGAGCGGAATCTAGTTCTTGAGAAAGAGTTGCGAATAACCAATAAGGCGTGTCGCAACAAGAAGAAACTCTCTAAGGCCCTGCACGAAGCTAACAAGAAGATAAAGCAGCTAGAGGCGCAACTAAAAGACTCGTCTCTGCGTCCAGTGCAAGTGTGGCACACATTCGATATAAATGCCAAGCCGCCTAATTGCGACGGTATGGAGGTAACGAGTCCATGAGTGCCGTGATAGGCCTTGTGGACTCCTAGCCGACATTTTACTTTATCGCGCGGGCTTTGCAACGGAAAAGGTACGTAAAGTCACTGATGACAACGGTACTGAGCACCTAAGAGACGTGCAGCCCGTCAACTTCGCGTACCACAATGTAGATACAGTTGTTGACAGCCTACGTGAGAAGTTCGATAAGTTGGAGTTTTATCTCACCGGCTCCGGGAACTTTCGTCACCAAATAGCGTCTATACAAGGCTATAAGGCAAATCGAAGTCCTTTCTCCAAGCCGTTTCACTACGAAGCCCTACGAGAATATCTAGTCCGAAAGTACGAGGCTAAGATTGTGGACGGTATTGAGGCCGATGATGCACTTGGAATACGACAGACAGATAGAAGTGGTGACAAGACGTGCATCGTAAGCACGGACAAGGACCTCGATATGATTCCGGGCAATCATTTCAACTGGGTCAAAGGTATCAAGTACTATGTCGAAGAACAAGAAGGACTCCGAAACTTCTACAAGCAGTGCCTCACTGGAGACCGTGTGGACAACATACCGGGAATTCGTGGAGTCGGTCCAGTTACAGCAGAGAAAATTATTGGACGACTATCTCACGAGCCTTCTATGTATGGTGCCGTTCGACGTACGTGGGCTGAACATTACCCTAGAGGTTACGAAGGACGACGGATCGATAGTGTTATCGAAGAAGTGGCACAGCTCCTCTGGATACAGCGAACAGGAAGAGAACGATGGTCAAGACCAATCTAAATAATAAGTACGTAGCCGGATTTATCTTTGTAACAGCTTTTGCTTCGCTAGGCTTTGGGTCTTTTAAGGCCGGAGAGACACACGCAGCTTGGGACATTTACACGAATGGGTTTGGTGTAACCAATCCGGGGGTGCTTCAATGTTTCGAGGCCGGCGAGTTGGTACTAGGTATCCCGAGCAAAGATGTTGCTTATCTAGGTTCAGGAGAATGGCGCTTGAAGGAACCAGACGGTAACTACCAGACATTCTCCAAGGCTGTGACAGATAGTTGCCTAGTGGTCCCTACAAGCGAAGCGTCTATTAAAGTTACTAAGGCTCCGCCGATCACTTCAGCAATGCTAATTCAACAAGGAATGCCTTTTGGCAAAGAATAAGAAGACAGCTCCGAAGGAGCGAAAAAAAAGGGCTAAGAAGCCCAAGTATAGATCGAAATTTGAGAAACGAATTGCCGATGAACTCACCGACTATCACGTAGTCTTTGCTTACGAAGGTGATAAACTTCCGTACACGGTCCCAGAGAGTAAGCACGTGTACATGCCTGATTTTAAGATTGGCGCTATGTACATCGAGTGCAAAGGTCTGTTGGACTTAGAGAGTCGAAAGAAAATGATCCTAATCAAACAGCAATATCCTGACCTAGATATCCGCATGGTCTTTATGCGTAACAATCCAATAAGGAAAGGAAGTACTACGAAATATTCGGATTGGGCAGAACAGCACGGGTTCAAGTATGCGATTGGCTCCGCACCTATTGAGTGGTTTACGGAATGAAGTACCACGATATGGGTTGGTATAGTGAATCTAATCTGCACATAAATGGTGGTAAGAAGTTCGATAGCGGTAAGGACCCAGAACATCTCTATAGTATCCCAGCCCACAAACGGCTGATGCGTGTTCTCCGCCACGGTGCTGACAAGTATGGAGAGCGCAATTGGGAACAAGGGATGGAATGGAGTCGGGTGTACGCTGCTATTGAACGGCACTTACATGCATGGCAAAACGGAGAGGACATTGATCCAGACTCTGGTGAACCCCATCTAGCCTGCGCACAAGCTGGTCTCATGTTCCTCAATCATTACGAAGAGAAAAAGATAGGCACTGACAACAGGCCACATAGGATCAATAAACATGGCTAATAATACAGAAACAGTAGTGGAAGTGAATAGATCGGACTTAATCTTCCTTCAGCGAGTCCTCGACTCGTGCTTTGCGGAAGTGGAAGCTATTGTTCGAGAAGGTAACGAGGATGAATCTATCTTGATTGAAATTGATGAAGCGCTTAATGCCGTAAAAGGGTACTTGCGATGAAAGAACTAGACAATAAAAATGAGAGTGGTTATTTGAAAGTGCAAGTAGAGATTCGTGATCCATTGAGCGCATATAGTATAACCACAGACGTAAACATAGCGTACCTAGACCCCCTGCTTACTACAAAAGAATCACTATTTGATTCCACACTGGCTAATGACTTGTTTACTGTACTGAAAGATCAAGTGCTAGCTACTTTAGACCATGCGCGGGGCTTTAATCGCGCTACAGCGGAGATGGATAGTTGAGTAAAGGGCCCCGTACGCTTGTCTTCGATTTAGAAAATTCTTTCGTCTTAGGTGGAGTCTGGGGAACATTCAACCAGAACCTTAGTCTAGATCAGATGCTCGACTATGGTACCGTACTTTGTTGGGCCGCTAAATGGCACGGGGAAAAGGGCATCACGTACCGCGACTACTACAGCGAGGATTTCCTAGAAGAGTTGTGGGTCATGCTAGATGACGCCGATGCTGTACTCACGTACAATGGGCGTCGTCACGATATTCCCCTACTTAACCGAGAGTTTATCAAAGCCGGTATGGGCCCCCCTTCTCCGTTCAAGCACATTGACTTGTACGAGACGGTGAAACGGAACTTCAAGTTCCCATCCGGTAAGATGCAGCACGTGCTAACTGAGCTAGAGCTGCCGACTAAGATAGAGCACGAGGGCTTTAAGCTCTGGGTTAAGTGTTTGGAAGGAGATGAACAGGCTTGGGCTACCATGAAGAAGTACAACATCCAAGATGTGAAAGTATTGGAGAAGCTGTACGACAAGATGCTTCCGTGGATCAACAACCATCCCAACCATAGCTTACATGCGAAAGATTTTGTGTGCCCTCATTGTGGCGGCAAGCATCTACAGTCTCGCGGAGTATATAGAACTACTGTTGGTCAATATCGTCGATACTATTGCAAAGACTGCGGCTCATGGAGCCGGGAACGGTTCACGGAACTAGACCTAGAGACACGTAAGAAGATTTTAGTGTCGACGAACATTTGATAATGGGTAAGTTCCATCCTAAGATACTAAACCGATGGGCAGAAATATACTTGAAAAAAGTGACGAACGAAGGAAAGCAGGCGGCGGATGATTACGTCCGCCGCACATTCACACAAGAAGTGATTGCGGAGCTAGCGCCAGTGTTGCAACGGAAGCGCGGTAAATGAATTCAAATGATAAGGAGTATCTACTGTCCGTATTGGACGAAGTAGTAACTACTCTGGCAGTAGTACCAGACGGAATTGGAGTCAATCCAAACATCTACAACCGCATCAGTCGGGCTATGATGTTGGTCGAGAAGTCTATAATGGAAAACGATAGTGGCGGACCGTACGTTGATCCCAGTCAAGGTGGCCTAGACTTCCATCCGTGGCAAGATCAAGTGTACAACGACGACAAAGAGGACGAAGATGACAACTAAAGCCAAGAAACTTATGGCCGATCCTACAGATTGGAGTGACCCAAAAGAAAATGCTCCGCCGACAAACGTCATGCTTATTGTGCTGACGATGCCGAGAACGGAGCTTGGGTTACCTGCCGATATCCAGATACCTTTTATCGGGTACTGGAGCGACGAGTTTGAAATCTTTTTAGATGCTCAAAATGCCGTGTGCCTTAACGAACTACACGAAATTATTGGCTATCACGTTATTACTGATTTGAAGGGTAAGACGGTTCCTGTGTTTGTCCCGGATATGGAAGAGGCTAGTTAAGAGTGGTGCATCGTTACACGGTGCGTAGGAAGTTATCGATTCCGTGACGAGCTATTGGGCTCTCCGGAAGATCAGGCGGATTGAACGCCACTTGCTCACCAGCCGCATCGGGAAGAGACGTAGCTTGCTGAATCGTAGTTAGAATATCGCCCGGTATGAAGTAGTTAGTTATCGAGCCCGGAGTCCCGTTCTTGTAACGAGGACTGAGACCGGCAGCATTGAAGGTAACGGCCCGTAAGCCAGTTGCATAAGATGCGCAGGCGGCTAATCCGCCACCCAAAGAATGGCCCACTAGAAGCAGCTCCGCCCCGAGCTGCTTTAATTTTTTGGAGAGTTCGATAGCTTGATCGTACTGAGATGTATCTAAGTTGAATGCCTGCTGAACGTCTTGAAGCCAACTAGTAACTGAAGAGACTATAGTTCCGCGAAAGGTAAGGATAAAGCTTCCATCCTCTACTCCGGACAGCATCGCACCAAAGCAATCTTTAGGCTCGTATCCAATCAAAGGATAACGAGCTAAGAGCCCACCATCTTTATTGGTGTATGCTATACGGCACTCTTGGGCTGCTACGACTACTTCGGGCGGAAGCTTATCGAGAACTATTGCCATTATTGTTTCTCGAATCTACGGGGAAGACTTTATCCTCTATACGACTCAAGCGACGGGCAATGTCTGCAAGTTCTGTACGACTACCTTGCTGATCTGCATTATATTGGGCGATGGTTGATTGCAAATCCTTGACCTGTGCAGATAGACTATTGACTGTGTTAGTCAAAGTTGTCTCCGTATCAACCACTCCTCGCTGGAACCATATGAAGGTAACTGCGTTCCCCACTAGGAAGATAATAACTTGGGCCCAGCCCATAAAGCCTCTAGCCGGCCCCGGTGTATGTATATTCATAGTTCTTTAACCTTTAGTACGGAATTAAGAATTAGCACAGTTAGCACACATTGCCGATTAGCGTTGATTGGTGAGCAACAACGTATACTCAAGAGCGTCAAGATTTGACGTAATGCTAGTGGTGCCGACTTGTTTGATAAGTTGAAAAACAACTCCCATCCCGACAGTCGATGCCGGGAATGATCCTGTATACGTACACTCCGAAACTTCGGCGGCATTCGTAGTGATGTTGCGCATGAACAATGTACAGCTTGTTCCGGCAACATTAAACACCAGCCGCACGCGATACCAGTTAGACGCAAGCATGGTAGTCGTGCCATTTTGCACAGTCTGATTAACGCCGCCGACACTGGCCCGCAAATTTGATGTTGCGTTAATAGAATCGTTGTAGATAAAAACAACAGCATCATTACCGGCTGATGTGGCTGCAGAGCTTTGGATTCCTGCGGTAATCTGATAGCGATCTGTGCCAGTCGATAATGCGGAGGGCATCTGGAAAATTATAATTACCTCTAACGTTCCACTCCCTAGAGCCAGCGACCCTGTGACAGTACCGCTCGTATCAGAAAAGGCCATACCGGCCTTAACAGCGCCGTTGGAACTTGCGCCCGTTGTCATCGGGATAACACCGATATGTCCTGCGACAATAACTCCCGCGCTGGCACCACCGCCATTGGCGGTGTTCACTACCGTATGCCCGCCAATCCAATTTACGGATGTCCCGCTTGCCGGAAACCAGTAAATCAAATCATCAGCTTCGTGATAGCCATACCGCAACGGCATGGCCGTATTGGCCCATATAGCCCCAAGTGTTTGCGTGCTGTCGGCAAATAGGGATTGGCCGTCTGTTCCGACTGGAATACGCGCATCGACGGTGCTGTGACCGAACAAATCACCCTTGGTCGTCAGTGGCGATGAGCCTCCCACCGCACTAATAACGCCGCCAGTCGCGGTGATGGTCGTGCCGTCAACTTTGACCAAGCCAAATTGTGAGCTGCTGGCCTTTTGCACAGCAGGCGCAGCGTCGCTACGCATGAAGGTAGAAGCAGAGCCATTGACGGCTGTATCACTAGCCGTAGCTGTTGGATTAGCTGCTGTAGGTGATGTAACCGTTTGCCAAGTAGCGTCTTCTCTCAGGAACTTGGTCGATCCGGCAACGGCACCGGGATCAGGAACTAATCCGGTAGCATGTGATGCCCCCGAAGCTACGAATACGGGGCAGCCTATAGCCGGAGTAGTACCGCCAGTCGAGGTTAGCGGGGCCGTTCCTGTAACAGCAGTTACTGTGCCAGAGCCCTTATTGTTGAAAGTTACCCAATCCGTATGGGATAGATAACCATCAACAAGGGATGTAGCTACGGGCATCCCAATGACTGGGGTAGTTCCCCCAGTAGAAGTTACCGGAGCTGTTGCTCCTACAGACGTAACTCCGCCACCCGCAGCCGCTACTGTGTTGATTAGCTTTTGCAGGTATATGCGTTGCTGTTCATCCTCCTGACCAAAGCGAGGCAACTTATAGGTAGTCACAAGTTACGTCCTCTAAGATTAGCGAACGATGTTACCCTTCTTGTGTCCGCCGCCAGCGCGCATGTACGGCCCAGAGCCCATAGCCTTAAGGTGACGTAGATTCTGAGCTAACGCCGAATTACCCATCAAGTCAGGCATAACCGGACCCGGCTGTGTACTAGCGTACGGGGACGGAACATAACTAGTTGAGCCATTCAAGGGCGTGGGCTGCATGTACCCATCACCATCCCCAAAGCCCGGAGGACCCGGTAAGAACTTCTTGGCTAGTGGCGACGCCGTGCTGCCGTCATTGAACTGTGGCATGTAGCTAGGTTGAGGTGTGCCGTTGTTAGGCGGAGGAGTTAAGGTAGGCGGGCCTTGCACCGGGAAAGGACTAATAGACGGACTACCGGAAGGAAGGCCACTACTGCCGCCACTTGCCGGGGGTGGCGGCCCTTGTGGGGCCATCGACTGGATATGCGGTGGCTGGAACTGCCCAGAACCAGTGGGCAGCCCAACTCCTTGCGGAGTGGGTGCCGAATAGTTCATTGGTATGTTCCACGTACTCGTATTCGGATTAAACGTTGGCGGGATATATCCGTACGGATTTCCCGAGTTACTATTAGATTGTTCCATAGACCTATCTCGATAATCGGATTCGGCTCCGCCGCGAAGTGAATAAAGTTTAGATTGATCGGTTCCGTAGGCTGACATATTAGAGCGCCTCAATCTGTTCTGGGGTAAGTTTAATGTACTTAGCTGTTAGGCTATTAAGCACTTGCATCTTGTGCAAGTAGTTCTGGATAGTAGCACGCTGTTTAACTGGATCATCCTTGAGTTCTTCAATAGCTTTTCCAATCACGCCACTAAAGTTCTGGTGAATATCAAGAGCCGGATTGAGCTTACTACCCAGTAGTACTCTCCCTGAAACGGAATCATCCAAGCCCCCAATACTTGAATCTCGCAGCATGGGTCCTTTCTGTACACCCTCAGCCTCGCCAAAGTCATACGCATTCTTCAAACTGCGCATAGCTTTGTACGATTCCTTAAAGCCGTTCTTGTAGGAAAGTTCCAAGGCTTTATCAGACAGGGCATCTGGAGATTTGAAGTCTTCAAGAGCTTGCTTGTGGGCATCTTTAAGTTGTTGATTGACACGAGCAGATGTACCAGCACCAGTCTCATCGACGAGCCCAGTATCTTTGCCAATTTCTTGGATACCCAAGCCCGCAGTCATCATAGCCTTGATAGCATTAGGTGCGTGGGACTCGGAAGCAATCTGGTAGTTGCGGAAAGCACCCGGCTTAATAAACTCCTCAAGAGCGATCAAACGATCTGCATTAGCGTTACTCAAATTGATATTAGCTTCCGCAAACTTGTTCTTAAGGGCATCTCGCTGTGCAAGGTATTGATCTGAAGTCTTAGTCTTTTCCCAGTAAGGGACCTTTCCTTCAATTAAGTTGACTGTGCGAGATACAGCGGCGTTATTAAAGAAGACGCCAGTCAGAGCTTCAAAAGCCGCGTGCGTTCTATCAGCCTTATTCACCGGGCCGTTAGGTCCGCCTTGCAGAGCATCTGTAAGCACGTGTACCGGCTGTGAGACCTGATAGTAGTATTCGTTACGATCTGCTGGGGTCCACAAGTACGTGTACTTAGACTTGGGATTGGACGGATCACTAAGTTCATCCACCCGCTGTCCTCGATAACGGCTTCCCTCTTCTTGGAGGAACTCTTGTTTCTTGTCGGTCGGAGAAAGTGTAGTGCTAGCAAGACCGGCAGCACCGACAGCAGCGTGAGCCAAACCATTGATAACTTTAGAGGCGTACAAAACATTCGCAGAAGTCATCAAACCTTGCTTGATACCGCCCAGCATCATAGGAACATCGCCAGTCTTAACCCCACGCTTAAAGTCTTGAGCCGCGTGCATCACACTGTAGATGCTATTGCGGATAGTTTCCACACCGTAGTTAAGGCCTTGCGATGCTCCCATACTTTCGAGGAAACGAGAACCAGTAGCTGTACGATGGTACGTCATAGTAACATCGTTAGTCCAATCGCTAGATTCACGAAGAATGTCATCGTGGTTAGGAACTGGGTTGCCTTTCTTAGATTGACGCTCGTAGTACTTCTGGAGCTTGTCACGACGAGCCAAACCAACAGCGATTTTGGCGTAAGCATCTGTAGCAGCTAGAATGTGGGTCGAGGCCTCTGGAACTTTAGCAGCCCAGTCCTTGATCTTCTTTAACGCCTTGTTGCCATCACTATCTACTTCAGTGAGTAGTTTCTCGAACGTACGTTTCTGTTGGTAAGTAAGACCTTCACCAAAAGCCGTGGATTCGACCAAACCCATCTTACGAGCATCGGCCAAGTCAGCCTGCGCCGCTTCTCCGAGAGTACGACGAACGGAGTCAAAGTTATGAGCAGCGTAGAGCTTAACGCCGCGCACAAAGTTCTTGCCGAAAGGAAGGACACCGCCATTCATCATAATGGAGGGGCCGCCCAATCCGTACATGACATAGTAGCCCGGATCGGATACGAGGCGCGCGATCTTAGTACCTCGCACTACCTTCTGCCACACGTTGACAACCTTGTTTGGCACGAAGCGATTGAGAGCACTGAGAGTTGTGTTAGCCCCCATGACGTCATCGAACGAGAAGTTTTGACGACCGATTCCGCCGAAGTGTTCTGATAGCATGTCCTTGACAGCAGGAGCTGTGTGCAACCCGCGCATACTGCCTGCACGAGCATTATCGATAGGAACTGAATGCGAACGTGTTTTATCTGGATTCAGCCAACCTTCACGGAGACCTTGCTCGCGAAGAGAATCCATACCCTTGAGATGTGCAGCAGTCTGGGCACGATCCGCAGCTGTGCGAATAGCTTCTGCACGTGAATCATTCAGAGGCTGGAAGTCTGCCGTCTTGTTCATGGGACCGAATTGATGCGGATTCTTTTGCAAATCCAACGCTTGCTTGGTGCTGCTAGCATCTCTGTTCGGATTACGAAGCATACGAGACACTACACCAGCTGTATCCTTCTTTAAGGGATTATGGTACCCGGCATCAATGATAGCTTTAGTAGCCGGGGCGTTATCTAAGGCTTTAGAGCTAGGGTCCTTAAGATACGCATCAATAGCTTCCGGCCCGATCTTCTCGGTCTTGGCCATACGATCTGCGTCTTTAATCGTATCTTGCACACGACGAATAGCCGCACTGGTAGCATTGACTGTCGTCTCACGAGGAGCACGAATAACCGCCGCTATGTGACGAGCACCGCCAACTATACGATTAATGGCTGTGCCGACACGAGTCGGGGCTTTGAATCTATCTTGAGTAGTTTCTTCGGCAGCCTTTTCCGGTGCCAGAGCTTGCTTGAGAGAAACTCCGCGATACTTATCCGATCCCGGACCCAGCGTCTTTTTCAGTTGCTGCTGATGATCGACCATTATATCGTATAGATTAGCCGAATGCCCTTGAGTGCGACCAAGCATTTTATCGAAAGTACGACCCACAGCTTCCCACAGATTCCGGGCTTTACCCAGAAAGTTTAGATCACCCGGTTTCCATCCAGTCTTGGGCAGATCATCCACCTTGATACTCTTCATTAAAGTACGAAGACCTTGATTAGAGCGCAGCTCGGCGTGGAATTCTACGGGATTCTTCAAGCCATAAATGAGGCGGCCAAATTCCTGTTTAGCGCCAACATCATTAACCAAGTCCCGCCCAGCCATGCGCTGCAAAGCAGCACGGCGAATAGAATCTCGGGCATTATCAAATACGCGAACAAAACGATCATACGCAGTCTGAGCTTCTGGATGCAGCCCATTTCTAGAACCTTCCACCAAAGCATGTGATATGACAGCATGATCACCCTCATGGAATAGGGTATCTATGTGTTGTACATCAGTTTCGGGTCTCAGGAAAACTGTTTGAGACTTACCGTCGTACCAAGCTTGCGGAGTAGATTCTGGATTAGACCTGCGGTTATTGGCTTCTACGTGTTCCGGAATGTTTTTATTGAACACTTTAACTGGAGCATCCAAACCGCCAAGATTCTTGCCTTGGTCTAAAGTATCCCGAGCCCAAGCAGCTTGTTCGGGGATACCGTTCTCGGATACGTGGTTAAGCACGTCCTTAACTGTGAGCTTGCCGTTGTTTAGTTTGCTGAGAAGATCGCGATTACCGCCAATGATATCTTGAATACGAGGATCAGCAGAAGACCAGTTCTTGGCTTTGAGTGCTGCAATCTGTGCCTCAGAAGCCATCTCCGGATTGTTTTCTTCGGCCCACTGTAGAGCCTGCTTAACTGCATCACTATCTTCTTTCGGAGCTTTAGTGGTCTCTTTAACCGGCTTAGCTACTTCTTCCTTGGCGCTACCACCGGTTAGCGGCAATTCATTTTGATTTTGGAATCCAAGTTCACCTTGAGTTGGTGCCGACTGTTCAACTGTTTCATTACGGCTAGGAGTAAACGTGCCATCAGTATCAACGCCAGCCGCACGCATGGCTTGACCAAGAGCCGTATCGCTAGAACGAGCAGCCGAAGATTTAGACACTTGCTGCTGGAGATAATCTCGTTGCAAGTAAGCTTCGTCTGTAGATGTACGGTTAGCCGTTTCTTTATTCAAGCCAGCTTGCGCTAACTGACGGGCACTTTCGGCCTCATCGGCTGGAACATCTCCGCCAAATAGATCACCAGCAACTGGAGTACCTTTATCCGTGACCGGACGCAGAGGCAATTCACCTTGCACTGGCGTATCGGAGAACGGCGTGACTGGGGCATCATCTACAGGAGTTAGACGTGGCTTGATTCCTTCCGAAATACCCGGAGAGATAAACGGTTTACCAATTTCCTTAGCCTTGAGGACCGGAATAAAAAGTTCGGCAGCGTTAGCTGCTGTTTCAGCAAGAGCGCCACGCTGGGCCGGAGGAAGATCAGCAACTGCATCGGCAAGCACCGGCTGTCCAACAAGCGTCATAATGTGCTTGAAAGCTTCCGGACTTTCGTAAGCCAACTGTCCATATTCGGAAGCAGCTTCTGAAGGCAGGCCTGCAACTTTCTGAAGGCCTCTACCAATGTCAGTAGTAGGTTCTGGAAATAATGGCTGTTGGAATTTATTTACCACACCAGCTGCTTCGGCTGCATCAGGCATAATGTCATTTACATTACCTGATTGAAGTGCTTTAAGCATCCGAACTGGAGGAGCTTGGCTTAGTAGTCCTGCACCACCACCTACAACCGCTTCGCCCAAAGACAGCGGGATATTAAGTGCTTGTTCACCAGCTTCAATGACAGCTTTGTTAGCGAGTGGAACTTGATCTCCTTGGCCAGTAAGCTGCTTGTACGCAGCATCCGCCAGAGCCACTGGGGGGTACGAAGCTAAGAGTCCGGGCTTAGTTTCAATACCATTAGTTTCCAAAGTAGCACGAGAAGACACATCATCAAAGCTATCTTTCCGAGCAGCTTGCTTCCACTCTGGTACAGAGTTGATAAAGGCATCCGGACCGTACTTAGCATACAGGCCTTCCAAAGCAGTTTTACGACGCTGAAAGTCTTTGTCAATAAGGTCCGGATTGGCTCCTTGCTTAGCCAGAGCCGTGTACTGATTAGCCAGATGATTGATTACATCATCAAAAGAAAAGTCAGTAGGAGACGCCGCCGGTAAAACCGTCGGAGTCGTATCATCGGTGAAGTCGCCCGGCTGTCCGAGCAAAGAATTGGCAGAGCTATCAGCCATCAGGTGTTAAAGTCCGAAGGACGTTGAGCGTAAGCTCATTGTCCGTAAGTTGGTAGACCGACAAGGGAGGGATCAACTGTCAAAGCAGAATTCACTTGGTCAGATATATTGGCACCGGCTTGTGGCTGCCCACCCAAAAGACCGCCGCCACTAGAGGCCGCAGACTTGTGTGTCTGTCCGCGCCAGTATTCAATACGTTCTTGGTATTTCTTGGCTAGGTCCGGATCACTCTGAATCATAAAGGTATCTTGTGGTGTACCGTAGAGCTTACCCTGAGCTTCGGGAAGACCACGTACATCTTGTAGAGCGCGTTTCTCAATCTCTGATTCCCCAAGAGCCGTACCGCCGCCACCACTAGGATTAGCCATCTGTTGGGCTAGACGTGCCTTGCGCTGTTCAGCAAGATCAGTCATTGCGCCCTTACGATAGTCAATCTCCGACTGTACATTTTGCGGCTTAAGCAGAGCTTCTTGAATCTGGGCATTCTGATACTCGGGTTTAGCCTCAGTTTCCGCTTTAGCCTGTTCTGCTTTGTTTTTGGCATTAGCAGTCGCATACTGTTGAGCTACCATATCCGCATTGACGCCTTGTGGATAGGTAGTCCTAGTATCATTAGGATCGTACTTGTTGGATGCAGTGACTACACCAAAAGGACCTACGTGGTATTCGTACGTCGGATATTGACGAGCTAACTCTAGCTTCTGTTTTTCCAAGTTAAGCTGCAGCTGGTTGGCCATCTTCATCTTGGCCATTTCCATTGTTAGCTCGTGGCCTTGAGGAGAGTTGCGAAGTAAAGAGGATTGTAGTCCTTTCACAAAAGAAGTGGGACCATCATCATCTGCGCTTTCTTGCAAACCAAAGGCAGAATCGAAATCCGGATTACGTTCCGTATCGACTGGCTGAGCTTTCTGAGCTAGAAGTTGTTCCCAAAGTGCCATAGCTTATTGACCCCCGGCCATCGGTTGCTGCTGCG
>Ga0105249_10000238_pt1 | contig 61651 bp, 53 predicted proteins | sample KBSS44metaG_FD_81522 | JGI IMG/M metagenome (GOLD analysis project Ga0105249, IMG submission 81522) | Switchgrass rhizosphere microbial communities from Kellogg Biological Station, Michigan, USA - KBS S4-4 metaG | ecosystem: Host-associated > Plants > Roots > Rhizosphere > Soil | place... | reverse complement strand
CGCGACGGCAGTCTTGCTCGCGGCGCGACCGAGACCGAAATCCGTCACCTTGACCACGCCTTCGGCGGTGTAACCTTCGGTCTTGGCGCGATCGTGAATGAGAATGTTTTCCGGCTTGATGTCGCGATGCACCACGCCTTCCGCGTGCGCGTACGCGAGCGCACGTGCGACGTCGCGCAGAATACTCACCACCTCGGTGATCAGAGGCGGCGCTCCGCCGGCTAGCCGCGCGCGCAGCGACTCGCCGCGCACATACGGCATCGTATAGTAGGGGAGATTCCCCGAGGTCCCCGCCGAGAGCACAGGGACGATGTTCGCTTGCTGCAGGCGCGCAGCGAGCTTCACCTCGCGCGCGAACCGCTCGGCGCTCAACCCCTCGGCGCTCTCGGGAGCGATGATCTTCACCACGACATCGCGGCCGAGCGCCTCGTCGCGCGCGACGAAGACGCGAGACATCCCGCCGCCCGCGAGCTCGCGCTCGATGGAGAAGTTGCCGCCGAGGGTCGATTGAAGCTGTTCGCGAAGATCGGTCAACGGAGGCTCATGACTTGTTGGCGCTGGAGTGGGCCGCGCAGCCCTTCGCGATCAGGGGCACGCGCGTCACCCGCGTGATGCCAAAAAGCGAGGTGACCTCGAGAGCGTAGCTGCCCGAATGTGCTGGCGCGAACGCAAAATCCATTGTCTCACCGGCGCCGACGCGCGCGGCGGCAGTTTTTGTGATTTGCTGCGCCGATGGAAGCTCCTGTCCGTCCTTCGCCAGCAATTTCCATTGCACGAGCGTGGTGTCGTCGAGCAGGCGCAGTCGCCGTCCCGACACCGCCTGAATCCCGATGAATCGAAGGCGGTGCGTGACGCCGGTGCAGAGTGCGATCGGAGCCGGTGCGCTCGAGCCGTTGATGAGCGATGGCGGAGTGTCGATCATGTTCGGTGCGGCCGAGTCGGAGAGGATGACGAGGCGATCGGTCGCGTCGAGCGTGGAACGTGCGGGGAGGACGAGCAGCGCGCCATAGAGTCCGCCGGTGAGCTGCAGGAGGTCGTCGGCATGCGTGTGATACATGAACGTGCCGGCTCGAGGCGGTGTCATTCTCGCGACAAACGAATCGCCGGGCGCGATGATCGGGGCGGTGAGCGCGTCCGCACCGCTCCACCCCGCAACACCGTCGTAGTAGCTCTCGAGCTCCATTCCGTGCCAGTGCACGGCCGTCGGATGCTTCGAATGATTGATCACGGTGATCTGTGCGGGCTCGCCCTGGTGCAGCACCAGCGTGGATCCGGGCAATCGAATCGAGTCGGACGCCGGCGCACGCGTGCCGTTCTGCAGCACGAATGCGTACTGCGGCTGAGCGTCCTGCGGCGACGCTCGCTCGGTGACGAAGAGACGCAGGCGACGGAGCGGAGGCGCCGGCCGCTTCGCTCGTCTTGTCGGGACGGTGTCGCGCACGGATATCGCCATCACGAGCCCCGACATCCCGTTCGCGACATCAGTGTGACCGGTACTCATCGTTATGGCATGTGGAGAATCTGTCAGGCGACTATCCGTATCGACGTGATTCATGAAGTGACAGTGATAAAGCCAGTTGCCGCTGCGGGAAGCCACCCACTGCAGCGACATCGTCGTCCCGAACGTCATCAACTCGGTGACTGCGTTGCGACGCGCGGCAAGGTCGTACAACGTGTCACCGATCGCCGTGCCGCGACTCAACACGGAGAAGTAGAAGCCATGCAGGTGCATGGGGTGCCCATGCTGGCTGGCGTTGATCACGCGCCAGTGAATGCTGTCTCCCAGTGAATAAGAGAGCTGTTCAGTGTGCGGCCACGACCGACCGTTGATCGCGAACAGCTGGCGCCTTCCGTACCGCAGGAGCGAGTCGCGCAGGGTGTCTTCCCATGCCGTGATCACGAAGACGCGGTCGCGCGGGTCGTTCAGAGCCGGGCTCGACTCGGGCGGATCGACGATGAACGCACCCGCGAGCTGCGAGTCTTTGTTGTGCGAGATGAGTGTCGCCTCGGACGTCGTGCGCGCGAAGTAAAAGTGCGTGCCGATCGCGCGCGCGGTGAAGCGTACGTCTCGCGCCTCGCCCGGCGCGAGCACCAATGAATCCACTGTTCCGTCGTGATCGCGCAGCCCGCGCACCACCGCACGTACGTCGAGAAGGTTCCGCACCGATATGCGCAGCTCAGTGCCGGCAACCACACGAAGCAGCGGACCCGGAATGGACACAGGCTTCCCGGCCTCTGCGAACGCCGCGATGGGGATCGCGATTCCCGAATCTCCGTTCGGCATCCAGATCGAGGGACGCAGCTCGAGTGCGACGGAGAGTACGCCGTTGGCGAGTATTCCGGCGGGCGCCCGGTTGTCATTGGCGACCGCGCGCCCGGCAGGGCTCGCGGCGCGCGTGATCAACGGGCGTGCTGCAATGCCGGCGATGAGTAGAATGCCGGTGAACGCTAGAGTGAGCTTGCGTCGCACGCTTTTGAGGGTGAAGAGAATCGCAGATGATGCAGATCGTTCTCGAAATCTGCAACCCAACGCCTGGCAGCGCGGACGACGTGCTATTTCAGCTTCTCAGCCACCGCGTCGAAGAACCTCCAGTCGTCGATGATCGCTCCGCCGGTCGGCAACGTCTGCGCGCCCCACACGACGATCACCAGCTTCTTCGCCGGATTGATGTAGATGTGCTGGCCGAAGATACCGTTCGCCTCGAACGCCTCGTCGCGCCGCTCGGCGGGCGTAGTCCCGGGCCACCAGAAGTAGCCGTACGGCAGCTCGATCCCACTGCGAAGCCTCTTCGGAGTGGATGCTTCGTGAACCCACCCCTTGGGTAAAATGTGCTCGCCGCCGGCGATGGCGCCATCGAGAAAAAATTGTCCGAAGCGGCCGTAGTCGCGGAGCGTTGCGCTGAAACCACTTCCGCTGATCTCGTGGCCATCCGGCGAGTCGAGCCACCATCTCGCGTCCGCCTCCATCGCGTAACGGCTCCAGATGCGATCGGCGAGATAGTCGGCGAGCGAGCGCCCGACCGCGCTGCGCACGATCTCTCCCGCGACCTGCGTCTCGCCCGTGCTGTAGTTGTTGACGTATCCCGGCCTTGCCGCGCGCGCGAGCGTGCGCATGAGCTGCATTGCGGAGCCGGACCGCTGCGAGATCTGCGCTTCGAGGAGGTGCCGGCGATCCGACGACGAATCGGTGTACGTCTCGTTCCAGCGAACGCCCGAGGACATCATGAGGATGTCGCGCACGGAGACTCCATCGTACGCGCTGCCGGCGAGTGACGACACGTATCTCGTGACGGGATCCTCGAGCGACGAGATGCGATGTTGCGCGAGCGCGGCGCCAACCAGCGTCGATGTGATCGACTTCGCGACAGACATCGACATCCAGCGCGTGCGCTCGGAATTGCCGTAGCGATAACGCTCGAGCGCGATGCGGCCGTGGGTGAGAACGAGAATGCCGGCGACACGATTGAGGTCGAGGTACTGGTCGAGCGTGTACGTGGCGTTGCCATCGCGGAAGCGCACGTCGTCGAGCGGGGTGCTGGAGAGGGGAAGGGGCTTGGTATGCGCACTGTGCGCGACGACGCGCGTGGGGAAGAGGCGATCGATGTTGCGGAAAGTGTTGACCGCCAACTCGGGGGTGAGCGTGCCGTCGTACATCTGGCGCACGGTGCCGATCGGCTCGGTCGCGTGCGGATACGATGCGCGGTCGGCTGCCGCGCGCGAGGTACGCTGCGCCATGAGTGCGTTACCGGGTGTCAGGATGCAGGCGGCCACGATCGCCACGCACCACGAGTGGCGCGGAGAAGTCGTGCGGGCGATGATGCTACCTCTTGCGCGTGAGCGAGCCGAGTACACCGCGCAGGATGCTGCGTGTGATCGCGGAGCCCGCACTGCGCGCGGCGCTCTTCGCCATGAGATCGACGAGCCCGTCGTGCTTTCCGCCGCGTGGGCCCGTGGTGCCGAAGATCAATCCGCCCAGGCTGCCGAGGGCGCCGCCCGACGTGCTCGGCGCGGTGGGAGCCTGGAATGGACCAGCGTTCGCAGTTGGCGCGGCGCTCGCGGTGGCGCTCGCGGCGCGCGCCTTCAGCATCTCGAGCGCCGACTCGCGATCGACTGCCTTTTCATAGACTCCCGCCACCACCGACTTCGCCATGAGCGCCTGTCGCTCGGCCGGCGCGATGGGCCCGATCTGCGACGCCGGCGCGAGAATCCACGCGCGCTCGGTGACCGACGGCGATCCCTTTGCATCGAGCAACGACACGAGTGCCTCGCCGGTGTTCAGCTCGAGGATGATCTTCTCGATGTCGAGCTTAGGATTCGCCCGCATCGTTTCGGCGGTCGTCTTCACCGCCTTCTGATCGCGTGGCGTGAACGCACGCAGCGCGTGCTGGACGCGGTTGCCGAGCTGGCCGAGTACCTTGTCGGGGACGTCGATGGGATTCTGCGTGATGAAGAAGACGCCGACCCCCTTCGAGCGAATGAGGCGCACCACCTGTTCGACCTTCTCGAGCAGCGGCGCCGGTGCATCGGTAAAGAGCAGATGCGCCTCGTCGAAGAAGAAGACGAGCTTCGGCTTCTCGGGATCGCCGACTTCCGGCAGCTGTTCGAACAATTCGGAGAGCAGCCACAGAAGGAAGCTCGCGTACAGGCGCGGGTTGTTCATCAACTTGTCGGCGGCGAGGATGTTGATGACGCCCTTGCCGTCGACGGTCTGCAGCAAATCGTCGATGTTGAGCATCGGCTCGCCGAAGAACTTGTCCCCGCCCTGTTCCTCGATCTGGAGCAGTCCGCGCTGGATGGCACCGATGCTCGCAGCGGAGACATTGCCGTACTGCGTCTTGAACTGCGCGGCGTTGTCGCCGACGAACTGCAGCATCGCTCGCAAGTCCGCCATGTTAAGCAACAGCAGGCCGTTGTCGTCGGCGATCTTGAAGACCATCGCCAGCACGCCTTCCTGCGTGTCGTTGAGCGCGAGCAGTCGCGCGAGCAGCAGCGGTCCCATGTCGGAGATCGTGGCACGCACGGGATGCCCCTGCTCGCCAAACAGATCCCAGAAGGTGGCGGGACAGGCGCCGAAGTCGGGCGTGGGGAGCGCGAGCTTCTTGAGTCGCTCGCCGAGCTTGTCGCTCATCGCACCGGCTTTCGCGATCCCGCTCAGATCGCCCTTCACATCCGCGCAAAACACCGGCACGCCGATGCGCGAGAACTGCTCGGCCAACACCTGTAGCGTGACTGTCTTGCCGGTGCCAGTCGCGCCGGTGATGAGGCCGTGGCGATTGGCCATGGCGGGGAGTACGACCAGCTCGGTGTCGCCGGCTTTGGCGATGAGCAGAGGGTTCGCCATGCCGGAACTATGGATGCGCCTGGGGAAGGGCGCTAGGTGGCCCCGGGTTCGCGTGGATTAACGCGCGCGAGCGGCCTCCAGCAGCGCGAGGCGCCGCGTGCCTGGGTACGGGGCGGTCCCCTTGAGCGCGCGCCACAAGATGTGGTTGAACAGCGCGTCGTCGACGCGATCCTCGTGAGCGAGATCGATGTGCGCCGACGCGCGCGCACCGGGCGCCGACGCGAGATTCAGCTCGGCGAGCGGCTGAGTGGGCGCGAGCGCGGTGTACGGCCGAGTGTCGGGCGAGGAACGCCAGATCTCGCGGAGCGGGCGGCCGAAGTGATCGAACTGCGAGAACGCATCGAGGCCGAGCATCTCCTCGATCGTCGCGAGGACGTCGGTGGTGTTCACGAATCGATGCGCCACGCCGCTGCGTGCCCACGGCGAGATGGTGAGCAGCACCGAGCGATGCGAGTCGACATGGTCGGGCCCCGCCTGCGCGTCATCTTCGAGCACGAACACCGCCGTCGTGCCCCAGAACTTCGAATGCGACAGCGCCTCGATGATTCGGCCGAGCGCGAGATCGTTGTCAGACACGCACGCACGTGGTGTGCACAACCCGGCGCGCAGCCCCGCCGTGTGATCCCTCGGCAGATGCATTATCTCGAGCGTCGGCAACTTCCCCGCGCGCTCGTACTCGTGGAACTCGGAGATCCAGACGTCGGCGCGCCGCTGGTCCGAGATCGTCATGTCGAACGGCGGGTACGTCGGATTCGTGTACGGTTGCAGCGAGGGAAGAAGCGCGCGCACGTTCCCTTCATCGGATTTCTTCTCATCCGCGGCGTCTTGCGCGTGCGGCAACTCCTCGGAGGCCTCGCCATAGTTACGCAGCGAGACGTGCTTGCGAGTGGCCGCGTCCCACAGATATCCGGCGACGGGATCGTCGACATCGCCCGGCTCGTCAGGCTCCGGCCGCCGATTCCGATAAATGTCGTGCGTGGTCTTCTCGATGTAATCCGTAACGTATCCCGCCGTACTCCACGGATGTCCCTGCTGGCTCACCTCGGCGTTCACGAAAAATCGATCGTAAATGCCGAAGCGCTCGGCCAGCGCGTGATGGTTCGGCGTGATCGCTCGCGGAAAGAAGGTGAACGCCGTGTCGCCATCGCCCTGGGGGAGATCGCCGAGCATTTGATCGTAGGTGCGGTTCTCCTTGATGATGTAGATGATGTGCTCGAAGGGCGGATACTTGAACGGCGTGCGCTTCGTCGTCCATCCGTTTGCTTCGGCAACGCGGCGCGACAGGAGTGCGAGCGCCTCGCCGCTCGCGGCGGGGAGAACGGTGAGCGTGCCGTTGAGCTGGCCGAGAGTGTAGGCGTGCGGATCGTCCTGGGACGATTTCTGATCGGGACGCGGTCCGGTGGGATTCGGACCGGTGCCGCGCCCCTTTCCATTGATGACGAGTATTGAATCGGCGCCACTCGGCGCGAGCACGGCGGTGGGGTACCACTCGGAGGGAATGCGACCGCCGAGCGTATCGGTGCCGCGTGCTTGCGCGATCCCCGACGTGAGCGGCGAGAGATCGAACACCGCCACGGCGTTCACGTCCGCCTCGGCGACGTAGAGGCGAGTGCCGCTCGCGGAGAGTGCGAGCGCGTTTGGCGTGCTCCCCTCGGCGACATCGTCGGGCGGCGGATCGAGTAGCCAACGCACGACACGACGCGCGCGCGTGTCGATGGCTGCAATTCGGTCGGTGCTCGCGGATGCTGCGAAGAGTCGGGTGCCGTCTGCCGAGACCGCGAGCGCAGACGGATGCCGCCCGACGTCGATGGGGCGCTCGGTCGCGAGCTTGCCCGATGCGAGCGCGTGGTAGACGTGCACCGTTCCGGCGCCCCAGTCGGAGACGTAGACGCGACCATCGGAGGCGGCGACGACGGCGTACGGATACGATCCGGTGCCGAGTCGCTGCACGATGCGTCGCGATGCGACGTCGATGACCGTGAGCGAGTCCGCGAGATTCTCGGCCACGTAGAGAAAGCGCCCGTCGCGAGAGAGTGCGAGTCCCGCGACGTAGTGCGAGCCCGGCGGAGGCGCGCTGTCCTTGGGCGCGGCGCTCGCGCTGGCCATCGTGATGCTGTCGACGAGCGTCGCCGGCGCGGTCGCGGACGATGCGCGCCAGGAATAGATGTATACGCGATCCATGGCGCCGCCGGAGGCATAGAGCGTCGTGCCGTCGGCGCTGAAGGCGAGGCCGACGAACGCGCCGGACTGCGGGACTCGTTCCACGAGCGCGCCGGTCGCGCGATTGACGATTTGCAACCCTTGCTCCCGCCATCCGGAGAGGCTCACGACGATGTTGCGTCCGTCGGGGGCGAGGATGGCGGCGAGGGGCATGTTACCGAGTGGGGAGGAGCGGCCGGCGGGATCGAGTCGGGCGCCGGTGGGGAGGCGCGAGGTGGAGCTGAGTGAAGCGGGAGGATCGGAAGGCGGCGCGCTCGTGGAGCGTGAGGCGCGATTGCAGCTCGCGAGGGCGAGCGACGCGAGAATGGCGAAGGTCGAGAGCTGCGTGCGCTGCGATGTGATCATTGGCTTCATGCTCCGTGAAGTCTGCGCTGCAGTGCGTCGACCGCGTCCTTCGATTCCTTGAGTCCCGCTCCTGTGAGCTCGCGATATCGCTTGATCGCGGCGATCAACTGCTTCTGCTCGAGGAGGGTAAGCAACTCGGGATCGGCGATCGCGGCTTCGTGTTCAGGTCCCGTGAGCGGCGACTCCCAGATCACCTTCGTGCTGGAGCGGCGGCGCGCGGTGAAGATACCGAGTGCGAATGCGAGCACCGCCACTACAGCAAGTACAGAATACGAAACCACGGGGCCCCCCGAAGAGACGCCAGCAAAATCGAGATGTACTACGTGTCGCGCCGATTCGGCAGCGCGGAGGTGCGCTAGCCGAGGTTTTCCTGGATGAACGTGGGGCTCAGATGCACGTCGAGCTGAACGAGTGGTGTGTCGCCGATGCTCTTGAAGCTGTGCACCTCGCCCGCCTTGATGACGAGGATGTCGCCCGCGCCGGCCTCGAACTCGACGCCTTCCACATTCCACAATCCGCGACCTTCGCGGATGAATTGGATCTCATCGTAGGGATGGCGGTGCGGACCGGGTCCCTTGCCGGGGACGCCGTTGAAGAGAAAGACGGAAACATTGGTATCGCCGTTGTCGGCGCCGACGAAGTTGTGCGAGCTGCCGCGCAGCGGAAGATCTTCCTGGCGAGTGCGATGCATCGGGGGAGGGAGGCTGGGAGGTTTTGAGCTTCGAAGAACGAAGAAAAATAGCGTCGGCATGTCTACCCGGCGCGCCTGCACGCACATATCGTATACGTTCGCCGTACTCTGCAGTTTCATCTCTCGTGCCGCCACACTCGTGACCGACCCGAACGCCGACGCTCGCGCCCAGCTTCAGACAGCGCTCGGCGATGCGTACATCGTGGAGCGACAGCTGGGGCGCGGCGGCATGGCCACCGTCTGGCTCGCACAGGACCAGAAGCACAAGCGGCCGGTCGCGATCAAGGTGCTCCACGCCGACCTCTCCGCATCGCTCGGCGCGGACCGATTCCAGCGCGAGATCGAGGTCGCGGCGCGGCTGCAGCATCCGCACATCCTCACTGTCCACGACTCGGGAAATGCGAACGGCCTGTTCTGGTTCAGCATGCCGTTCGTGGAAGGTGAGACGCTGCGTGCGCGCCTCGAGCGCGAGAGTCAGCTGCCTGTAGACGAGGCGCTTCGCATCACGCGCGAAGCGGCGCAGGCGCTGCAATACGCACACGATCGCGGAATCGTCCATCGCGACATCAAGCCAGAGAATCTGCTCCTCACGAGCGACGGCAACACGCTCGTCGCGGATTTCGGCATCGCGCAGGCACTCGGCGCCGATGCCGCGAGCCACGCGCAGCCGCGGCTCACCGAGACGGGGCTGGTGGTGGGCACGTCGCAGTACATGAGCCCCGAGCAGGCGAGCGGCGAGCGCGTGCTCGATGCGCGCACCGACATGTACTCGCTCGCGACGGTGCTGTACGAGATGCTCGCGGGCGAGACGCCATTCACGGGTCCGAACGCGCAGACGATTCGCGCGAAGATGCTCTCTGGTCCGGCGCCGTCAGTTCGGCGTGCGCGTCCGGCGATTGCGCCGGCACTCGATGCCGCGATCGACCGAGCGCTCGCATCTGCGCCAGCGGATCGCTTCAACTCGGTGGCGGATTTCGCTCGCACGTTGACGACCGCCGAGAGCGCCGCGCGGCCGCGCGCCTCGGGACGCGGAGCGCAGATCGCGATGGTCGCCGTCGCGGCTGTTCTGGTTGCAGGCGGCCTCTATCTCTGGTCGCGCACGCGGAGCCACGCGCCAGCCGCGGACTCGGCGCTCGCTGTGCTCCCCTTCGAGAACGAAGGCGACACGTCGAACGCGTACTTCGCCGACGGAATCACCGACGAAATTCGCGGCAAGCTCACGGCACTCCCAGCGCTGCGCGTGATCGCGCGCGCGAGCTCGAATCAGTATCGGCGAAGCGACAAGTCGCCACAACAGATCGCGCGCGAGCTCGGCGCGACGTACTTGCTCACGGGCGTCGTGCGATGGGAGACGAATTCGAATCACGCGCGGCGCGTGCGCGTGAGCCCGGAGCTCGTGCAGCTGACGCAGGAGAGCGCGCCGCGCACGGTGTGGCAGCAGACGTACGACACGACGCTCGCGGATGTGTTTCAGGTGCAGTCGTCGGTCGCGAGCAAGGTCGCCGCAAATCTTGGCGTCGTGCTCAACCCACCGGCGCAGACGCAGCTCGCGCAGAAGCCGACGCAGAATCTGGAGGCGTACGAGGCGTACCTGCGCAGCACTGCGTTCGACGGAAATGACCTGCCCTCGTTGCGACGTTCTCTCGCGTACGCGGAGCAGGCGGTGGCGCTCGATTCGAATTTCGCGGCTGCGTGGGCGCGTGTGGGCCAGCTGCACGCAATCATCCATGCGAACGGCGAGCAGTTGCAAGTGGATGCCAACGCTGCGCGGGTCGCGACGGAGCGTGCAATAGCACTCGATTCGACCGCGTTCGAGAGCTACGTCGCGCGCGCGACGTATTGGAGAATCGTCAAGGCGGATCAGGTGCGCGCTCGTGCGGATCTCGAAACGGCACTTCGACTGGCACCGTCGTCCGTGGATGTGTTGCGAACGCTGGGACAGATGAGGGCGTCGGGCGGCGAGTGGGATGCGGGACTCGCGCTCATTCGCCGAGCGATGGTGCTCGATCCGCGCTCGGGATTGACCGCCGATCGCCTCAGCCGCACGCTCCTCTGGCTCCGTCGCTATCCGGAGGCGAGGGAAGCGGCCGAGAAGGGACTTTCCATAAATGGTGACAATCTCGGCCTGATCCAGGATCGAGCAATGAGCTACGCGGGGGAGGGAAACCTCGCCGGCGCGCGCAACTCGCTGCGACAGGTGGTTGGCACGGTCGATCGCGCAGCGCTTACTGCGTATGTGTCCAGCTACTGGGACACGTACTGGATACTGGACAGCGCCGATGCCGCGCTCGCGCAAACACTGACCGATGCGGCGTATGACGAGGATCGCGCAAGCCGGGCGCTGACGAATGCGGAGCTCTTCTGGCTGCACGGCGACACCACGCGAGCGCGAACGTCAGTAGAGGTCGCGTATGCAGTCACCGATCGAGTCGCGCCGGAAAACGTGGCCAGTTGGCAGGGTTTTCTCTTGCGCGCCTACATGTTGGCGATAATGGGGAAGCGCGAGCACGCGATCAGCGATCGGGATCGTGGTCTTGCCGGAGCGGCGGCGTCGGGCGATGAGTGGTCGGTCTTGCCGTACTCACATCATATGGCAGCGCGCATCGACGTCCTGCTCGGCGACCGAGATGGCGCGATCGCGGAGCTGCGCGAGCTTCTCGCGAAACCGTACTTCATCTCGGCCGCGTGGCTGCGCATCGACCCAACGTGGAATCCGCTGCGCGGCGATCCGCGATTCGAGAAGCTGGCGCACAGCGACGGGCGATAGGTTCGCGGCCAAAAAAACTCCTGATGGTTCCGGTCACATCTCCGGATCTCGTTTCGTCAAAGGGCTGACGGACGAATTTCGTCGATGAACTCATCAAGGAGAGTAGTAATGCAAGCACGAATGACGCATCCGGCGCTGATCCTTCCCGATGTGATGACCGCTCTGATGGGGCTCGGAAAGGTCGTGCAATCTGCAGCAGTCAAGCACGGCGTGCCGCTCTCGACGCTGGAGATCGTACATCTGCGAGCGAGTCAGATCAACGGTTGCAGCGCGTGTGTGGGCGGCCACGCGACCGCCGCGGCAAAGTCTGTCGAGTCGGCCAGACGCCTCATGGGCGTGACGGCGTGGCGCGAATCGCCGTTCTTCACGGACGCAGAGCGTGCGGCGCTCGAGCTGACCGAAGCAGTGACGCGGATTCAGGATCGCGGCGACGCGGTGTCGGATGAGATCTGGAACGAGGCCCGAAAGCATTACAGTGAGGAAGGGCTCGCTGCACTCATTCTCTCGATTGCGTCGGCGAACTATTGGAACCGCCTGAATGCATCGACGCGACAGGTGGCGGGGGGCTGGGATTGGACTCCGTAGGCAGCTGAGGAACTTTGAGCAGTCGAGGGACTTAAGTGAGGGCCAGGATAAGGTCTGACTTCACTTACTAGAGGAAGGAACGTGGCGCAGCTCACGGCCGGGTTGATTGATGTGTTCGCCGAGACGCCCTTCGGCGGAAATCCGTTGGCGGTGGTCGAGGATGCCGATGGATTGTCGGACGCGCAGATGCGGCGCATTGCCGGTGAGTTCAACCAGGCGGAGACCACGTTCCTGATGAAAAGTGACCGCGCCGACCGCAAGTTGCGCTCATTCACGACGAGTGGCGCAGAGGTGTTCGGCGCGGGCCACAACGCGCTCGGCGCGTGGTTGTGGATGGGCGAGCACGGTCAGCTCGGATCGCTCGACAGTGCGAGGACGTTTCGCCAGGAAATCGGCGAAGACGTTTTGCCTATCACGCTGGTGAGAGTGGACGGTCGAGTGCATGGCCGCATGCAGCAGGCAGCGTTGCGGCTATCGGAACCGTTGACTTCGACGGATGCGCTGGCTCGAGCATTGGGGCTCGATCCGAGTGATGTGCTGCCGCGTCCCGCGGCGCGCGCTGCCGATACCGGGGCTGCGCATCTCATGGTCCGCGTGCGCGACGCCGAGACAGTCGATCGCGCGGCGCCGAATGCGGAGGCGCTGCTCGAGGTGCTCGGGAGTGCGGGCGCCGAGGGCTGCTACGTGTACGCGTTTGATGAGGCGTCGCCGAGCACCGCGTATGCGCGTTTCTTTAACCCAACGGTTGGGTTATGGGAGGACGCGGCGACTGGCACTGCTGCCGGCCCGTTGTGCGGTTATCTCGGCGCCGAAGGCCTGTTGAACGCCGAGAAGACTCTCGTCGTGGAGCAGGGAGTGAAGATGGGGCGGCGGAGCTTGTTGCAGCTTCGACTGATGCCCGACCCGGAATTATCCGGGACGGGCATCGTCGTCTTGCGGGGGACGCTCTCGCTTTAGCGGCTACGCTATTTCTTCGCCCACGACCAGCCGACGACTCGCCAGCCGGTCGCGTCCTTGAGCATCGCGAAGGTGAACGCCGAGCCGTCTTCGCGCATGGCGACTCCTTTTTGCTTCCACGTGTACGTCGAGGGAATGACGACATAGGCGCGATCGCCAGTCACGTCGACGTGCGAGGGCTTGCCCAACGTCACCTGGCCGTCGGTGATGCTCTCTTTCTTGGCATTGGCATCGTAGTCCTTCATCCACGTGAGGCAGGCGCCAGCGCCATGCCATTCATATGGCGGGAACTCATCGATGATCGACGTCTGCTCGGCGCACGAGGTCGTCATCACAGTCGCATCGCCCTTGTTGAATCCATCGACGAAGTGATTCAGAGCTGCCATTACCTCATCCTGTTGCGCGAGAGCAGGCGACGAGATGCCGAGCGCGCACGCGGCGAGCACGAGCCAGATCTTAGTCATGGGGAGTTGCTCCGGTGAGGGATGGGGGAGAGGCGGGGGGGACTAACGTACGCGGTTCGGGGTGGGATAGCGAATGAGGGAGATGCTGGGCCCAGGCAGCACCTCGTATTCCGCGCTAAGAGAGCGTCAGCGCTACCACACGAATGGTATCAGTCTATGCCTAATTGCTTGCTGATACTGTGTGTATCCCGGCAACTGCGCGGCGAGCAGCGTCTCTTCGTCGAGGAGACGCCAGATCAGAAAAGGGAGAAACTCCAGCAACGTGAGCAACCCCCAATACGAGCCCAGCGCGAGCGGTGTGCCGATGAGATACAGCAGTGCGCTCGCGTACATCGGGTGGCGAACGACCGCGTATGGGCCGGTGGAGATCACTTTTTGATCTTTGCCGACCTCGATGGTCGCAGACGCAAAGGTGTTTGCGCGATACACGAGGAAGACCAGGTAGAGCCCGATCGCCACGAGCAGGTCACCCACGATCACCACGTTCGTGGATACGCGAGACCACCCGAAGCGGAAGTCGAGCGCCGGTACGACGAGCAGGGCGACAAAGCCAAGCGACGTTGCCAGCATGATGATCTTCTGCGACGTGCGCTGCTCGGCACCGGGCCCTGCGCGCATTCGTCGTTCGAGCAGCGCCGGATCGCGGCGGGAGAGAAAGAACGTGATGAGCGCGGAGCTGCCGACGAACAGCGTGAGATAGACCCACCCCTGCCAGTAGTGAATGCTTCCCGCGGGCAGGAACAGCAGCAAGCCTGTGCCGATCGAAAGAGAAATGAGTGCGGTCAGCGCGCGAGTTTGGAGAGTCATGATGATGCGTGCCAGGTTGCAACTTGCGAGGATCGGTGCTTGCTCATCTAAAAGAGAGCCACTAACCGACGCGCGCAGCCGAAGTCATCTGCGCTTCGCGAATGATGTTGTAGACGTTCCGCGCGTCTCTGATCATCTCGAAGCTCGGCGTCTGGGGAACTCCCGGCCACGACGTGTCGGCGTACATCGCAAAGAGCGGGTTGACGGCGCCGAACGTTATTGTGCCAGTTCCGTTGAACCGCTCCTGCAGCGTGACGTCAGAAAGCGTGCGCAGGTTGAGCGACTTGGTCGTATTCGCGAAGAATCCGGAGTTGATGATCACGCGATCGGAGGTGACCGCGTACGTCGTTCGTGCGCGTCTGCGAGCGTCAATGAAGAAGCGTCCCACCGTGATGTATAGTCCCACGAGAACGAACGGGATTCCCCAGAGCACGAAGAAACCAGGTGCGTCCGACGTTGCAACTCCGACCTCCCAGAACACGGCAAACCCACCCCAGAGAAGACTAAACGGAATCATGAACGCGTCGGCGCCGCGAAACACAATCCCCTGACGAGGAACGCCCGACCAGAGCTGCCGTTCACCACGATCGAGCGAAAACTCGAGAGATGTCGTCGTCATTACCGATTCAGTTGAATGAAAAAGAAACTGCGATCTCGCTTGGGTTCGGCTCTCTCGCGGCATTCACCGGGCGACTACTCGGCGCGAGCGCGCAGCACGTGCAGAATGTTCTCCTGGATGCTCAACATGATACGATCAGCCCACCACGACGCGTAAGGATTGAATCGCGTCGAGACGCGATGCTCGCTCGTCAGAACGAGCAGGGTGCGCGATGGGGAGAGCGGACGGAGCTCGTACGTGCCGGTGAGTACGTCGAAGTACGGGCCGCCGATGCGCACGTGCTCGTCGAGCGCGGTCGCCGGGACGGTCGACGCGTCGATCGTGAAGCGGATGCGCTTTTCGGGCACCCAATCGGTGATCACTTCCCTGAATACGACGCCGTGCTCGAAGGACGCGGTGCGCACGCCGCCGACGCCGGGATGATCGAGCGTAGCAGCGATCGGCTGTGGAAATCCGATCGATGAGAAGAGCGCGGGCTGGCGTTCTTGCGGGCGAATGGAATCGACGCTGACGACGAGCGGCCAAACTCGAGACGGTGGCGCGCTGATTTCGATGGACGTCGTGGTCGTCACGAACCTGGCGGGCAGCTTCATGCCCGACTCGGCGCCCATCACAGCCCACGGCAACACGAGGGCAACGGGAAGAGCGATGTGCGACCGTCCCGCGCGCGACGCCGCGAGAATGCCGCCGAGGGAGGAGAGCACGAGCATGACCGGTGTGGCGAAGACAATGCAGATGGCGCCTTCGAATCCACTGACGAATGAGCCGACAATTACGAGCAGGCAGGTGAGCCAGGGAGCGAACACGCTCATTTTTTTGGAAGGCTCGCGCATTGGGCGAACCGTGAGATAGCCGATCGTGATGGGGACGATGAACAGGAATCCCAGCGTCATCGCGACGAACGCATCCACGAAGCGGGTCGCCACCGTGAGGCGCGCAGCGAGGCCGTACGCGGCGCCGGCGAGAGTGCCGATGAGCGCCGCGCGGCTGGTGATGATGGATTTGAGAGATCTGGCGAGCACTCAACGATCCGCCAGTTCGTCCGAGCTGCGTCCAACGGCCGCGCGTGCGTGCTTGAATCCCTGCCATCCGAGAAACATTCCGCCCAATGCGAAGAACAGTCCCACGCCTGTAAGAACGGAGTTCCAGCGAGTCCCTGCCGGATATCGGTCGGCGATTGAGAACACTCCGATCGCGATGGTCCAGCCAAACACAAAGGCGACTGCGCCGCCCACCACGGCCCATCGATGATCGCGCCGGGTCCACGCTCCATCCGGTCCGCTGCCGCGAGCTACTCGCGGCATGACGAGCGCGCGCGCAACAGGGTGATCGTGTTCGCGCAGCAGTGCCTCGAGCTCCGCAGCGATGCGGCGGCCAGAGCGGAGCATGGGACCAAGATACACAGAGGCCTCCTTGAATCGACCGACGAACCTGAGTTGACGTGCCTTACGTCGCGAGGTGCGAAGTGCAGTTCGGCAGAAATTCAGCTCGCGGAAGCGTCGGCATCGGGTTGCCAGATCAACTCGGCCTGTGCGATGCCGAGCGCGTTCATTGTTTCGATGCGGGCATCGTCGAGATCATCTGCGAGATCGATGTCGAGCTCGAGGCCCAACACCGGCGCGCGCTCGTGCCAGAGCAACCGTACGCGCCGACCAGAAGGTAACTCGAGGCTGATCGCGCGAAAGTGGTCCAATTCGTCAACGCCCGCCTCGAATTCAAATCCGGTGCGGGCGGTTATCTCCTCGGGCGATGTAGAAAACAGAGCTGCCGCGCGGTGCATTCCACTCGGCCAGCGATGCCGTTCGCTCGCGAGGAGTCTTCTGACGCTACTCATGGATCAAGTGCGCCATCATCGCCTACGCACCTCGCCCACGATCGCGTCCCAGCGCGGATCAGAGTGATAGGGCGCAAACGCCGGCATCGTGATCACGTGCATGAAGACGTCGTCGTGCGCGGCGATCGCGGCGGAGAGGCGAGCGAACATGGAGTCGGCCATGCCGAGTTGCGCGTATTGAAACGCGCTCCACGCCGGCGGACTCGCGAATTCCGTATGCGTCGACATCGAGTTGAGGAGGGCGATCGTCGTTGCGCGTCCTTCTGGCGTACGGGTGAGCGCCGCGTACAAGCCGTCGCATTTCTTCGGCTGCATGCCTGCGGCGTAACACGCAGCTACCGCGTCGCGATGGCGGCCCGCCAATCCGTACATGCTGGCGAGCGTGCGCTTCCAGAATGGCTCGGACGGTGCGACTTCGACGGAGCGTTCGGAGTAACGAATTGCACTATCGAGGTTGCCCATCGCCGCGAGCGACAACGCGCGATTGTTGAGGACAATCCCGGTGAACGCATCCAGCTCCACGGCGCGACGTGTCGCGGAATCAGCTTCTGCAGTGCGACCAAGAGCGGTGAGAATCTCGTACTTGAGCGTGTACGCGAGAGTCGCGTTCGAGTCGAGCGCGATCGCTTTGTTCACGGACGCCAACGCGTCGTGAAAATGGAACTGTTCTTCGGATGCACGCGCTCGCGCGATCTGGGCCTCGGGCAGAGTGCTATCGAGCGCCACCGCGCGACGGGCGGCAAACTCGGCGCGCGCGAGCAAAACAGAGTCGGTTTCGACTGAATCGTAGTAGGACGGAAGAAGCGCGGCCGTCTCCGAGAGCCCCGCCCACGCGCGCGCGTAGTTCGAGTCGTGGGAGATTGCGTTCTGAAACGCGCCCATGGCGCGCCTCAGATTGGCCGTGCCGCGTTGCTTCAGTAGATAGCGGCCGAGCAGCTGCGCGTCGCGCGCGTCCGGATTTGCACTCTCCTTGTGATTCAGCGCCGCCCGCGTGGCCCCTCCGAGTGTGACCGAAAGGGCAGACGCGACACGCTCGGCGACACTCGTCTGCACTTTGAAAACGTCCGTGAGTTTCTCATCGTACGGCTCGCCCCATTCCTGAGTGCCGCTCGCGACGTTGAGGAGGGCGGGGACAATGCGCACGCGCGTGTCGCCGTCGACGTCGCCACTGCTCGTCGTCTGATGCGCCCAGCGGACGGTCCCGCTCAGCACATAGGGAGCGCCGAGCTCGCGCGCGATGTCGCGCGGTGAGCGTTGAGAGCCGCTGAAGCGTTGGACGCCTTCGCGACCGATGACCTGGAGCCCAGGGATGCGCGCGAGCTGCCCCGCGATTTCGTCGCTCATCCCCTCGGCGAAGTACGCGTCGGTGGGGTTGCCGAGGTTGTCGAAGGGGACGACGACTACTGCGTGAGTGGTTGGGGCGAGAGCGGCGTCTCGGCGCTGGGCGATGGCGAAGATGACGGCCGCAGCTATGGCAATGAATGCCATAGCACCGAGTGTTGCGGGGGATGCGAAGCGGCGCGTTGTGCCGGGGTGCATGACTCGCGGCGACGAGAGCTCTGCGAGGATCTCGTTGGCGTCGGTGGGGCGATCCGCGGGCTCCTTTGCGAGACAGCGCATAACGAGTGCTGCGATGTCGCTAGGGACTGCGGAGTTTGATGCGGCGAGTGGTGCGGGCGTTTCGCTCAGATGTGCGGCGATAAGGCGCTGCGCCGTCGTGTGCGATGCGAATGGATGGGCGCCGGTGAGCAGCTCGTACGCGATCACTCCCCATGCGTAGACGTCGGTGCGCGCGTCGACGGGCTCGCCGAGCGCTTGCTCGGGCGACATGTAGGCGGGTGTGCCGAGCGATGTGCCGGCGACGGTGAGCGTCGGATGTGCGGCACGATCGTCGGCGCGCGAGGCGCTGAGCGCTTTCGCGATGCCGAAGTCGCTGACGACGGCGGTGCCGGAGGAGAGGAGGACGTTGTCGGGTTTGATGTCGCGATGAACGACGCCTTGCGCGTGCGCGTAGGCGAGCGCGCGCGCGACGTCTCGCAGTATGTCGACCGCTTCGGCGAGCGGTATGGGGCCGCGCGCGATGCGATGGCGGAGCGTTTCGCCGTCGACATACGGCATGACGTAGAAGAGCTGACCATCCGCGGAGCCGCTGTCGAAGAGCGGGAGGATGTGCGGATGCTGGAGCGAGGCGGTGAGCTGGATCTCTTTAAGGAAGCGCTCGGGGCCGAGCGTGGCGGTGAGCTCGGGGCGGAGGACTTTGAGCGCGACCTTGCGGGAGTGGCGAAGGTCGGTGGCGAGATAGACGGTGGCCATGCCTCCGGCGCCGAGCTCGCGATCGATGGTGTAGCGATCGGAGAGGGCGGAGCGGAGGAGGGGGCTAATTCCGCTCTCGGTCACCTGACTCCTTCAGCCACAGTGTTTTGGCGCAAATCTGTGATCGTCTCCCCTCGTCAGTGCTCGAGCAGGCGCTTGAGCGGCTTGTTGAGCAGCATCGCGAGCAGCCCGCCGACGCCCGCGATGGATGCTTCAAGCGCCCAGAACTGCGCTGGCGTGAGGTGCTCGTAGAACCCGCCGATCCAACCAATCAGAATGTTCGAGACAAAGAGCGAGAGGAATGCGCAGCCCATCAGCGTCGCCTTGAGTCCCGCCGGCGCGGCGCGCGAGACGAGCGCCAACAAGGTTGGCCAGTAATAGAGGAAGGCGACGCCGAGGATAACGTCATAGATGAACGGATAGATCACGGACACGCGATCACTGATCGTGCAGGCGACGAACAGCAGCAGATTGGCCGCACACGCCATCCACGCGCCAGTCGAGATCTTCATGATTTCACCTGGCTCTCCGCCCCGTGAGTCCTGCCACTTCCACAGCGCGATCAGGATCGGGACGAAGATGATGCTGGCGAACGGATCGATCGAGTTGAACCACGCCACTGGAACGTGGAAACCGAGCAGGTTGAGATCGACGTATTTGTCGATCCAGACGAGCGCGATGTTCGAGTTCTGATAGTAGGCGATCGATTGAAAGACCGTGAGTGCCATCACGGCAACGAGCGTGAGGACGATGCGCCAGTTGCCGGATCCCGCGGCGGCGCGCGCCTCCTTGCGCACAGTGCTCGGCGGCGGCTCCACGAGCGTGTGGTAGCCGGCGAGATATGTCACGAGTCCGAAGAGCATCAGCACACCGGCGAGTCCGAACCCGACGTGCCATCCATAGCGCTGCGCGAGCAGTCCGCAGACGAGCGGCCCGGCGACCGCGCCGACGTTGATGCCCATCGAGAAGATCGAGAACGCGCGAGTGCGGCCCGGCCCATCATCCTCGGCGTACAGCGCACCGACCTGCGTCGAGATGTTCCCCTTGAGCAGCCCGCATCCCGTGATGAGCAACACGAGCGCGAGGAGGAACGACGCATCGAACGCCATCGCGATGTGCCCGGCGCTCATGAGCACCGCCCCGATGGCCACCGAGAGCTTGCGGCCGAGGAAGCGATCAGCGATCAGCCCACCGAACACCGGGGTGAAATACACGAAGCCGGTGTAGAGCCCATAGATCTGCGATGCGAGGGCCAGTGTGCTCATCGGCCCGCGCACCGACTCGAACGCGGCGCGCAGGGAGGCGAAGCCGGCGATGTGCTCAATGTGCCCGGGCGTGAAGAGCGCCTGGGTCATGTAGAGCACGAGGAGCGCGGTCATGCCGTAGTACGAGAATCGCTCCCACGCCTCGGTAAACGAGAGGTACGCGAGGCCGATCGGTTCGCCGAAGAAGGTGCGGGTGGAGGGGCGAGGGCGATCGAGTGGGGGGAGGGCGGCTTCGGTCATGGGGTTGAGAAGAGGTGAGCTTTCGATGACGGCGCTTCGTGGCTTTCGATCAGCGACATCAGCCCACTGCGCTGTCCTTGCGATTAGCCGTGGCTTCTGGAAATGCAGCTGTATCTCAATATGAATTCAGTCCATCATCTTCTAGAGTTCCATAAAATGGCGAACGAGAAGAATCTTGGCGGCTCCAGGCCAGACGCATGTCGAAATTGGCGCTAACCAAAAAGCTGAAGCCTCGTCGCAAGAACCCTTTGACTATTATCCGAGAATTTCCCGAGAAGTGGCCCAGGGAGATTAGGGTGGGCGGCAAGTGGGCGCCGATTCCAAATCCGAGAGGGGGCGGCTCATCTAGGAAATTAGGTCGAATCTCGTGCACGATTCCCAGAAATTGAGCCAGAAGCATTGGATACACTACGAGCTTTTTGACTTCAGCGAAGGAGCGGAGGTCCTCGTTCCTTACACACTCCCATTTGGTCTTGGTCTTCGTATACGGCACACAACCGCTTTCTATGATGCCGACATCGACGCAGTACATCCCCTCGTCATGTGCTCCACGAACTACAAGATTTGAGTGCAGTTCGACCGTCTCAGAGCCACTGCTACAGCAAATGCGAGAGTAGCTTGCCGGATGACCACGCGTTGAAGTCTTTACGATGAACTGGGAGCCGGCTAACGGATTGCGAATGTCGATTTGGAAGCCGGAGGCTGCATAGTGTTGACTGACCCCTATGATAGCGGCGAGTTCAAGAATCTGGGTCTGCCGTGCACCAAGTTTGTCGAATGTCATTTGATGTCTCGACACAAACGATGCGAGTGTCGCACGGATCGCGTCAACGTTCACTTGCTAGACGCGACAGAAGCGTTGCGTAGTTTGCATCCTCAATATCGCGTAATTCGTACTGCGCCAGAATTTGATCAAAGTCGGCAAGGGCTCCTCGAAGTCCACGGTGCATCTCGCCGCCACGGGAATAGTCTGTTCGGCCTACCAAAACACGCTCGATCTCGCGAGCCCTCAAAAAAGCAGTTGAATTGTCTATAGCCCAATAGCTAGCTGCGCAAATCGCATAAAACTTCCGCAGCCCAGCCAAAAAAACGAGATCTTCTCGCAGCCGAGAGTCTAGCTCCACACGTGCCTCTCGCGCGATTTCCGGCGCAGCCGCGTCAACAGTTCGAGCATATCCTAGGATCTGTTCGCGCAAGCCGTAGGGCAGTCGTGTCAGCGCAAGCTGAAGTCGCGCGATGCTCATCTGAAGTGGATTCCATGTCAGTGTGATTTTTTCGCGAAAATCCGCCGCCGTAAAGTTGAGGTTTCTCCAGATTACAGCATGGCGCGATGAGTTGTAGACGCCCTGCTCGAGAATATGCCGTCTTCACACTCCTGTTCGTGCTCTGAATGATTTCCGTTACACCGATTTCGCAGAGGTCGACTCTCGTGCCGACGGACTGTTAAGCAACCACACTTTGCCCATGTCCAACGTTTCCAATGCTTCTTTTGCGACTTGCAGAGCGGTCTTGCTGTAGCGTTTGAAGGTGACACCGCCAACGCTGAAGGTCTTAAAGCAATCCGTCCGACCTTGAAGCCCGAGGTGTCGAACCAAAGCGAGCGTGCGAGGCTGGCTCAGACCGATCTTGTTGGCTAGGTCCTTTAGTCCGAGAGAGTAGTAGTCGAGTTCATTTACTCGTTTGATGGCTACAGTCGTCGCACCCGGAGTTCCCTCAGGGACAAGGACAACTGGCTGTCCTTCGCGCTTCGCAAGTCTGATGGCAACTCCAACGGTATTCGTCGACTCTGTCGAAAGGCCTAAACTTGCAACGCCGGGAAATAATTTCTGCCAAGAATCGCCCTTCGAGATTTGTTCAATAATCGCTTCTAGTTCGGCATCGCCCGGTTGGGACCGAACGCCATTCAGAGACGCCTCGATGACCGCCAGGGCGCGCAGTTTGGCACGAGCTTCCAAATGGCGTCGTGACCCCGGCGCCACCAGCCCCTTCACATCTTCGAACTCCGCCTTCACCACCGCATGCAAGTCTTTTGGTGGGCGCGTTGAAACCGGTAGTACTCGGTCCGGCAGATGATCGGCTAGTTGAGCTCCAAATACAGCAAGGAGGAGATCAGCGTAGAGCGTCACTCCAGCCTGCGCGTATAGATAAAGCTGCTGTTCAGAAACCTGAACCATGTAGTGCTGAGCGGCGTCGCGTAAGCTGTTAATTATTTGAATCGTTAACGCTTGTTCGTTGCTCAGGCACTGGGCTTTCGCGTCCGAAAGACAAACCCTAACGCACTTGTCGTGGCCGAAGGTCTCCTTCTCTCCGGCTTCGCGAATCTTGCCACCCTTGTGTAGAATCGCCGCCTTCAAGAGTAGTTCGAACGCTCGATCAAGCAGCAGCAGAGTAATTTCTTGCCTCCCGCGATCCCATGGGCAGTTGAACTTCTCAATGGCTAACACCAGCGAGTCGGTCGATCGTTCGAGCAACATCCTGGATTCTTTTCGCATGACTCCTAGTTCGTTGACCCGGGCGCGAATTCCCATGGACAGGCGAGCAGGTGACCGAGGAATCGCATTCGGGGAATCATTTCAAATTGTGTGTCGTCTTCCTGAACGCGCCCGAACTCGGAGAGGATCTCGAACTCGGGTGAGTGGCCCACGACAGGAGCTTTCCACGCAATACTTCGTCGAGCGGAGGGATCTTGATGCGTGTGCGCGAAATCCATCGCGGTGAACAGCTGCGCCAGAATGGAGAACCTTTCTGGTTACAGCCTCAGCGAATTGCCAACCCGATACGATTCCAGCGCACTTTTTTTGCATCATAAGCGCGCGAGAAGTAGACAGTAGTAGCCTCAGCTACTATATCGTGTTCATCAATGAAGCCATCGTATCGACTGTCTTCGCTCTCTGAGCGATTGTCGCCGAGAACGAAGTACTTCTGGCTGGGGACGAGAAGTGGTCCCCACGTATCCAGCGTCGGATGGTACGACGACGAGTCCGCTCGCGAGAGGAGAAAGGCACGCTGCCAAGCGAAGTCGTCGGCTAAGGCAGTACTGGTGACAGTTGCGATTGAATACGGCTCGACCACCGCGCGTCCGTTCACGTAAAGTGTTCCGCGCTTCATGCTGAGCGTGTCACCCGGTGTGCCTACGATGCGCTTCAAGAGGATTGTCTTCGAATTTCTATACGCGACTACCTGCCCCGCGTGAAACGGCGCGTGACCAATCCGCGCCAAGATGTAATCACCCTCGAGAAGTCCGGGTTTCATCGAAGCGCTTGGGAGGCGATACGCCCTCGCAAAATTGGCAAGCGTGTACCGCTTCAGGCCTGGGCTTACGACGAACATGTATACCAAGATCAACAACGTATAGACGTACCACTGATTGTATCCTCGCGGAAGGAATTGCGAATTTGCCGCGCAAGCTCGCCGATATGCATCCCATGGAATGACGATGTTGCAGAGTATCACGATTAGGGCGAGCGCGAATAATTCGCTGCTGCCCACGAGCATCATCGCAAGCGGGACGGCCAATAATTCCGCGCCTAGCACGAGAATAAACGCGATAACGGCGCGTTGAGCGTAGCCGGCATAGAGCTGGCCTAGGCCGGGAGCTAGTAGCGAGAAGAGTGCGGCGGCCCAAGGATTCCGAGGAAAGCTGTGGCCTACTTCGTCACTCGCAGGTGCGGGAGTATCGTTCAAGATGCGCCGAGCCTGAATCCCAAGTGCCACTGGTACTTCTGCGCGAGCGATCCGCAGACGAGGAGGCCGGCGACAGCGCTGACGTTGATGCCCATCGAGAAATTCGAGAAGCTCGTCAGCGGCTGTGCGCCGTTAAGGGCGGTCTTTTTCATTGCTGGCGGTGAGTAGCCAGATCGTGAGACGAGTACCAGTTGATTGGTTGGCTGGCTCTCGTGTTTTTTGCACATCTGTTCGACCCACTCGTTTGTAGCGGGTTGTGAACGGTCGCAACATTCAAGCGAGAGGATAATTGGATACTCTCCCACCTTGGCCGCAATCACGACATCGACTTCGCGTTCCCGACCTGTAGCTCGGTCGCGTGTTAGTCTGGATTCTGTTTCTGCCGATGAAGGGCTGAGCTGTCCGTGAATAGCAAGAACGAGTCGCTGCAACTGGTTCGAACGGCGTGGCATGCTCCGGCGACTGAACTGGTTAAATGTTGGCTGAGCGGGTTGACACCGAGTTGACGTAAGCCCTCACGATGAACGCGTACTCGCGTTCATCGCGACACTCTTCTTGAACTTGTGCAAGCAAGACATCGCGAATCGTCTGGCTACGCGTGCGTGCTAGACGGTCAACAAGAGTGGCAATCGACTCCAGTCGCTCTTGGCGACGTTCTATCAGATTGCTTCTGTTCAAATCGAGCCGTCGCTCCGTCACCAAACCTCGATCGCTGTCAGGTGAGCGCATCACCATCGGTCCGGCAGCGATGAAATGCTCCTGTGGGTCGTCGTCATATGGGTTCACAAGTGGCAATGCTGGATCATGGTACTCACCCTTCTTGGTATTACACACACCACAGGCGTATGTCATGTTATCGTACGCGAAACGCAGCCTAGGCTCGACTGATTTGGGGCGTATATGCTCGATGTCGCCGTAGTCGACGTGTGGCACTTTGCTTTCGCAGTACGCGCATTTGTCGGACGTCTCGGCCCTTAGAGCTGCTTTCAATTCCGCATCGCGATACGATGACGCCACTGAATCGGGGATCGGTTCCCCAGCGTCCAGAAGGTGAAAATACCGGGCGGCTCGTTCCTCCAAGCGTCTCGCGATGTTGGGCGCCAACGCGCGCTTTCGAAGACGGATCACTCAGTGTCTTTCCGTTCCGCGACCTTCGCAATCGTGGCCGGAATAAGTCGTCCCAAGCCGAGACTTTCCATTTCCAAACGTAGTTTCGACATTGTCTCGATATCGAAGGCTTTGGTACGATAGTCTTCCACCAGTCGTTCCAATCGCGTCTCAACCCAAATTGGCATCGTAAACTCCAGACCCAGAACGTCACGAAGTATCTCATTGGCCGATCCCGACTTATTGGCCGTATCAAGTAGGGCGCTGTAAACCTTCCGGTTCTCATCGTAGTCGAGGGCGTAGACGTTTGAGTCCGGGACCGAGCCCACGATAAACGGACTGTGGGTGGCCACAATGAACTGGACCGATGGGAAAGCAGTAATCAAATCCGCAAGAACTCTACGCTGCAACTCTGGATGCAAGTGATTCTCGGGCTCGTCGAGAGTTACGACAAATTCTGATCCGGCGGGCTGAAACATGAAAATTTGCCACGCAAGATCGACAATGGCAGCTACACCTCCGGACAATGCATCCAGAGAGAATGAGCCCGTTGCAGTGTCGAACACTATCTCAGGGACTCGAACGACCAGTTTTTTAAACCCCAAACTAGGAGGGAGCATCCGACGCAGGACGGTTTGGAACTCCTCAAAAACGCGCGCCGATTCAGGGTCAGCTTCAACTGCAGCGTTTCCATAGCCAAAGGTTGCAAGTGCGATCAGTGTCTCTTTCATATAGTAATGAGGAGTCCACTGCGAGTGCTGACCTAGATACCGGCTGCGAACAAGATTTGAGTACTGACTGTATACCTCGTTACGTCGCCGCGGTACGGTTGGGATGCTCTGGACCTGTTGGTACGCGTAAGTCGCACGGTGAGATGCGATGTGAAGACCTTCCACAACTATCTGATTTGAAAGTTCCACGTCGTAAGTAGAGCCCACATTAGAGATCGGAACTACGATCGGGCTAACTACCCCGTTTGTGTATTCTAGAGTCCCAATTCTGACACGAGGCCCGATGATTCGCGGTTCGCGATACTGCTGCCGGACGTGATATTCAACGGAGTCCTCATTGAATTCATCCTCCTCGAGATCCCAATAGTCTGCCGAGTAGGAGAATTCGGCTCCGCGCTTTCGAGCCCTGGGGGCACTTACAAACGCGGTCGCCCAGCCAAAGTGTCGGCTCACTAAGTTGAGTAGCGAGGTCTTGCCAGCTCCATTAGCGCCCGTCAAGACAGTTAGCCGGGCATGGAAATTCAAGTCGACGCTCCGAAATTGACGCCATCCTTCGATCGAGAGTCTTCGGAACATGTGTTGAGCTATTGAATTGAAGAAGACAACTGCAGCATCCGCGTCGAGCAGGACTCGGGCGCAGTTGTCGAAGAAATCATCTGTGGCCCTTCGGTACGCGGGCGTCTCTGAGCAGGTATGGCTGGCTCCTGATCTGGCAGACTAGAGAGATGCGGCTATCGTGTGGCTCTGGTTCGTCGCACTTACGCCACTCGACTCGAACCCCTATCGGCCGGGCGGCTGTTCCCTAGGTCGATTTTAGCGATTTTCTTTAATTGAGATATTTAGGTCTCGACGCAGCGCCGCTACTATTCGCGTAAGACCGGGGTGCCCCGCCTCACTTCCGAGCCGCGGCTGAGAGAGTCCCGTTGAACCTGATCCGGTTCGCACCGGCGTAGGGAGTCGTAGCATGTCCGCATCTACAGCACGTACCGCAGTTACGCAAATGGCCCTCGCCCGCGCCGGCGAGATCACCCCCGCCATGCAGTTCGTCGCCCAGCGCGAATCCCTCGACCCTGAGCTCATTAGAGCCGAAGTAGCGAGAGGCCGCCTCGTAATCCCGGCGAACATAAACCACCTCGCCGGCAAGCTCGAGCCCATGGGCATCGGCAAGGTCGCCTCCGTCAAAATCAACGCGAACATCGGCAACTCCGCGGTCTCCTCTTCTATAGATGAGGAAGTCGGGAAGCTCATGCTCGCGGTGAAGTACGGCGCCGATACCGTGATGGACCTCTCCACCGGCAAGGACATCGACATCACCCGAGAGGCGATCATCAACGCCTCCACGGTTCCGATCGGGACGGTCCCGATTTACCAGGCGGTCCTGCAAGGCAAGGAGCTCGAAGAGCTCACGATCAACGACTTCCTCGAAGTCATCGAACATCAGGCTCGGCAAGGCGTCGACTACATGACGCTGCACGCCGGGATTCTCCTGCAGCATCTCCCGCTCGTCTACGGGCGCGTCACGGGCATCGTCAGCCGCGGCGGCTCGCTGCACGCGGTGTGGATGATGCACCATCGCAAGCAGAATCCGCTGTACGAGCATTACGACGACGTCCTCGACATTCTCCGCCAGTACGACGTCACGATCTCGCTCGGCGATTCGCTTCGCCCGGGCTCGGTCCACGACGCGAGCGACAAGGCGCAGTTCGCCGAGCTCGACACACTCGGCGAGCTCACCAAGCGCGCGTGGGAGTTCGACGTGCAGGTGATGGTCGAGGGGCCCGGACACATCCCGATGGACCAGATCGAGATGAATGTCCGTCGTCAGAAAGAGGTCTGTCACGAGGCGCCCTTCTATACTCTTGGGCCCTTGGTCACGGACATCGCGCCCGCCTACGATCACATCACGAGCGCGATCGGCGCCGCGATGATCGGCTGGTACGGCGCCGACATGCTCTGCTACGTCACGCCGAAGGAGCATCTCGGTCTGCCGAACGCGGAAGACGTTCGCCAGGGCGTGATCGCGTACAAGATCGCGGCGCACGCGGCGGACATCGCGCGCGGCCGTCCGCACGCACGCGATCGCGACGACGCGCTCTCACGCGCGCGCTACGCCTTCGACTGGAACGAGCAGTTCCGTCTCTCGCTCGATCCGGAGCGCGCTCGCGAATACCACGACGAGACGCTGCCGGCCGAGTACTTCAAGAGCGCGGAGTTCTGTGCGATGTGCGGGCCGAAGTTCTGCTCGATGCACCACTCGCGCACGATCGACGACGGCATCGCGCAGCTCGCGAAGGAGATGGCGGAGAAGGAGGCAACCGATACGGTGCAAATCGACCGGGTGATCGCCTCCGTCGGCGGCGACGACTAGCCTCCGATGGCCATGACCGGCAAGGAGCGCGCGGCACTCCGCGCGCACGCGCACCATCTCACCGCCACCGTGCACGTGGGGCAGCACGGGCTCACGCGCGCGCTCGTCAACTCGCTCGACGACGCGCTCCGCACGCATGAGCTGGTGAAGGTGCAGCTCGTCAGGAACGCGGACGTCACCGCCAAACAGGCCGCGAACGAGCTGGCCGAGGCGGTGAAGGCGGACGTCGTCCAGGTCATTGGGCGGACCACCACGCTCTACCGTCGGAATCCCGACCTGGACCACGGCGCCGGCAAGGCGCCCGCCTGGGCCAAGTAAGCCCCGGGCTCTACTGACGAGCTTCCCTGTCGGAGGCCCGCTTTTCGCCTTAATTTGTGGGGCGGAGGGTAGTCCGAAAGTACAACGTCGAGGGCAGAATGCCGTACGTAATTACCGAAGCGTGCATCAATATCAAGGACAAGGCGTGCGTCGACGTCTGTCCTGTCGATTGCATTTATGAAGGGCCGAATCAGCTGTTCATCAAGCCGGACGAATGCATCGACTGTGGCGCATGCGAGCCCGAATGCCCGGTCACGGCGATCTTCCCGGAAGAGGACGTCCCCGCGAACCTGCGCGACTTCATTGCGCTGAACAAGGACGTGTTCGAGCAGCCGAACCCGCCGGGGCGGCCGACGCGGTAGTTAGGGGCTGCGAGTGGATTCGGCGAGACATCTGTCTTTGGTAAGACCACGCCGCAGATACTCAGGAGATATGTTCGATGTCCTTCGACCTCGATAAGATCTTCCCGTGGCTCATGCTCGCAGTCGGCGTGCTGTGGCTCTATCGGAGCGCTCGCATCTATCTCAAGACGCGATTGGTTACGGCAAAGCTCTGCGGGTTCATAGCTTTTGCAGTAGCCTTCGGGGGCATGGGCGTCGCTCAGTTCTATTCGCTTTCCCGAGGCTCAAGGGTCGCGGCCAACTTGGTCGGTTTTTTCAGCTTCATGGTGGCACTGCTACTTCTCTCCAAATACGGCAACGAAATCAAGGCGAAGCCGCCAGCCTGATGACTCAGTCTGTGAAGCGTTAACGCCAAACCGAGCCGACCACCGCAACGCCAGCTGAATCCGTGAGCGAAATGAGGACAGTCGTTTGATCGACCTCGAGCTCGCGTACGCCGATGCCGCCGCTCGTCTCGCCAGCACGCTCGATACTCGCGATCTCGAGCCAGAACTCGCCGGAACCATCTTCGAACGCGGTTCGCTCCCCACACCGCCACGCGGCCTTCGCACCGCCCGAATCTCCATCGCCTGCGGTTCGCACCTCTACGGACCGCTCACCTGCGACGTGCTTCACGTGAGCGCGCATCGAGAGACCTACCGCGCGCTCGGCCTCTGGATTCTCGCGGCGCTCCTGACACCGGGCGCCGAAAGATTTGAGCTGTCGCTCACCAATCCCGCCTCGATGGTCGAATCGATCATCGTCGACACGATGTATCGTCAGAATGGAGGAGGAGGGCTTCGAACCGAGGCGCGCGGAGCGACGTATTTTCCCTCGAAACGCACTCACCACGGCAAAGCCGACACGCTCTCCGAGGGTGAGTTGCCGACCATTTTGCTGACGGATCGCGAAGGGTTTGCCGGACGAGATGATCCGACTGATCCGCCGCGTGACATCGTCGTTGGTTTCGGCAGCGACGCTGGAGCCTATCGGATAGCTGAGCTACTGTTCGACATAAGCCAGTCGTGGAACGAAGGACGCGAATACACGCTCGAAGGTCCCTTCGGTTTTGGTGGCGTAGCCGCCCTGAGCGCAGAGATTCGTTTTTGGCTGCCGGGCGGATTCGGCTGGGATCCGACGGCGTGGGGCGACTCGCGCACGCGTCTTTGATGACCCGTAGTAGCGGTGGTCCACAACTTCCATCTGAGCCGATCGGCACGACGCACAGTGCAATCGGTGTCGTGAAGTGGTGCAAGGAGTCGAAGGGGTTCGGCGCGATCGCCTGCATCGACGTCGCGCCATGGGACATCTGGTTTCACTTTACGATGCTCGAGCGCTCGGCGCCCGGCTCGGGATTTGGAACCATCGAGCCCGGCACTCAGGTTGAGGTGGATTTCCGCCGCATCGACCAAGAGAGCTTCAAATACGTCGCGCACGCAGTGCGTCGCACGAAGCCCTGATCGATGTGATGCGAGTAGTACTCGCCACCCCCGCTGATCTCCCCGCCATCCGCGCCGCCTACGCTTCCGGCCGCGCGCTACAACTCGCGCAAGGCTCCCTCCTCTGGTCCGAATTCCCCGACAGCGCCATTCTCGCCGAGATCGACGCCGGAATTCTCCTTCGCGTCCTCGACGGCGATGCACTCGTCGGCGTCTTCTCGGCCGTCTACGAAGACGCAGCGCTCTGGGGCGAGCGCGAACGAGGCGCGCACATCTACCTGCATCGCATCGCGCGCGCGTCGACCTATCCCGGCCGCGGACTCGTCGACGCGATTCTCGACTGGGCGCAAGCGCGCGCCGAGGAGCTCGGCCTCGAAGGACTTCGCATGGACACCTGGGCGAGCAACGACGCCCTCATCGCCTTCTACGGGAAACGCGGATTCACCCTCGTCGGCCGCACGCGAATCCCGAACGACTCACCGCTCCCGCACTATCGTGGGCTCGAGCTCGCGCTGATGGAGCGTCCCCTCAACTTCGCGGCACGCGCGAAGTAGCAAATCTCTCCGCCTCGCGCGCCTGCATCTCCGCGGGTCCGCTCGTCAGCAACGCCTCATGCTTCGCCGGCGTGGTGATCTTGTCCCACAACCTGAGCAGGAGCAACACCGTCACGACCGCCAACGCGACGCGAAAGTAGGGCACGGGATTCGGATGCGTGGTCAGCTGGAACAGCACCGTGAGCCAGGCCGCATACACGGCACTCCTCAACGCACGTCCCACGCTCCTCGGCTTCCGCACAAGCGCGGCCAGCGTCTTCCATCCGTACACGACCACGCCGCCGAGCAGCAGCGCGTGGACGATGTGCGCGAACAAGCTGTTCTGAATGTCCGGTCCGAAGAGATCGCGCATCACGAAGCACTCCTGTCGCTAGAACTCCCGGCCCCGATCACTCACGCCCGCGACCCCCTCCGCCACTCCCGCCCGAGCAAAAACCATCCGCATGCCCCGAGCACCGGTACCACCACTACGATCACGGTCCACACCAGTTTCGCCGGCCGGCCGTGCCTCCGCCCCAACCAGATCGACGCCAGCGCACACACCGCCAGTATGATCCACGCCGCGCCGAACCAGAGCGGCCAGGTCGTTCCGCCGGCCAACAGCGACTTGTCCGGCGGGACCTGAATCATTTGCGAGCGAGCACTCGCTCCGCCGCTGCCACGATGTTCTTCGCCGTCATCCCGTACTTCTCGAGCAGGTCGTCCGGCTTGCCGGACTCCGCGTAACGATCGCCGAGATTGACGTACTCCACCGGCGCCGGCGTCCCCGCGACCAGGGCCTGCGCCACCGCGCTCCCCAAGCCGCCGTGGTGCATGTGCTCCTCCGCGACGACAAATGCGCCGGTCTCGTGCGATGCACGCTCCAGCGCCGCCGTGTCGAGTGGCTTGATCGTGTGCATGTCGAGCACGCGCGCCGTGACGCCCTTCGCCGCCAGCGTGTCCGCCGCCATCAGCGCCTGCGCAACGAGCAGCCCGTTCGCGACGATCGTCAGATCATGCCCATCGCGCGCCTCGATCGCGTGCCCGAACTCGAAGTGCACATTTGCCTCGTGCACGACGTGCGTCTTCGGCCGGCCGAGCCGCAAATACACCGGCCCGTCATGCTCGGCGGCCGCGTGCACGGCCGCGCGCATGGTGTTCTCATCGCTCGGAATGCACACCACGAAACCAGGGAGCGCACACGCGAGCGCGACATCCTCCACGCTCTGCTGCGACACGCCATCCTCGCCGATCGAGATTCCGCCGTGCGAGCCCGCGACCTTCACGTTGAGCTTCGGATACGCCGCACCCATACGCAGCTGGTCGAAGCCCTTGCAGAGAATGAATGCCGCGAAGCTCGAGATGAACGGGATCTTCCCGCTGCTCGCGAGCCCGCTCGCGATCCCCACCATGTTCGCTTCCTGAATCCCGATGTTGAAGAAGCGCTCGGGGAACGCCTTGCCGAAGGTCCAGCTGAACGTCGACTTCGCGAGATCCGCGTCGATGACGATGATGTTCTTGTTCTCGGTGCCTACTTCGAGCAGCGCGTCGCCGTACGCCTCACGCGTGGCCTTTCCCATCTTCAACGTCTTGGTCGTCGTCATCATTTACTCTGCGAGCTGCGAAAGGGCGAGGCCAAGCTGGTCCGCGTTCGGCGATTTGCCGTGGAACTCGTTGTTGTTCTCCATGTACCCAACACCCTTGCCCTTCACGGTGTGCGCGATGATGCACACGGGCACATCGTGCGACTCGCGCGCCTGAATCAACGCGACGCGCACCGCGCCCACGTCATGCCCATCCACCGGGATCACGCGCCAGCCGAATGACTCGAACTTCGCGTCGAGCGGCGTCAACGAGTTGATGTCCTCCACCGCGCCGTCGAGCTGGTACCGGTTGGAGTCGACGATCGCGGTGAGCGAGCCGAGCTCGTAATTCCCCGCGGCCATCGCCGCCTCCCACACCTGCCCCTCCTGACACTCGCCGTCGCCGAGCAGCACGTACGTCCGGTACGACTTCCCGTCGAGCCGCGCCGCGAGCGCGTGGCCGACGCCTACGGACAACCCTTGTCCGAGAGATCCGGTCGACGCCTCAATTCCAGGCGTGAGCCCCTGCACGGGGTGCCCCTGCATCCGCGAGTTCACCTGGCGCAGCGACATCAGCTCGCTCACCGGGAAATACCCGGACTCCGCGAGCGCCGCATACAGCGCCGGCACGCCATGTCCCTTCGACAGGATGAACCGGTCGCGATCGGGCCAGTCGGGATTTTTCGGATCGTGCTTGAGCACGCGTCCGAAGTACAAGGCGGTGATGATGTCGACGGCGGAGAGCGATCCACCGGGATGTCCGCTGTTCGCAGCGGCGATCATCTTGATGACGTGCAAACGCAGCGTCCGCGCAATGTGCGCGAGCTCGGCGGTGGAAACCGTGGGTTTTGCGGCGACCATCGTGCTCCGGACAGAGGAGGGAAGAGCCTTAATAATACGGCCCCGGAGCCTCATCCTCAATTTTGTCGCCGCCGCTTGCGCCAGCGTGGAATGCCGCTTACGTCGAGCGCTTGAGCGTGAGGATAAAGGTCGCGCCCGCGCCCGGCGTGCTCTCGACCGCAAGCTCGCCACCCATCGCCCGGGCGAGATTGCGGCTGATCGCGAGGCCGAGCCCCGTCCCCTCGGTTTTGCGCGCAAAGCCCTCGTCCACGCGCACGAAGGGCTCGAAGATGCCGTCCTGCTTCTCCGGCGGAATCCCGCGCCCGGTGTCCACCACCTTGATGCTCACCGTCATCGCGGTCGACTCGCAAGACAAATGAATCGACCCATCCGCCGGCGTGAACTTGATCGCGTTCGACAGAAGGTTGAGCAGGATCTGCTCGAGCTTCTCCGGGTCCGCCACCGCATGCAGATCGTCGGAGCACGACTCCATGTCGAAGTGCAGCCCCTTCGACATCAACTGCGGCAACACCAACGGCTCGAGCGACCCCAACACCTCGGACACACTCACATTCTTCACCGTCATCGGCACGTGCCCACTCTCGAGCTTCGCGAAGTTGAGCACGTCGTTCACGAGGCGCAGCAGGAGCCGCTGGCTCGCCTTGATGCGCGCAAGATCGTCGCGCTGCGGCTGCAGGATCGGTCCGCGGATCTCCATGTCCAGCAGCTCGACATATCCCGCGATCGCGTTGAGCGGCGTGCGCAGCTCGTGACTCATGTTCGCGAGGAACTCGCTCTTCGCCCGGTTCGCATTCTCCGCCTCCGCGCGCGCCAGCTCCGCCTCCTTTCGCGCGGCACGCTCCGCCTCGTAGAGCCGCGCATTCTCCGAGAGCAGCTTCGCCCGGTCGAGCTGCTCGGAGAGCTGCGCGTTTTCGACCGGCCCCGCAGTCTGATCCGCGAGCGCCGAGAGCAACCACTCGTCCTCGGCGAAGCCATCGGGGTCATCGCTCTCGCGCTCGTGGCGCACCACCGCCAGCAGCCCAGTCACTTTCCCGCCGACCACCAGCGGCACCCCGATGAATCCCTCAGGCGAATCTGCGCCGAGCAGCCCGGTGAGTCGCGTGATGAGCGATTCGTCGAACGACTCGCGGAAGCGCTCCACCACCTTGGGGCTCACGCCGTACGCAGCGCGCACGCGCAGCAGCCCATCCTCATCCGTCAGCATCAAAATCGCCTTCTCCGCCCCCAGCATCTCGGCCGCCTGATCGGTGGCGAGACGCAGGATGTCCTTGAGCGACGTCGCGTAGGTGAAAGCGCGACTGACCTGCGTGAGCCGGTGCGCGCGAGCCTCGCGAGATGGATCGTGGCGCGGCTCGCGCTCCATCATCGGGCGCGTAACCCGCGGCGCATCACGAGACACGCGCTCCAGCCGCGCTGATGTCGAGCTGCCGCACGACCGGGTCGTGCCCGCTATTGCGCGTCTTGATCACGCGAATGGTCCGCCGCGTGCGCTCGTCGCCACCGAGCGAGATGGCGAGCACGTTGTCGGACATGTAGCTGAAGCGTTGCTCGTGATACTCGAGACCGCCCGAGGAGGAGATCCCCGACTCGAAGGTGAGCAGGCTCGTGACGCCGCTTACCGCGAAGTGCTGTACAAGCGAGTACAGATAGTCGTGCAGTCGCTGCGTGTCGCTCGCCGCCGTGATGAGATCTCCCACCGCATCGACGACGAGGCGGCGAATCGTGCCGTCCTTGATGCGATTGAAGATGCCGACGACGATGCTGTCGATCTGCAGCTCGACTGGCGACACGTACATGAACTCGAGCCCGCCCGCGCGCGCCGCTTTCAGGTCCGCGCCCAGATTTGAGAACGCACGCGCCAGCTGCGCGGGGTTCTCCTGAAAGTTCACGTAGAGCGTGGGCTCCTTGCGGGCGACGCCCTCGAGCGCAAAGTGCATCGCGACGGTCGTCTTTCCCGACCCGGTTGGGCCGACCAACAGCGTCGTCGAGCCCGCCCACACGCCGCCCTCGAGCATGTCGTCGAGCCCGGGCACTCCGGTGGCAGCTCGAGTCGACTGCGGCGTGTACGTCGCGGCCATGCGCGGCGAAACGAGGCGCGGAAAAAGCTGGATCCCCTCGTCCGTGATGCGGAAGGCGTGCTGCCCCTCGCGATACGACGAGCCGCGCAGCTTGAGCACGCGCAGATAGCGTTCGTCGCGCGTGCCGAGCGGCTGACGGGCGAGCTGAATGATCGAGTCGCTGACGGCGAACTCGGGATAGCGTTGAATGTCCTCGGCATTGTACTCGCCGAGGAGGAGCACGGTGGCATCGTACGCCGAGAACAGGCCGGCGAGATCGGAGACCATGCGACGCGTATCGGGCACCGAGGTGGCCAGGTCGTGAATCGCGCGGAACGAGTCGATGACGATGAGCTTTGGCGAGGAATTCTTGATCAGCTCCGTGACCCACGGGACGAGCGCAGACGGGCCATCGTGGGCGAGCATCGGCCCAATGTCCTCGTACATGATCTGCGAGCCGAGCTTGGTCTCGTCGAAGTACGAGAAACGCTGCACGTAGCTCACCATCTTCGACATCGGCTCGGAGAGGGTGCTGATGTACACGGCGGGGCGGCCGTCGCCGGCATTGTGAAAGAGCAGCTGCTCGGCGAACACCGTCTTGCCGGTGCCGGGCTGGCCCATCACGATGTTGATCGAGTGCGCTGGGAGACCGCCGCCCAGGACGATGTCCGCCTGCGTGTTGCCGGTGCTGATGCGCGGAAACAGCTCGTTGCTGCCGTTCGGTGTCGTCACGAGTGCACTGCCTGTATTTGCGCGCTCGCACGTTTGGCGAGGAGATCGCGCACGGTGTCGACCAGGCGCTGATCGGTGAGAGGTTTCATGAGGAAAGCGTCGGCGCCAGCCTCGCGGGCGCGACTCTGTGCCGCGAGAATGCTGAAGATCAGCACGACCGTGTCCTTCAGCTCGGCCTCCTTTCGAACGGCACGGCAAAGCGCCAGCCCATCGAGCTTCGGCACGAGAACCTCGGTTATGATGATGTCGGGCTTCATCTCGCGAGCCATCGCGAGCGCCGCGACGCCATCTGCGGCAAACTCTACGCCGAAACCGGCCTCATTGAGAAAAAAGGCCTCGAGCGCGCGCACATGAGGATCGCGCTCGACGACGAGAATGATGGCTCGGTGTCCGGCCAAACTGGCGTTATCGGCCATGCTGGACTTTGCGTGCCGTGTGCGAGGGAGCAGAACGTCGCAATTCGACTCCAGTTGGTGAGCAGGAACGAGCACCCTGTTTCCATCGGGAAGCGCATGAAACGCGCGGCGGCAGCTGTTTACAAGTACCGTGCCTGTCAGCTTACGGTAATGTATAAGTAGATACATGCCCGTCACTTACTACGCGCGGCGACCGTCGAATGTTAGCCAGAATAGCGTGACGTCAGACTCGCGACTCGCAATCGCGCGCGCCGCCGAAAAGGCTTTTGCACTGTACGTGCCGTCGAGCGAGACTCCGGTCGCGCGCGCGAGCATCGCCGAGTCGCGATCCGCGCCCGGCAGCGCGCGACCGTACGCGCCTGCGAACACCGAGTGCACGATCTCCACGCGCGCGCGATTGACGCGCCGGATGCGCTCGCCCGTGACCCTCTCGAGATAGCGACGCTCGCGCTCGGCGAGCGAGAGCACGCGCAGTCGCCCGGCCGCGATGCGCGGAGCCACGCGCGCACCCACCACCGCGATGTCGGCGCCCGCGATCCCGAAGCCGAGCGCGAGCCCCGCCGCCGTGCCGCCGCTCCCCACCGGCAGCACCACCCGCGCGGGGCTCGGCATCTCTCCGCGCGCGATCTGCCCGGCGAGCTCGAGCGCCGCGTTCACGTGGCCGAGCATGCCGAGCGCGGAGGTGCCGCCCGGCGGGATCCAGCGCATGTGCGGGCGACGCGCGGCGTGCGCGCGCAGGAGGCCGAGCATTGGCCCGCGCACGGTAATCACGCGCGCACAGATCGCTCGCGCGCGCTCGGCTATGTCTTGGGCCGAGGGATTCATCTCGTGCGTCCATCGCACGGCGTGCGTGGTGCCGCCGAGCGCGCGCACGTGGGTGGCGGTGGTGAGCACGTGGGTCGATCCCTCGCCGCCCGCGGTGAGCACGACCTCGCCAGGCGCGAGCCCGCCGAGCAGAAACTCGAGCGCGCGAACTTTGTTGCCGCCGAGGGGCGAGGCGGTGAGGTCGTCGCGCTTGATCCAGAGCTGGCCGGCGAGGGCTTCGTTCGCGAGATCGACGCGCTGGACGGGCGTGGGGAAGTCGCCGAGCGCGGCGCGGGGGATGCGCGCGAGCGACGGGAAGCGGTCGAGCAGGGGAAGGTCGTTCTTAGGCCACACCCTACTCCGACCGCCGATCGACGGGGAGCGAAAGCGTGAACGCGGAGCCTTCGCCTGGCACGCTGCTCACACACACGTCGCCACCCATCGCGCGAGCGAACGTGCGGCTGATCGTGAGTCCGAGGCCGGTGCCCTGCGACGTGCGCGTGTATCCGCCGTCGACCTGCACGAATGGCTCGAAGATGCTCTCGAGCCGATCCTCCGCGATGCCGATGCCGGTGTCGCGCACGCAGATCTCGACGACATTCGCGCTCGAGGTGCACTTCACGGTGATCTCGCCGCGCTCGGTGAACTTGATGGCGTTCGTGATCAGGTTCAGCAGAATCTGTTCGACTTTCTCCCGGTCCGCCCACACGGTGATGCTCGGGTCGCACGTCTCGATGTTGTACGTGACGTGCTTCGCCGACAGCTGCGGTCTGATCAGCGGCTCGATGTCGTCCAGAAGCTCGGCGATCGTGATGTGTGACGTCCTGTAGACGACTTTGCCCGACTCGATGCGTGCGAAGCCGAGGAGCTCCTCGATGAGCGTCGAGAGCGCGCGCTGGCTGCGCTGCATGCGGCCCAGCATTTCGAGCTGGGCGTCGTTCAGCCCACCCTGGATCCCCAGCTCGAGTATCTGTGCGTAGCCGGCGATCGCGTTCAGTGGCGTGCGCAGCTCGTGCGACATCGCCGCGAGAAATTCCGCCTTCGTCCTGTTCGCCTCCTCCGCCTGACTGCGCGCCCGCTCGGCGTCATTTCGCGCGGCGATGGCATCGGCGAGCAGGCGCGCGTTGTCCATCGCGACCGCGGCCCAGCTCGCGGTGCCGACGACGATGCGCTCGTCACGCTCGGTGAAGATGTTCGGCTCCGAGTGACCGAAGAAGAGTCCCCCGAGCACGTTACCCGCTCGAGAGATCACCGGCACGGCGAGATAGCTCACGACTGGCAGGTGGCCGGCTGGCTTGCCGTGGTACGGCGCGTTCTTGCCGTAACGCGGATCCTTCGTGATGTCCGCCGAGCGAATCACATCGGTGCCGTGGAACGTCGGCGCGAAGACAGCCGTGGCGCGAGGCATGGGGAAGGTCGCGAATGCTTCGCGCGGGGCGCCGGAGAGCGTGTACAGCGTGTACGACTCGCCGGCCTCGTTCAGTACATTGTAGAAGAACGCCCCGAACTCGGCGCCCGTCAGCTGCGTCGTCTCGTCGGTGACGGTCTGAACGATCTTCTGCAGATCGAGGTCGGAGGTGAGCGCCGCACCAATGCGCGCGAGCGTCGAGACGATCTCGCTCTCGTCGTCCGGCCCCTCCCGATTGCTCGAACGTGCATGATCGCGGAGCTCGGTCATCAGATCACCCCGCGATCGCTGCCATCACCTCCATCGTCGCCATCATCGTCGTCGACGCTGATGTCGTCGCCAAGTGCGTCCTCGACGTAAAGCATCTTGATCGGCACCATCACCGCGGCGAGCAGCGGCACGGCGATCATGAGTCCGAGGAAGCCGAAGAGGAGCGCCATGAGCCCCTGCGTCACAATAGTGAGCACGGGGGGCAGATCCATACCGCCCTTCATCAGGAGCGGAATGAGGAGGTGGTTCTCGAGTTGTTGAATGACGATATATGTCAGTCCGACATATAGGGCTTTTTCCGGTGAGTCGAGAAAGCCCATCGCGATCGCGGGGATGGCGCTCAGGATCGGGCCGACGGTGGGCACGAACTCGAGAAGCCCGGCGATGATGCCGAGGGCGAAGGGCGCTTTCACCCCGAGCGCGAGGAGCGCGATGGTCGAGACGACGCCGATCGTCGCCATCGCGATGAGCTGCGTGACGAGCCACTTGCGCAGCATCGTTGCCATCGCCGCCATCACCTCGCCGATGCGCTCGCGTCGTCGCTTCGGGAAGAGGTGGAGAATCCCGTTGCGATACGTGTCGGGGTCGGCGCCGATGTAGAGCGCCATCATGAGGATGAGCACCAGCCCCGCGAGCGTCTCGACCGTCGACGTGAGGAACGGAAAGAGATAGTGCGCCGAGCCGACGAGCTTCTTGCCGAGGTTTTCGCGCAGGGTGGCGGTTGTGGTCGGCTGCGTGGCGCTCGTGGTGTCTCCGGCGGCACCTCCGGCCTTCGCGGCACCCGGCGTTGGTACAGGCGTCTTCGAGCTGTCGGCTCCCAAGAGCGACGACATCAGCGCCGGGTTTCGCTGATTCAGCCACGTCTCCACCCGTTCGACCGCGTCCGGGAGGCGCTGCTTCAGCTCGCGCCCCTGATCGGCGATCGTCGGCGCGACGATGGAGCCGATGGTGTACATGAGCATCAGGAACGTGACGATGACGAAGGCGGCGCCAACCCCGCGGGGGACTCTGAAGCGCGCGAGCTTGTCGACGCCGGCGGCGACGGCGATGCCGAAGAGCGTGCCGAGGAAGACGACGATGACGATCTCGTTCGCGACCCAGAGGAGCTGGAGGATGATGACGAGTCCCGCGACGATCGAGGCGGCGCGGAGGATGTCGGCGCTGCGCCAGCTCAGGCTCGCGGGACGGTCGTGGTGCTTCCTCTTCGGCTTTGGCGCTTTTGGTGGTGTCATGAGTGCCAGTGGAGGCAAGGGAGAGGCCGCCTGCATCATCGCATGACGCGAGCCGCTGCGCGAGCGCGCAACCCCTCGCGTTCGGTCACCCACGATGAGAGCTTATGATAACAGACTTGAGCACAGCGAGGAGACGTGGCCGCAGGGCTGACCGAGCACGAACCGTCGTACATCGATACAACCCCCGCCGCCGATCGTTTTCTGGCCGCCGTGGAACAGAGCAGCACCATCGCAGTGGACACCGAGGGCGCCAGCTTCCACCGGTTCGTCGACCGGATCTACCTGCTGCAGATGAGCACCCGCGACCTGACCGCGGTGCTCGACCCGCTCGCGATCGGCAAGCCCGCGGCGCTGGGGCGCATTCTCGAGAGCAACACGATCGAGAAGGTGTTTCACGATGCGGACTACGACCTGCGCCTGCTGCATCAGGATTATGGATGGAACACGCGCAAGCTGTTCGACACGCGCGTCGCGGCGCAGCTGCTCGGCATTCGCGCCTTCGGGCTCGCTGCGCTGCTCGAGCGCTCGTTCGGGCTCAAGCTCGACAAGAAGCATCAGCGCGCGGACTGGTCGATGCGTCCCTTGCCGAAGGACATGCTCGACTACGCCTCGCAGGACACGATGTATTTGCTCGAGCTTCGCGACCGCCTCGCGTGTGAGCTGGAGAGCGCGGGGCGATGGAGCTGGGCGCAGGAGGAATTCGAGCGGCTCGAGGGGACGCGCTGGGAGCAGCCGGAGGGGGAGGACAACGGCTACATGCGCATCAAGGGCGCGCGCGATCTCGACCGGCGCGAGCTCGCGATCTTCCGGGAGCTGGTGCGCTTCCGCGACGGGATCGCGCGCGAGCTCGATCGTGCGACCTTCCGCGTGGCGGGGAACGAGGCGCTGTTCGCGGTGGCGAAGGAGCGTCCGACGACGATGGAGGCGCTCGTCGCGATCAAGGGCGTGCCGCGCGGGATCGCGGAGCGTCGCGGAGCGGAGATGCTTGCGGCGGTGAAGCGCGGCGTCGAGGTGCCGGACGATCAGCTGCCGAAATTTCCGCGCGCGCCGCGGTGGGATCGCGATGCGGACTTCGACACGCGGGTGAATGCGTTGAGGGCGGCGAGGGAGGAGGCGGCGCAGCGGCTCGGGCTCGATCCGGGATTCCTGTGCGCGAGGGAGAAGCTGGAGACGATCGCGCGGAAGCGGCCGAAGACGTTGGAGGAGTTGGCGGAGGTGCCGGATCTGCGGAGGTGGCAGATTGGGGTGTTGGGGGGGGCGTTTTTGAAGGGATTGGCGTAGAGGGGGGAGGGGTGAGCGTGCGCGGGAACGCAAGCATCAACAATTGGATACGGACACGAACGGAAGAAAAGCGGACACTAACGGATACTGCGAACTGCGAACACGAATCAAACCAATGAAGACGAATCGAACCTGGCGCGGGGCGAGGTCGGCCCGCTGAATCCGACCCAGCTCAGCTTCGATTCCGGCCGTTTTTTTTTGACTATTTCTGCTCGCCGTTCGCAGTTTCCGTTCGCGTCAGTCTGGATCCGTTGGTGTCAATATCAAATCGTTAGTGCTCGCTCGCGCGACAGTCCAGCCTTACATCATCACCTCACGCCACCAGCGCCCGCCTGAACGCCGCCGGCGTCCAGCCCGTCGCGTCGCGAAACACGCGCGTGAGATGCGCCTGATCCGCGAATCCTAGCTCGGCCGCGATCGCGCTCACCGCTCGCTTCGACTCCGCGAGCGCGCGCTTCGCCAGCTCGACGCGCTCCGCGCGCACGAACGCGCCCACGCCGCAGCCGAACTGTTTGCGAAAGCTCCGCGCGAAGGCGAGCTCGCCGAGCCCTGCGTCGTTCGCGAGAGTGGCGAGCGAGGGTGGGTTGAGCGGATCCGCGCGCAGCCGCTCGACGGCGCGCGATAGCTCCGTCCCCGCGCGACGACCGTTGCGTCTGTCGAGTGCGCGCTCGCGATCGGCGTCAAAACCCACGCGCGCCACCAGCGCCGCCGCGAGTCCCTCCGCAACCACCGCACTCGCCGCATCCCACGACCGCATCTCCCGATACAACTCGGCCGCGTAACGCACCGCGCGTCCGCGCACGACGCCCGGCTCGTGCGCGAGCGCCAAGCCATCGGAAACCTCGATGTTGAAGCACCGTCCGCCCGTCGCGCCGAACTCGTCCGAATGCGTCTCGCTCGCGGGGTGGAACACGAGCGTTCCGCGCGAGGCGAGATACGAGCCGGCCGCGCCCGTCTCACGAAAGGCGCCGGAGGACACATAACAGAAGTACGACCGCGCGTGCGCGTGCGACGGGACCGTCGTTCCCGGCGCATAGTCGGAGGTCGTGAGCGTCACCATCCCTGCCATTCGCGCAACCGCGGGAGTTCCGAAGTACTCGCCCGCGTCCAGCGCGGCGCGCGTGCCTGACATCATGACCGCATCCTCGAAATGTGCATTTCGTTCAAACCACGCATCGTGTCGAATCGTTCAAGCATTCCAGAACGCCGCAGGGTAGCATCCAACCCATGAGCGACGTTCTTACTACGACCCGCAACGGGCGAGAGTGTCAGGCGCGGAATTCATCGACCAGCGCCATGCCGGTGGCTATTCGGCATTCAATATTACTGGCCGCGCTCCTCGCGGGCGCGCTCGTGGCGCCGCTCGCCGCGCAGGATCTCTCGACCGCTGACGCCGCTTTCATGCAGCAGCGCTTCTCGGATGCGCAGGCTGCCTACCGTGCGGTCCTCGCCCACGGCACGCTCGCCGACCGGAAGAAGGCTGCCGTTGCCGTCGCCGGCATCGACTGGATGGTCGATGACGACACCACCCTCGCGATGCGGGAGCTGCGTCCCTTCGCGCGAAGCTCGCCCGCACTCACGATGATGAGCCGCGCGCGGCTGAACGCGCGCAACGCTGCCGGGGCGCGCATCGCCGCGCGCGCCGCCTTCGCCTCCGCGCACGACGCCGACGAGCGGCGCGAGGCCGCGGTCGCACTGGGCGATGCCGCAGCGTACCCGTACGAGCGCTCGTGTCTCGACTCGGCTGCCGCACATCCAGACGCCCGAGATGCCGCCGTCGTTCGCGAGGCGATCAGGCATCTGCGCGCGGAAGCGACGGCCGAGCCGGGGCATTACGACGTGTCGGATCGTCTCGTACGCCTCGCCGCGCTCGATCGCGACTGGCCCACGCTCGCACTCGGCTGGCGGTCGTTCTACGTCGTCGGACGACGCGTGAGCGAGGGGCCGCTCGTTCGCGCGGAGGCCGAGTTGCGCGCCATGGAAACTGGTGCCGCGACAGCGCGAGCGACGCACGCCTTCGCCGCGCTCGTCGATTCGAAGCTGTTCGAGCCCGCAGCGCTGCTCGCGACGTGCGGCACTGTCGCGCCAAAGAGCGCGGACTCGGCGACGACGGAGATCATCGCGTACGCGCGATTTCTGCGGGACGCGAAGGGGGTCACGAACGCGTACTACCGCGATGTTGCGCTTCAGCGCGCAGATACGAGCGCGTGGATGGCGAAGCTCGACTCCGCGGGGCGCAGGCTCTGGCCGAGTCTCGAGTGGCAGGGTGCGTCGCAAGTGTATTCGTTCGATTCACTCGCGAGCCAGCTCGGTCGGCGATTCGCACTCGTCGTCAACATGGGGCACACCGGAGCGGTACTCGATCTGCATTCCGGTCACCGCATCTCCGACGAGGATCGCGAGGTGTTGCAGTACGGACAGTCGGCGCACATCCGGTTTTCCGTGCTCGACGGCATGATCTCGGATGGCTATCAAACCTGGGCGTGGGACGGTCGCGCCGCACACGGTGGATGGGCGACGAGCGCCGAAATCATCCAGGTGCGCGAGCGCTACGCCGATGGACCGCTCAAGGCGTGGCACGACATCACCGACCCGGCGATCATCGCTCGCAACGCGAAGACGCTCGCGCGCGACAGCGCGGCGGACATCGGTCGCGCCCGGAGCAACGAAGTGCAGTACTTCCCGAGCGTGCGGGCGCGGCTGCTCCGCGATGCGGGGCGGGCGCTCCGCGATTCGCTCCGGCACACGGGACTGACGGGTCGCGAGCTGCAGGCGGCGTTCGTGCGCGCGTATGGAAACGACATCGACGAGAGCTCGATTTTCGCGCACGAGGGCCGGCACGCGATCGACCGGACGATGCACGTGGCCGATTCGAGCTCGAAGAATCTCGAGTATCAGGCCAAGCTTTCGGAAATCGCCTTCGCGCCGAACGCCAGGCTCGCGCTCGCGGGAATTCTCCTCGCGAACACCGGCGACGAGACGCCGCACGGCATCGCCGATGCGAAGCTGTTGGGCGGGATGCTCGACTGGATGCGGCACCACGGATTCTCGGATGGCGCGACGCCGCTGCCACTCCAGATTCCGAAGCTGAGCGACGCGCAGCTCCGCGACATCGCACGTTCGCTCGATCCGCTCGTGGCCGATTCCAGCGCGGTGAGCCGAACACCCTGAAGGGCGCTACGAGTCGACCACTCCCATGTTGGGCGTGATCGCGGGCTCCTCATCCGCCTCCGCACGTGCATACCAGAGCGCCACGAGCGTGAGCACGAGCGCGCCGGCGATGTAGAGCGACACGCGAATGGTTGACCCGTAGCTCTTGTAGAGCGCGGTGAAGATCAGCGGCGCGAAGCCGCCGGCGACGACGCCGGTGAGCGTGTACGCGAGCGAGGAGCCCGCATAGCGGACGCGCGACGGGAACTGCTCGGTAATGAGCGCTGCCTGCGGTCCGTACATCATCGCGTGCAGCACCATGCCGACAGTGACGGCGAGCGTGATAAGCGACGGTTGCCTCGTGTCCATGAGCATGAAGTACGCGAACGCCCAGATGATCGACAGCACTGTGGCGACTGCATAGAGGGCACGCCTGCCCACACGATCCGAGAGATCACCGAAGAACGGTATCGCCACCGCGTGACACGCCGCGCCGATCATCGTCGCCGTGAGCGCGAGCGATCGAGACAGGTGCAGCACGAGCGTGACGTACGTCAGCGTGAACACGACCAGAAGTGCGTACAGGACGTCGGGCCCCACGCGCGCGCCGATCGAGGTCAGAAGTGGTCGCACATGATTTCGGAAAACGTCCTTGATGGGCGCCCTGGACGTCTCGGCCCGCGCCTGCAGCTCGATGAACGCCGGCGTCTCGTCGACGCCACGCCGCAGCCAGAGCCCGAAGGCAACGAGCCCGATGCTCAGCAGAAAGGGGATGCGCCATCCCCACGCGTCGAAGTCGCTCGGCGAAAGCGCGAAGGAGATTGCCGCGACGACGCCGGTGCCGAGTATGGTGCCGAGGGCGGGGCCCATCTGCGCATATGATCCGTTGCGCCCGCGCTGCTGGTGCGCGCCGTGCTCCACCGACAAAAGCACCGCGCCCGCCCACTCACCGCCGATTGCCGCGCCCTGCGCGAAGCGCAAGAGCACGAGCAGCAGCGGACTCCACACGCCAAGCACCGCGTACGTCGGCAGGATCCCCATCAAGCCTGTGGCGGTGCCCATCAACAGTAGCGTCGCGACGAGAACGAATCGTCGCCCACGCCGATCCCCGAGGTGTCCGAACACGAAGCCGCCGAACGGCCTGGAGAGATAGCCGACGGCGTACGTCGAGAAGGACAGCAGCGTGCCGGTGAGCGGATCGAACGACGGGAAGAAGACTCTCCCCAGCACCACCGCGGCCAGCACGTTATAGACGGTGAAGTCGTACCACTCGAGGGTGGTTCCGATGGAGCTCGCGGCTGCGAGTCGCGCCATGCCGGGGCGAGCGAGCGTGCCGCGATGGTCCATTGAGGGCGCGCCTCTCGAGGTTATTGCGTCGCGACCGACCGGCTAGAACCCCATGTACGCGCGGATCCTCGGCTCAATCCTGTCCGGGCTCCACATCGGATCCCAGACGAGATTCACGGCGACATCCTCGACGCCATCCAGCGACCGCACCTGCTGCTCGGCCGCCGTCATGATCTCGGGGCCGGAGGGGCAGCCGGGCGACGTGAGGCTCATGTCGATCGAGACCTTGGAGCCGTCGACGGCGATGCCATAGACGAGGCCGAGGTCGACGATGTTGAGGTTGAGCTCGGGGTCCTTCACGCGGCGAAGGGCGGCGCGAACGACATCTTCGTCGAGCGTCTGGGCGAAGGATGTCGGGGGTTCAGTGGCGGGCGCCGGGGCGGATTCGCTCTCGGGCGCGGTGGTTGGGTCGGTCATCGGGACTCCTGGTTCCGTCCCGGAAAGCTCATAGGGAGGGGGGCGGCGGACAAGCGGAGAGGGGCAAACTGACACGAACGGATACTGCTCACTGCGGACACGAATCAGACCAATGAAGACGAATCGAATCATGTAGGAACTGACTGCATCTCGGTGGGTCGATCTCGCTGCGTGACGGGTTCGATTCCGGCCTTTTTTTGCTTTTTTCGTGCTCGTAGTCAGCAGTTATGCTCTTCCAAATAAATGCGATCAACTACGAGCACGAAAAAGACAAAAAAACTGCCGGAATCGAATCTTGTAGGGCTGGCTTCATCGCGGCGGGCCGACCTCGCACCGAGCCAGGATCGATTGATTTATTTATTGATTCGTGTTCGCAGTCAGCAGTATCCGTTAGTGTCCGCTTTCTCCGTTTTTGTCCGTATCCAATCGTTGGTGCCCGCCCGCGCGAAAAAGGGCCGACCGAAGATGACTTCGGTCGGCCCTTTTACCTCACGTTACGCGAATGCTAGGCGGCTTTCTTCTTGTGCGCCGGGGCCTTCTTCGAGGCGGTGGCCTTGTGCGAGCCGCTCTTCGCCTTGGACTTGCTCGCAGACGCCTTCGACTTCGAGTGCGCGCTCGAGCCTCGGCCGTGGCGGACGCTGCGTCCCGTCGTGTGACGGTCGCGGCGGTTCCAGCCCTTGGCGACGTCCGAGCGGAAGGACGCGGGCATCGCGATCGTCTGCGACGGATCGTCCGTGACTGCGATCGCAGCGGCGTCCGTGAGATCGGCGCGCACATCCGCGATCACCTTGGCCGGCTGCCGCGCTCGCGCTGCGTGTACGCGGTTCGTGAGCAGAATGACGAACATCTCGCGGTCGGGATCGATCCAGAGTGACGTGCCCGTGTAGCCGACGTGGCCGAACGAGCCCTCGCTCATGAAGCGTCCGGAGCCCCACTGGCCGTCGGCCATCGCCCATCCCAGCGCGCGGCTGCCGGCCGAGCGGGTGGTGAAGAGCTTGACGGCGGAATCACTCACGATGCGGATGCCCTTGTACTCGCCACCCTCGAGAATCATCTGGGCGAAGATCGACAGGTCGCTCGCGGTGCTGAACAGCCCCGCGTGGCCGGCGACGCCGCCGAGCGCGTAGGCGTTCTCGTCGTGCACCTCGCCCTGCAGCGGATAGCCGCGCGGCGGGGACACTTCGGTTGGCGCGACGCGCGACTTGAGCGAGTCCGCCGGCTTAAAAAAGGTGTTGACCATGCCGAGCGGGGCGAAAACGCGCTCGTGCAGGAAGACGTCGAGCCCCTGGCCGGTGACGCGCTCGACCATCATGCCGAGGGTGATGGCGCCGAGGTCGGAGTAGATGTAGCACTGGCCGGGCTTGCACTCGAGGGGAGCGTCGAGCACAGCCTGCCGTGCTTCGGCGGGGGAGTGCGCGATGCGCCAGAGATCGCGATCGGCCGGCAGCCCGGAGCGGTGCTCGAGCAGCTGGCGAACGGTGACCGAGTCCTTATAGCCGCCGGTGAATTCGGGGAGATACGTGCGGACGGGCGCGTCGAGCTTCACGCGGCCTTCGTCGAAGAGGATCATGACGGCGGTGGTGGTGCCGATGACCTTCGTGAGCGACGCGAGATCGTAGATCGTTTCGGTGGCCGAGACGCGATTGCTGGACGTCGCCCAATCGATGCGGCCGAAGCCCTTTTCCCAGACAGCGGAGCCCTTGCGTCCAACGACGACGGCGGCGCCGGGAAATCCACCGGCCTTGATTCCGCGGCTCACAACGCGATCGATCGTTTCGAGTCGCTTGGCCGACATGCCAACGGTGGCGGGAGCCGCTACGGGCAGCCCTCCATCGGCGACAGCGAACATGGCGACAGCGGTGATCAGCGTTGTAAGCACGAAACTACCCCTTTGAAAAACGAAGGTGAGCCGTCCGCTCTAGGGGAGCGGCAGGATCACACAGACAACGTACTGGGATCGGGGCGGGATGTTCCAGCGTATTGCTGCGAACCGGCACATAATAATCCAATCCCCTCTATAGGCAAGACGAGGACCGACGTTCGCGGTCACTCTATAGAGCTGTAATTTTTTGGGTCGATGGTGTGAAGCGGTGTTCCAGTGCCGATAACGACGGCTAGCGCGATTCGGGTGTGGCTCGTCGTGCACGCCGCATCGTTGCGCTCGCACCCCAGTCGTTGCGCGAGGTCATCGGCGGTGTAGCTGCTTGCGGAGCGCTCGCGGGGGCGAGCGCTCGAGTTATTTGACGGAGCCCGGCGGAAGCGAGTAAAGCAGCTTCATCGTGTTGCGGTCCGCTTCGCTCAGGTCGCGCACGCGGACGCGGGCCGTCATGATGTTCGCCGTGTCGGCGGTGTGGTCGAGCCCCAGCAGGTGTCCGACCTCGTGGAGCGCGATCGCGTGGATCGCCTTGGGGTCGAGCAGCTCGCCGGCGTTGTGGTGCAGCGCGAGCGTGATGTTCGCCGTGACGATCCACCACTTGGAGTCGCGCGCCCAGATCGTCTTGCCGCTGATCGGCGAGTCGAAGTGGTCGATCCAGCTGACGTGCACGTCGGCGTCGGTCGAGTCGCGCACGAAGGTGAACTTGACTGGGATGCCCAGGTTGGACCACTGGTCAAAGGCGTCGCGGACGCGCTCCGGATAGCTCGGATCCCACCCTTCGATCGACGGGTTGCTGCCGACCCAGACGCGCACCGGCTGCGTGACCCGCTCGGGCCAGCGCGCCAGCGCGGAGTCGCGCTCGCCGAGGATCTCGCCGATGTACGTGCCGTTCTCGCCCAGCATCAGTCGACGGCGAATGTCGAGGACGTCGCGCGCCTTCGACTCGACGTCGGCCGCCGTGCTCGCATTCGCTTCGCTGGTGAGCGCCGCAGTCGCAGTATTCGACATGCGAGTCGCCACACGTTTCGCGTGCACGCGCGCCGCCGGCGCCAGCGAGGCGGCCTGCGTGGCGGTAATCGTGCGCGTGTGCAGTGCCTGCACGGCGACGAAGCCGAGCACAGGCATCAGCAGTATGGCGGGAATGAGAGCGGTGCGCTTCATCGCGTGAAACACCCTACAAAAAGGACGGCGGTGGAGTGGTGCATCGTGTAAAAGACGAACGAACTACTCGAAGGGAACGGTGGATCATCCCATTACACTTGACCGGCCAACGAGGCCGATACTCCGCCGGCATTCTTAGTTGGTTCTGAGTTTTCAGCACGCGGAAAGGTGGTTTCTCGGGAGAGAAAGCCTTCCGCGTCGCATCTAATTGGAGGTGGATGAGTGGAACGCGTACGAGACGTAGCGGTGCTCGTCGGGAGCCTGCGCAAGGAGTCGGTCACGCGAAAAGTGGTGCTCGCCATGAAGGGCTTGGCACCGCCATCACTTGCGCTCGACATCGTCGAGATACGCGATTTGCCGATGTACGACGAGGACCTCGAGACTGAGACGCCGCCGAGGGAATGGGTGAATTTTCGTGAGCGCATCCGCCGCGCGGACGCACTGCTTTTTGCGACGCCCGAGTATAATCGCTCGGTGCCTGGATGTCTAAAGAATTCTGTTGACGTGGGATCGCGTCCTGGCGGACATGGCGTGTTCAGCGGGAAGCCCGGCGCCATCGTGAGCGTCACCCCGTACGGACTCGGCGCGTTCGGCGCGAACCATCATTTACGTCAGGCGCTCGTGTACGTGAACGTCCTGACCATGGCGCAGCCGGAAGCGTACGTGTCGCAGGCGGGTGATCTCGTCGATGCCGACAATCACATTACGAGAGAATCGAGCAAAATGTTCCTCGTCTCGTTTCTGAATGCCTTCGCGGCGTGGGTCGACAAAATGGCAGCCGCGACGTAGCGCGATTGGTCGCTCGCGTCGCCCGCTACTTCACGACGCCTGCGCACCTTTGCACTATTCCCGGCAACCCCTACCAAAAACTCCGTGCCTCTTTTCCTGAAGCGACTCGCAGCAACGTGCTCGATCTTCGCGCTTGCTTGCTCGCACGCCGCGCCGAAGTCACCCCCGGTCTCCCCGGGTGGTGCCGCGTCCATCATGCCGGGGGCGTCGATCGGCCCCGACTCGGCGAATCCCGACATCGTGAAGATGGTGTCGAATCTCGACCTCGAGAAATACAAGGCGACGGTGAAGGGGCTCACGCAGTTCGGCGATCGCCGGCAGGGAACCGACCGCAACCGCGCGGCGGTGGACTGGATCGAGGCGCAGCTCAAGAGCTACGGCTGCACGCCGACGGAGCGCATCACGTACGACTTCCAGCCGCCGCCGCCGCGCGGCCCGCGTCCGCCGATGGACTCGGCCGCCCGCGCGCGCGCCGAGATGTTCAACGCGGGCGGGGCGCGTAATCGCGGCGTGCGCACGCCCACCGGCGTCAACACCGACTCCGCCAAGCAGCCCGACGCCAAGCTCCGCGCGCTCAACACGCCGCAGAGCGTCGCCGGCCAGCGGCAGGAGGTCTACTGCACCAAGGTAGGCACGGTGCACCCTGACGAGATGTACATCGTCGGCGGGCACATGGACGGCATCGGCTGGGGCGAGGCGGCGAACGATGATGGCTCGGGCACCGCGCTCGTGATGGAGGTCGCGCGCGTGTTCAGCATGCCTGGCGTGCAGACCGATCGCTCGATCCGCTTCATTCTCTGGAACAACGAGGAGACGGGGCTCGACGGTGCGAGGGCGTACGTTGCGCAGCGACAGGCGCTGCAGGGGATCGAATCGCCGAAGGGTTCCGGCAAATACCCCGAGCCCAAATGGCTCGGCATGATCCAGCACGACATGATGATGTTCGATCACGGCATGCCGCGCCCCGATGGAACGATGAGTCCGGAGCAGCGCCCCGAGGCCGACGTGAACATCGAGTTCCAGTCGAAGTCCAAGTACGCGGCGGAGGCCGAGAAGCTCGCGTGGGCATTCGCGAACGCGAACGATCTGTACGCGACGGACTATCCGGCGCAGGTGGGACGGCACATGACGAACACGGATTCGTCGCCGTTCATGGACATCATTCCGGCGATCAGTCTGCGCGAGAACGAGCGCGGCGCGCAGATCGGCAACGGCTGGGATCCGCAGTGGCACCAGCCCACCGATCTCTACTCGACCTACAATGACAAGGATTTCCGGCTAGGGCTGAATGCTGCGCAGACGACACTCAGTGCAGTCGCGACGCTCGCTGGTGCGCATGTGGCGGGGGCGGGGCGATAGGGCGTTGCGGGTAGGAACTGCGTGGGTGAGACCACACTGACGGATCGAATGGACACAAGCGGAGAGGTACTAACTGCCAACTGCGAACACGAATCAAACCAATAAAAGATCAATCGAACCTGGCGCGGGGCGACGTCGGCTCGCCGAGATGAAGTCAGCTTCTACATGATTCGATTTGTTTTGATTGGTTTGATTCGTGGCCACCCAAGCAGCTCACGCTCCAGCCCCGCTCGCCCCTTTGACGCGAAGGAATCTTCGCGGCCGCGCGCGCGAAAAGTGACCTTTGTAGACGGTTAAAGAGTCAACGCAGCCCCCTCGCAGAGCGTATGGGAGTGAGAGGCTCGGAAACATCCGGGCGCACTGCCATTCTATCCGTGGGGCTTCATCGAAATGTTCGACCTGAACACGGAGCGCGGCGTTTCAACTCGCCTCGCTTCGGCTCTGACTTTGCTTCGCAATGCCCGATTACGGCCAGCGCGAGTGCCCTTTGCACTCGCGCTCTTTCTCTTCGGCTGCACGCCTTCCGTGCCGTCGATCGGAGGAAGCCCGGCCATCGCTCCCGCGCCGGGCGTTCCGTACAAGGCTCCCAAGAGCGTCGTACCGCCGGAGCCGGACTCGAGCAGAAAGACGACTGCGCTCCCCAAGGACATCGCGCCGCGCGACAGCAGTCTCTCCCTCGCCGATGTCGTCGACGTCGCGCTCCGTAACAATCCGCAGACGTCGCTCGCCTGGTCACAGGCGCGCACCGCCGCCTACGAGTACGGCTCGGCCAAGGGGACCTACTTCCCTGAAGTCGACGCGAGCGCAGATCTCTCTCGCTCGCAGAGCACCACCCAGACGGGCTTCGTCCAGCGCACGCAGTTCGCGCCGCTCGTCTCGCTCTCGTACCTGCTGCTCGACTTCGGCGGGCGCGCCGGCACGATCGGCGCCGCGCGCGAGAACACGGTCAGTGTCAATCTCGACTACAATGCCACGCTGCAATCCGTCGTGCTGCAGGCCGAGAGCGCGTACTTCGCGTACATCTCGGCGCGCGCGCTCGCGGATGCGCAGCGGCTGACGATCGAGGAAGCGGATACGAGTCTCAAGGCGGCGCAGGGGCGGCACAACGCCGGCGTCGCGACCATCGCTGACGTGCTCCAGGCGCAGACCGTCGTGGCGCAGGCACAGCTCGATCTCGAGACGGACTCGGGGACGGTGAGGACGAGTCACAGCAATCTCGCGACGGCGATGGGGCTGCGCGCGGACGCGCCGTTCGAGATCGCGATGCCCTCGGACACGCTGTCGGTCGGCGAGGCGGCGGACAGCGCGGACTCGCTCATCGTGAGCGCGCTCGCGAATCGCCCCGACATGGCCTCGGCGCGCGTGAGCATTCTCCAGTCGCAGCAGGAGGTTCGCGTCGCGCGCTCCGCGGAGTATCCGGCGCTCACCGCCGGCGCGACTCTCGGGCGCAACTACTCGAACAACGAGCTCTTCTCCGGAAACAACTACGCGCTCACGCTCGGCATCACGATTCCGATCTTCAATGGCTTTGGGCACCAGTACGATGTCGCCGCCGCGAAGTCGCGCGTGGACGAGAAGGCGGCGAGCGCGAACCTGCTGCGCACGCAGGTCTCGAGTCAGGTGGTCACGTCGTACGTGAATCTCCACACCGCGGCGGCGCGCGTGCGCACGGCGAACGTGCTGCTCGCGAGCGCGCAGCAGTCGGAACAGGTCGCCAGCGGACGCTACAAGGCTGGTGTCGGCACCATCCTCGATCTCCTCACCGCGCAGTCAGCGCTCGCGAGCGCACGCGCGCAGCAGGCTCAAACTCGTTGGACGTGGGCAACCTCGCTCGCCCAGCTCGCGCATGATGTAGGCGTGCTCGGCGTACACGGCGAGACTCCGATCCCGCTCACACACGATTCCACTACTGGCCCCAAATGAACATCGACCTCGCGTTCACCGTCCGGCACACCCGAACAGCGCTGCTCTCACTCGGTGTGGTGGCCGCGCTCGCAGCGTGCTCCAAGAAGGCGCAGCGGCCGCAATCGCCCCCTGTGCCGGTGGTCGTGGTGCCGGCCACGCGCATGGATGTGCCGTACGATGTCCAGGCGAACGGGGTCGTCTCCCCGGTGAGCACCTCCGCAGTCACGTCGCAGGTGGAAGGCATCATCACGCACGTGTTCTTTCGCGAGGGGCAGGACGTGGAGAAGGGCGCGGTGCTCTTTCAGATCGAGCCGCGTCCGTATCAGGCTGCGTATGGACAGGCGCTGGCGAATCTCGCGCGCGATCAGCAGACGAACGTGAACGCGCAAAAGGAGGTCGCGCGCTACGAGTCGCTCGTGAAGCAGGACTACGTGACGCAGGAGCAGGCGGACCAGGAGAAGGCGACGGCGGGGGCGGCGCTGGCGACGGTGAAGGCCGACGAGGCCGCGGTGGAGACCGCGAAGTTCAATCTCGACAACACGAAGATTCGCGCGCCGATCGCCGGACGCACCGGCGGCCTGCTCGTGCGCGAGGGCAACGTCGTGCACGCGGGAGGCACGACGTCGCTCGTCGTGATCAATCAGATCAGCCCGATCCTCGTGCGATTCCCAATACCGTCGACGGATCTGCCGCTCATCCAGAAATACGGCACCTCGGGGCAGCTCCCGGTCACCGCACTGCCAGGCGGCTCGCGTCAGAGCGCTGACACGACTGGCGGGCCTCCCGGCATGACCGGCGATGCGTCGCCGGATCAGGCCTCGGGCGTCGACCCTTCCGCGGTGAATCTGCTCGCGCAACTCCCGCCCGCGCGCGGCACGCTCTACTTCATGGACAACACCGTGGACACGCTCACGGGAACGGTGATGCTCAAGGCGACCTTCCCGAACACGGAGAAGATGCTCTGGGCCGGGCAGTTCGTCGCCACGACGCTGCATCTCTTCGTCGAGAAGCACGCGTTGGTCGTGCCCGCGGAGGCTGTCGTCACCGGGCAGCAGGGGACGTTCGTGTACGTGATCGACAGCGCGAGCACCGCGCAGCAGCGGAAAGTGAGTGTGGAGCGATCGACCACGAACGTCTCGGTGATCTCGGCCGGACTGCGCGATGGCGAGCAGGTGGTGCGGAGCGGACAGTCGCGCCTCACGACGGGCGCGAAGGTGAAGGTCGCGACGGCGGCCGACACCGCGAGCGCGCCCACCGCCGCGCGAGGCGACAGCTCGGCGCACAAGGGGCACGGCGGCAAGTCGGGCGGACGACGCAAGCCGGCAGCGTCGTAGCACGCGCAAGGGAAGACGAGTGAGCGCGTGAACATTCCGAGTCTCTTCATCCGACGTCCCGTCATGACCACGCTGGTCATGGTGGCGATTTTCGTGTTCGGGATCGTCGCGTATCGAGCGCTGCCGGTGAGCGATCTGCCCACCGTCGACTATCCGACCATCTCCGTGAACGCGAGCCTTCCCGGCGCGAGCCCCGAGACGATGGCGGCGACGGTCGCGACGCCGCTGGAGAAGTCGTTCTCGGCGATCGCGGGCATCGACAACATCACCTCCTCGAGCTCGCTCGGCTCCACGAGTGTCACGCTGCAGTTCGCACTCGATCGCGATGTCGACGCCGCCGCGCAGGATGTGAACGCCGCGATCTCGGCGACGCTCGCGCAGCTGCCGCCGTCGATCATTCCGCCGTCCTATCGAAAGCAGAATCCGGCCGCCGCGCCGATTCTCTTTCTCGCGCTCACGGCGAAGGACATGAAGCTGTCCGATCTCGACGAGTACGCCGAGACGACGATCGCGCAGCGGCTGTCGATGGTGGATGGCGTGGCGCAGGTGAACGTGTTCGGCTCGCAGAAGTACGCGGTGCGCATCGAGCTCGACCCCGCGCAGCTCACGGCGCGCAACCTGAGCGTGAGTCAGGTGGCGACGGCAGTGCGCACGAACAACGTCACCCTCCCCACGGGCGTGCTGTACGGCAACAACCGCACGCTCACCGTGCAGGCGACCGGCCAGCTCTACGACGCCGAGCAGTTTCGCAACATGGTCGTCGCCGAGTACAACAACGCGCCGGTGCTGCTGGGCGATCTCGGGCGCGTGTACGACGACGTGCAGAACGACAAGACTGCGAGCTGGTACAACGGCGACCGCGCGATCGTCCTCGCGATTACGCGGCAACCGGGAACGAACACCGTCGAGGTCGCCGACGCGACGAAGGCGGCGCTCGCCGAGATCATGCCGTCGCTGCCGCCGCAGGTGAAGATGAACATCCGCTACGACCGCTCGGTGGGCATTCGCCAGGCGGTGAGCGACGTGAAGTTCTCGCTGGTGCTCGCGCTCGCGCTCGTCGTGATGGTGATCTTCCTTTTTCTGCGCAACCTCACGGCGACGCTGATCCCGAGCCTGACGCTGCCAATGGCGGTGGTCGGAACCTTCTCGGTGATGTATCTGCTCGGCTACAGCATCGACAATCTCTCGTTGATGGCGCTCACGCTCGCGGTGGGATTCGTCGTCGACGATGCGATCGTGATGCTCGAGAACATCGTGCGGCATCTCGAGATGGGGAAGCCGGCGCTCAAGGCCGCGCTCGACGGCGCAGCGGAAGTCGGTTTCACGATCCTGTCGATGACGCTGTCGCTCGCGGCGGTGTTCATCCCGCTCGTGTTCATGGCGGGGATCATCGGTCGGCTGTTCCGCGAGTTCGCGGTCACGATCATGATCGCGATTCTGGTGTCGGGGTTCGTGTCGCTCACACTGACGCCGATGCTGTGCGCGCTCTTTCTCAAATCGCAGAAGGAGCAGCGGCACGGCAGCATGTACAACGCGATGGAGCGCGCGTTCGAGAAGGCGCTGCACGGCTACGAGCGCAGCCTCAAGTGGGTGATGGGCCATCGCCCGCTCTCGCTCGTGTTCTCGGTGCTGATCCTCGTGTTCACCGGCGTGCTCTACGTCGTGATTCCGAAAGGACTCTTCCCGCCGGACGACACCGGACTGCTCAACGCCACGACGGAAGCGGCGCAGGGGACTTCGTATCAGGAGATGGAGCGTCTGCAGCTGCGGGCAATGAAGGCGCTCGCGCGCGACACGAACGTCGACGGCTACATGTCGAACATCGGAAACACGAATCAGGGAAATCTCAACATCGTGCTCAAGCCGGCGGGGAAGCGCCCGCCGGCCGATGCGATGGTGCACGAGCTCACCCGCAGGCTCTCGGGGATTCCCGGACTGGCGGTGTTCATTCAGAATCCGCCGAGCATTCGCATCGGCGGTCGGAGCTCGAAGAGTCTCTATCAGTTCACGCTTCAGGGGCACGATCTCACTACGCTCTATGCAAGCGCGCAGCAGCTCGCGGCGAAGCTGCGCACGACGCCGCCGCTCACCGATGTCACGACAGACCTGCAGAACAACAATCCGCAGGTGACCGTGCGCATCGACCGCGATCGGGCGTCCGTGCTCGGCGTGACGCCCGCGGCGATCGAGCGGGCGCTCGCGAACGCCTACAGCGAGCAGCAGACGTCCACGATCTACACGAGCACGAACGAGTACTGGGTGCTGATGCAGCTCGTGCCGAGTGCGCAGCTGGATGAGAATGCGCTGACGAAGCTGTACATCACGAGCGCGGCGGGAACGCTGGTGCCGCTCACGGATGTGGCGGAATTCGAGCGGAGCACGGGGCCGAGCAGTGTGGCGCATTCGGGGCAGCTCGCGAGCGTGACGATCTCATTCAATCTTGCGCCGAACGGAAGTCTGGGCGACGCGGTGGCGGCGGTGAATCGCGTCGCGCGCGCGACGCTGCCGGCGAGCATCACGACCAACTTCGCGGGCACCGCGCAGGTGTTCCAGGCATCGCAGCAGGGACTCGGTATTCTGCTGCTGATCACGATCTTCGTCATCTACATCATCCTCGGGATTCTGTACGAGAGCTACGTGCATCCGATCACGATTCTCACCGGACTGCCCTTCGCGGCGTTCGGCGCGCTGCTGGCGCTCTTCGTGACGGGGCAGGAGCTCGATGTGTACGGCTACGTGGGCGTGATCATGCTGATCGGGATCGTGAAGAAAAACGCGATCATGATGATCGACTTCGCGATCGAGCACGAGCGGAAGGAGCACAGCACGCCGGCGCAGGCGATCAGCGAGGCAGCGAGCGTTCGTTTTCGGCCGATCATGATGACGACCGTGGCAGCGATCGTGGGGACGCTGCCGATCGCGATCGGCGTGGGCGCGAGCGCGGCGTCGCGGCGACCGCTCGGCATCGCGGTGGTGGGCGGACTCGCCTTCTCGCAGGTCGTGACGCTCTACGTGACCCCCGTGTTCTATACCTATCTCGATGACCTGCAGGACTGGCTCGCGCGGCACACGAAGCGCGCGCCACAGGCGGGCGGCGCACCACTGGATCAAGGGTTCGTGCATGGCGACTGAAGACGCGGAGACGCAAGTGCAGGCTGGCGACGAACCGATGAAGGGCGGCGGAGGCATGACGACGCTCTTCATCAAGCGTCCGATCATGACATCGCTCGTCATGATCGCGATTCTGTTCTTCGGCGTCGTGGCGTACCGCATGCTCGCGGTGAGCGATCTCCCGAACGTCGACTTCCCGACGATCACTGTCACCGCGATCCTCCCCGGCGCGAGCCCCGCGACGATGGCGGCGACGGTGGCGACGCCGCTCGAGAAGCAGTTCTCGACGATCGCAGGGATCGACAACATGACGTCGACGTCGAGCCTCGGGCAGACGCAGATCGTCGTGCAGTTCTCGCTCGATCGCAACATCGATGCGGCCGCGCAGGATGTGCAGGCCGCCATCACGCAGACGCTGCGCACGCTGCCGCAGGGAATTCTGCCGCCGTCGTACCAGAAGACGAATCCGGCGGACGCGCCGATCCTCACGCTCGCGCTCACGAGCACCGAGGTCCCGATCTCCGCGCTCGACGAGTACGGGGAGACGACCATCGCGCAGCGCCTCTCGATGGTGGGCGGCGTGGCGCAGGTGCTCGTGTACGGCGCGCAGAAGTACGCCGTGCGCATCCAGCTCGATCCACGGCTGATGGCCACGCGCAACCTCGCGCTCGAGGACATCACGACCGCGGTCGCCGCGCAGAACGTGAATCTGCCCACGGGCGTGCTCTGGGGGCCGAAGGTCGCGCTCACCGTGCAGGCGACGGGACAACTCGAGAACGCCGACGCGTTCCGCAACATGGTCGTCGCCTACCGCAACGGCGCGCCGGTGCACCTCACCGATGTCGGCCGCGTGAGTGACGACGTGCAGAACAACAAGACCGCGAGCTGGTACGACGGGCAGCGCGCGATCGTGCTCGCGATCCAGCGGCAGCCGGGGACGAACACGGTGAACGTCTCGAACGCTGCGAAAGCGGCGCTCGAGCGCGTAAAGCTGGAGATCCCGCCGAGCGTGCACGTGCAGGTGCTCTACGACCGCGCGACGACGATCGAGGAGTCGGTGCAGGACGTCACCTTCACGCTCGAGCTTACGCTGGTGCTCGTCGTGCTCGTGATCTTCCTCTTCCTGCGGAACCTTTCGGCCACCGTCATCCCGAGCCTCGCGCTGCCGATGTCGATCATCGGCACCTTCTCGGTGATGTACCTGCTCGGCTACAGCCTCGACAATCTGTCGCTGATGGCGCTCACGCTCGCCGTCGGCTTCGTGGTGGACGACGCGATCGTGATGCTCGAGAACATCGTCCGGCACATGGAGATGGGGAAACCGCCGATGCAGGCGGCGATTGAGGGATCGGCCGAGGTCGCGTTCACGATCGTGTCGATGACGCTGTCGCTCGCGGCGGTGTTCATTCCGATCCTGTTCATGGGCGGGATCATCGGAAAGCTCTTCCACGAGTTCGCGGTGACGATCGGCGTCGCCATTCTCGTGTCGGGGTTCGTGTCGCTCACGCTCACGCCGATGCTCGGGAGCCGCTTCCTGCGCGCGACGCACACGGACAAGCACGGGAAGCTCTATGAGGCGAGCGAACGCCTCTACGAGCGCGTGCTCAAGGCGTACGAGCGCAGCCTCGACTGGGTGATGCTGCGGCGCGGGGCGACGCTCGTGTTCTCAGGCGTGATCCTCGTGGCGACGTTCATTCTGTTCGTCATGATGCCGAAGGGGCTCTTTCCGAGCGGTGACACCGGACAGTTGATCGGTACGACAGAAGCTGCGCAGGGCGCGTCGTACGATGCGCTGATCATCGCGCAGCAGCAGGTCGCGGACATCGTGCGGAAGAATCCGGACGTGCTGGCGGTGACGTCGAGCGTGGGGACGAGTGCTGCAGCAAACCAGGGACAGCTCACCATCGATCTCAAGCCGCTCGGCCAGCGCAAGCACAACGCCGACGAAGTGGCGCGCGAGCTCGAGCAGTCGGTGACTGGTGTTCCGGACATCTCCGTCTACCTGCAGAATCCGCCGGCGATTTCGATCGGCGGGCTCACGTCGAAGAGCCTTTATCAGTTCACGCTACAGAGCGGCGACATCGTCGCACTCGACAGCTCGGCGGCGAGACTCGAGAGGAAGCTGCGGCAGGAGAAGCAGCTCGAGAACGTGACGAGCGATCTGCTCATCGACAATCCGCAGGTGACCGTCGAGATCGATCGAGCGCAGGCGGGACAGCTCGGTGTGAGCGCGACGGAGATCGAGAACACGCTCTACGACTCGTTCGGGCAGCGGCAGGTGTCCACGATCTACACGTCGACGAACGAGTACTGGGTGGTGATGGAGCTGCTGCCCGAGTTCCAGCAGGACATCCCGTCGCTCGGCTCGCTCTGGGTTCGCTCTTCCACCGGTACGGTCGTGCCGCTCAGCGCCGTCGCGAAGTTCAAGCTCGGCAACGGGCCCGTGACGGTGAATCACGAGGGGCAGCTCCCCGCGGTGACGATCTCGTTCGATCTCGTGCCGGGCGTGTCACTCGGCAGCGCGGTGAGTACGGTGGAGCGTGATGCGAAGCAGATCCTGCCGCCCACGGTCGCGTCGAACTTCTCGGGGCTCGCGCAGGCGTTCATGGGAACGCAGCAGGGGCTCACGCTGCTGCTCGCCCTTGCCGTCTTCGTCATCTACATCATCCTCGGCGTGCTGTACGAGAGCTACGTGCACCCGATCACGATTCTCACCGGACTGCCGTTCGCCGTCTTCGGCGCCATCGTGACGCTGCTCCTCTTCGGACTCGATCTCGACGTGTACAGCCTCGTCGGGATGATCATGCTCATCGGCATCGTGAAGAAAAACGCGATCATGATGATCGACTTTGCGATCGAGGCCGAGCGCACGGAGCACAGCACGCCGGAGCAGGCGATCGTGAAGGCAGCGAGCGTACGCTTCCGCCCGATCATGATGACGACGATGGCCGCGCTCATGGGCGCGCTCCCGATCGCGATCGGCTGGGGCGCCGGCGCAGCGACGCGGCGCCCGCTCGGCGTGGCGGTGGTGGGCGGCCTCGCGTTCTCGCAGCTCGTGACGCTTTACGTGACGCCGGTGTTCTACACGTATCTCGACGAGCTGCAGACGTGGATTCGGGGGCGAGGGCGGAAGCGTAGAGAGGCATCCGCAATGACGTCGCCGCCTGAGATCGCTGGCGCGTGAGTGAATCGCGCGCGGCGGGCGCTAACGATTGGATACGGACAAAAACGGAGTTGGACGGACGATAACGGAGGACTGCGAACTGCTCACTGCGGACACGAATCAGACCAATTGAAAACCAATCGAATCATGTAGGATCTGGCTGCATCTTGGCGGGCCGGCCTCGCCCCGCGCCAGGTTCGATTGATTTCTTATTGTTTTGATTCGTGAAAGCAGTGAGCAGTTTTTCCGTTAGTGTCCGCTCAAGTTCGTTTGATCTTATAAAGCGTTGGCCTCGCAAGCCGGTGGGCGCTAGAGTGGATTTACCAAGATCCCTCAAGGGCGCTTCCCAACAAGGAGGCCAACGTGTTTGTCGCCGGCATTGATGCT
>Ga0105249_10000234_pt1 | contig 62911 bp, 62 predicted proteins | sample KBSS44metaG_FD_81522 | JGI IMG/M metagenome (GOLD analysis project Ga0105249, IMG submission 81522) | Switchgrass rhizosphere microbial communities from Kellogg Biological Station, Michigan, USA - KBS S4-4 metaG | ecosystem: Host-associated > Plants > Roots > Rhizosphere > Soil | place... | reverse complement strand
CCATCGCGAGGAGGCGGGCGTAGCGCGCGACGTCCACGCCCTGCGTCCGCTGTGCGCTGCCCGCGCCGTTCGCGCTGGAGCCCGCACTCGCGCATGCTGCGAGCAGCGGGAGCATCGCGACGAACCCGCGCATCGCGCTACTCACCAACGCCCGCGAGCGCGTGGCGCACGTCCGGCGGGAGGACCGCGACGCGATTCGATGCGTCGAGCGAGATGAGCGTCGTACTGGCGGTCGCGAGGCGCTGCATGGTGTCGGCATTCAGGATGGTGTAATCGAAGATCATCGTGCGCGAGGTGACGCGGCTCAGGCGCGTCTCGACGCGAATGCGGTCGTCATAGCGTGCTGCCGCAATGTACCGTACAGATGCCTCAGACACGGCCAGGCGGATGCCCCGCTCCTCCAGATCGCGATAGCTCGCGCCAAAGGTGCGGATGAGGTCCGTGCGCGCGATCTCGCACCAGATGAGATAGTTCGTGTGGTAGACGACGCCCATCTGGTCCGTCTCCGCGTAGCGCACGCGAACTTCAGTCACCGATTCCGGGATCATCGCGCGAGCAACCCTTCGCGATGCCGTTTGTAATGCACGGCGACGCCGACTAGAATGTGCGCATGCTTGCCGCTCCCTGCCTGATCATGTCCGACGCACATCTTGGCGCCGCGCCATCGGAGTGTGAGCGCGCCGTCGTCGCCTTTCTCGCATACGCTCGCGAGCACGCCGGCTCCGTGGTGATCAACGGCGATCTGTTCGACTTCTGGTTCGAATGGAAAAGCGTGATGCCGCGGGGCCACGTGCGCGTGCTCGGCGCTCTCGCCGCCATCGCCGACGCGGGAATTCCGCTCCTGATGATCGCGGGCAATCACGATGCGTGGGGCGGCGACGTGCTCACGCGCGAGATCGGCGCGCAGCTCGTGCATGGCGACTGGGACGGCGACGTTGCCGGATGGCGCACGCACATTGCGCACGGCGACGGACTGCGCGTGCGCGAGGACCGGCGGTACCGCGCCTTCAAGCGCGTGATGCGCCACCCGCTCGCGATCCGTGCCTTCGGCTCGCTGCATCCGGACTTCGCGACGCGCGTCGCCAGCGGCACGTCGACTCGCAGCCGCTCGCACGGCGCGTCGGATGGCGGGAGTGGGCTGCGCGCCGTCGCGCACGCATACCTCGACGTGCATAGGGAGACCGAGGTCGTCGTGTTTGGTCATTCGCACGTAGCGTCGCTCGAGCGCGCTCCGTCTGGCGGCATATACGCGAACCCGGGCGCGTGGGTGAATCGCCCCGCGTTTCTCGTCATGCGCCCCGAGCGCGTCGAGCTGCGCGCGTGGACCGGCTCATCCGAGGGTGACCTTCTCAACGCGATCGATCGCCGAGCCGAGGAAGCGCTGGCCGACGCGTAGGAAGTGATCGGGATCGTCCGAAGCGACGAAGCGATGTGCCGGCGTCGAATTGGAGTTTGGCGCGATGAGATTTCGCGCGAGCAAAGTGCGCTTCGTCTCGGCGGCGGTCTCCGCGGCGCTGTCGATGAGCGTCACCCCCGGCCGCGTGAGATTCGCGAGCAGCGGGACGAGCAGCGGATAGTGCGTGCATCCGAGCACGATCGTGTCCACCTCCGCCTCGGCCAGCGGCTCGAGATACTCGCGAGCGATGAGCCGCGTCGCTTCGCGATCGGTCCATCCCTCTTCCACGAGCGGCACGAAGAGCGGGCACGCGCGCGCGATGACGCGCGCGCGCGGCTCGATGGCGTGGATCGCGCGCTCGTACGCGCCCGACGCGATCGTCCCCGCCGTGCCGATCACGCCGACGACGTTCGAGGTGGTGGTGCGCATCGCCGCGCGCGCGCCAGGCTCGACGACGCCGATCACCGGCACCGAGAGATATGCGCGAAGGATCGGCAGCGCGTGCGCCGTCGCGGTGTTGCACGCGACGACGATCGCCTTCACGCCTTCGCCGACGAGCCAGTCGGAGATCTCCCGGCTGTAGCGCTGCACCGTTTCCGGACTCTTGGGCCCGTACGGCACGCGCGCCGTGTCTCCGAAATAGATGATGCGCTCGTGCGGAAGCTGGCGTTCGATCTCCCGAACGACAGTGAGGCCGCCGATCCCGGAATCGAAGACGCCGATGGGCGCGCCGTTCTCGCTCACCAGGGGATCGTCGCGGTGATGCCCGCGCTGCGCATCTCCTGCCCGCCGTGCACCTGCACGCGCACGTCCCAGAGATGTGCCGAGACGAAGGCATCGGCGGCGGAGAAGAGGTGGGTGGCGATGATGAGTGCGGCCCAGTCTTCCACCTGCAGCCTGCGCAGACGAACACGCGCTCCGACATCGGGCGGGGGCCCGAGCGTCGAGTCGTTCACGAAGACGCTGTCGAGCGCCGCGCGCTTGGCCACGCGGAGCTCGTTCTTCGCGAAGATGAGCATCGCGATCGATCCCGCCTCGAGCGCGAAGTACGTGGCGCCAGCGGTGCCGCGATTGAGCGAGGCCTGCCCCCATCCCGGCACGAGGAGCGAGCGCAGGAGCGCCGTCTTGGGGCGAATGGGCGGCCCCTTGGCCAGCAAGGAGTCGCGATGATCCATGACCACGGGCGCGGCCACGCGCGTGGTGTCGGACCTGGGCGAGATGCCGACGCGCGCGCTGTCCGCCTGCTGCGCGCGCATCGCAAACGCGGCGCCCGCGACGAGCGAGAGCGCGCAGGATGCGAGCGCGACTCGCGCGGTTCGCGACCGGAATGGTCGTGGCATCATTCTGCGCACCTCGCCGCCTGTGCCATCACGCAGGAATCTTCGCGATGAGGTCGATCTCGATCAGTCCACCGCGCGGGAGCGCCGCAACCTGCACCGTGGAGCGCGCGGGGCGCGCAGTGCCCAGGTGCTTGCCGTAGATCTCGTTGACCACGGGAAACTCGGCGAGATCGACCATGTAGACAGTGGTCTTCACGACATCGGCCCACGTCGCGCCGGACTTCGCGAGCACCTCGCGGAGATTCGAGAGCGCGCGCGTGGTCTGCTCGACGATTCCGCCCTCGACGATTTTACCGGTGACCGGGTCGAGCGCGATCTGCCCCGCGGTGAAGAGAAAGCCACCCGCTACGATCGCCTGCGAGTACGGTCCAATCGCCGCGGGCGCGGCCTCAGTCTCGATACGCTGGTGCGGCACACATCCCCCTTTTAGAAGTAAACAGAGCGCTGCCGGCCGATTGCACGCTCAGAACAATCCCGTAATCGTGCCGTCCTTCGTGATACTCATCTTCTCTGCCGACGGCTCCTTCGGCAGCCCCGGCATCGTCATGATGTCGCCCGCCTGCGCGACGACGAAGCCCGCGCCAGCGACCGGATACACCTCGTTGACGTTGATCCGAAAACCCTTCGGCCGTCCCATCTTGGTCGCGTCGTCCGTGACCGAGTACTGCGTCTTCGCCATGCACACCGGCGTCTCGCCCAGTCCGATCGACTCAAGATACTCGATGGCGCGGTCGGCTTTTGCCGTATAGTCCGCTCCGTCGCCTCCGTACACCTTCCGCACGATGGTGTCGATCTTCGCCTTGATCGGCTGCTTCACGTCGTAGAGCGGCTTGAAGCTCGACTTGTCGTTGTCGAGCGCATCGAGCACCTCGCGCGCGAGCTCCTCGCCACCGGCGCCGCCCTTCTCCCACACTTCGTTGAGCGCGACCCGCACTTTGTGCTTGCGCGCGAAGTCCGCGACCATCGCGAGCTCGGCGTCGCTGTCCGTGATGAAGCGATTGATGGCGACGATGACGGGCACGCCGAACTGCTGCACGTTCTCGATGTGCAGCGCGAGATTCGGAAGCCCCTTCTCGAGCGCGCCGAGATCCTCGCTGGCGAGATTCTTCTTGTTCGCGCCGCCGTTGAGCTTGAGCGCGCGCACCGTTGCGACGAGCACCGCAACCTCCGGCTCGAGTCCCGCCGAGCGGCACTTGATGTCAAAGAACTTTTCCGCGCCGAGGTCGGAGCCGAAGCCGGCCTCGGTGAGCACGATGTCGCCGAGCGCGAGGCCGGTTTTCGTCGCGATGACGCTGTTGCAGCCGTGCGCGATGTTGCCGAACGGGCCGGCATGCACGATCGCAGGACCGCCCTCGAGCGTCTGCACGAGGTTTGGCCGGATCGCATCCTTCAAGAGAAGACTCATCGCGCCGACGGCCTTCAGATCGCTGGCGCGAATCGGCTTGCGAGTGCTCCCGGCGGTCGAGCCGACGACGATGCTCGCGAGACGCTGCTCGAGATCCTCGCGGCTCGACGCGAGCGCGACGATCGCCATCACTTCACTCGCGGGGATGATCACCCAGCGCTCCTCGCGCACGACGCCGTTTGCCACGCCGCCGAGGCCGATCACCGCATCGCGAAGGGCGCGATCGTTCATGTCGATCGTGCGCGGCCACGTAATGCGGCGCGGATCGACGTCGAGCGGGTTCCCCTGCGTGAGATGATTGTCGAGCATCGCCGACAACAGATTGTGCGCCGATGCGATCGCGTGAAAGTCGCCGGTGAAGTGGAGGTTGATGTCCTCCATCGGCACGACCTGCGCGTAGCCGCCGCCCGCCGCCCCGCCCTTCACGCCAAAAACCGGCCCCATGCTCGGCTCGCGAATACACAGCACGGCGTTCTTGCCGAGCCGCCGCATCGCCTGCGTGAGGCCAACCAGCGTGGTGCTCTTCCCCTCACCAGCGGCGGTCGGATTGACGCCTGTGACGAGCACGAGGCGCCCCTTCGCGGGGCGCTGCGAGACGTCGAGATTGATCTTCGCCTTGTACTTCCCGTACAGGTCGAGCTCGTCCGGCTTCAGTCCGAGATCGGCGGCGACGTCCACGATCGGGCGAAGCTTGGCATGTTGCGCGATCTCGATATCGGAGGGGACTGTTGCCACGCTTAGCTCCGCGACGATGGACGAAAGTAGTGAGGCTGGATGATACCGATACTCGACTTGCCGATGCTAGGTCTCATCCGCGAGCGGTGTAAGCCCGAAGAGTCGCTCCGCATTCTCCCCCGTCCGTTCGGCCAGGGATTCTGCTGACACGCCGCGCACCTCGGCCAGCCGCTCGATCGTGTGCGCCACCCACGACGGCTCGTTGCGATTGCCGCGCTTCGGCACCGGTGCGAGATATGGCGCATCGCTTTCGACAAGCAGGCGATCCTCGGGGATCGCGCGGAGCAGCTCGAGATCCGTCCAGTTCTTGAAGGTGATGATCCCGCTGAATGACACGTACCAGCCGTAGCCGAGCGCGCGCTCGGCGAGCGCGAGCGTGCCAGTGTAGCAGTGGAGCACGCCGACGACGCCGTCGCGCGCGGCGAGGTCAATCATCATCGCGGTGTCGCCCTCGGCCTCGCGCGTGTGCACGATGACCGGGAGATCGCGCTCCGCGGCGATCGAGAGCTGCGCGGTGAACGACTCGTGCTGCTTGATGCGCGGCGCGTTGTCGTAGTGATAGTCCAGTCCACATTCGCCCACCGCGACGGCGCCGGCATCGAGCAGCGCCTCGAGCGCGGGAAGCTGGGTCTCCGCGTCGAAAGTCGCGGCGTCCTGCGGGTGGAGCCCCGCAGTGAAGCGGAGCAGCGGATAGTGCGCGGCGAGCTCGCGGGCGCGCGCGCCGTCCGCGAGCGAGGCGCCAATGCACACCACCAGCCGCGCGCCCGCCGCGATCGCGCGCTCGACCACCGCATCGCGATCCGCGTCGAAGGCGGCGTCCGCGAGATGCGAGTGCGAATCGATGAATCGCATCACGGGCGCGCGGCGCCCTCGTGACGATCGCCGCTAGCGGCTCATCGTCACGGGAGCTCCGCCGCGCGTGCGCGAGCGGCTCGTCGCGGCGGCACCGCCCTCGACTGGGCGCGGCCACTTGCGCTCGATCCAGAGCAGCAGCGGCGGAGCCACGTAGATCGAGCTGAACGTTCCCGTCACGACGCCGAAGAGCATGACGAGCGCGAACGGACGCAGCACTTCGCCGCCGAGCAGCGCGAGCGCGAGCAGCGTCGCGAACACCGTGGCGTGCGTCAACACCGAGCGCGGGAGCGTCTCGTTCACGGAGCGGTTGAGCGTGTCGTAGAGCGAGACCTTCTGGCGCTTCCGCAAATTCTCGCGCACACGATCGAAAATGATGATCGTGTCATTCAACGAGTATCCGATCATCGTCAGGATGCCGCCGACGACGACGAGGGAGATCTCGAGGTTCTCGTACTTGATGTACGCGAGCGTCGCGAGAATGTCGTGCGCGGTGGCGATGACGGCGGCGACGCCGAATCGCCACTCGAAGCGCCACGCCAGATAGGCCAGCGTAAAGAGGAAGGAGAACAGGACGGCGTAGATCGCCTTCGTTTTCAGCTCACCACCGACCTTGGGGCCGACGGCCTCGGTGCGCTGCACCGTGAACGCGGATGCGCCGAAGCGCTTCGTGAGCGCCGCCTGGATCTCGGTGGCGATCGATTCGGCTCCGCGCGACTGCTGCGCGACCGCGCGCGGATCCTGCGCGCGGATGAGATAATCGAGATCAGTGCCGAACTGCGTGATCTCCGCGCCTTTGATCCCGGCCTGGTCGAGCGTCGAACGAACATCGCCAACGTTTGGCGCCTTCGCGAATTGCACCTGCATCACCGTGCCGCCGGTGAACTCGATGCTGTACTTGTATCCGCTCACTGCGATCCAGATCAGTCCTGGAAGGATGAAGAGCAGCGTCACGACCGTGGTGACTTTCCACAGCCGAATGAAATCGATTTTGGTGTCGTGCAGGATACGCAGCATCAGATGCTCAGCGTCTGGGCGCCGCGCGTGCGGTTCAGCCACAGGAGGAAGAAGGTACGAACGACGAAGATCGAGCTGACCATGGAGGCCGCGATGCCAGCCATCAGCGTGACGGCGAATCCCTTCACCGGCCCGGTACCGACCTCGAAGAGCACGAGCGCGGTGAGCACGGTGGTGACGTTCGAATCGATGATCGCGCTCATCGCGTGCTTGAAGCCCTCATCGATGGCCGCGCGCATTGTTTTCCCGTGCACCATCTCCTCGCGTATTCGCTCGAAGATCAGCACGTTGGCGTCGACGGCGATACCGACGGACAGGACGAGTCCGGCGAGCCCAGGAAGCGTGAGCGTCGCCTCGAGCCCGGCGAGGAGCGCCATTGTGAAGAGCACGTAGAGAACCAGTGCGCTCACGGCGAGCATCCCCGAAAAACGATAGTAGAAGAGCATGATCAGCACGACGAGCGCCACGCCGGCGATGCCCGCGTGCATGCCATCGCGGATCGAGTCGGCGCCGAGCGACGAACCGATCGTGCGGGACTCCACGATCTTGAGCGGCACCGGAAGCGCACCGGCGCGCAGCACGAGCGCGAGATCCTGCGTCTTCTGCAGCCCCGAGCCGCGCATTGTGATCTGTCCGCGCGTGCCGATCGCGCTCTGAATCACCGGCGGGCGCCCCATCACGCGATCGTCGAGCACGATCGCCATGTAGTCGCCGATGTGCTTTCCCGTCTCCGTGCGGAAGCGCCGCCCGCCTTCGTTGTTGAGCGTGAAGGAGACGTAGTTCCCTTCCGTCGGGTCGTTGCCGGGCTTCGCATCGGTGAGATATTCACCCGTGATGATCGGCCGAGCGTCGACGAGATAGAGCGTCGTGTATGAGGCGGCGCCGGTGCTGACATCCTCACTCCCCCAGTGCAGCGCCTTCCCCGGCGGCAGTGCCGCCTGCACTTCCTTGCGATCGAGATAGCCCTGCAGCGTGGGCACGTCGTTCTTTGCGACGAGATACTCGCCCGGCATCTGCCCCGACTGAATGAGCCTCGAGAACGGCCCGCCCGTCGCGGTCACGGTATTCGTGTCGCCCTTCGAGCTGTCGTTCTTCGCCTTTCCGCTGTCCGCCGCTGAAAAGAGGTTGAGCGGCGATGCGCCCTTCGCAGTGTCCTTCGACGCGGCCGCGAGCGTCGTACCGCCCAGCTGCTTCACGACTCCATCGAGTCGCCCGAGCGCCTTGTCGAGCGCCTGTGTCTTATCCGCGATCTGGAATTGCAAAAAGGCCGAGCTCTGTACGAGCGCCTCGGCGCGCGAGCGATCGTCGATGCCCGGAAGCTCGACCACGATGCGATCGTTGCCGACTTTCTGCACGACGGGCTCGGACACACCGAACTCATCGATGCGATTGCGCACGACTTTGAGCGCCCGATCGATCGCCTCGCCCTTGTCCTGGACCGCCTGCTTGCTGTCGTCGACCTCGAGCGCGAGATACATCCCGCCCTGCAAGTCGAGACCGCGCTTGAGCGGCACGCGCGTGCGCGTGGTGTCGTGAAACTCGCCCGTCTTCGGATTGCGCTCGCGGATCGTGATGGTCCGCGGCCACAGCGCCCAGACGGACGCGGCCACGAGCACGAGGATGATGAGAAGGCGATTTCGAATATTCGAGTTCATGCGGCTTGGAGGCGGATTCGGGGAGGATGGCTCAGCTCTTAACGTTATGACTGGACAACGGTTGAGTCAACGCGCGTCGTGCCTGCTTCTCGTCCTGGCGGAGCTGGGCGACGAGGGCCTCGACGCCGTCGAACTTCTGCGTGTCGCGAAGCCGGGCGAGGATGTCGATGCGAACCGAACGATCGTAGAAATCGCCGTCCGCGTCGAAGAGATGGACCTCGATGGCCACGGTGTCGTCGCCGAAGGTAGGGCGCGCGCCAAGGTTCATCATCCCGCCGAATGCGCCCAGGTGCGTCTGCGCCCGCACGGCATATACACCAGCCGGCGGCAGGAGCTTCCTCGGCGAGGGCGTACCGAGGTTGATCGTGGGAAAGCCGAGGAGCCGCCCGCGCCTGTCCCCGCCCTGCACGCGCCCCGTCACTGAATAGGCGCGCCCGAGGAGCTGCGCCGCCCGCTCGAGCTCTCCAGCCGCAACCGCCTGTCGGATCATCGTCGAGGAGATGGGAACGCCATCCGCGCCGTCGACCGCGGACACCACCTCGACCGTGAAGCCGCGCGTCTCGCCGAGCCGGCGGAGCACCTCGACGTCGCCAGCGCGGCCGCGGCCGAAGCCGTGATCGTGGCCAATGACGAGATGCTTCACGTGGAAGCGCTGGCGCAGAATCTGATCGACGAAGGCGGCCGCGTCGTAGCGCTGCAGCTTCTTCGTGAAGGGAACGATCGCCACGTAGTTGATCCCGCTCTCGGCGATGACCTCGATCTTTTCAGTCGAGCTCGTGAGCAGCAGCGGCGCCGCCTCCTTGCGCACGATCTCGAGCGGATGCGGATCGAAGGTGACGAGGACGCTGCTCAGCCCCTGCTCGTCGCCGCGCTTCGCAATGCACTCGAGCACGCGCTGGTGCCCCCGATGCACGCCGTCGAAGGTGCCAACGGTGAGCACGGTGCCGCGCGCGGTGGGCGGCAGCCCGGAATCATTCCAGCTGCGAAATTTCTCAGTCATGCGCGAGCACCACGCGCGGCTGCCACTCGGCATCGCTGCGCTCCGCGATCGCGAGGAGCGCTCCGCTCTCGTCGACCAGCGCGGCGCGCGCACCCTCGACGCTCGCGCCCACACGCATCCCACGCGCGAGTCGCGCGGCGTCCTCGGCGCTCATCCGCTGCTCGGCGAGCGACGGAATCGCCTCGCGCGGCGAGCGCAGCGTCGCGCGGCCGTCGCGCAGATCGGCGAACGTCGTGGCGCTCGAGACATCGAACGGGCCGCTGCGCGTGCGTCGCAGGGCGGAGAGATGCGCGGCGCTGCCCGTCGCGCGCCCCAGATCGCGCGCGAGGGCGCGGATGTAGGTGCCGGCGCCGCAGACGATCGTGACGTCTGTCTCGCCCTCGCGATTCTCGCGCACGCGCCAGCCGTCCACCTGCACCGGCACGGCCGCGAGCGCGAGCGGCGCGCCCTTGCGCGCGGCCGCGTGCGCGCGGCGGCCGCCGACCTGCTTCGCGGAATAGTCGGGGGGCACCTGCTCGATGCGTCCGGTGAGCGACGCAATGCCGGCCGATATCGCCTCGAGCGACGGAGGTGGTGCCTCGCGCGTGATCGCGCCGGTCGCGTCATCCGTGTCCGTCTCGGCGCCCCAGCGGATCGTCGCCTCGTACTCCTTGGGCTCGCCGTCGACGTACGGCAGCACGCGCGTGGCGCGGCCCGTGAGCAGCACCAGCAGTCCGGTCGCGAAGGGATCGAGGGTGCCCGCGTGCCCGATGCGCCGCTCGCCGAGCGCGCGGCGAGCGACGCTCACGACATCGTGCGAGGTGATGCCCGCCGGCTTGTCCACGAGGAGCAGCGCGTCAATCGGTCGAGTCCCCGGCATGCGCATCGTCATCCTTCTCCTCGGCGGCGAGCTCGAGTCGCTCGCTCTTCACCTGCGCGAGGAGCGTCTCGATGCGCGCGGCGCGCTCGACGCTGGGGTCGTGGCGGAACTCGAGCTCGGGGGCGAAGCGCAGTGCGAGCGACTTCGAGAGCCGCGAGCGCAGGTGTCCCGCGAGGCTCGAGAGCCCCTCGAGCGTGCGCTTCTGCTCGGCCTCGGTGCCCATCACGCTCACGAACACTTTCGCGTGCCTGAGATCGTGCGTCACTTCGACGCCGGTGACGGTGACGAATCCGACGATGCGCGGATCCTTCGCGCCTTCCGTGAGAAAGGTCGCTACCTCGATGCGAATGGCTTCCGCCACGCGCTCGGAACGTCTGTTATCGTGAGCCATCCATGACCTCGGCGAGAATCCGGCCGCGCGCACGGGCAACTGATTCGCCCGTGCGCGCCGAACCGGCTACGCTCTAGAGGGTGCGTGCGATCTGGTCGGTGCGGTAATTCTCGATCACATCGCCGACCTTGAGGTCGTTGAAGTTCTCGATGCCGATACCGCACTCGAAGCCTTCACGGACCTCCTTCACGTCATCCTTGAAGCGACGCAGCGATCCGATCGTACCGCTGTAAACCTCCACTCCGTCGCGAATCACGCGAACCTTTCCGGCGCGGTTGATCACGCCGCTGCGCACGTTGCAACCGGCGATGACGCCGATGCGCGGCACCTTGAAGAGCTCGCGAACCTCGGCCTCGCCGAGGGTGACTTCCTTCTCGTCCGGACGCAGCAGCCCTTCGAGCGCGGCACGCACTTCCGCCACCGCCTCGTAGATGATCCGGTACAGCTTGATCTCGACGCCTTCCCGCTCCGCCGCCGCGCGCGCGTTGTTGTCCGGGCGCACGTGGAAGCCGATGATGATCGCGCCCGATGCCTTGGCGAGCTGAATGTCGCTCTCCGTGATCGCACCGACGCCGCGGTGAATGACCTCGACGCGCACTTCGCTCGTCGACAGCTGGCCGAGCGCATCGGCGAGTGCTTCCGCCGGTCCGCCCTGATCCGCCTTGATGACGAGGCGCAGCGACTGCACGAGCCCCGCCGCTGCCTGCGACATGAAGTCTTCGAGCGACACGGCCGCGCGCGACGTACGACGGCTCTTGGCCTCGCGATCGAGGCGCTGGCGCCGCTGCGCGATCTCGCGCGAGCTCGTGGCATCCTCGACGACGCGCAGCTGATCGCCCGCCATCGGAACGCCGTCCATGCCGAGTACCTGCACGGGAATCGCCGGGCCTGCGCTCTTCACGGGCTTGCCGCGCTCGTCGAACAGATTGCGGACGCGCCCCGAGTACATGCCGACGATGAAGTCCTCGCCCACACGGATGGTGCCGTTCTCGATGAGCACCGTCGCGACTGGGCCCTTCCCCGGATCGAGCTGCGCCTCGACGACCACGCCACTCGCGCGCCGCTCGGGATTCGCGCGCAGGTCGAGAATTTCGGCCTGGAGCAGAATCTGTTCGAGCAGTTCGGGAACGCCCGTGCCCTTCTTCGCGGAGATCGCCGTGTCGAGCGTGGTGCCACCGAACTCCTCGAGCACGACGCCGTGCTGGAGCAGCTCCTGCTTGACCTTCGGCACGTTCGCCGACGGCAGATCGATCTTGTTGATCGCGATGACCATCGGCACGCCGGCGTTCTTGGCGTGCGAGATCGCCTCGATCGTCTGCGGCATCACCTGGTCATCCGCGGCGACGACGAGCACGACAATGTCCGTCACCTGCGCACCGCGTGCGCGCATGGCCGTGAATGCCTCGTGGCCAGGCGTGTCGAGGAAGGTGATGGTCTTGCCATTGGCGAGCGTGACGTGGTACGCACCGATGTGCTGCGTGATACCACCAGCCTCGCCGGCCACCACGTTCGCCTTGCGGATGTAATCGAGCAGCGACGTCTTTCCATGGTCGACGTGACCCATGATCGTGACGACCGGCGGACGCGAGATGAGATCTTCCTTCACGTCGGCCGTCTCGTCGGCGGAATCGGCGACGGCGTAGTCCGCCTCGCGCACGGCCTGGAAGCCGAACTCGGAGGCGATCAGCTCGATCTGGTCGAAGTCGAGGCGCTGATTGATCGTGACCATCAGGCCGAGATTCTTCAACGTGAAGGTGACGATCTGCGTGGGCGGCACCTTGAGAATTGCGCCCAGTTCGCTCACGGTGATGAACTCGTTCACGCGCACGATCGTCTTCTCGCGCTCGACCTCGGCGATGCGCTGCGCCTCGACCTCTTCGCGATACGACGGCTCGTCGGAGCGACGCGATCCGCGACGCGCGGGCGCGCCGCGCATGGCGGTCATCGTCTTGGAGATGTTCGCCGTCACCGCTTCCTGATCGACGGTGCCGCGCTTCCCCTTCTTGCGCTTGCCACCGCGCTTGTCGTCGCGGCGCGGAGCGAGCCCCGAGCCTGAGGACGCGGAGGAGGATCCGCCCGGCGCGGCCGATGCGATCGGGCGCGGCGGATACCCGCCAGCGGCTGCGGGCTTGGGACGCGGCGGTCCCGGCACGACGGGACGCGGACGCTGCCAGTCGCCATTGGCGGCTGGGCGCGGCGTCTGCGTCGGGCCGGCGGTGGTCGCGTCGCCCGAGCGGCTGTACGCACCGGTGTCCGGCGCGCGCGGTGCCGGCGGACGCGCGGGCGTCGGCGGCGAGGAGTACGAGGTAATGCGCGCCTCTTCGATCGGCGGGCGCGCGACGGGCGCTTCCGGCGCGGGATCCGCGACGATGAGCTCCTCTTCCAGTCGCGAGACGGCGGGCTCGATGTTCGCGGCCGTCGCGGCCGTGGCGGCTGTCGCGGCGACCTCGGCCTCGTGTGCTGCCGTGACTTCGGCGGCGGCGGCAATGTCCGAGGCCTTGCGGCGACGGCGTGCCGGTGCCGGCGCATCCGATTCGGGCGCGGCTTCAGGTGCGGGCGCGGCAACAACCGGCGCGGGCGCTGCGGCGGCGGCCGTGCCGCGTCTGCGACGCGCGGGCGCGGCGGCAGGCTTTTCCTGGCGTGCGCGCTTTTCGCGCTCCCACCGTGCACGGAGTCGCGCGATCTGTTCGTCGCTCAGTTGGCTGAGATGACTACGTACCGGCACGTCCATCGATCGGAGCATCGTCATGAGCTCCTCGCTGGTAATGCCGAATTCCCCTGCCAACTCATTCACTCGAAGCTTGATCAAACACTCCTCCTCTGGAGCCTGCTCATCTCAACTGCGTTTCGCGATGCCCGCTATTCCCTTCGCAAGATCGCGATCGATCACCCCCACCGCCGCCGTGGTCTCGCGACCCGCGGCCGCCCCCAGCGCTGCCGCCGAAGGCCCTTCGATCACCTGCACGCCCTTCGCTGCCAGGAGCGGCAGCACCTTCTCACGACTGTGCCTCGATGCATCCGGCGCAACGATCGCCAACTCGAGCGTTCCCTTCTTTGCGGCCGCGCGCACCATCTCGACGCCCACGACCACTCTCCGACTTCTCACTCCGAGGCCGACGAGCCCGAGAATGCGGGCGTCGACATCCTCCATTACGCAGGTGGCAACGCGCCGGACTCGCCGCCGTCGCTACCGTCCGCACTGCTGTCTTCCGTGAGCTCATCGATCATGGCCATGATGCGATCCGCCTCTTCCGGCGCGATCCCCGGAAGCCGGAGGAAGTCATCGCGATCGAGGTCGATGATGTCGTTCAGCGTGCGATAGCCGGCGTCTTCGAGCACGGCCACCGTGGCCGGTCCGAGCGCGCCAATGTCCGCAAGGCGCACGTCCGCCGCAACCGACACCTCTTCCGGCAGCGGCGCGAAGAGCGGCGTCTCACCGCCACGCTCCAGCCACTCGCGGCTCGAGTACAGATCGATCTTCCACCCCGTGAGCTCACTCGCGAGCCGCACGTTCTGACCGTTGCGGCCGATCGCGAGCGAGAGCTGGTCTTCGTCGACGACCGCCTGAATGCTCTTGGCGACGCCATCGCTGAACACGCGCGCCACGCGCGCGGGGGCGAGCGCGAGCTTCGCGAAGCGCTCCGGATCCGCGGACCACGGCACGATGTCGATGCGCTCGCCACCGAGCTCGTTCACGACGGCCTGAACGCGCGAGCCCTTGAGGCCGACGCACGCGCCCACCGGATCGATCGAGTCGTCGCGCGAGAACACCGCGATCTTGGTACGGCTGCCGACTTCGCGCGCGGAGGCGCGAATCTCCACGATGCCCTGCTGGATCTCGGGGACCTCGAGCTTGAAGAGCGCCTTCACGAACAACCCATCGGCGCGGCTCAGAATGAGGCGCGGCCCCTTGGGCGTCTCCTCGATGCGCTTGAGCACCGCGCGAATCGGCTCGCCCTGGTGATAGTGCTCGCGATGATTCTGCTCGCGGTACGGAATGATCGCTTCCGCCTCGCGGAACTTGTTGAGCATCACCACCAGCTTGCCGCGCTCGATCTGCTGCACTTCGCCGGAGAGGAGATCGCCCACGCGCGTCGCGAACTCGTCGCGAATGCGGGTGCGCTCGCGCTCGCGGACGCGCTGAATGATCCGCTGCTTCGCTGCCTGCGCGGCCGTGCGGCCGAACTCGGCGAAGTCCACCGGCTCTTCGAGCATGTCCCCGACTTCGAAGCCCTCGTCGTAGATCTGGGCATCTTCCACGGAGATCTCGCGACTCGCGTCCGTCACCTCGGCGACGACGCTGCGGAGCCGCGTGATCTTGATCGCGCCGCGACCTTCATCGATCTCGACTTCGGCCTGCACGGTCGGGCCGTACCGCTTGGCGAGGGCGGCGAGGATGCCGTCCTGCAGCAGCAGATGCAGCTCGGTACGATCGAGCTGCTTCGTATTCGTGATCTCTTTGATCGCGCTCAGAATGTCTACGGAGCTGACCATCGCGAACTCCCTTCGCTTACCATGTGAACGCCAGCCGGGCGTCCTTGACGTCGGCCAACGCGATACGCTGCTCGTTTCCCTGTGCGGTGCGGACGACCACGATCTCCGCGCCGTCCGTGCCTTCCACGCCGAGGATCTCGACTTCTTCGCGACCCTGGAGCAACGGGCTGAGCACGCTCGCCCGCTGTCCCACGAACCGCCGCCAGTCCGCGACCCGATGCAGCGGCCGCTCGATCCCCGGCGATGAGACCTCCAACACGTACTCCGGACCCACTTTTTTTTCCGCCTCGAGCCTGGCCTCGACTGCGCGCGAAACGATCGAGCAATCGCTCACCGTGACGCTAACGCCATCGCGCCGGTCGATTCGGAGCTGCAAGGTGGGGCGCGATTTGCTCCCCGCGGTGCGCAATTCCACCAAATCGTACCCTAGGCGGTCAAGCTCTTCTGTTACAACAAGTTCCAGCGCTTGGTTCACGTCAATTCGCAAGCCACAAAAAATAAAAAATGTGGGGCAACCTCCCCCACATCCGGCCCGGCCGCAACTACGACTGGGCAACCGATATGTAATCTAGACTTGAAGTTAGGGTGAGTCAACCCGAGTGGGAGCGATGTGTGGTGAGGGTATGGGCGCGTGGAGCAGGAACAGTTACTGATTTGGTGACGCCACATAGACGGAAAAAAAAACGGACACTGACGGAAACTGCGCGAGGCGGTTCATCCGTTTGTGTCCGTTGAATCTGTTTGTGTGGTTTCACCAAATCAGTTTTTACTCGCTCGCCCCGCGATCGACTCGTCCCGTCGTCACTGCCCCACCCTCGCGAGCATCACCGCGAGCAGCCGCCCCGCATCGCCCGCGCGGTGCGAGAAGAAGCGCGCGTTGTCGCAGCGCGTGCACCAGCGACTCGTGGTGATCGACGTCACGCCGGCCTCGCGCGCGTGCTCGGCGATCAGCGCGCGCAAGTCGATGCGCTGCGGGCCGCTCGCGGGAAGTCCCGTGAGCGCCGTCGCCACATCTGCGCTCACCTCGTAGCACTTGCCGCAGATCGCCGGGCCCAGATGCACGTGAAGGTCGGCAGCGTGATGACTCTGCCGACTGAAGGCGGCGAAGGCGCGGTCGATGATCCGCGCGGCTGTCCCGCGCCACCCCGAGTGCAGCAGCGCGATCGCGCCTTCGGGGTGCGCGATGAAGATCGGCACGCAGTCCGCGATAGTGACGGCCATCGCCGTCCCTCGCCGCGGCGCGAAGTGGCCATCGGCCTCGCTCACGCGCAGCCACCCCTCCCACGCACCGTCGTGCTCCGCGATGCGCGTCCCGTGCACTTGCGACGCCGTCGCGAAGCGCGGCGGCGCTGCGGGCATCAGCGCGTGGAGCGATGCGCGAAGCTGGTCCCAGCGCGCCATGACCTCGCGCACCGGCTCGTCGGAGTGCGTGGCAAAGCTCCCCGCGTCGCGCGTGGTCGTGAATGCCGTGATGCCGAACGCCTCGAGCTCCAGAACGCTTTCGCGCTCAGGCAGCTCGATTCCGGCGGCGACGGAGGGCGTCAATGCCTCCGGTCGTCGATACGCGTGATCTTCGCGCCGAGCGCGCGCAGGCGTTCGTCGATGCGCTCGTAGCCGCGCTCGATCTGCCCCACATTGTTGATCGTGCTCGTTCCGCTGGCGCAGAGCGCCGCGAGCAGCATCGCCATGCCCGCGCGAATGTCGGGCGACTCGAGCGTGCTGCCGCGCAGTGCCGACGGGCCTGCCACGAGCGCGCGATGCGGATCGCACAAAACGATGCGCGCGCCCATCCCGATCAGCTTGTCCACGAAGAACATCCGCGACTCGAACATCTTCTCGTGCATCAGGATCAGCCCCTCGCACTGCGTCGCGGTGACGATCGCGATCGACATGAGGTCCGCGGGAAACGCGGGCCACGGCTGATCTTCGAGCTTGGGGACGTGCCCGCCAAGGTCGCTCACGATGAGGCGGCTCTGCTTGGCCGAGACGAGCAGGTCGTCGCCAATGACCGTGCACTCGATGCCGAGGCGCTCGAAGCCCATGCGCGTGGAGCGCAGATGCGCGACGCCTGCGGAGACGATGCGCAGCTCCGAGCGTGTGACTGCGGCGAGTCCGATGAAGGAGCCCACTTCGATGTGATCGGGGCCCACGCGGTGCGTGGCGCCGTGCAGCGACTTCGTGCCGTGGATCGTGATCGTGTTCGTGCCGATTCCTTCGATCGATGCGCCCATCGCCATCAAAAAGTTCGCGAGGTCCTGCACGTGCGGCTCGCTCGCGGCGTTGCTCAGCGTCGTCGTGCCGGCTGCGAGACTCGCTGCCATGAGCGCGTTCTCGGTGCCCGTGACGCTCGGCTCATCCAGGAAGACGTCGGCGCCCTTCAGCCCCTTGGTGGAGAGCACATAGTTCGCCCCGATGTCCACCGTCGCACCGAGCTGCTCGAGCGCGAGGAAGTGCGTGTCCACGCGCCGGCGGCCGATCACATCACCGCCGGGCGGCGGGAGCGTGACGCCGCCGCATCGCGCGAGCAGCGGTCCGGCGAGCAGGATCGACGCACGGATCTTCGCGCAGAGCACCGGATCGAGCGCGCTCGGCTGCACGACTTTCGCCTCGATCTCGAGCGTGTTGCGCTCAACCCACTCGGCGGAGACGCCCAGCGAGATGATCAGCTCGACCAGGGTCTCACAGTCGCGAATGCGAGGGACGTTCTCGAGCCGCACCTTCTGCTCGGTGAGGAGCGCGGCGGCGATGATCGGCAGCGCGGCGTTCTTGTTGCCCGACGGATGAATCGAGCCAGCGAGCGTGTGCCCACCTTCGACGATGTAACGCAGCGGGATTGCCAATGGGTGTCGGTGTGAGATTGCGAACGGAGGAGTATGCACGCTCGCGAACGTGCGTAGATTCGGAAGGATGCCCCGGCTCGCCGCTTCAAGTCAAGGAATCCGCTTGACAACCCGTTGCAGCACTCTCAATTGAGTATCGTGGCACCACCATTGCACGTTCCCCCTCTCACGAGCCGCGAGCGCAGCACGCGGGACGCGAGCACTCTGACCTCTCCGAACTTCGCGGACGGATGACCCTGATCGCCCAGATGGGAGCCTTGCTGCTGCAGAGCGTAACGGCCGCGGCCGAAACGACCGTCGCCCGGACGGCGCTCGCGGGGCCGGCGTGGTATACGACCCTCAATCAGATCATCGGCGCGGCGTCGGTGGTCGTGTTTCTCGTGCTGATGGTCATCCTGATTCCGGCGGTGGTCAAGTTCCGGAAGACGGCGGCCAAGTTCGAATCCGTGCTCGATCACATCGAGCGAAACATCGATCCGGTGACGAAGCACGCGTCGAGCATCGCGGACAATATCGACTACATCACGACGTCGATTCGCGCGGACGTGCAGGATCTTCGAAAGACGCTGGTGGTCGCGAACGAAGGCATTCGCGACGTGATCGAGTCATCGGAGCGACGGCTGCACGAGCTGGGCGCGGTGCTGCGCGTGGTGCAGGAGGAGGCGGAGAATGCCTTCGTCTCGACGGCGTCGACGATCGCGGGCGTGCGCGCGGGAGCGGCGTCGCTGCGCGAGGATGGCGCGCGTCTCGCAGAGGCGGATGGCGACGACGTCGACGAGGACTTCGACGCGCTCGACGACCTGGACGACCTCGAAGACGATTTCGACGATGATCTGGACAGTGGCGACGATAGTGACCTGGATACGGCGGTGGATGCCGCGGAGGATATGACGAATGGCTACGACAATGGGTCCACGTTCGAGCGGGCGAAGCCGCGCATCAAACGGCCGAACCGCGGGGACGGCGGGTGACCAGCAGTACGACCTGCTGACGGCGGCCGTACTCGGCCTCGTGGCGGGTGCGGGAATCGCGTTCATTCTGCGTGGGCGGCGCAAGCGTACCGCTGGGGCGCTCGCGCGCGAGGCAGGGTCGATGGCGAGCGCGGCGGCTGGGCGTGCCGGGCGTCGAGGGGCGAAATGGGCCTCGCGGCGCGGCGAGGAGATGCTGAGCCGGATCCCCGTTGACGATATCGCCGAATCGCTCGGCGACTACGTGCAGTCGGCGCGCGAGGCGATCGACGACACCGTGCAGCACGAGCTGAGCGACCTTCGCAAGGCGATCCGGCGGCACAGGAAGCGCCTCGGCATCTGATCTGGTTGTATCTTCGGGGATGCACTCGCGATCCATCGATCTCAGGCGTTCGAGCACAGGCACGAGGGGGCGGCATGTATCGCGCATTGCGATGCTGGTCGCTCTCGTCGTGATCGCGTCGTGCGTGCTCCCTTCCACCGCCTGGGCGTGGACACCTGGCACGCACATTTTTCTTGGCGAGGCCGTGCTCGCGGCGCTCGGGCAGCTCCCGAGGGCGATCGCCGAGCTGCTCGGCAACTATCCGGTGGAATTTCTCTACGGCTCGATCGCCGCCGACACGAGCATCGCCAAGAAATACGCGCCGGTGGGCAGGCACTGCCACTCGTGGGCGGTCGGCCTCGAGATCTACGACAAGGCGCGCGACGACGCGATCAAGAGCTTCGCGCTCGGCTACCTCGCGCACCTCGCGGCGGACACGGTGGCGCACAACTTCTTCGTGCCGCGCTATCTCATCATCGCGTCGCGGACGACGGGCGTAGGACACAGCTACTGGGAGAGCCGATTCGAGACGCACCTCGGCCAGGGATATAGTCGACGCGCGCGCGAGGTAATTCTGCGCGACCATTCGCGATCCGACGAGCATCTCGACCGCATCCTGAGCCCCACGATCTTCAGCACGCAGACCAACCGTCGATTATTTCGCGGCATGGTGTACGTGACCGACACGGAGTCGTGGCAGCGGATCTTCCAGCTCGCCGCGGAGAACAGTCGCTGGGATCTCAGCGATCCCGACGTCGCTCGCTACATGGAGCGCTCCTACGACTTCATCATCGACTTCCTTCGCCGGGTGGACTACTCGGAGCCGTACGCGCTCGATCCCGCGGGCGACGAGGCACTGCGCCTTGCGAAGGAAGTGCGTCGCGATTCGCGGAAGGCGGGGATGGAGTTTCGAATGGCGGAAGAGGCGACACGGCAGTTCGCGATGCCCGAGTCGCAGCTTCGATTCGCGTCCGAGCTCGAGGCGCCGCTCTACTCGCCCGCCGCGCGCGCCGACAAGAGCTGATTGATCGCTTTCGGGTCCGCGCGTCCCTTCGACGTCTTCATCACGAGCCCGACCAGCACACCGAGCAGCTTCTTGTCGCCCGCACGAAAGCGCGCGGCGACATCGGGATTCTCCGCGAGCACCTGATCCACCCAGCCAGCCAGTGCGTCTTCGTTGCGCTCCTGGATGAGTCCTTCGCGCTTCGCGATGTCGACCGGCATCTCGCCGCTCTCGCTCGCGAGCGCGAAAATTTTCGTCGCGGCTGCGTGGCTCACGGTGTTGTCGCGCACCATGCCGAGCAGCTGCGCCAACGAGACGGGACGAGTCTTCAGGGTGGCCAGCTCCGCGCCGGAGTTGAGCAGCTGGCGCACATCGCGAATGACCCAGTTCGCCGCGGCCTTTGCCTCGCCGCCCGCACCCACGACTTCCTCGAAGTATGCGGCCAGCGGAGCATCGGCCGTGAGCACTTCGATTTCCGCCGGCGTGAGCTTGTAGTCCGCGGCGAAGCGCGCCTGCTTGGCCGACGGCAGCTCCGGAAGCAGTTCGCGCGATTGCTCGATCCACTCGCGCGTGAGCTGCAGCGGCGGGAGATCCGGTTCCGGGAAGTAACGGTAGTCGTGGCTCCCTTCCTTGCTGCGCGCGGGACGCACCTCGCCCTTGTTCGCATCCCACAGCATCGTCTGCTGCGTGATGGTGCCGCCGCCCGCGAGCACCGCGCACTGCCGCGCGAACTCGACCTCGAGCGCGCGCTCGACGCCGGAGAACGAGTTGAGGTTCTTCACCTCGGTCTTCGTGCCGAGCTTCGTTTCACCGCGGAGCCGCGCGCTCACGTTCGCATCGACGCGCAGGCTTCCCTCCTCCATGTTCGCGTCGCTCACACCCGTGTACTCGATCACCTGCTTGAGCGCGCGCAGATATGCGCCGGCCTCGCGCGCCGAGCGCATGTCGGGCTCGCTCACGATCTCGATGAGCGGAACGCCGGAGCGATTCAGATCGATCGCTGTGACACCGGGATAGCGATCGTGCACCGACTTGCCCGCGTCCTCCTCCATGTGTACGCGCGTAATGCGCACGGTGATCGGCGTCCCATCCGCGTTCTTGCCGATGTCGAGCTTCCCGTGCTCCGCCAGCGGCTTGTCGAACTGCGAGATCTGATAGCCCTTGGGCAGATCGGGGTAGAAGTAATTCTTGCGCGCGAAGATGGAGATCTCGTTGACGGTCGACGAGAGCGCGTGCGCCGCCTTCACCGCAAGGCGCACGGCCTCTTCGTTGAGCACGGGAAGCGCACCGGGGAGCGCGAGGCACACGGGGCATGTGTTCACGTTCGGCGGTGCGCCGTACGCGGTGCTGCAGCCGCAGAATGCCTTCGTGCGCGTGAGCAGCTGCACGTGCACCTCGAGCCCGACCACCATCTCGTAGGCGTCGCAAACGCTCGGCAGCGCGTTCTCCTTCGCGCTCACTTGGCCCCCGCGCGCGCCGCTTCGAGCGCGAACGCGCCGCGAAACATCGTCTGCTCGTCGAAGTGGCGTGCGATCAGCTGCCCGCCGATCGGGAGCCCATCGATGTCGCCGATCGGCACCGAGATCGCGGGGACGCCCGCGAGATTCGCCGTCGCCGTGAAGATGTCGTTGAGATACATCTCGTACGGATCGGACTTGGCGCCGAACTCGAAGGCCGGCGTCGGCGTGGTCGGCGTGAAGAGCAGTTGCACGCCCGAGGCGAACACCTCGCGGAAGTCCTGCGCGATGAGCGTGCGCACTTCCTGCGCCTTCTTGTAGTACGCGTCGTAGTAGCCGGCGGAGAGCACGTAGGTGCCGAGGAGGATGCGTCGCGTGACTTCGGGGCCGAAGCCGCGCGTGCGCGTCGACTCGTACATCTCGCGCAGGCCATCGGAGGGAATACGCAGCCCGTATCGCACGCCATCGAAGCGCGCGAGGTTCGACGACGCCTCCGCGGGCGCAATGATATAGTAGACGGGGATCGCGAGGTCCGTGTGCGGCAGCGAGACGTCGCGCACCTCCGCACCGCGCGCGCGCAGGCTATCAAGGGCAGCCTCGCAGCGCGCGGCGACGCGCGGATCGAGCGTCGCCGGGAAGTACTCGCGCGGACGACCGATGACGACACCCTTGAGATCGGACGTGGCCGCGGCGCTGTATCGATCGACCGGCCACTCGGCGCTCGTCGCATCGCGCGCGTCGCGCCCCGCGATGACCTCGAGCCCGCGCGCGGCATCGTGAACCGTCGTGCCGAACACGCCGACCTGATCGAGCGATGATGCGAAGGCGACGAGCCCGAAGCGACTGACGCGACCATACGTGGGCTTCACGCCGACGATTCCGCAGTACGACGCGGGCTGGCGCACGGAGCCGCCGGTCTCGGAGCCGAGTGCGAGGCGTACGATGCCGGCGGCGACCGACGCGGCGGAGCCGCCGGAGGAGCCACCGGGCACGCGCGTGCGATCGACGGGATTGAGCACCGGGCCCCAGGCGCTGTACTCGTTCGAGCTTCCCATCGCGAACTCGTCGCAGTTCGCTTTGCCGACGAGCACCGCGCCCGCATCGCGCAGGCGCGTAATGACGGTGGCCTCGTACGGGCTCACGTACCCCTCGAGGATTCGCGAGCCGCACGTGGTCTGCAGATGCGTGGTCGCGATGTTGTCCTTCGCGACGAACGGGACGCCAGCGAGATCGCCGGATGGCGGGGCAACATCGACGGCAGCTGCGTCGGCGAGGGCGCGCTCCTCGTCAGTCCACAGGATGCAGTTGAGCCCCGTGGGCCCCGCGTCGACCTCCGCCATGCGCGCGAACGCATCGCGGACGTGCGCAACCGCGTTCGCGCTCACTCGTCGGACTCGTCGTCGCCGGGGCCCTCGTGCGTAGCGAGGCGCGGGACGAGAATGAAGCCGTCGCGCATCTGCGGCGCGGAGGATTCGAGCGGACGCACGAGCGGAATCGGCGGGCCGATGTCCGTGCGCAGCGGCATCGCCGCATCGCCGACGCCAGCCGTGGCCATCACGCCTGTGGTCTTCACCTTCGCGAGCGCATCCATGTGCGAGAGGATGCCGTTGAGCTGCCCGACCAGCTCGGGGAGCTGGCTCTCGGGGACGGCGAGGCGCGCGAGCGCGGCAACGTGGCGCACGTCATCGGGACCGATGGCCATTACTCGAACCCTCGTTCGAGGCCGGCGTACTGCACGACGAGCCGCTTACTTCCGATCGTCTCGTCGTCGAAGTTCACCGTGACTTTCATGTCGCGCGCGACGCCGGAGAGCTCGGTGACCGTGCCCGAGCCGAAGCGCGCGTGCTTCACGCGCTCGCCCTTCACGAACCGCGGCGCATCCTGCGACGCCTCGTCCGGACTGTCCATCCAGGAACGGTCGACGGACTGCCCCGGACGGCGCGACGATGGCGTCTGCGTGTAGGTGGGCACGGCGCGCGTGCTGCCCCGCAGCTTGAAGGAGGCGCGATGCGTCACGAGCGCCGGTGGAATCGGCTGCAGGAAGCTCGACGGGACGCACTGCATCGTCTCGCCGTTGCGACGACGGCTGCGCGCATGCGAGAGGTAGAGCGTACGCATCGCGCGCGTGATGCCAACGTAGAACAGGCGGCGCTCCTCTTCCATCTGCTCCGGCTCATCGTGCGCGCGGCGCAGCGGAAAGAGGCCATCCTCGAGCCCGGTGATGAAGACCGCCGGATACTCGAGCCCCTTCGCGTTGTGCAGCGTCATCATCGTGATCGCGTCCGCGTTCGGATTCTGGCGATCGACATCGGTGATGAGCGACGCGTGCTGCAGAAAGTGATCGAGCGGCGTGAGGCCGAGCTCTCCGCCCTCGTCGGCGACGGTCTCCGCCGCACCGGCGATGAGCTCCTTCACGTTCTCGATGCGCTCCATTCCCTCGGGCCCTTCGGCCTTGAGGTGATCGGCGAAGCGGATCTCCTCAATGACGTTTCGCAGCAGCTCGTCGACCGCGCTGTCCTTCGCGTTCTCGCGCTGCCGGAGGATGAGCGCGGAGAAGTCGGCGAGTGCCTGGCGCGCCGCAGGGCGCAGCGTCGCGAGTCGCGACGAGTCCGCGGCGATCTCCAGCATCGGACGCCCGGCCTCGCGCGCGATGACGCCGAGCGTCTCGAGCGTCGCGTCGCCGAGCCCGCGGCGCGGGACGGAGACGGCGCGCAGGAATGCCTCGTCGTCCGCGGGATTCGCGATGAGCTTGAGGTAGCTCATGAGGTCGCGAATCTCGCGGCGATCGTAGAAGCGCACCGCGCCCACGAGGCGATACGGGATCGCACGCTTGCGCAGCGACTCTTCGAGCGCGCGGCTCTGCGAGTTCGTGCGATAGAGAATGGCGATCTCGCGATAGTCGAGCGCGCGCGCACCGCTGCTGAGCACCGAGATCTCGTCCGCGACAAACTCCGCCTCGTCGCGCTCGTCGAGCGTCGCAACCTGCGTCACCGCATCCCCCGAGGGGAGCGTCGCGCGCAGCGTCTTGCCTCGGCGCGTGGTGTTCGCGCTGATCACCGCGTTCGCGAGATCGAGCACCTGCGGCGTCGAGCGATAGTTGTCCTCGAGGCGCACGACAGCCGCGTTCGGGAAGTCACGCTCGAAATCGAGGATGTTCCGAATGTCGGCGCCGCGCCATCCGTAGATGCTCTGATCGTCGTCGCCGACGACGAGCACGTTGCCATTGGCGCCCGCGAGCAGCCGCACGAACTCGTACTGCGCGCGATTCGTGTCCTGGTACTCGTCCACCAGGAGAAACTTGAATCGCTCACGATACGCCTCGACGCGATCGGGATTCTGCTGCAGCACGCGCACGGGGAGCACGAGCAGATCGTCGAAGTCGACGGCGTTGGCGTCGCGCAGCGTGCGCTCCCACTGATCGTAGACGGCCGACGCCGCCTTGCTCAGCGGATCCATTGCCAGCTTCGCGTATTCCTCCGGCGAGACGAGCGCATTCTTCGCCCCGGAGATCGCGCTGCGCAGCGCCTTGGGCGACCACGTCTTCGTCGAGATCTTGAGACGATCCATGATGCGTCGCACTGCCGCGAGCGAGTCGTCTTCGTCGTAGATCGTGAAGCTCGCGCTTCGCCCCACGAGCGTCGCCTCGCGCCGCAGCATGCGCGCGCCGATCGCGTGGAAGGTGCCCACCCACATGCCGGTGGGCATTTCTCCAACGAGCTTCGCGATGCGCTCGCGCATCTCGCCAGCAGCCTTGTTCGTGAACGTCACCGCGAGGATGTGCGACGGGTCCACGCCGTGGTGCTCGATGAGGCGCGCGATGCGCGTCGTGAGCACTCGCGTCTTCCCCGAGCCGGCGCCGGCCAGCACGAGAATCGGACCTTCGAAGTGGAGAACGGCCTCGCGCTGCGCGGGATTCAGCTTGGCGAGTGCATCTTCGGACACATCAGTGGCGGGAAGGCTACTCATCCCTGAAGTATAATGTCGAAGGTCGCCCCTTTCTCGGACGGCGCGAGAATCAGACGACCACGATGGTTCTCCTCCGCGATGCGCTTCGCGAGCGAGAGCCCGATCCCCCACCCCGATTCCTTCGTTGAGAATCCCGGCTCGAAAATTCGCGCGCGCATCTCGCGCGGAATGCCCGGCCCGTCATCAGCCACGCGCAGGCGCACGCGATCGGGATCGAGCCGCTTCGTCGTGATGTACATGCGGCCGCCGCGCCCCGCGAGCGCATCGAGCCCGTTCTTCACGAGCACCTCGAGCGCCCACTCGAGCAGCACCTCGTCGCCCTCGATCGTGATCTTCTCGTTCCCGCCGGAGGCCACGATCGTGACGCGATGCGCGAGTGTCGGCACGCGCGCCTGGAAGTAGTTCCCCACGCGCACCACGAGCGCGCCGAGGTCGACGATGTCGCGGCGTGGCGGACGACCGATGCGCTCGAAGCGGTGCGACACGCGCTGCAGCCGCTCGAGGTCGCCCTCCATGTGCGCGATTGCCGACGCCGAGACCGAATCGTCGCTCTGCTCGCGCAGCAGCTCGATCCAGCCGCTCAGGCTCGAGAGGGGCGTGGCCAGCTGATGCGCGGACTCGCGCGCCATCCCCGCCCACACGCGCTCGCGATCGGCGCGATTGCGCGTGCGAAGGGTGTACAGCCCCGCGAGGAAGACGAACACCAGCAGCGACGCGAGCACCACGGGGATGAAGCGCAAGCTCGTGATCAGCTGGCTGTCGCCGAAGTGCACCATGCCGATCCCCCGCTCGACCACCGGCGGATTCATGCGATCGAGAAAGGGGATGTACTCGCGCACGCGAGGATCGGAGAGCGGCGCCTTGAACGGGAGATTCGCCGCGGCCGTCGGCACACCCTTGTCATCGGTGACGATGACCGGTACCCCTAGTGCGTCTATGTGTCGAGCGAGATCGAGCAGCGCGTCGTTGCCGGCGTCCGGACGCGGGTCCGCGAGCGCGCGAAATACGCGCGCGTACATCTGCCCGGAGCGTCCCGCGTCGCGGCGCAGTTCGAGCACGACGCGCCGGGAAAAGAGGATGTACGCGCCGAGCAGCAGCGCGAGCAGCAACCCGAGGAAGATGACCGGCGCGCGTCCGCGCATCGGCTACGCGAGGAGATCGCCGCCGAAATACGGGCGGAGCGCGTCCGGTATCGTGACAGTACCATCCGGGCGCTGATAGTGCTCGAGGATGGCGATGATCGTGCGCGGGAATGCGAGTGCCGAGCCATTGAGCGTGTGCACGAAGCGCGGTTTCTCGCCGGGCGCCGGGCGATAGCGGATGTTGGCGCGCCGCGACTGGAATTCGCCAAAGTTGCTGCACGACGACACCTCGAGCCACTTCTCCACACCGGGCGCCCACAGCTCGAGATCGTACGTTTTCGCCGAGGAGAATCCCGTGTCGCCCGCGGCGAGCAATAGCACGCGATACGGAAGTCCCAGCAGCTGCAGCACGCGCTCGGCGTGCCCCGTCAGCTTCTCGAGCTCCTCTGCCGAGCGCTCGGGCGTGGTGAAGCGCACGAGCTCCACCTTGTCGAACTGGTGGAGGCGGATGAGGCCGCGCGTGTCCTTCCCCGCCGCGCCGGCCTCGCGGCGAAAGCACTGCGAGTAGGCCGTGAGCGCGCGCGGCAAGTCGCCCGAATCGAGGATCGTCTCGCGCAGAAGATTCGTCACCGGGACTTCGGCCGTCGGGATGAGAAAGAGGTCGTCGTCGGTGCGATACGCATCGTCCTCGAACTTCGGGAGCTGCCCCGTTCCCGTCATCGTCTCGCGAGTGACGAGCGTCGGCACCCACGCCTCTTCGTAGCCGTGCTCGCTCGTGTGCAGATCGAGCATGAACGACATGAGTGCGCGCACGAGGCGCGCGCCGCCGCGCTTGAACACCACGAAGCCCGAGCCCGAGATCTTTGCTCCGGCGGGGAGGTCGAGGATGCCAAGCTGCTCCGCGATCTCCCAGTGCGGGCGCACGCCACCTGCGGGGCGCGGCTCTCCCCACGAGCGCACGACGCGATTGCTCGCCTCGCCGCCATCCGGAACATCGGCCAACGGAATGTTCGGAAGCTGCATGAGGATTTCGCCGAGCTCGCCCTCCACGCCGGAGAGCTCGAGCTCGAGCGCGGAGATCTCATCGCCGAGCGCGCGCGTCTGCGCGATCAGCTCGTCGGCGTTCTCCTTGGCCTTCTTTCGTCGCGCGACTTCCTGCGTCGCCGCGTTGCGCGCGGCCTTCTTTTCATCGGCGCGCTGAATGAGCGAGCGGCGGTCCCGATCGAGAATCTCCGCGCGATCGATGCGCGGAGCCAGCGCATCGAGCTGGAGGCGGCGCCGCATCCCCTCGCGCAACGACTCCAGGTTGTCCCGCAGCAATCTCAGGTCGTGCACGGTCAGGAAGTCGGAATGCCGTCGAGGAACGAGAGGAAGCCGCAATTCGGATCGTTGCGCATGCGATACCAGATCGTGCGCGGGATGTGCGGAGCCGCCGCTTCGTCGTAGAAGATGCTGTCGATCACGACCTTGGCGTAGATATAGAGGCGGGCCTGCACCGTCTGCGCCGCGCACTGCGCGGACTGCGACCGCACGAGCAGGACATCCCCCGCCTTGATGAACTGCGCCGTCGTGTCGTTGTAGCCGGAGAGCGGCGCCTCGGTGATCGCGTCGTACGGCTGATTCGCGATCTGGAAGCCGGCTGCGAGGCTGGCCCCGATCGCGTGCGGCGGATAGGCGAACGCCGAGTCGTTCCGGATGTCGAACACCACATCGTAGTTCTCGCTCGGCGTGGTGATCACCGCGCGCGGGAAGGTGATGTTGATGGCCGTCGGCGCGCTTTCGGGCGCTCCGGTGAGAGCATAGACCGCGGCGGTGTCGTCGATCGTCGCGAGCGTTGCCGTCGTGGCAAACGGGTCCGCACACGCGAACGCGCCTGCGCCGACGCCAAAGAGCAGCACCAGTATTCTGACCTTCATGTCCCTACGCGACGTTGGGGGGTAAATCACCTGCCGAAGTGGAAAGGATAGAGTGCCGTCAGAGCGAGTTCAAGCTGTTATCCTCGCTTGACTTCGACGGCGCGCGGCCAGTAGTTTCGCACGACACACCAGGGAGCGGGCATGGCCACCATTCGAGATCTCGTGGGCGCGCTTCGCCAACGCGAAGGCGTCGATGCGGCGGTCGTGCTGGGCCGCGATGGACTTCTGATCGATAGCGAGACCTCGAGTGCCGTCAACGCCGAAAGCGTGGCGGCGCTCGTCCCCTCCATCGTCGCGGCGGCGGAGGAGTTCGGCGCGCACGATTCCCGTGGCGCGCTGACCACCGCCATCCTCGAGTACGAACAGGGGTTCGCCATCATCGCGCTGCTCTCCACCGACGCGCTCCTGCTCGTGCTCGCGCAACCGTCAGCGAATGTCGGGCGCCTGCTGTTCGAGCTGCGCCGCAATCGCGAGAACATTTCGTCGCTGGTTTGAGCATGCTCGAGCAGCAGCGGATTCACGTCCTGGTGGCCGACGACGAGCCGCACATCGGGCGGATCATCAAAATGAAGCTCGAGCAGGGGCCGTTCAACGTGACGCTCGTCTACGACGGGCGCGAGGCGCTCGAAAAGCTCGAGAGCGAATCCGACATCGCGCTCGCCATTCTCGACGTGATGATGCCATTCATGACGGGGCTCGACGTACTCGCAAAGATTCGTGAGCACGAACGTTGGCGCTCGATTCCGTGCATCGTGCTCACGGCCGCCGGCCAGGAACAGCATCACAAGCAGGCGATGGCGCTTGGCGCGAACGAGTTTCTCACGAAGCCGTTCAGTCCGAAGAAACTGTACGCGCGCGCCGCAGAGCTCACCGGCGTGCCGTCCGAGGAGATGGGAGTTTCGGAACGTTGAGCCGCTGGGCCGTGATACTCGCCGGGGGCGTGGGGTCGCGCTTCTGGCCCCTGAGCACTCCGAAGCGTCCGAAGCAGCTCCTCCCCCTCATCACCGACGCGCCGCTGCTCGCCGACACGGTGGCGCGGCTGGCCGATCTCGTCCCAGCGGAGCGCACGCTCGTGGTGACGAATGCGTCACTCGCCGCAGCGGTGCGCGCGCTCCTGCCGCAGCTGCCGCCGGAGAATGTGATCGCGGAGCCGCGCGCGGCCGGCACGGCGCCGGCGCTCGCATGGGCCGCGGCAACAGTCTCGCGACGCGGACGCGCCGAGGACGTGATGCTCTGCGTACACGCGGACTGGGCGATCGGCAACGACGCGGAATTTCGGGCGACGCTCGCCCGCGCGGCCGCAGTCGCCGAGCGTGAACAAAGTCTTGTGACCGTCGGGATCGTTCCGGCGCGTCCCGACCCCGGCTTCGGCTACATCGAGCCCGGCGATGCGATCGAGGGCGCGCGACGCGTGGCGCGCTTCGCCGAGAAGCCGAATCGCGAGACGGCGGCGCGGATGGTGAGCGAAGGCTACCTCTGGAACTCGGGAATTTTCGTGTGGCGAGCCGGAGATTTTCTCGACGAGGTGCGCGCGCGATCGCCGGAAGTCGCGCCGTCGCTGCCGCTGGCCGAGTCTGGAGACATTGAAAAATTCTTCGCGAGCGTGAAGCCGATCTCGGTGGATGAGGGCGTCCTCGAGCGCAGCCCGCGCGTGCTCGTGATCCCCGGCGACTTCGGGTGGGACGACGTGGGCACGTGGGCGGCGCTCCATCGTGTGCGCAGCCGCGACGCAAGCGGGAACGCGACCTTCGGCGACGTGCACGCGGTGCTGGCGACGAACAACGTCGTGCATGCGGACGCGGGCTCGGTCGTGCTCTATGGCGTGGAGGATCTCGTCGTCGTCACGCGCGAGGGGCTCACGCTCGTGACGACGAAGGATCGCGCGGCGGAGCTCAAGCAGCTGCTCGATGCGCTCCCCCAATCCGTGCGCGAGCGGTCGTGAGCGAGCTCTATCTCTACGACGACGCGCTCGCGCGGAGCTTCGAGCCGTTCGCGCTCACGCGTCCGTTCGGCGAGATGCGCGCCGGGATCTCGCTCGGGCGCGCGCGATGGGAGCGCGCGCTCGACGCGCGCGCGGCGGGGTTCATCGGGGCCGCGCATTTGCGTGACTTCGAGGAGGCGGGTGCGCCGCCGGCCGCGGGAGAGATTCGCGCGGGAGCGATCATCGCGAACAGCCGCTGCATCGTGCCGCTCGGCTGGAGCACACATGACGCCGACGTGTGGACGTGCGATGGCGAAGTTGCTGCCATGCGCATCGCGAGCGCGCTCGGCGCCGATTCGCTCGGCGACGGCGGCAAGCCGCTCGAATCGCTGCGCGCCGCGGGAACGCGCGTGGTGGATATTCCCGGACGATGGGTGCGCGCGGTGTGGGAGCTCATCACGCAGCTCGTGCCGCAGCTCGAGGAGGACATCGAGGCGCTCGGGCCGCATCTCACGTGCGCGACGCCGGCGGATGCGATCGTGATCGGATCGAGGCGCGTGTGCGTCGAGGCTGGCGCGAACATCGAGCCGCAGGTGGTCTTCGACGTGACGAATGGTCCGGTGCTCGTGCGGCGCGGCGCGACGGTGCGTGCGTTCACGCGGCTCGTGGGTCCGTGCGCCGTGCTCGAGAACGCGAGCGTGCTCGGCGACCGCGTGAGCGCGTGCTCGATCGGCGAGCATAGCGTGATCCGCGGCGAGATTTCGGAGACGGTCGTGCTCGGCCATTCGAACAAGGGGCACGATGGCTTCGTCGGACACTCGTACCTCGGCCGATGGGCGAACCTCGGCGCGGGGACGATCACGAGCAATCTGAAGAACACGTACGGATCGGTGCAGCTCTGGACGCCTGCGGGAATGCGCGACACGGGCGTGAGCAAGCTCGGCTCGCTGATTGGCGATCATGCCAAGACCGGGATCGGCACGCGATTGAACACGGGATCGGTGATCGGCGCGGGGGCGAACGTGTTCGGGGCGGCGATGCCTCCGAAGTACGTGCCGCCGTTCACCTGGATGGATGGCGAGAAGGTCACGGAGTTTCGGCTCGCCAAGTTTCTCGAGATTGCGACGCGCGTGATGTCGCGACGTTCAGTCGCGCTGAGCGAGCGCTCGCGCGAGCAACTCAGCGCATCGCACGCGAAGAGCCGGGGGGCGTAAATGCGGGTGTGGGTGCTCGGAAGCGGAAGCGCGGGCAACGCGGTGCTGGTGGAGAGCGGAGAGACGCGCGTTCTCATCGACGCGGGCTTCCCCGTGCGCGAGCTGGCGAAGCGCCTCGCCGCCATCGGCGTGAGCGGCGAGTCGATCGCGAGCGCGGTGGTGACCCACGAGCACACCGATCACGTGCGCGGAGTGTGCGCCGCTGCCAAGCGCTGGAAGTGGGAGGTGTACGCGAGCACGGGAACGATCGCAGGGTATCCGCTTCTACAGGAGATCTGCGCGCGCCCGTTCGCCGCCGGCGCAACGCTCGACCTCGGAGATCTGAGCGTGCAGACGGTGCGCACACCGCACGATGGCACGGAGCCCGTCGCTTTGCTCGCGACCGCGAAGTCGAGCGGCGTGCGCGCCGGGATCATCTACGATCTCGGGCACGTGCCGCCGTCGTATCGCAAGACCTTCGAGCGACTCGACATTCTCCTGCTCGAGTCCAATCACGATGAGGGAATGCTGCGCGCGGGCCCCTACCCGCCCTCGGTGCAGGCGCGCATCGGCGGTGCGTATGGGCATCTGAGCAACCGCCGTGCGGGGATGTTCGCGCGCGACTGCGTGCATGCCGGACTCGCGCAGCTGGTACTCGCGCATTTGAGTGAACGGTGCAATGCGCCGGACGTGGCGATGACCTCGATGCGCGAGGCACTCGCACGCACGAGCTTTCGAGGAACGTTGCAGGCGGCGTCGCAGTCGGCGACGTGCGGGCCCTTCACCGCCGGACGCGGATCGCGCGCAGTCGCGATGGCGATGGCGAGCCAACTGTCGCTCGAGCTCTGAGGCGCTGGACAATACTTGGTATCATCGATACGTTCAGAAAGTACCGACGCAGAAGAGCCGTTCGTCCGAGGTTTGGAAGGTGATCTCACGGGGCAAGGAGGACACCCCAGTAACTGTGAGCACACACCACGGGCGAACGGCTCTTTCTTTTTTTTCGTGTCGACTTTTCGTCGACGTCATGCGTACGGGTTCCGGGCCCGCTCTCCTACTACGCGGTGCCCTCGAAAAAAGTTGCACGCAACTACTGCGTTGATCCGGCTGACGCTGTCGCCTGCAGCAGTTGCGTGTACGCTCGCACGCGCTCCAGATAATCGGCCGCTTCCGCTCGTCCGCCGGTGAGCTCGGAAAGGTGCGCCGTCCAGTCCGGACCGTACTTGTCCACGAGCGCTTTGACCTCGATGTAACCTCTGTTGTAACTGACGGTTACGAGGTCGAACATCTGGCGAGCCGTGAGCGGCTTTCCGCCGTTGAGGCGCGCTCGGACCGCGGGGCCGTAGCCGCCGGGCCAGAAATCGGTGGTCCATTTATTCTCGAGCAGGCGGATCCAGAACATGGCTGCGCGCGCACTCGTCCCAGGATCGAACAGGTATTCGTTGCCCGCGCGGACTGAGCCGCGCGCGAGCATCGAGTCGATGGCGCAGGCTGATGCCGATGACGCGCGCACTGCGGGCGCGCGATGCCATCGATTCACTTCGGGCGCCATCCACTGGAAGTGATACTCCGTCACCATGAGGCGCATGTCGGAATCGGCGTTGGCCGTGAGCTGTGCCAGGCCAAGTGCTGGGGCGCCGCTCACGGCGAGCGAGTCGCCGCCGCTCTCCTTGAGGATGAGCGCGGTGACGTACGCGGGATCGATGGCGAGCCGTGCATCGCGCGACCACCGCTCGAGACGCGGCACGATGCGCTGGCGCACGAACGCGTACTGATCCTCGCGCAGACGCGGGCTGCCGTTCGCGTTGCGAAAGGCGGACGCGGGGAGATCGGCGACGCGGGCCGGCGAGGACATCGATGAATCGACGGAGATGCGCGCCTCGCGCGCGGTCGCCTGCGCGGACGCGCGCATGGCGAGCGCGCAGGCGCACGCGACGATGATCGCAGCGGCGCGAGCGGAATCATGGTGCAAAAGTGTTTTCACAATCACTCCGGTTACGAATGCAAAGCGGGGGCCCGTTGCCGGACCCCCGCTTCGTACACGCCCAACTGAGCTTCGTGCGTTTAGTACATCCCGCCCATGCCGCCGCCGCCGGGGCCGCCGGCCGGTGCGCCCGCCTTCTCTTCCTTCTTCTCGACGATGATCGCTTCCGTCGTGAGGAGAAGACCGGCGATCGACGCCGCGTTCTGCAACGCAGTACGCGTCACCTTGGTCGGATCGATCACGCCCGCGGCAACCAGATCCTCGTACGTGTCGGTGAGCGCGTTGTAGCCGTACTTGTCGTCCTTCGCGCTGCGAACCTTCTCGAGCACGATCGAGCCTTCGCCGCCCGCGTTCTGCACGATCATGCGGAGGGGCTCCTCGATCGCCTTGTTGATGATCGCGACGCCGATCTGCTCGTCGGAATCAGCGAGCTTGAGCGCCTTGAGCACCTTCTGCGCGCGAATGAGCGCGACGCCGCCGCCGGGGACGATGCCTTCCTCGACCGCCGCGCGCGTGGCATGCAGCGCATCCTCGACGCGAGCCTTCTTCTCCTTCATCTCGGCCTCGGTGGCCGCGCCGACGTGGATCACCGCAACGCCGCCGGAGATCTTCGCGAGACGCTCCTGGAGCTTCTCCTTGTCGTAGTCCGACGTCGCCTTGTCGATCGCAGCGCGGATCTCGGCGATGCGGCCCTTGATGGCCGAGTCGTCGCCGGCGCCGTCGATGACCGTGGTGTTGTCCTTGTCGATGACGATGCGCTTCGCACGACCGAGGTCGGTGACCGCGGCGTTCTCGAGCTTGAGGCCCAGCTCGTCGGAGATGACCTGTCCACCGGTGATGACCGCGATGTCCTGCAGCATCGCCTTGCGACGATCGCCGAAGCCAGGCGCCTTCACGGCAGCGACGCGCAGCGTGCCACGCAGCTTGTTCACGACCAGCGTCGCGAGCGCCTCACCTTCGACGTCCTCGGCGATGATGAGCAGGGGCTTGCCCATCTGTGCGACCTTCTCGAGCACCGGAAGGAGATCCTTCATCGACGAGATCTTCTTGTCGTGGATCAGGATCAGCCCATCCTCGAGCACCGCTTCCATCTTCTCCGGATCCGTCACGAAGTACGGGGAGAGATAGCCGCGATCGAACTGCATGCCGTCGACCGTCTCCAGCGTGGTCTCGAGGCCGCGAGCTTCCTCGACCGTGATCACGCCATCCTTGCCGACCTTCTCCATCGCCTCGGCGATCAGATCGCCGATTTCCTTGTCGTTGTTCGCGGAGATGGCGCCAACCTGCGCGATCTCCTTCTTGCCGGCCGTCGGAACGCTGATGCGCTTGAGCTCAGCGACGATGGCCGTCACGGCGTGATCGATGCCGCGCTTGAGCGCCATCGGGTTCGTTCCGGCCGTCACGTTCTTGAGGCCTTCACGGAAGATCGCCTGCGCGAGCACGGTCGCCGTCGTGGTGCCGTCGCCGGCGATGTCGGACGTCTTCGTCGCGACTTCCTTCACCATCTGCGCGCCCATGTTCTCGAGCGGATCGGAAAGCTCGATCTCCTTCGCAACCGTGACGCCGTCCTTCGTGACCGTCGGCGCGCCGAACTTCTTGTCGATGACGACGTTCCGTCCCTTCGGGCCGAGCGTGACCTTCACCGCCTCGGCGAGCTGGTCGACGCCGCGCTTGAGCGCCGCGCGAGCCTCGGTGTTGAAATGCAGTTCCTTGCTAGCCATATGGATTATCGAATGAATGAGGTTTTGAAAAGCGAATCAGATGCGGCGGGCACTGGGCCCGCGCAACGAGCTACACCGCTTAGATGATCGCCAGGACGTCGGACTCGCGGAGGATCAGGTACGTGTCGCCTTCGATCGCGACCTCGGTGCCGCTGTACTTGCCGTACAGCACCTTGTCACCAACCTTGACCTCCATCGGCACACGCTTGTCCTTCTCGAAGCGGCCAGGTCCAACGGCAACGACTTCGCCCTGCTGCGGCTTTTCCTTGGCGGTGTCGGGGATGTACAGACCACCACGCATCGTTTCCGTCTCTTCCAACGCCTTCACTACGACACGGTCGGCGAGCGGACTGACCTTCAGCGCTGCCGCGCTCTTAGTAGCCATGAGTCGCGTTTCTCCTTCAAAAATGAGTTCGAGCTTGCTGCGGAACGAGGAACTGGAAAACAGGTACGGCAACTACAAACGGACACAGCTGGCACTCGCGAGGTGAGAGTGCTAACACGCCAAAGCTAGACTAGCCGGGTCCGCGAGTCAACTGCGGGAAAGCATGATGCGTTCCGCGCTAAGTTGGTCAAAATGAACGTGTTACAGGTGCGTTACACGCCGCTTTGACAGAGTGCCGAAAGTCCGCCCGCGACTTTGGCAGTGACGTCCCGCACCTCGGATTCAGGGCGAGACGGCCAGCAGCACGGCGAGGTCCGTGAGCGCCCACGCCCCAAGCGCGGCGTACATCCCGCGCTTGTGCGCAGCCGGCGACATTCCGGGCGCGCGGACGATCCACTGCGCAAGTACAGCGAGCCATGCGAAGGCGGCAAGGCCCAGCGCGACCGCGCCGGTGGGCGTGCGCTGCGCGCTCGACGCGAGCGACGCCGCGCGCGCGAAGCACGCGAAACCGACTGCCGCGGCCAGGAGCGCGATTGCAAGGCTGCTCCGTACACCGAGCGCGATGGCCAGGGTGCGATCGCCGCGCGCGCGATCCTCGTCCAGCTGATAGAGCTGCGTGAGTGGATAGAGCGCCGCGAAGAGCGGCGCGAATCCGCCAAGAGCCCACGCGCCCGCGGGCGTGAGCGGATGCGTAGAGAGCGCCCACCCTGCGTACGGCGTGAGCGTGCCGAAGCCGATCATGTTGATGAGCCAGTCCGCGCCGGCCACCGCCTTCAGTCGCACGGGGGGAACGCTGTAGAGCAGTGACATCGCGAAGCAGATGGCGTACGCGATCGAGAATCCGCGCGGCAACAGCAGCGAGATTCCCTGCCCCGCGAGCATCAGCGCGAAGCCCCACACTGCGAGATGCACCGGAGCCGGCGGCGGATCGTCGAGATACCCGATGTCGCCCACGTCGTTGTCGAAGGCGCTGTTGATCGCGAGCGTGCCGCCGTTCAGCAGCACCACCCACACGGGGAGCCCTGCCGCGAGCGCGCCGGCGCGCGCGCCGTGCAACGTCGCGCCGAGCCCCTGCGCGAGAAGGAAGCCGAGTGTCGTATGCGCGAGCATGATGGGCCACTCGCGCGGACGCATGTGCAGCAGGTACGCGAACCCTTCACCCGGCAACAATCGGTAGCCGAGCCGGCGCAGGCGCCCGCGCTCCACCGCGTGGCGCGCGGCGCCGCTCACGCCGTGGCGGCCTGCTCGAGAAACGCGAAGGCGATCTGCAGTCCGTAGAGCGTGAGATAGGGCTCGACGATGTCGATCTCCTTGCAGATCGCCGTGACGAGCGGAGCCAGCCCGCCCGTCGCCACGATGCGCGGCACGCGCTGTGTCGGCCACTCGGCCTTGATGCGTCGCACCAGCCCGTCGATCGCATCGGCGGCGCCAAAGAGCACGCCCGCGCGAATGCACTCCTCGGTGCGCGTGCCGATCGCGCGCGCCGGCGGCACGAGCTCCGTCGCCGGGAGCTTCGACGTGCGACGAATGAGCGTGTCGGACGAGGTGCGCAGCCCGGGCGCGATGATCCCGCCGAAGAACACGCCCTCCGCCGTGATGCAGTCGTAGGTGGTCGCGGTGCCGAGGTCGACGACCACGGTATCGACCGCATACAGATGGCTTGCCGCGAGCGTATTCAAGATGCGATCGGCGCCAACGGTGAGCGGCTCATCCACCTGCAGCGTGATCGGCAGTCCAACGCGCGCGTCGATTACGCGCGCCTTCACGCCGAGCCAGCGGTCGCACGCCTCGACCAGGGGCGCCGTCATCGACGGCACCACCGAGCCGATCGCCGCACCGGAGATGTGCTCGCGCTCGAGCGACCCCGCGCGCAGCAGCTCGAACAGCAGCAGCCCCAGCTCGTCGGGCGTGCGCTCGACGGCGGTGGTCAATCGCCAGTGCGCGCGCAGGTCATCGCCCTCGAACACGCCGACGGTCGTCTCGGTGTTGCCGATATCGAATACCAGGATCACGAATCCTCCTCGAGAAGCAGAGAGCCACTGCGCGCCGCAATCTCGCCGGCGCTCGTGCGTACGAGCAGTCCACCGCGCGCGTCGATGCCGCGCACGATGCCCGCGACGGGCGAAACGCAGCGACGGCCGAACGCCCAGTCGCGGCGCTCGAAATCGTGCAGCTCGGGTGCAGTCAGAGCGCCGCGCGCCGTCGCCGCCGTGCGCACCGCCGGGACCAGCGCCGCGAGCACGTCGATGCGACTCGCACCGCTACGCAGCGCGCGCGCATGCGGAATGTCGTGCGGCACTCGGCAGTTGATCCCGATGCCAATCGCCAGCCAGTCCACGCGCTCCTCGCGCCAGCGGCTCTCGATGAGAATACCACCGAGTTTTCCGTCGTCCACCATCAGGTCGTTCGGCCATTTCACGCGAACTTCGTGATCCGTGAACGCATCGAGCACGCGCGCGGCCGCGAGCCCCACGCGGAGCGAGAGCACCTCGAGCGCGGCCTCGTCGGCCGGGCGCGCGATAAGCGTCGACCAGATCCCCGCGCCCTCCTCGGATGCCCACGGCCGTCCGCTACGTCCGCGCCCCGCCGTCTGTCGCTCGGCGAGAATCAGCGTCCCCTCGGGCGCGCCGTCGCGCGCGAGCGGGTGCGCGATGTCGAGCGTCGATGTCACCGAATCGAAAAGCACGACGCGCGGCACGCCGCAGCGCACGGCGATGCTCCCCTCGTCCGCACCGGCGTACCGGCTGGCGGCGAGCGTGTCAGGCATGCGCGCGGATGTAGACGAGGGTGAGGACCGCGGCGCCGAGCAGCACGCGATAGACGGCGAAGACGCCGTAGCTGTGCGAGCGCACGTAGCGCATGACGATCGCGATCGCGAGCCATCCGCTCACGGCCGACGCGATGACGCCAACGAGCAGCGGCAGCGACCCGCCTCCCGAACGAAGAAGGTGTGGCACCTTGAAGAGCGCGGCCGCGGCGATGATCGGCATGCTCATGAGAAAGCTGAACGTCGCCGCGCTCGCGCGATCCAGCTCGAGCGCGCGACCGGCGGTCATCGTGGCGCCGGAGCGAGAGACACCGGGGAGGAGCGCGGCGGCCTGCGCGATGCCGATGAGGATCGCGTCGGACCAGCGAATGGAGTCGAGCGGCCGCGTCGCCGGGCGCACGCGATCGACGAGCCACAGCACCACGCCCATCGCCGCGAGCGCAACGGCGATGAGCGCCGGCGAGCGAAAGGTCGACTCGGCGTAGTCGTTGAGAAAGATGCCCGCCACGCCGCCGGGGATCGTGGCAGCGATCAGAAAGAGGACACGCCGCTGCTCGGGCGTCTGAATGCGCTGCGTGCGCACGATCTCGAGCGCGGCGATGATCAGCTTGATCCACTCGTCGCGAAAGTAGACGAGCACCGCGACGAGGGTGCCGACGTGCAGCGCAACATCGACAGCGAGCCCCGGTTCGGGCCATCCGAATGCCCACGGGGCGAGCGCGAGATGCGCGGAGCTGGAGATCGGCAGGAATTCGGCGAGCCCCTGCAGGATGCCGAGTACGAGCGCTTGAAAGACGGTCATTGCGTAGGAGAGAGAGTGGAGGTCAGGCGCGGGCGACGACGAGGGCGGCCATCGCGCACACCATGGCCAGCTTGAAGAACGCGGGGCTTCCCGGACGCCCCCGCAGCGCACGCACAGTCGCGAACGCGAGCGCGAGCATCGCCGGCGCGAGCGCGAGCAACAGGAGCGTGTGCGATTTCACGAGCGGCGCGAGACCGAACGCGAGCGCCGCGCCGGATGCCGCGAGCGCGCCGATCATCGCATATCGCGCGGACTGCACGCCGGCTGCGAGCGGCAACGTGCGACGCACGCCGCGATCCGCCTCGCGATCATCGAGATCCTTGGCGAGCTCGCGGGCGAGATGCAGCGGGATGGCGATCAGGACGAGCGGCACGCCGAGCGTCCAGTTTCCCGCGGCGTAGCTCCCGTACACGAAGGGCAGCGACGCAAGCAGCGACGCGACTAGGTTGCCCACGAAGCCCATGCGCTTGAGCCAGGGGCTGTAGAGGCGCATAACGAGAAGGACGGCCACGGTGCACACGCCGAGCAGCACGCTGACATCGGATGCGCACACGACCGCGCCGGCCGCGGCGAAGATCGCGATGCGGTCGGCGTCATCGAGCGAGAGCTCGCCCGTGACGAGCGGCCGGTCCGGGTGCGCCACGCGATCGATCTCGACATCCGCGATGTCGTTCCACGCGTTCGCCGCCGCGGTGAGCCCGAGCGCAGCGAGCGCGGTGAGCGCGACCGCGAACGCGTCTCCCCACCCCGCCCACCACGCCCCGATGAGAACACCCGCGGCGGCGATGAGCGCATTCGCCCATCGCGCGAGCCGCAGCGCGGCGCTAAGCGCGCGCCGCGAGCGTACGCGCATAGAAGCTCTCGTACTCGGCCACGATGTTCTCGAGGGCAAATCGCGAATGCGCATCGGCGGCAGCGGCCTCGCTCATTGCCTTCCAGCCGTCCTTGTCGCGGAGGATCGCGATTCCCGCCTCGACCATCTCCTCGATCGCGCCCACGGGACGAAGTGCGCCCGTCACGCCATTGCGAATGACCTCGGGGAGTCCACCGACGTCCGTCGACACCACCGGCACGCCGCAGGCGAGCGCCTCGAGCGCGCTCAATCCGAACGACTCGTTGAGGCTCGGCAGCAGAAAGAGCTCGGCGCTCGCGAGCAGCGGAGCGACGTTGTCGAGTTTCCCCAGGAAAAAAACGCAGCGCTCGACGCCGAGCATCCGCGCTTCTTCCTCGGCCTCGGCGCGGTCCGGGCCGTCGCCGACCATGAAGAGCACGCTCGGGATCTCGCGTTGGATGCCGGCGAAGATGCGCACGACATCGCGCACGCGCTTGATCGGCCGGAAGTTCGAGACGTGCAGGATGATGCGCTTCCCTTCGCCCGTCTGCCGGCGAAGGACGTCCTCATAGCGCGAGCGCGAGTAGACCTGCGGGTCGATGAAGTTGTGAATGACCTCCACCTTGCACTGATTGCAGCCGAAGGTGGAGATGGTCTCGCGTCTCAGGTATTCCGAAACTGCAGTGAGACCATTGGAACGCTCGATCGAGAACTTCGTGATCGTGCGGAACGATGGGTCCTGGCCGATCAGCGTGATGTCCGTGCCGTGGAGCGTCGTGATGATCTGAACGGAGCTGCCCGAGTCCTCGAGCATCTCGCGAGCGATCCATGCACTGGTCGCATGAGGGATCGCGTAGTGCGCGTGGACGAGCTCGAGCTCGTGATCGCGCACCACCTCGTGCAGGCGCACGGCGAGCGCGAGATCGTACGGCGGATACTCGAAGAGTGGATAGCGAACGACATCCACTTCATGATAAAAGATTCCCGGCGTGAACCCGCGAAGGCGGAAGGGCTGCTGGTAGGTGATGAAGTGCACCTCGTGCCCGCGCGCCGCGAGGGCGATGCCGAGCTCCGTCGCGACGGCGCCGGAGCCGCCGTACGTGGGATAGCAGGTGATGCCGATCTTCACGCCAGCACTCCTCCGTCATCGGTCGCAGTCCACCAGCTCATCGCACGCTCGAGCGCGTCGGGCGCGCCCGGATCGATTCGTGTAACGCGCGCGGCGGGCAGTTGGTGCCTGAACCACGTACGTTGCCGCTTCGCGTACTGGCGCGTGTCGATGCGCACGCGGGCCAGCGCATCCTCCAGTGAACATTCCTTCATGACGGCCGAGCGGATCCAGCGATAGCCCGTGCCGTTCCATGCGGGCGCATCGGCAGGCACTGTGCGCGCCAGCTGTTCGACTTCCCGCTCCCATCCCATCTCGAGCATCGTTGCGAGCCGTTCATCGAGGCGCGCGGACAGGCCGGCGCCGGGATCCACCACAAGATACCGCGCCGCGAGTCCAGCCGCGCGGGGCTCGCGTGCATGCCACGCGGAGATCGGCGTGCCGGAGAGCAGCGCCACGGTGATGGCGCGCAGGAGTTGCGTGCGCCCGAGATGCGCGCGCGCGGGATCGAGCTGCTCGCACCAGCGGCGAAGCTCGCCCACTGAGTGCGACTCGAGCGCGGCTTCGAGGGCTTCGCGGCGCGCGGGATCGAGCGGTGGCTCGTCGAAGAGCGGCTCGACCAGCGCGCGCAAGTACAGCCCGGCGCCGCCCACGACCAGCGGCGCGCGCGCGGCCGCGTGCGATTCCGCGATCCAGAGCCGCGCGGACTCGGCCCACTTCGCCGCGGAGTAGCGCTCGGTGGGCTCGCAGACATCGATGCCGCGGTGCGGCACCTCGCGCTGCTCGCGGCGCGTTGGCTTCGCGGTGCCGATGTCGAAGCCGCGATAGACCTGGCGCGAGTCGGCGCTGAGGATCGTCGCGGCATGCTCGCGCGCGAGCGCCATCGCGAGTGCCGACTTCCCCGCTCCCGTCGGCCCGCAGATGATGCGCAGTGACTCAGCTGCGGCCAAACCGGCGCTCGATCTCTGTCCAGGGGAGTTGCACGATGGTGCTCCGGCCGTGCACGTCGTGCGCGGGGAGCGTCGTCGCCGCGAGCGCGATGAAGAGCGCGCGCATCTCGCCCGGCGAGAGAATCTCCCCCGCCTTGATCGCCGCCTTGCACGCGAGCGTCGCGGCGAGCCGCTCGTGGCGCGTGGCGACGCCCGCGTCGCGATTGCCGCTCAGCGCATCGAGTGTCTCGCGCAGGCATCGCGGCGCGTCGAAGCGCGGATGCGGCATCGGGACGCTGCTCACGATGAGCGTGTGTCCGCCGAAGCCCTCGATTTCGAAGCCGAGCTTCGTGAACAACTCCTGGTGCGCCTCGAACGCCTCGCCCTCGGCCGGTCCGAGATGCAGCGTGATCGGAAAGAGCAGCCGCTGCGACGGCGTCTCACCCTGCTCGAGCGTGCGCATGAAGCGCTCGTAGAGCACGCGCTCGTGGGCCGAGTGCTGGTCGATGAGCACGACGCCGCCCTCGCCCTCGAACATGAGATACATCCGCGCGAGCTGCACGAGCGGCGGCACCTCGGGTGTCGGCGCCACAAATGAAGTGTCGGCTGCCGACACGAAGTCGGTCGACTGCGGCGCGAGCAGCCCCTCCTCGACCGGCGCGGGCGGCGAGAGGATCTCGACATCCACCGATTGCGGCGCCGCAAAGGAGGTCGGATACGCCCACGAGCGCGGGCCGACGGTCGCGGCGCTGGCGCTGCCGCCGAGCGCGTGGCGCACGCAGTGCTCGACGGCGCGCTCGATCATCCAGCGATCGCGGAAGCGCACTTCGGCTTTCATCGGATGCACGTTCACGTCGACGAGGTCGGCCGGGACGACGACATCGAGGCAGAGCGTCGGCCGCGCGCCCGCGGGGATCGTGGAGCGATACGCCTGCTCGGCGGCGCGCACGATGCCGTGGTCGCGCACTGAGCGTCCGTTCACGGTGAGAAAGAGGCGGCGTCCCGCGGTGCCGACATCCGCGGGGCGCTCGATCAGCCCCGACACGTGGATCGCGCCCTGCACGTCGTCGAGCGGCACGAGGCGCTCCGCGAAGGGTGCGCCCCACAGCCCCGCGAGGCGGCTCTGTAGCGTCTGCGCTGGCGGGAGCGACACCACCTGCTTGCCGTCGTGCACGACGGAGAGGCGCACGTCGCGTCTCGTGAGCGCGAGCGACGTCACCACCTCGCTGATGCCGCGCCACTCGGAGCGCGCAGAGCGCAGAAAGGGCTGGCGCGCGGGGGCGTTGAAGAAGAGGCGCGAGACGGTGATCGTGGTGCCGCGGCGTCGGGCGGCGTCGCGCACATCGCCCATTTCGCCGCCCACCACGCGGATGAAGGTGCCCGCGCCATCGGCGGGGGCCGTTTCCACCTCGAGCTCGGAGACGGAGGCGATGGCGGGGAGCGCCTCTCCGCGGAAGCCGAAGCTGTTCACGCCCACGAGATCGTCAGCGAGGTGGATCTTGGAGGTCGCGTGGCGCTCGAGGGCGAGCACGGCGTCCGCGCGCTCCATCCCCGTGCCGTCGTCGGCGACGCGGATGCGGGCGCGGCCGCCCTCATCGATGACGATATCGATCGTCGTCGCTCCGGCGTCGAGCGAGTTTTCGACGAGCTCCTTCACGACCGATGCTGGACGCTCGACGACTTCACCCGCGGCGATCTGGTCGACGACGGTGCGCGCGAGAACTGCGATGCGGGGCATCCCGCAAAGTTATCGGCGTCGGCGAATCGGCGTCAGTCGTGCGGAATAGGAGCGAGCGTTGAGGCGTCCAGCCACCCCTCGCGCCCGCCGTCGGCGGCGACGCGTGCCCAAGCGCCTTCGGACTCGAGCACGCGGGCCACGTCGCCGGTGCGCAGCGTCGCGCCGCGATCGGAGGCGAGCGCCGGGAGCACGTGCAGAGGCGCGTCGTGCGCGATGACGGCGAGGTCGGTGGCGTTGATGCGACGGTCGAGCAGCACGGTGGCAGTAGCGAATACGAGCGCCGCGGCGGTGGCGACGACGGGACCCGTGAGCTGCAGGCGGGGCGCCATCGGTCCGCGCCTGCGGGCCTGCCAGGCGAGCGAGAGCCATCCGCCGAGCCAGAGCAGCGCGGCCAGCGCCGCGAGCGGGAGCGGCGGGATGGCAGGCACGAAGCCCGGCGACGAGGGAGCCGTGGGCGAGATGAGATCGAGGCGGTCGCGCACGTCGGAGGCAAGGGGCTCGAGGCGGAGCGCGCGCTGCCAGCCGAGCATCGCGCGCGCGGTGTCGCCGGCGGCATAGGCTGCGGTGCCCATGTTCGCCCACGCATCGGGGGCGCGCGGTTCATGCGCAGCGAGGGCCGCGAAGTCGCGCGTCGAGCTCGCGTACTGTCCGTGCGCGTACGAATCGACGCCGCGCGCGAAGAGCGCGTGCGCGCCATCGGCGGCGCGCGCGCCCGCCGCGAGCGCGACCGCGAGCAGCAGCGCGATGGTCGCCGTCCGCGCGCGCGGCACGCGGCGCGGGCGCGCCTCGCGATCGATCGCACGATAAAGATCGTACGCGCGCGTCACGCCGTTGCCCGGCCACTTGCCGGCGATATCGAACGCCGCTGCGTTGAGCTCCGAAATGAACACACGTGCTCGATTCGCCGTATCCGCCGTCACGCCCGCACGCAGGGCGACATGGTGCAGCGCCTGTGGCTCGGCGATTACCGTCGCCGATGCGCTCAGACGATCGGCGACGGCGCCCAGGAAGGTGCGTCGTATCATGCGCGCCTCGCGCACCGCGGCCTCGTCGCGGGCGAGCGCGCGAAGCGTCACCGCCGGCGATGCGGTGCGTGGCTTGCGGCGACCCGGCCGCCGCGTGCCGATGAGCAGCAGCACTGGCAGCGGGATGAGCAAGAGCGCGAGCAGCAGCGTGCGCGAGCGATAGAGCGGCGGCGGGAGCGCGCCGCGATACGCCGGGCGCAGGAGCCACCGCGGCGCCGACGTCGTGGTGCTCGTATCCGCGGAGGCGAGCGATCCCGCCGCGATGAAGATCGCCACGGGCGCGCTCTCGGCCACTGCGTAGTGGCGTGCGTACGGATCGAAGTAGGGATAGCGCACCGGCGGGATCTCGACGCGTCCCGGGACGTGCGGCGTGATTACCCACTCGAACTCCTTCGTCCCGCCAATGTGCATCGAGTCCGCGGACAGACTCACGCGCTCGCCCTCGGCGGTGGCCGAGCCCCAGGAGAGCGCGAGCGCGGGGCGCGGAAAGAGTTTCACGTTCCCCTGCCCACTCACGCGCACGACGAGCCGCATGGCATCGCCCACGCGCGCCGCGGCGCTGTCGACGCCGGTGCTCAAGCGCAGCGTCCCCACCGCGCCCGTCCAGTCCGCGGGACGACCAGCCTGCGGAGGCTCGAGCGCGATCACGACCGCGCTGTCGCTGCGCAGCTCGAAGCTTTCCTCGCGACTGAAGAAGCTGTACGAGAGCGGCATCGCGTACAGCAGCCGCGCGGGCGGGATCGCAACGCGCCCCGCGCTCAGCGGAAAGATCGGCCGCTGATAGACGTGTGCCTCGTATCGGTGTCCCTGCGCATTGCGAAGCGGAAAGCCCGCGAGCGGCGCCGGAGGCTCGTATGCCATCATCGAGCGCATCTCCGGTGCGAGCGCCTCCATGCTGCGCATGCGGTCGCGTACCGACTCGTCGAGGAAGACGCCGAGCTGGTAGTTCGCCTGCTGGCCGACGTACACCGTTTCGGGCTGCACGAGCACGCGAAAGTTCACGAGTGCGCTCGTGTCGAGCTGTGCGCGCGCGACGATCGCCGGCGTCTCACGCGCGATGGCCTGGCGTGCGGCGCGCTGCGGCGCCGTGAGCTGCGCCAGGATCGCGACGAGGGCGACGATCACCAGTCCTTCCCCGCCGGCGGACGCTCCGGTTGATTCTCGCGCTGTTTCTTCGCCTGCACGTCGCGCTCCTCACGCTGCGCGCTGCTGAGCAGCTGCTCCGCCTGGCGCTTGTCGAGGCTGCTCGATTTCTGCTGCTGCTGTTGCTGTTGTTGCTGCTGCTGGCCAGAGCCGCCGCCCGAGGACTTCGACTTCTCCTGCTGCGCGAGCTCGTAGTTCCACTTCGCCGCGATCTCGCTCGGGCGCAGCTGCAGCGCGCGCTTGTACGCCTCGACCGACGACGCGTACGCGGACGTGGCCTCCCCCGACTTCGCATCGCGCCCCTGCCGCAGGTAGCAGAGGCCGAGGTTGTAGAGCGCGTTGTAGCGGAGCTCATCGGAGGTGGCGGTCGTGGAGGCGCGCTCGAGGGCGGCGACCGCGTCCTCGAGCTGCCCCGCCTGCAAGAGCGCCGTGCCGAGGTTGTACTCGAGGCGCGGCGAGTCCGCGTGTTCCTGGATCTCGCGCTGATACGCCGCCGCGGCCTCGGGATAGCGAGCGGCCTGATACAGCTTGTCCCCCGTGTCGCCAGTCTCCGCGTGGAGCGTGAGTGGCACGAGCAGGAGCGCAAGCGACAGCGCCGTGGCGGTGGCCGCAGCCGGGGCGCGCTTGCCGCGTCCGCGCCGCGTGCTCAACAGGCTGTCGAGCAGTACGAGCAGAAGCGCGGGGATGAGAAAAAGCTGGAAGCGCGCGCGACGCGAAGTCTCGCTCTCGGTCTCGCGCGCCTGCCGGCGCAGCATCGAGAGCGCACCTCGAATGCGCGCCGCCTTGTCCGTCGCCGCGGCGTCGATGAACACGCCGTGCGCCGCGGTGACCGCATCCTTGAGCAACTCCGGTGAATAACGCGTCGTCACGATCTGCCCATTTTCATCACGCTTCGCCTGTGTCCCCTGCGATGTGTGCACGGGAATCGTCGAGCCCTTCTCCGTTCCGAATCCTACCGCGATCACGGTCACTCCCGCCTCTGCCGCGTGCGCTGCGGCCGCGGTGATCTCCTCCGCCGACTCGAACGCTTCGCCATCGCTCATGATGATCAGCGCGCGATCGCTCGTGGTCTGTGTGGCAACGAGGAGATCGGTGCCCTGCCGGATCGCGCGAGAGAGCGAGCTCCCCGCCTGTCCAACCACCGACGGATCGAGATTGTCGAGAAAGAGCTCGAGCGCCCCGCGATCGACGGTGAGCGGCGTGAGGATGTAGCTGCGCCCCGCGAACGCGAGCAGCCCGACCCGATCTCCACCAGAGAGCGCGAGCAAACGGCGCGCCTCCTCCTTCATACGTTCTAGACGATTCGGGCGCGCATCGGTCGCGAGCATCGAGAGCGAGGCGTCGAGCGCGAGTACCATGTCGACGCCGCTGCCGTGCTCGAGCGTCTGTTCGGTGCCCCAACGGGGCCCTGCGAAGGCGATTCCCGCGCAGAGTACCGCGGCGAACTGAAGAATCGCGCGCTGCCACGGCGCCCTCGTGCTCGCGGGCGGAATCAGCCGCGCGAGCAGCTCCGAGGTCGCGAGCTTGCGCAGGCGATGCGCTCGGCGACGGTACGACCAGAGCACGAGCAGGGCGACGACGAGCGCGAGAGCAGGCGCGGCCCACAGCGCCCACTGCATATCCATGTACGGCAGGCTCATGGCAGCGGCCCTCGCCACACGCTGAGCAGCGCCTCGCAGGCGATTGCGAGGAGCGCGACCGCGAGCGGCCAGCGATACTCCTCGGTATAGCGCACGTAGGTGTGCGCGTGCACGGGCTCCTGCTCGAGCTGGTCGATCTGACGGTAGATGTGCTGCAGCGCGGCGGCGTCCACCGCGCGGAAGTAGCGCCCGCCCGTCGTCGTCGCGACGTCGCGCAGCAGCCCCTCATCGATCTCGACCGGTCGATATTCGTAGCGCATGCCCATCAGCCCGCGTCCAACCGGCACCGGCGCCATTCCGATCGTCCCCGCGCCGATCGTGTAGATCTTCACGCCCACTGCGGCTGCCGCCTGCGCCGCCGTGCGCGGATCGATCGCACCGCGATTATTCTCGCCATCGGTCAACAAAATCAATACGCGCGACTTTCCAGGCGCGCTGCGCAGACGATTCGCGGCGGTGGCGATCGCGGTGCCGATCGCCGTGCCGTCCTCGAGCTGCCCCGCCTGCAGATTGTCGACCGCCGCCAGCAACACCGGATAGTCCACCGTGAGCGGCACCTGCGTGAGCGCCTCGCCCGCGAAGGCGACGAGTCCAATGCGATCGCTGTGCCGGCCGACGATGAACTCCTTGACCTTCTCCTTCGCCACCTCGAGCCGGTTCTGCGGCTGGAAATCCTCCGACAACATCGAGCTCGACAAATCGATCGCGACGACGATGTTGATCCCTTCGCTGTCCACGTTCTCCGTGTGCGCGCCCGAGCGCGGGCGCGCGAGCGCGACGATGAGCCCGGCGATCAGCAGAATCCGGAGCGTGCCGAGCATGCGACGCGTGAACGCGCCGCCACGGCGGCCGCGCGCGAGAACATCCGCGCGCGAGAAGACGATCGCCGGCGCGCGGCGCCTGCGTCGCCAAAACCACCAGATGGGAATGAGGAGCAGCAGGAGCAACACGTACGGCGACGCAAAGTCGACGGCGGGCAGATCGAAGAAATCCATCATGCCGCGCGCTCCGGCTTGGACGCGGTCTCCGCGCGATGCAGCACCGCCTCCTCCGTGGAGTCGACGATCCCGCGCATTTCGGCGGCGAGCTCGCGCGCGCGCGATTCACTCACAGGACGGTCGGCATACTTGATCAGATCCGCTGCCGCCAGCACCGGCACGAGCCGCACGAGAGGCACGGGCGCGTCGGCGCGCAACGCCGCCAGCAGCTCGGTCGACGTGAGCGAGAGCGCTGCCTCGCGAATGCGCTCCGCGAGATATTCGCGCATCACATCCACGTGCAATGCGACGTAGCGCCCGCGCTCGCCGGCATCGATCAACGTGAGCGCTTCGATGCGCGCAAAGTCACGCTTGGCATTCGCGAACGCGCCCTTCCCGTAGTGCGTGTGCGCTGGCCGCCGCCTTCGCAGCCTGCGCCGCAGCAGCCAAAGGAGCAGCGCGAGCACGAGGAGCCCGCCCACGATCCACGGCCAGAGTATCGGAGGCGCGACCATCACATCGCGTGCGGGCTTCGGCACGCGACCTGTGGAATCACTGGGGCGCACACTCTTCACCACCACCGCCATCCGCGGAATCTCGAATCGCCGATCGACCCCTGCGCTCGACACGACGAGACTGCCGAGCGTGACGCGCTGCGCGCCGACCGTCCACGCGACAAGGCGATAGACGGCGGTGCGCTCCGACACCGTGGTGTCCGCGCTCACGAGCTCGCGACGTGGATCCACCGCCTCCACTGCCATGCCGCTGTCGGGCCCCACCGGAAATCCGATCTCCGCACCCTTGGGCGCGCGCACGCGCACGCGCACCACGAAGTGCTCCCCGACAGTCACCGTATCCGGCTGCACGCTCACGCCGAGCCGCACCGGCTGCGCGCGCGATGAATCCGGCGCGACGCCCTGCGCGCCGGGCGCCCCTGCGATCCCAAGCGCGAGCAGCAGCGCCAATGCGCTCACCGGCGCCGCCGAGTGCTGCGCCGCCGGAAGAATTTGAGCAGCGGCTCGATGTAGCTGCGATCGGTGCGCACCGCGATCTCGTCGATCGCGAGCCGGCGCAGCAAGTGGGTGCGCGCCGAGCGCTCGGCACGGAGTGCGTCGTCGTAGCTGACGCGCACGCGCGGGTCGCTCGTGTTCACCTCGATCGTCGCGCCCGTCTCCGGATTCGAGAAGCGCGCAAGGCCGATGTCGGGGAGCGCCAGCTCGCGCGGATCTTCCACCGTCACCGCGACGACATCGTGGCGCTGCGCGAGCAGCTTGAGCGGACGCTCGGAGTTCGGATCCACGAAATCCGAAAGCAGGAACACGATCGCGCGATTCGGCAGCATCTTCATGAGATAATCGATCGCGCCGCCAATATCCGTGCCCTGCCCCTCGGGCTCGAGCAGGAGCAGGTCCCGGATCACGCGCATGGCGTGCCGGCGACCCTTTCTCGGCGGCACGACGTGCTCGACGCGATCGGTGAACATGAGCGTGCCCACCCGATCGTTGTTGCGAATGGCGGACATGGCGAGTACGGCGGAGAGCTCCGTCGTGAGCTCGCTCTTGAAGCGCGACACGGTGCCGAAGCGCTGGGAGCCGGAGAGATCCGCGGCGAGCATCACGGTGAGCTCGCGCTCTTCGATGTAGCGTTTCACGTAGGGATGTCGCATGCGCGCCGTGACGTTCCAGTCGATCGACCGCACCTCGTCGCCCGCCTGGTACTCGCGCACCTCGGCGAACTCCATCCCCTGCCCCTTGAACACTGAGTGGTACTCGCCGCTGAAGACCGTGTTCACCAGGCCGCGCGTGCGCAGCTCGAGCAGGCGAACCTGCCTCAGCATCTCGGGCGAGACCACCGCCCCCATCAGGGAGCCTCGATCGCCGCCAGCACGCGCGTCACGATCGCGTCGCTCGTGACTTCTTCCGCCTCCGCCTCGTACGTCGTGAGCACGCGATGGCGCAGCACGTCGGGCGCGATCGCCTTGACGTCGTCAGGGGTGACGAAGGCGCGTCCGCGCAAAAAAGCGTGCGCGCGCGCGGCCTGCGCGAGGAAGATCGTCGCGCGCGGGCTGGCGCCGTACTCGATCAGCGGAGCGAGCTCCTTGAGCCCCGCGTCCGCCGGCGCGCGCGTGGCGTGCACGATGTCGACGATGTAGTCGACGATGCGATCGTCGAGATACAGCTCGGTGATGCGCTTGCGCGCCTCGAGAATCGCCTGCGGTGTGGCTGCGTGCTCGATCGGAATCGCCTGGCCGCCCGCCATGCGCCGCATGATCTCCTTCTCCTCGGCGCGCGAGGGATAGCCCACGTGCAGCTTGAGCATGAAGCGATCGACCTGCGCTTCGGGGAGCGCGTACGTGCCCTCCTGCTCGATCGGATTCTGCGTCGCGAGCACGAGGAACGGCTCCTCGAGCACGTAGGTGGTGCTGCCGATCGTCACCTGCTTCTCCTGCATCGCCTCGAGCAGCGCGGCCTGCACCTTCGCGGGCGCGCGGTTGATCTCATCCGCGAGAATGATGTTCGCGAAGATCGGCCCCTTCTTCGCGCGGAACTCGCCCGTGTGCTGATCATAGATCTGCGTGCCGAGGACGTCGGCGGGGAGCAGATCGGGGGTGAACTGAATGCGCTGGAAGCTGGTGTCGATCGTCTCGGCGAGCGTCTTCACCGTGAGCGTCTTCGCGAGCCCAGGCACGCCCTCGAGGAGCACGTGCCCGCCGGTGAGAAGCCCGATCAGCAGGCGCTCCACCATGTATTCCTGTCCGACGACGCGACGCGCCACCTGCTCCATCAGCGCGTGCACCATCAGCGTATCGGACGATGCTGCCGCGCGCTGCTGCGTGCTCTCCGTTCCAGTGGTCATCATTGACTTGGGCTAGCGTGCAGATTCGGTGAGCGCGGTGATGATCTCGTGTTCGCGATTCGAGAGCGGGCGCGTCTCGCCGCTCGGGAGCTGCCCGAGCTTCACGGGGCCGTAGCGCACGCGCACGAGGCGCTGCACGAAGAGATCGAGCGCCTGGCAGAAGCGGCGCACCTCGTGATTCTTCCCCTCGCTGATCGTGATCTCGAGCTCCCAGTGCCCCTTCCCGATCGACGTGGCATTGATGTCGTTCGGGATGACGACGCCGTCTTCGAGCTGCACGCCGAGGCGCGCACGGCGCACTGCAGCGGCTGCGTCGCCGCGCACCGTGGCGATGTACGTGCGCTCGACTTCACCGCTCGGATGCGTGAGCGCATTCGCGCCAATGCCGTCCGTGGTGAACAGCAGAACGCCCTCGGTGAGATAGTCGAGCCGGCCGACGTAGGTGAGTCCCGGAATCTTGGGCAGGAGATCGAACACCGTCTCGCGCCCTTCCGGATCGGAGCGCGTGGTGAGCACGCCCGGCGGCTTGTTGAGCACGAGCCACTGCTCGAGGCGCGGCGGCTTCACGATCGTACCGTCGACCGCGATCTGATCGCTGGTCGGATCGACGACCTGGCCGAGCTGCGCGAGCGCACCGTTCACCGTGACGCGGCCGGCGGAGACGAGATCCTCCGACTTCCGGCGCGAGGCGACACCCGCGCGCGCGAGCGCGCGCTGGATGCGCATCGAACTGTCAGCCGTCATGGCGGTGTCACCATCAGGGCGGCCACTATAAAGTTTGCGGCTGCGCCCGCAGCGCGACCGCCAGCTCGTCGGCGCGAGGGAGCTCGCCGAGGTGGCGGAGCGCAAACTGCTCGAGGAACACCGGCGTCGTGCCGTAGAGCAGCGGACGCCCGAGCCCTTCGGCGCGGCCTACGACATCGATGAGCCCGCGCTCGAGCAGCGTGCGCAGCATGCCGCCCACGGCCACGCCGCGAATCTCCTCGATCTCGGCGCGGCCGATCGGCTGGCGATAAGCAACGATCGCGAGCGTCTCGAGTGCTGCGGCGGAGAGGCGCGCGGGGCGCGTCGCGAGCTGCGCGCGCTCGATCGTCTCGGTGTACTCGGGACGCGTCAAAATCTGCCAGCCGCCGCCGAGCTCCACGAGCTCGATGCCGTGGCCCTCGGTGTCGTAGCGCTCGCGCATCTCGTCGAGCGCCTGCGTCAGCTCCTCGGCAGAGGCGCTTGGATCGAGCGCGGCAAGCTCGGTCGCGGGGAGAGGACGTCCGCTCGCGAAGAGCGCGGCCTCAAGCAGCTTCGCTAGCGGCGTCACGCAGAATCTCCACATTCGCAAAGGGACGGGGCTGAACGAGCCGAAGCTCGCTGCGGCGCGCGAGCTCGAGCAAGGCGAGCAGCGCGGAAAGGACCTGCCAGGGCTGTGCGTCGGGGGCGACGACGTCGCGCCACCACGCGTGCCCCTGATGCGCGAGCACGGAGAGAATCGTGTCGATCGCACCATCGACGTCGAGCGCGCGCGAGACGACTTCGTGCATCAGCGGCTCGCGCGAGATGCGGAGCACGCGATCGACGGCGGCGAGCAGCTCGGGAAGCGTGAGCGCGAGCGGCGCCGCCGGAGCGGCCATCGGCACCGGGATATAGCCGCGCGAGAAGCGATCGCGCCGGTCGTCGCCGCGGAGCTGCAGAATGTCGACGACCTCGCGCATCTGTTGATACTCGAGCAGCCGGCGCACGAGCTCCGCACGCGGATCGTCCCACGCCTCGTCATCGCCGCGGCGCGGCAGGAGCATCTGCACCTTGATGCGCAACAGCATGGCAGCCATGTCGAGATACTCCGCGGCCTCGCCGAGCCCGAGCGAGTGGATGCGGAGGAGGAACTGCTCGCAGATGCGGGCGATCGGAATGTCGGCGATCTCGACCTGCTCTTCGCGAATGAGCGTGAGCAGGAGGTCGAGCGGTCCGGAGAAGTGCTCGAGCTCGACGACGAAGGGCGCGTTGCCGGAGTCGAGCGGCGCGAGTGTGGCGCTCACTGGAGCGCCAGCGCGAATGGGAGCACCGGGCGCATCAGCGCGTGCACCATCAGCCCGACGGGAGAGAGCAGAACGTTCAGAATGTCACCACCGAAAGCGAGCAAGCCGACGAGAATGAGAATACCATATCGGCTGATGCGTTTGTACTGGAGGGCGATCGACGGCGGCAGGAAGTGCGCGAGCACGTGCGAGCCGTCGAGCGGCGGAATCGGAAGCAAATTGAAAAACAGGAGGAGCGAGTTGTAGAGCACACTGATCTGAAGCATGTGCTGCAGCACACCAAACACCGACGCGGCACCCTCGGGGAGCGCGTGACCGATCACGCCGAACACCAGAAAGAGCGCCGCGGAGAGAATCGCGAGGAACAAGTTCATCGTCACGCCTGCGAGCGAGACGATGATGTCCCCGCGCTTGTAATTCCGGAAATTGCGCGGATTGACGGGACACGGCTTGGCGCCGCCCAGGGCGATCTGACCGTGCGATCCAATGAGCATGACGACCGGGAGAATGATCGTCATGAATGGGTCGATATGCTTCACCGGATTGAAGGTCAGTCGACCGAGCTCATACGCTGTCGGATCCCCCTGCTTGAGCGCAGCATACGCATGTGCCCACTCGTGCGCGACGAGCGCGAAGAGGAGCACCGGAATGGTGAGCAGAATGTTCGTCAGCGTGCTTTGATCCAATGCGACGCGAGGGGGTCCGGAGTGGGCGGGCGGAGGGGCGTCGGCGCGTAAGGTAGCGGAGCCGTCTACGCGTGTCAAAGTTGTGTGGCGCCTTGACATAACCGCTCGCGCGCGCCTATTTTTGGGGTTCCAATCGAGCCCAACGCACCTCAAGTGTCTGGAGAGATTTAGTGCCGAATATCGCCTCCGCGAAAAAGAACATGCGGAAGTCCCGCGCCGCCGCCATTCGCAACCGCGCCCAGCGCTCTGCGCTTCGGACCGCGCTCAAGAATGCGGTCGCTCCGGAAGCGACGCCCGAGGTGAAGACGCTTGCCGTCGTGCTGCTCGATCGCGCGGCGCGGAAGGGGCTCATTCACAAGAACGCGGCCGCGCGTCGGAAGAGCCGTCTCGCGAAGCCGGTCGCGACCGCGTAATCGCAGCGCGTCGCGGGAAAAAACGAGGGCCAGGACTACGCGTCCTGGCCCTTTGCATTTGCGCCCTGCCCCAGCTCTCTACAGCGCCGCGAGCTCCGCGCCGCAGCGCTCGCAATACCACTCCGTCGGATAGTTCAGCGTGCCGCACTCCTGGCACTTGAGCGTCTTCACCTGCTCCGGCGGCGACTCCTTCAGATAGGACGGCACACTGTCGCGCCCACCCGCCTGCGGAAAGCGCGGCTCCGGACGCGACGGCAACGGCGAGTCGGGGAGGATCAGCGGCAGCCCACTCGCGGCGACCGGCGCCGGCTTCGTGGGACGCGGCTTCACCGGCGGCGTGGCCGGCATCGTCTCCAGCTGGTCGGCCACCGGCGCAGGTGCCGCAGGCTCCGGCTGACGTTCGTGCGCGGGATTCACGACCGCGTGCTCGCCCGAGCTGCGATCGACCATCGTCTTCAGAAACTCGAGATCGTCGAACGGATTCGGCTCCGGCGCCTTCTCCGCGGCACGCTGTCCTGATGGACGCGCGGGCGCCGGCGCAGGATTGCCGCCGAGGGCGTTCTCGAACGAAAGCTCCCAATCCGCGGGCGTCGGCGGGGGCGGCGCGGCCGGCGCATCGCGAGTGGGAGCGGGCGAGGGCGCGCCCGAGTCGACGAGGCGAAGCCGCGACGATTCCGGCGCAGGCGCATACGCCTCCGCCCGCGGCGTCTCTGCTCCGACCGGCGTGACGGGAAGCGGCGCCGTTCCCACATCGAGCAGATGACGCAGCTGCGACAGCTCGGCCTGCAGGCGTCCGCGCTCTTCGCCGAGCCCCGCGATCGCTCCGCTCGTACGCTCCGTGACCTCTCTGAAGTGCTCGCTCGCGAGCTCACCAACCGTCGCGCGCAGCTCCGCCTCCGCTGCTTCATCGCGATGCTTGGCCTCTTCGCTGTCGAGCGCCGTGAGCCGATCGATGAGCGTGCTCTCGAGCTCCTGCAGCGCCGTGCGATGCGTGCGCAGCTCCTCGACCACGCGCTGCAGTCGCGCGCCGTAGTCCGCGTGCACACGCGTATAGATGTGCACGGGCGTCGTCGCGCGCTTCGCCTCCAACGCGGCCAGCCACGCCTCGAAGCGTTGCCGCTCCTCGTAGAGCGCGGTGACTTGCTCGAATTGGTTTTGCGATGCCGCCTTCGCCATGCCTAGCTCCATGCGTTCCAGCGCTCCGGCAGCCGCCACGCCTCACTCTCGGCGCCCGATTTTCACAGGGCGGCAGCAAGGTGACCGGTCGCGCCAGCCAAGTGTAACATTCCTTTAACCTTGACCGCTACTTCCCGCGAGTGGTAACGGGCGGCGTGCAGCCCCGCGCCCGCCCCCCGCATCTTAGCCCTATTTCGGCGCGTCCGCGCGGTGCACCACTGCCCCGCCTACTACTGTGTATCGCGCGCGCCCCCGCAGCGCCTTCCCGACATACGGCGTATTGCGCCCCTTCGAGAGGAAGGTCGACGGATCTACCTCCCACGCGAACTTCGGATCGAACACCGTCACGTCGCCGATCGATCCCGCCGCGAGCGTGCCGCCCGGCAGTCCGAAGAGGCGCGCCGGCCTGGTCGACATGCGATCAACCAACGTCTTGAAGTCGATCATTCCGCTCTCGACCAGCTCCGTCACCACCAGTGCGAGCGCCGTCTCGAGACCGACGATGCCGAACGGCGCATCGGCAAACTCGCGGTCCTTCGCATCGTAGTGGTGCGGTGCGTGATCGGTGGCGATGAGATCGATCGTCCCATCGCGCAACGCATCCTGTAGCACCGCCACATCTTCGGCCGTGCGCAGCGGCGGATTCATCTTCGCCGCCGTGCGATAGCCCTCAACGGCACTCTCCGTGAGCGTGAGATGATGCGGCGTCACCTCAGCCGTCACGTTGATGCCGCGCTCCTTTCCCCAGCGAATGAGCTCGACGCTTCCCTTCGTGCTCATGTGGGCGAGATGCACGTGTCCGCCCGTGCGCCGCGCCAGGAGAATGTCGCGGATGACCATGATCTCCTCGGCCTCCGCGGGAATTCCCTTGAGGCCGAGCCGCGCGCTGACGATCCCCTCGTTCATCGAGCCGCCGTGCGCGAGCGTGAGCTCCTCGCAGTGATCGATGACGGGAATGCCGAACGTCTGCGCGTACTCGAGCGCGGTGCGCATGAGATGCGCGCTCACGACCGGGCGTCCGTCGTCGCTCACCGCGACCGCGCCGGCGCCGACCATCTCGCCGAACTCCGCGAGCGATTCCCCCTTCTGCGAAACGGATATTGCGCCGATCGGGTGCACGCGCGCCGCGGCGACGCGACTCGCCTGGCGGATGATGAATCCCACCGCCGCCTGGTTGTCGGTGACGGGCTCCGTGTTCGGCATCGCGCAGATCGCGGTGAAGCCGCCCGCCGCCGCTGCGCGCGCGCCCGTCGCGATCGTCTCGACATCTTCGCGCCCCGGCTCACGCAGATGGCAGTGCACATCGATGAATCCGGGCGCCACGTACGCGCCCGCGCAGTCGAGCACCTCGGCGCCATCCGGCGTTCCGAGATTGCGCCCGACCGCCTCGACGTTGCCGTTGCGCAGCAACACGTCGGCGACTTCGTCGCGCCCCGTCGCCGGATCGAGCACGTGCCCGCCGGTGAGCAGCAGATCGCGCTGGGTCCGCGGCATCAGCGATCCCCTCCGCTCATGCCCTTCGCCGCTTCTGCCAACTCCGGTTTCCCACCCGCCAGCAGATAGAGCACCGCCATTCGTACCGCCACGCCGTTCGTCACCTGATTGAGAATTACGCTGTGCGGCCCATCGGCCACGTCCGAATCGATCTCGACGCCGCGATTCATCGGCCCCGGGTGCATGATGAGCACCTCGTGCATCGCGCGGTCGAGCCGCTCGCGCGTAATACCGAAGACGCGGTTGTACTCGCGCAGCGACGGGATGTAGCCGCTCGTCATCCGCTCGAGCTGCAGGCGCAGAATGTTGAGCGCCTGCGCCCACTCGATGGCCTCTTCGACGCGCGGAAAGACCTGCACGCCGAAGTCCGAGATCGCGTACGGGAGCAGCGACTTCGGCCCGCACACCGCGACCTCGGCGCCCATCTTCTTGAGCCCCCAGATGTTCGAGCGCGCGACGCGCGAGTGCAGCACGTCGCCGACGATGCAGACGCGGAGCCCCTCGAGCGATCCGAAGTGATCGCGCAGCGTGAGCATGTCGAGCAGCCCCTGTGTGGGATGCTCGTGCGTGCCGTCGCCCGCGTTGATCACGTTGCTCTCGATGCGGTCCGCGAGAAAGCGCGCGGCGCCCGAGGCGCCGTGGCGGATCACGACCATGTCGATCCGCATCGCCTCGAGATTGCGCGCGGTGTCGACGAGCGTCTCGCCCTTCGACACGCTCGATCCCGACGACGCGACACTCACCGTGTCCGCACTCAGCCGCTTCTCGGCGAACTCGAAGGAGATGCGCGTCCGCGTCGACGCTTCGAAGAAGAGGTTGACGATCGTCTGGCCGCGCAGCGCCGGGACTTTCTTGATCGCGCGCTCGCTGATCTCCTTGAAGGGGACCGCGGTGTCGAGCACGAGCTTGATCTGATCCGGCGTGAGCGATTCGAGGTCGAGCAGGTCCTTGCCGAGCGCGCTCGTCACTTGCGCTCCGCGCGGACGACGACGACGGCGTCGCGGCCGTCGAGCTCCTCCACGAGCACGTCGACGCGATCGCGATCCTCGATCGAGAGCTTCTTCCCGACGATGTCCGCGTGGATCGGCAGCTCACGACCGCCGCGATCGACGAGCACCGCGAGCGACACGCGCGAGGGTCGCCCGAAATCGGCGAGCTCGTCGAGCGCGGCGCGGACCGTGCGGCCTGTATAGAGCACGTCGTCGACGATCACGACGCGCTTGCCATCGAGATTCCATGGCAAGTCGGTGGGCCCGACCACCGGCCGCGGACCGACGGTTTGCAGGTCGTCGCGGTAAAGGGTGATGTCGAGGGCTCCGCGCGGCACCTTCACCTTCTCGCGCTCGAAGATCGTATGGACGATGCGATCGGCGAGTTGCACGCCGCGTCGCTGGATGCCGACCACGATCAGGTCGTCGGTTCCGTCGTTCAGCTCGACGATTTCTTCGGCCATGCGGCGGAGCGTCCGGTCCACCGCGCGCGCGTCGAGCAAGGTAGAATTGTCAGTTGTCATCGCCCGGCAATATGGCGCCGGCGCGACCCAGATTGAAGGGCGAACTCCATTGAGGGACCGCAGGCATGCTCCATTGGGTGCGCGAGCTGATCGATCACTACGGCTACGCGATCGTGGTGCTGCTCGTGATGGCCGAGGGCGTTGGGCTCCCCCTTCCCGGCGAAACCGCGCTCCTCACCGCCGCCGCCTTCTCGGCGCAAAGCCACCGGCTCTCGATCCTCGGAGTAGTCTGCGCGTCGTTCGTGGGAGCGACGGCCGGCGGGCTGGGCGGCTACTGGATCGGGCGCGAGGGCGGGCTTCCCTTCCTTGTGCGACACGGGCGCTACGTCGGGATCACGTCGGAGCGCATCGCGACGACGCGCACCTTTTTCACCGAACACGGTCCGAAAGCCGTATTTGCCGCCCGCTTCATCGCCATCGTGCGCATCTTCGCGGGGCTCCTCGCGGGCGTCACGCACATGCGCTTTGGAGTATTTTTTCTCTGGAACGCGCTCGGCGCGCTCGCCTGGTCGATGCTGTTCGGCGCGCTCGGCTACGAGTTCGGGAACAACCTTCCGCGACTCGAGCATTTGGTGGGACGCACGGGCCTCATCCTGTTCGGGGTGGTCGTCGTGGTGGCGCTGATCGTCTGGCACGTTCGCCGCTCCCGCGCTCGCACGCAGTCGACCTAGCACTCGCACCATCTCCCTCACTCCGCCATCGATGCCGCGCCCAGCACACGCGCTCGTTCCTACGTTCGGTGTCGCGCCCCGGTGCCTGTGATCGATCTGCTGCGCGGACGAACGGGCCGCCTGCTCCTCGGGCTCGTCATCGCCAATCTGGCCGCGTGGGCGTGGGCGCTCAGCGCCTTCCACGCGTACCCGCTGCTCCTCGGCACCGCGCTCCTCGCGTACGGGCTGGGGCTGCGTCACGCGATCGACGCCGACCACATCGCCGCGATCGACAACGTCACGCGCAAGCTGATGCACGGTGGGAAGCGGCCGATCGGCGTCGGCTTTTTCTTTTCGCTCGGTCACTCGACCGTCGTGGTGCTCGCCTCGACGGCGATCGCGGTGACGGCAACCGCGCTCACGAGGCAGTTCGCGGCGTTTCACGCGATCGGGAGCATCATCGGCACGGTCGTGTCCGCGCTCTTTCTGCTCGTGATCGCGATCATGAACGTGTTCGTTCTCGTGTCGGTGTATCGCACCTTCCATCGCGTGCGCACTGGCGGCCGCTACGTCGAGGAAGATCTCGACATGCTCCTCAGCGGCGGTGGGCTGCTCGCACGGATCTTCCGCCCGCTCTTCGGCATGATCCGAGAGAGCTGGCACATGTATCCGCTCGGCTTTCTCTTCGGCCTGGGCTTCGACACGGCGACGGAGATCGGACTTCTCGGCATCTCGGCCGCGGAGGCGTCGAAGGGGATGTCGCTCTGGTCGCTACTCGTTTTTCCCGCGCTCTTCACGGTGGGCATGTCTCTCGTCGACACCGTGGACAGCATCATGATGGCCGGTGCATACGGGTGGGCCTTCGTGAAGCCGATTCGGAAGCTGTACTACAACATGACCATCACGTTCGTCTCGGTGGTGGTCGCGCTGTTGGTGGGCGGGATCGAGGCGTTCGGCCTCGTGGGCGAGCGGCTGCACGCGACGGGGATCTTCTGGGACGGAATCGCCGCGCTGAACAGAAACTTCGGCAGTCTCGGCTATCTCATCATCGCGGTGTTCGCGGCAACGTGGATGTTCGCGGCAGCGATTTACCGGCTGAAAAAGTACGATGCGCTCGAGGTCAGCGAGTCGTAGGCAATCGCCGAATTTGACAGCAATATCCGGGAAGCCGGTAGCGCGGTGCACCCGTAAACTCGGTGGTGTGAGCAGCCCAGCACGCGGGCCGACTCAGCGATCTCACTCAAGCCACCGATTTCCATGCACAGCCCAATCGATTCCGCGATCCTCTACTTCGGCACTCCAGTCGTGCTCGTGAGCTCGACGAACGAAGACGGCTCAACCAATCTCGCGCCCATGTCGAGCGCCTGGTGGCTTGGCCACAACGCGATGCTCGGTTTCGGCGCGCGCTCGCAGACGCCGATCAACATTCAGCGCACCGGCGAGTGCGTGCTCAACCTCCCCTCGGTGGATCAGGTGGCGGCCGTGAACAGGCTGGCGCGCACGACGGGAACGAACCCGGTACCTCCGCACAAGGTCGCAATGGGCTATCGCCACGAGGCGGACAAGTTCGGCGTGGCGGAGCTCACCGCGATGCCATCGGATATCGTGACGCCGCCGCGCGCGCGCGAGTGCCCCGTGCACCTCGAGGCTGTGCTCGAAGCCGTGCACCCGATGGCCGTGCGCAACGATGGCGTGCGCGGCGTGCTCGTGGCGCTCGAGTTGCGGATTGTGCGCATTCATGTGGACGATGCCATTCGAATGGATGGGCACGACGATCGCATCGATCCCATGAAGTGGCGTCCGCTCATCATGAGCTTCCAGCAGTTCTTCGGCCTTGGCGAAATGGTCCACGAGTCGACGCTCAGCCGCATCCCGGAGTCCTCGTATCGCCCGAAGCGCGTGGAGAAACCGTCTCGCGCGCACACGCACGCGCACGCGACCGAGCGGGTGGCGTCATGAGCGCGCGCACGGATGCCGCGCGCTGGAGCGCAGTCGTCGCGCGCGACCGCACGCAGGATGGCACCTTCGTGTTCGCCGTTCGCACGACCGGCGTGTATTGCAAACCGAGCTGCGCGTCGCGTCGGGCGCTGCGCGAAAACGTGGCGTTCTTCGCGGACGCGGATGCAGCGGAGTCCGCGGGCTTTCGCGCGTGCAAGCGCTGTGATCCTCGCGCGACGGACAGCGCCACCGACCGCACGATCGCCAAGGCGCGCGCATATCTCGACGCGCACGTCGACGCGAAGCCCTCGCTCGGCGCGCTCGCGAAGGCTGTCGGCATGAGCCCGTCGCACCTGCAGCGCACCTTCAAGCGCGAGGTCGGCGTGTCGCCGCGGCAATATTCGGCCGCGCTCCGCGCCGAGAGTCTGAAGTCGCACCTGCGCTCGGGCGCGACGGTGAGCCGTGCGACGTTCGACGCGGGGTACGGCGCGAGCAGCCGCGCGTATCAGGCCGCCGCGGAGCAGCTCGGGATGACGCCGGGCGCGTACCGGCGCGGCGGCAAGGGCGTGCACATTCGCTATCTCACGACGAAGACTCCGCTTGGGCGGCTGCTCGTCGCCGCGACGGAGCGCGGGGTGTGCGCCGTCACGCTCGGCGACGACGATGCGGCGGTGGAAATTATCTTGAATTCAGAATATCCCGAGGCGACTACGGAGCGCGTGCGCGGGGCAACGGGTCACGACGAGCTCCGCCGATGGTCCGCGGTGATCGCGTCGTATCTCGAGGGCGCAGTCCGGGAGCTCGCCGTGCCACTCGATATCTCGGGCACGCCCTTTCAGCAGCGCGTGTGGAGCGAGCTGCAGCGAATCCCGTACGGCGAGACGCGCTCGTACACGAACGTGGCCGAGTCGATCGGCGCGCCGCGCGCGGTGCGCGCGGTCGCGAGTGCGTGCGCCCGCAATCCCGTTTCGCTTGTGGTTCCCTGCCATCGCGTGCTGCGCGGCACCGGCGCGCTTGGCGGCTATCGATGGGGTGTGGAGCGAAAGGAGCAACTGCTCTCGCGGGAGCACGCCTTCGCGGCGCGGAGAGTGCGTTAGTGGAGTGAGTTAGAAGTTCGTAGTCCTCGGAAGACAAGCGTTAACGATTTGTGATACAGACAAAAACGGAGGGGGACTGAGCAAGCGGGATGATGGGTGACAGATTATTCCGGGATGATGGGTAACACTCTTTAGGGGTGTGGGGGCTTCATCCGTAGACCTTCATGGTGACTTCGTCGAGCTTGCCGATGAGCACTG
>Ga0105249_10000231_pt1 | contig 63172 bp, 51 predicted proteins | sample KBSS44metaG_FD_81522 | JGI IMG/M metagenome (GOLD analysis project Ga0105249, IMG submission 81522) | Switchgrass rhizosphere microbial communities from Kellogg Biological Station, Michigan, USA - KBS S4-4 metaG | ecosystem: Host-associated > Plants > Roots > Rhizosphere > Soil | place... | reverse complement strand
GCGTAATTCGTCGCCAACGGCCAGCCGCCATGCACCGCTCGGCGGTTCGAGCCAAGCAATCTTTTGGAGCGCAGTCATGTCCCTCACTCAAGACATGCCGGCGGCCGTCACGGCCGGCAGCGCCTCGGCGTATGCCACGAGCAATGGTCGCCGATCAAATCCACTCGCCGTCTTCGGCGCTGAGTCGTACCACCTCGAGGCCCTCGAGCGCGCCGTAACGGTCGCCCTGTCGCCGCTCGATTACCCTGATCCCGCAGCCTGGGGCGACGCGCTCACGAGAGCGTTGTGTTCGCTCGCTGGTGCAGGCTCCGGGGCCTTTCTACTGCCAGGCAACGCGGTCCGCTGGCGTGCCGTCAGGCGAGACCCACAGGACGCTCTTAATCCGTCGCCGTGGGCTATCCACGACGAGGCGACGGAGCGACTTCATCGATGTGACGGAATCGACCTCGTGCTTTGGGCTCGGGACGATCTTGCCGGTGCCGAGACGCCTGCCGCCGCGCCAGCCTCGTCCGAAACCATCGGAATTCGTGTTCAGGTACCTGGTGGGCACGTCGCCGCGATCTGCGTGCACCGCGAGCGGGCGCTCAGGTCCGCGTCACAGTCGATCCTCGCTGCGCTGCGCGCGATCGCGCCGGCGTTTCGCGCTGGCGTCAGCACGTGGATGAGCGCCAGCGGCTGCAACGCGAACGTCACGCGAATGCTCGACTCGCTCGGCGACTCGGCCCTGATGTTCGACGTCGGCGGGTCGGTGCTGCACGCCAATCCTGCGGCGGGTCGCCTGACGGCGGCGCCGGAGACCGCTCGACTTCGCGATGAAGCGCAGCGGATCGCGTGGAGCATTGGCGCGGTCGCGCGACGGCGCTCTGCACCGCGCGCAAACGTCGCTCGCGTGAGCGCGGACGCGTCGCGCGACACCGAGGTGGTCCGGCGAATCCAGATCGGGGCTACCGCCTACCGTCTTCGCGGATCCATCGTCGGTGAGCAACTGCTTGGCGCGGCGCCCGCCGTGCTGGTCACGATCACCGCGACCGCAGCCGAGCCGCTGTCGGACGACGCGCTTCGCGCCGACTTCGGGCTGACGGCGCGCGAAATTCAGGTCGCACGTCTAATCGCCGAGGGGCTTTCGAACAACGAGATTGCGGATCGAATCGGCGTGCGGTTCTTCACCGCGCGCAACCACGTCGAGCGCACCCTGGCCAAGCTGGGCGTCGCGACGCGGCATCGCGTGGGACCGCTGCTCAGGAACGAGATGTCAGAGCAGGCAGCGGCCTGAGGAAGGAAGAACTACCTTGGCCGCTGGCTGCTAGTGCTGGCCGCTGGCTGATGCTGGACGAGAGCACGGTCCTGCGGTTGGTGGCACCAGCTCGAAGCGTGCAGCCCAAGCGGGCAGCCGTCGGCAAACAGCGAGCAGCTGCTTGCAGCTCGCAGCGATGATGATGCAAAGAGGCCGGCGCTTTCAGCGCCGGCCTCTTTTGCATCATCACTCCGAAGCTACTTTCGGATCCTTCGGCTTGTTTGCGTTCTTGACGTAAATATCGAGCCACGCCGTCCACCGTGCCCACTGATCGAGCAGCGTTTCCTTCGTGGCCGGGCCGTGATCCTCGTACGGATACATGTAGAGCGACGCCGTTTTGCCGAGACCCTGGAGCGCGTGCATCATGCGCGTCGAGCTGATCGGGTCCGTGCCGACGTTCTGGTCCTCGATCGAGTGGTACATGAGGAGCGCACCTGACAGCTTGTCCGCCTTGAGGAACGGCGACATGTCGAGGTAGGTCTTCTGCGCTTCCCAGAAGTCGCGACGCTCGCTCTGGAACCCGTTAGGCGTGAGCGTCCGGTTGTACATCCCGTCGCCCGCGATGCCCGCCTTGAAGTACGGGGTGTTCACCATCGCGTTCACTGTGCTGAACGCGCCGTAGCTGTGACCGCCGAGTCCGAGACGCTGACGATCGATGTAGCCCTGGCGATCCAGCTCGTCGATCACCGCGGACAGGTTCCCAACGAGGTCGGACACGTAATTGTCGTTCATCCGCCCGTTCGAGCCGAAGATCGGCGGATCGAAGTTCGCGACCGCGTAGCCCTGCGTGATGAGATACTCGATCGAGCGCGGACCAGCGTTCGGGAACTGATTGATGTTGTTCGTGCGGAGCGTACGATCGTAGCCCGCCTGATCCGTGAACTCGTACGGATAGAACCAGAACATCGCCGGGAGCCGCGTGCCGGCCTTGTAGTCCTGCGGCAGCGTCAGGTTCACGATGAACTTGTACCCGTCCGCGCGCGTCACCGGGATGCGCTTGCGGATGGCGGCTGTGAAGTCCGGCGAGTAGTCCTTGTTGCTCGTGAGCTTGGTGTAGTTGCCGTTCGCCCCGTCGCGCAGGTACGAGTCCGGCACCTGCGTCGGCGACTCGCGCGAGACGACGAACTTCGAGAAGTCGTCATCGAGCGCCGCCGTCACCGTCTCGTACATGTCCGTGCGGCCCTCGAACACGCGGGACTTCTGGCCGGTCTTGATCTCGACCTTGTCCACGAAGCCACGCGGTGCGGAGTCCTGCCACGTCCTGAAGTAGCGCGTGCCCTGGAGGTACGCGTATTTGGCGTCAGTCGAGACGATCGCCACCGAGCCACCCGAGTGGCCGCGCCTCGCCATGATGGTGCCCGGGTTCTGGTAGAACGTCACCGAGTCGGCGCCGGTGCCGCCACGTCCACCACCGCCGCCACCGAAGCCGCCCTGACCACCACCGACGCTCGCGTTGAGGCCGCGCACGCGCCAGATCGTGTAGTTCTTCCCCGGTTCGTCGAAGTAATGCGCGTAGACATGTCCCGTGCCGGTCGGATTCTCGGCCACGAACACCGCCTTCGCGTCCTCGGTGAAGAGGATGGCGCTCATGCGGTTGTCGCTCTCGAGCAGCACCTTCTTCGACGACGCGTCGAACGGCGGCGTCCACTGATACAGCCGGTCCTTGCGGCGCGGGCCGCCGCGGCCGCCCTGCGGCGCTGCGTCACCCGTGTCAGCCGGCGCGCCAGCTGCACGCGGCGGAGCCGAATCCTGCTGCAGGAAGTAGATCCCGGCGCCGTTAGGCATCCACCCGATGTTGCGCGGGTTCGGATCGTTCTGGCCGCCACCCTGACCGCCGAAGCCGCCATCGTCGTTGTCCGTGACTTCACGGAGCGGACGGTTCACGATCTCCGCCAGCATCTTGCCGTCGGCGTCCCAGACCTGCTCCGACGTGCCGAACGAGTTGTACTGGACGATGTACGAGAACGGCTTCCGCATGAGCGTCACGTGGAAGTACTTCCCGTCGGGCGACACGTCGACCGCCGAGACCATGTTCGGCTGGCCGATCTTCCGGACGCTGCCGTTGCTGGCATTGATCACCGCCAGCTGGCCGGTGACGTAGTACTCCATGAGCTCCTTCTCGAACGGATCGCGAAGGAGGCTCGCGAAGTTGCGCGTCTTCTCCTTCTTCTCATCCGTCAGGCGAACGAGCGGGCCGGTCTCGATCTCCGGACGCTTCGGCTCGGCCTTGCGACCTTCGGGAACGAGCACCGTGACGAGCTGGCCGTCGGCCGTCCAGTCCACCGTGCTGACCAGCGTCGCGAGCAGCGGACGCGGCGACACGGCGCGCGTCTTCCCCGTCGCGAGGTCGGCGACGTAAATGCGCGACGCGTCATCGAAGTTCGCGATGTACGCGAGCTTGGTCCCGTCCGGCGACCACTGCGGGCTGCTGACCGTTGCGCCCTTCGGCGTCTCGATCGTGCGCGACTGGCCGGTGCTGGCGTCGATGATCGAGAGGCCGGCGGACCCGCGCGTCGTGAGCGCGCGAGCCCGGTTCGCCTTGTAGTCGACCTGCAGCCCCCCGAAGTAGTAGTGGGGTTTCCCGAACGCCTGGACGCCGGGCAGCCCCTCGCTCTGCAGCTTCAGGAAGTATTTCCGGTTCGGGCTCTGGTTCGACAGCGTGACGTTGTTCTGCCGCGGCGCCGTCACCAGTCGTGCAATGGTTTCGGAGGGCTTCACGTACGTCTCGGCTGCGAGCCGCTCCTTGGGCGGAAGCGCTTCCTTGCCGTTGTCGGCGGTGTTCTGCTGCGCACGCGCGAGCGGCGCGATCAGGACGGCAAGAGCCGCCGGAAGCACGACCGCGCGTGTCGAGATGCGACGGAACGAGAGGGGCATGGATACTCCGGGATGGGTTTTGCGCGCCCTGCGCTGATGGACGCATGGCGGGACTGGCTCTCATACGCACAAGTCGGTGAAAACGCGGGAACTTCGTTTGGGGGATTGAAACGGTAGAGGCCGGATGAGTTGTCATTCCGAGCGACAGCTCCGTTGTCATCCCGAGCGACAGCGAGGAACCTCGTGTGCGACGCTCGTGACGTGCCTGGCTCGGGACGCTCGAGATTACAACGCCGGATCCGGCCGTTTCCGTTGAATCCGGCAAATCGTAGTTGACCCGCTTGCGGGCGGAAGCCCGGACGCAAACTTACCTTGACGTCTCTACTGCCTCGCGCTCCTGCACCGCACCCTACCGAAACCTCGATGACCGTTCCCACCTGTAAGCTCGCGTCGCTCGCGATCGCCGCTTCCTTCGCCATCACGGCATCGGCACTCGCCCAGACGGCCGCTCGCGACACCGGCACCGTCGCGTCGAAGCGCGGCGTCGTCGTCTCCGTCTCCGGCTTGGCGTCGGACATCGGGGCGTCGATACTCGGCCGTGGGGGCAACGCCGTCGACGCGGCCGTTGCGACGGCCTTCGCGCTCGCCGTCTCGCACCCGAGCGCCGGAAACCTCGGCGGCGGCGGGTTCATGATCGTCCGCACGGCCGACGGCAAGGCGACCTCCTTCGACTATCGCGAGAAAGCGCCCGGTGCGTCGACGCAGACCATGTATCTCAAGTCCGACGGCTCCATCAACCGATCGCTCACCCGAGCGGGGTGGCTCGCGCCGGGCGTACCTGGCACCGTGCGTGGGCTCGCGCTCGCACACAAGCGGTTCGGAAAGCTGCCGTGGGCCGACGTCGTTCGCCCCGCGGCGCGGCTCGCGTCGGGTGGGTTCCCGCTGTCGAAGGCGCTGGCGTCGAGCCTGAACAGCACGATCGAGCGGTTCATGGCGCCGTTCCCATCATCGGTTGCCGCGTACGGTAAGCCGGGCGGCGGCACCTGGGCCGAGGGCGACACCATTCGTCTGACCGACCTTGGCCGGACACTCGAGTCCATCGCGGCTAATGGGCCGAATGCATTCTACACCGGATGGATCGCGGACAGCCTCGCCGCACAGATGCGGGCGAACGGCGGTTTGATCACGAAAGCGGATCTCGCCGCGTACCAGGCGAAGGAACGCGAGCCGGTTCGCGGAACGTTCAACGGCTATGAGATCATCGCGATGGGCCCGCCGAGCTCCGGCGGCGCGGTGATGCTCGAGACGTTGAACATTCTCGAGACGTTTGGCGTCGCGAAGATGGACCGATGGTCGCCCGACTATCTGCACCTTCGCATCGAGGCAGCGCGACGCGCGTATGCCGACCGTGCCCGGTGGCTCGGCGACCCGGACTTCGTCTCGGTACCGATGGCGCGTCTCACGTCGAAGGCGTATGCCGACACGCTGGCGCGTGGCATCAACCGCGACCGTGCATCGCGCAGCGTAGACATCGGATCCGACATCGTCGCTACCCGCGCCGCCGAGTCGGATGAGACGACGCACTTCTCGGTGGTGGACGCGGACGGCAACGCCGTGTCGAACACGTACACGCTCGAGGGAGGCTATGGCTCCGGCGTGGTCGTTCGCGGCGCCGGCTTCATTCTCAACAACGAGATGGGCGACTTCAACAAGAAGCCGGGCGACACCAACGTCGGCGGGGACATCGGCACGCCGGCGAATCTCATCGCCCCCGGAAAGCGCATGTTGAGCTCCATGTCGCCGGCGATCGTGACGCGCGGCGGGAAGCTCGCGCTCGTGACCGGCTCTCCTGGCGGCCGCACCATCCCGAACACCGTGCTCGACGTCGTGCTCGGCGTGACCGCATTCGGCGAACCGATTCGCTCCGCGGTCGACGCCCCGCGGCTCCATCACCAGTGGCTTCCCGACTCGAGCACCATCGAGAGCGGTCGGGTAAGCGACGCCACGATCACGGCGCTCAAGGCACGTGGCCAGGCCATTCGCGTGTCGACCGGCCGCCAGGGTGACGCGCACTCGATCTGGGTCGACCAGGCGACCGGCATCGCGTACGGCGCGGCGGATCGCCGCAGCCCGGATTCCAGGGCCAGCGCGCCGCGTTAGGCCTCGCCGCAACCGATTGACGTCCCGGCCCGCCAGCATCGAACCGGTCCTCGAGGCTTCGAGCACGGCACAGATCAGAGCTGTTGGGGAGAACCGGTAACGGCAAAACGGCTGAAACGGCCGGATCGCTCCGTGGTACGTTTCACCTCACCCCGCAACGAGCCTTGATCCAAGACTGGAACGACCTCGGGAAGCTCATGGCCTCCCGAGGTCGTTGAACAAATCCTCCGGGCTCGTTGCGCGCCGGCGTCGGTCACACAGCGAAGCAATCAGGCCGTTTCAGCCGTTTTGCCGTTATCGGTTCTCCCAACAGCCCTGATCCCTGCCCTCCGCCAAGTCTCGAGGACCGACGAAAACGGACGCCGGGAAGGATTCGAGTGGCGCGCGCGCTGGGTCCGGCTCATTCTCGACGGATACCTTCGCAACGACGCGACCGTGGTCACGACGCTGACAGCCGGCCGGGGGCCCGCGAGTTCGCCGCACAGCCTGTTCACCCTCGCCGTGACGTGTTCCGCGCCGCGTTGTGGCCGCGCTCCGCCCGCACGCGCTTCTCGTTAGGTATGAGCGCCGCCGCGCGGAGCGACTCCGTCCTGGCGCGCGCCCAGCTCGGCGAAGCCCTTCGTCTGCTGCCCGATGATGCCGACCCCGCGCTCGACGTCGCGACACGCACGCGCATCGAGCGGCAGGCGCGCGACGTCCTCGCACGCATCGGCTCGCGGTAGCAGTCGCGACCGCGACAGATGGCCGGACGGTATGAATCGTTGAACTAGCCGCGCTGCGCCGGAACCGGTCAGCATCGGCGGCGATTACTATGCCGTACATCTCGCTGTCATTTCCGAGCCGGGTGCCCGCCCCCCAGCGGGCAGATGAGGAATCCTTGCTCTCGTTGTCGAGAGACCAGCCTCTCGGCCGGGACTCCAACGATTCCTCGCTCCGCTCGGAATGACAAATCGATCAGGCCCAGAGCGCACCGTGTCTTCCGTCTCCCGTAATAGCCGAGCGCCGGCGCTGCACCCTGCGTGGCTCGCGCTTGCCGTCACGTTTCTCGTGTTGCTTGCGGCCGCCGCGGTGCGCGCGACGCCGGGCGTCCTGTTCCTGCCGCTCGAGCAGGAGTTCCACTGGTCGCGCTCGACGGTCTCGCTCGCCGTCTCCGTCAACATCCTGCTGTACGGCCTGGTCGGCCCGTTCGCCGGCGCGCTCATGCAGCAGCTTGGCGTTAGGCGGACGACCATCATCGCGCTGATGCTGCTGGCCGGCGGCGTCTCGCTCGCCACGCTCGTGACGCAGCCCTGGCACCTGGTGCTGCTGTGGGGCGTAGTCGTCGGGACCGGCAGCGGCATGGCCGCGCTCGTCCTCGGCGCGACGGTCGTGAATCGATGGTTCGTGGAACGACGCGGGCTCGCCATGGGCATTCTGACCGCCAGCACCGCGACCGGTCAGCTCATCTTCCTGCCGCTGCTCGCCGCGCTCATCCAGCGGCAAGGCTGGCGGCCGAGTATTCTCGTCGTCGCCGGCGCGGCGGCGTTCATGATACCGCTCGTGATCTGGCTCTTCCGGGAGCGACCATCGGACCTGGGACTCGCACCGTACGGCGCACTGGCCGATGTCACACCACCCGCGCCGCCCGCGAATCCGGTACGAGTCGCACTCACGGCGCTCGCGGACGGTCTGCGATCGCGGGACTTCTGGCTGCTAACCCTCACGTTCGTCATATGTGGTGCGTCGACGAACGGGCTGGTGGGAACCCACCTCATTCCGGCCGCACACGATCACGGCATTCCCGAGGTGCGCGCAGCCGGCCTGCTGGCGCTGATGGGTGTGTTCGACCTCGCCGGTACGACTGCGTCAGGTTGGCTGTCGGACCGGTGGGATAGCCGGAAGCTGCTGGCGTGGTACTACGGGCTTCGTGGGCTGTCACTGCTGTTCCTGCCGTTCGCGCTCGCGACCCCCGGGACGGCCCTCTGGGTATTCGCCGTCTTCTACGGCCTCGACTGGATCGCGACCGTTCCACCGACCGTGAAGCTCGCTACGGATGCGTTCGGGGCGGCACGGGCGCCTGTGATGTTCGGCTGGATCTCGGCGGGCCACCAGGTGGGCGCCGCGGCGACGGCGCTCACGGCGGGTTGGGTCCGAACGACGATGGGCGACTATCAGATGGCGTTCTGGGGCTCGGGAACGCTGTGCCTCATCGCGGCGCTGCTGGCGCTACAGGTACGTCGCAGCGCCGCGCGCCCGCGGCCGACGTTAGGCACGGCCGGTCTCGCCGCAACCGATTGACCTCCCGGCCCGCCGGCATCGCACCGGTCCTCGAGGCTTGGCGGAGGGCACGGATCAGGGGTGTTGGGAGAGCCGATAACAGCAGAACATCGGAACAACCTGATCGCGACGCCGGTCGGACCGACGCCCTCGCGCAACGAGCCAGGATTATTTGCAAACGACCTCGGGAAGCTCAAGGCCTCCCGAGGTCGTTCCAGTTTGGATCAGGGCTCGTTGTGGCGTGAGTGAAACGGGCAACGGAGCAATCAGGCCGTTTCAGCCGTTTTGCCGTTATCGGTTCTCCCAACAGCCCTGATCGCTGCCGTCCGCCAAGCCTCGAGGACCGACGGAAACGGAAACCGGGAACCGAATCGACTACCGTGCCCGATCCTGCAGCGCGTAGGCGAGCGAGTCGACGCAGTGAGCGGCGAGCTCGTTCGAATCGTAGGCGTAGCCGGCGACTTCGTCGCTCCGCCACTGCCAGTCATCGACCCGCGTAGCGTCCGCGCGCAGCACCGTCTCGCGCAGCGGCACCGCGCCCGGACCACCAGTGGAACCGGGACGACCGATGTGCCCTTCCCACTCGATGATCATGAGCCGGCCAGTGGCGACCGTGTCAGGCCGCGTCCGCACCCAGGACAACGTCAGAGCCACGGGGCCAAGTTGGACCGTGCACCGCCCGGGAATCCGATGCACTTCCAGCGACGTCTCCACGTCATCGCGGTTCACCGTCGCGACCCGCTTCGTGACCTCGGCCGCGAGCCGATCGAACTCGCGTCCCAGGTGCGTGATCGCGCGGTGCGATCCGAGGAACGCGTCACGCTGTTGCGCCCCACGCTCGTCCGATGGTGCCGATGCGACCATCGCATCCGTCGATCGCCTCGTGGTGCCACCCAGGTCACCCACCGCGGCCACGATCCAGTCCGCACACTCATCGAGCTCACGCTCGTTCAGGGCGCGCGATGGCGACTTGCGAAGCCACACTGGCGGAGCGGTGCGATCGAGCAATACCACGCGCACCGACGCCGGACCTTTCGCGGTGATGCGTCGCTTGATGGCGGCGGCATCATCTTTCGTCGTCGTGTCCTTGCCCCACAAATGCTGGTGCAGGACCACCGTCACTCGTGCCGTGCGCGAGAACACGGCAGACCGCGGCGCATCGAGCAGCTCCGTCGCCGTGTCCGTCCACACCGGGCGGAGCGGCGGCATGCTCGGCAGCCGCAGCGTGAGCTGACGTTCGAGCTCCCGACGCAGGCGTGCGTCGTACTCGACCGCCGAGATTGCCGCATCGAACGCGAAAGTCGTGGGCTTGCTGCTCAATGGATGATTACCCCTTGTGGCGGAACGTGATGCGCCCGCGTGTGAGGTCGTACGGCGAGACCTCGACCGTCACACGGTCGCCATTGAGGACGCGAATTCGGAACCGCCGCATCTTTCCCGCGAGCGTCGCGATCACCGAGTGCCCGTTGTCGAGCGACACGCGGAACATTGCACTCGGCAACACGTCGGACACGATCCCATCGAGCGCTAACGCTTCTTCCTTCGACATGCCGGCCCTCCACCAGAGTTGGCGCGACCGCCACGCAGCCTAACGAGGACGACTCGGGGACCGCCCACGGCGCCGCGCCGCGGCGGCCTTGAGCTGTCGTGCCTCACTCGGCTTGACGTAGTGTCGCTTGCGCCGGAGATCCTTCAGGATTCCGGACTTCAGAACTTTCTTCTTGAACGTTTTGAGCGCCCAGTCCAAGCGGTCGCTCTCATCCAGCGTTACCTCGACCATTGCATCTCCGAGGTGAAAGGACTCCGTGCCCGATGTGAACACGGATACAGAGAGAAGCGAACGGCCGGCCCGGGTACGACGCCGCGTACCCTGGCCGGCCATCCCGCGCGGCACCGAAGTGCAGCGCGCGTCGCGGTCAGCCGACCTTCGTCACGTTCTCGGCGGCCGGGCCCTTCGCGCCCTGAACGACTTCGAACTCGACCCGCTCGCCTTCGGCGAGCGACTTGAATCCCTTGCCCTGAATGGCCGAGTGATGCACGAAGCAATCCTTCTGGCCGTTCTCAGGGGTGATGAAGCCGAAGCCCTTGGCGTCGTTGAACCACTTGACCGTTCCGGTGATACGCATTGCCATACTCCAGAAAAATGTTGTGATCGGAGTACCGGGCATGCCGTACGCACCGAACACTGTTGAGATCGTGGTGGCGTTCGCCTCACGATCGGCAGCAGCTCGCGACGACTCCTTGTCCTCGAACGAACAGTCGACCTGAAACACAAAGGGGCCACCGCGGAAGCGAAGCCCCTGTGGTCGACGGAGTTGTGCGCGTCATGCGCGCTGTTGCCGCATAACAAACCTAGCCATTCGGCGCATTCCCGTCAACGCGGTGTCGTGGGCGCGCCACAGGGGAACCCGTGCCGTCAGGACGGCGGCTGACCGATAATGGCCCGGGCCGCGTCCGACCCGCCGACAGCCAGCTCCGCCTGACTGCGGCAGGCATGATATACGACGCTCCGGACCCAGGCCGTGAACCGGCCTGGCTGCTCAGCCAGCTCCTGCAGGAGCCGGTCCTGCTCGACCCACCTCGTCTCGGACACCTCGCGCGGATCCGGCGTTGCGGTCCCATTCCAGCGACCGACGACCACGTGATCCAGCTCATGCTCGACCAGGCCGCCCTCCAGCTCCGCGAAGTAGACGAAATGGTCGACCGGGGTGACGTCGCAGTCCTGTATCCCCAGCTCGTCGAGGAGACGTCGCTTCGCCGCGTCACGAACCGACTCGCCCGGGCGCGGATGGCCGCACGCCGTGTTCGACCAAAGGCCGCCGGAGTGGTACTTGTCGTCGGCGCGGCGCTGCATCAACAGCCGCCCATCGTCGTCGAAGAGCACCACCGACACAGCGCGGTGGAGCCGCCCCTCGCGATGCGCCTCGAGCTTTGACGCAACACCCAGGGTACTATCGCCCGGGTCAACCAGTACGACGACATCGTCGCCGCCAGTACTGAGCGGGGGGGACAACTTCGTTCCCGGTGTCATGGGTAGCCCGCCGTGACGCGGGACCGGACCAGCGATACGATGGCGTTCAGAGCCAGCATTGCCTTTCTGGATCGAGAGGTGTGGGCGCGCCTTCGGATATTGTCGTAGCCGTTGCGGCGAATCGCGCCATGAATCCCACGGTAGACCGCGCTCGACACCGCGGCCGCCCGCCTGAAGTCCTTCGGTAGATGAGGGATCGCCTCGTCGGCACGTTCGTAGCCTGCCTCGGCGACGCACATGAGACTCTCGATCAGGGCGCGGTACGACGCGTCGATGCCCCGGTCGCCGTGCCACATCGCCTCGATGTCTCCCGCCGATAGACCTGAGCGGACGAGCTCCGTCGTCGGAAGGTACATCCGCCCGCGCTCGAGATCCTCCCCCACATCCCGGAGGATATTCGTGAGCTGCATGGCCTCACCCAGCCCCGTCGCTCGCTCCAGCATCCACGAGTCCCGCACGCCATGCAGCTCGGTCAGCCACCGACCGACCACGCCCGCCGCGCGATACGTGTAGATGCGCAGCGCCTCGAGATCCGCATACGTGGTGAAATGCAGATCGCTCCGCATCGCCCGAACGAGATCGTGGGCGTAGTCGAACGGGATGTCGCGTTCCGCCATCTCGCCCATGACGCGGTTCACGAGGTCGATCCCGCTGTCGCGGCCGTCGAAGGCCTCCCACGAGCATCGCAGCCAGAGGTCCAGGCGACGCTCGGCCAGGTCGGTGCTGACGTCGTCGTCGACCAGGTTGTCGGCGTAGCGGCACCACGCATGGACGCGCGCAATGCGGGCACGGTCGGGCTTTGTCATCATCGACGCCGCGAAGCTGAACGAGCGCGAATGCGACGCGAGGTATTCCTCCGGATTCGCCAGCACTTCGAGCGCCCGGAGGTCGCGAACCGTGATGATCTGACGGCGGTCTTCGCGGGGACGGCCGTCCCTCCCATCACGACCAAGGTTCGTGGGCGCCGACGTCACACCCGTGGATCGGAGAGGAGCCGGATTCATGCGGCCGCGGCTCCGGCCCGCGCCGGCTGCCCTGAGCGTCCTGTGCGCGCCATGAGCCAGGCCGCCATGAGCGCAGCCGCTGTCGCCACCACCGCACCCCACATCCCCGCGGCTACGCCCATGCCGACCGGAAGAAGCAGATTTGCGCCGTAATACCCGATCAACCAGGCTGGCGACAGCTCGGCGATCCACGAATCCGCCCGCATCACGACGAACACACCCATCAGGACAACGCCGGTCACGATCCACCCGAACAGGTTCAGCAACGGCATGCCGTAGTACGGCCCCGCAGTTCCCCAGATCCAGTATTTCGTCGCCAGGCTCATGGCCGGGTCGAGTGACAGATCCCAGCTGAGCAGGATGAAGGAGCCGAGCGCGACGCGTGCCGCGAGGCTCCTGCCCTTCGGAAAGCACCAGCAGGCGATGGCGTAGGACGGCAGCGCCATCATGTACCACGACGCGGGAATGAGCGCCGGAACGTGCGCGAACCACTTCCATCCGAGGCCGTCGGTGTAGTGGTACGGTCCGAACGGAAGACCGACCGTCGTGCCTGCCAGCTCGGCGCCCAGCGAGACGAGGTAGGCCACGGCGAATGTGCCGAGCCAGCGGCCGCGCACGCGATGCCAGAGGACCACGCCTAACGCGAAGACGGCAACGATGATCTGGGCCCGCGGCGCGAGCACCATCATCTGCGCATACGTCGCCGCCGGAACGTTGGCGCGAACCAGTAGCTCCGGGTGTATGGCGAACGTCGCGAACCCGGCGAGTGCCGCCGCCGACACGGCGTACACGAACACCAGCGCGGCCGTCTCCACGCGCGAGCGCGCGTCCTGAGGTCTTCCTTCCGGCTACCGACTCAGGGCTGCGCGCCCGGGTTGTACCGCTTCACGGTCGCGGTGTCCACGTCGGCCGGCGTGAACGACACGCGCTTCATCTCTCCTTTCGCGAACATCTCCGCCTGATCGCTGTGGTACGGCGAGTCCTCCTTCGCGCTCTCTCCGTACGCGAGCACGGAGTACGCGCGCGGCACCGCGCCGAACTCGATGGCCAGGATCCACCCATCGCCGCCGATTGCAGACCGCTTCCCATCCGGGTTCGTCGCGAAGTTGAGGACACGGAAACAGCCTAACGCCCCGCTGCAGCCGCCGACCGGCACGTCCACCTTCCCCATCCGCACGCGGTGGACATCACCCCACGCGATGCCGGGATCGCCGTATTGCTTCGCCACCTCGGCGACCGCCTGCGCGAATGCGCGCGCGGCGCGTGCCGGATCCTTGAGGCCCCGAGGCGTCGTCGCGGGCTTCGCGAGCGACCACGGCTCCGCGAACATGGAGTCGGGATTGGCGCCCTGCGTGTAGAGACGCCACCAGCTCTCGAACAGGACCGCGCCGCGGCTCGTCGGGCCCGCCGCGTTCTCCCACTTCGCGAGCATGTCCGCGGCGCTCGCCGTCGGCGCGTCGGGGCTCGACGCCTTCACCGCCGCCAGGAGATCGTCCTTCACGCGGTCCGCCAGCAGCATCCGGTACGAGTGCTTCAGCGCGATCACGTCCTCGAGGCTCAGCTTCTTCTGCGGATCGATCAGCGTCACCGCCATCTGGCTGCGAAGCCGGAGCGCCGGTTCCGGAAAGTTCGCCGGGTACTTCGCGCGATCGAGGACCTGCCGCAGGGTCGTGTGGTACGGCGGGTCGTTCTCGTTATGCACGTAGCCGCCGCGCGGATTGAGCACCTGCGGCAGCGAGTCGAAGTCGACGTAGCGCGTCCACACCTCCGACGTGCGCCGCGCCGGAACAGCGGCAGTGTCTCCCCCACTCGGGTGCGGGAGTGACGGGATGGACGCGTTCCACACGTAGAAGATGTTGCCCGCGCGATCGGCGTACGTGAAGTTCGAGTTGAAGCGCGAGCGGATGCGCATGGCGTCCTTCCATTCGGCGAGCGACCTGGCCCGCATCATGTGAAGGAACTGCTCGCCGCCCCGGTAGTCGCCTTCGACCGCCGCGCGGAGCACGTAGATCTTTCCGCCGTCGCGCCAGATCACCGGGCCGAGCGGCGTCCGCCACGACTCGCGCGTCTCCGTCGAGAGCCCCGGGCCGTTCCTGTAGGTCACCGTCGTGAGCTCGCGCTCGAGTGGCAGCGACGTCCCGTCGAACAGGTAGCGATCCGCCCGCGCCGGATCGACGTCCAGCGCATAGATCTCGTCGAGGTCAGGAGCGTTGTTCGTCGTGGACCAGCCGAGGTCTTTGTTGAATCCGCCGATCACGCCGAATGGCCCGCCGATGCGGAAGTCACCGTAGAAGTCGAGGACTCCGGGGACCGTCATGTGCCCCTCGTAGTAGCCGGAGCTCCACGCGAGGTGCGGGTTCCGCAACAGGATCGCCTTCCCCGACTTCGTGCGGCTCGGGGCGAAGGCCCACGCATTCGAGCCCTCCTCGATGGGATCGACGCCCGGCCTCCCCGCGTCGGCTCCTTCGTTCGACGGATCCGCAGCTGGCTGCGGTCCACCGCGACGGTTGGTCGGCGGCGCCACGCGCGCCAGGAACCGTCGCGCCGTGGCCAGCGACGCACTCGTGACGTCGCGGGCGGCGACGTCGTACCCGGTGAAGTTCGGCCTGAACCCGGCCGGAAATTCGTTCGGGTGCAGCTCGATGTACCGGTTCACGCCCGCCGCGAATCCTTCATAGACGTCTCGCGTTGCCTGCTCGAGCCGCGGGTAGTTCTGCACGCCGAGCGCGTACTCACGCTGCGCACCGAAGTCGCTCTCCATGCTGTCGCGGCCGAACCAGAGCCCCATCTCACCGCGCGCGCGCAACAGGCCCATGGCGACGCGGGCACCGTAGTCCTCGAGCTGCACGTACGCGAGCGCGTAGTTGGCCGCGACGAGGTTCTGAGCCCGGATGTGCGGAACACCGTAGGTGGTGCGCCGCACCTCGACCTGACGGGCCAGATCGGCCGCCCCTGGGGCCTGGGCCGAAGCGGTGGGATACGCGCCTACCGCAACGGCGCCCAACAGAACGAACAGCGGAACAGATGACAATCGAGTGACGGTCACGATGAGATTAATCCAACGGAAAGTGGTTGCCGTGCCCACCGGCGGCCGGTATTCGTCCGGACATTCTACGCGGTTGACGGACCTATCGCTGACAGCCCGGACTGGATGGGGTGAGCTGCACACGCGGGGTGACGGGCCGCTCACGCGCGGGATATGGCGTGGACGCGTGCTCGATGTTCTATTGCCGGACTATAACGGCTGGAACCCGTCCCGGCCGCGTTGTAGTTGCGCCCACCCGCAACGGCTTTCCCAGTGAGGTGTCGATGAGAACGTGCCACGTTGTCCGAACACTCGTTCACGCTGCGTTCCTCGGAACGCTCGCGGCAGGAATCGCCGCAGCCCAAACCCCCCAGACAGGAACCATTACCGGTCGCGTCACCGACGCGTCGACCGGTCAGCCCGTAGCGGCGGCCCAGGTGAACATCGTCGGAACGAACATCGGCGCGCAGGCGAATGTCGAAGGCCAGTTCACGCTTCGTGGCGTGAATCCCGGCAATCACGAGATTCGCGTCCTGCGCGTCGGATATGCCGAGACGAAGCTGCCGGTCACGGTCACGGCTGGTCAGACCGCGACGGCGAACGTACAGATGCGCCCCGTGGTCGCCACGCTGGCTCCTGTCGTCACCACGGCCACCGGTGAGCAGCGCCGGGTGGAAGTCGGCAACGCGATCGCGCAGGTGGACGCCGCCAAGGTCGTGGAGACGCAGGCGATCTCGAACATGGGCGATCTGCTCACGTCGCGCGCGGCGGGCGTCACCGTCTTCAACGGGACGCAGACAGGCGCAGGCACGCGTATCCGCATTCGCGGCCAGAGCTCGCTCTCGCTGACGAACAATCCGATCTACGTGATCGACGGCATCCGCGTCGAGGGCACGACGGGCTCGACAACCGTCAGTGTCGGCGGCACCGAGCCCGCTCGCATCGGGGACATCAACCCCGAGGAGATCGAGAGCATCGAGGTCGTTCGTGGCCCGTCCGCGTCCACGCTCTACGGCACAGACGCGGCGAACGGCGTCATCGTCATCACGACGAAGCGCGGTATTGCCGGACGCACGCAGTGGACGTACTACACCGAGCAGACGGCGCTCAGGGACTACAACAACTACCCGACGGCCTTCTGGGGCTGGCGCACCGGGACGACCTCCGCGACCACGTCCAGCCCCTCGAACACGGTGCAGTGCTTCCTCACACAGGTCGCCGCCGGCGTGTGCACGCAGGACAGCGTGACGTCGTACAACCTGCACGACGACAAGGAGTCCACGCCGTACGGCACGGGCTACCGGCAGCAGCACGGCCTGCAGATCCGCGGCGGCAGCGACCTCGTTCGGTTCTTCGGGTCCGGCGAATACGAGGACGAGGACGGCGTGACGAAGGTGCCGGAGTTCGACCAGCGGTACCTCGCCGCACGGGACCAATCGCTGCGCCCGAAGGAACAGAGTCCGAATCACCTAACGAGAGTCACCGCGCGCGGCAACTTCAATATCGCACTCTCGCCGACGGCGGATCTCGCGATCAATACCGGCTACATCTCGCAGGATCTCCGGCTGCCGCAGAGCGATGACTCCGGGACCGACGGTGTCGCGGCGAACGTGTACGGCGGCCCGGGCTTCAAATACAACCTGACGCCGGCAGGCGATACGCTCTACGGTTGGCGCCAGTTCACGCCACGCGACATCTACCAGCAGGTCACGACGCAATCGATCGAGCGGTTCATCCCGTCGGCGACTGCCAACTGGCGCCCGCGCGAGTGGTTCGTCGGCCGCGCCAACTTCGGCCTCGACTACATCAGCCGGCTCGATACGCAGCTGTGCCGGTTCGCGAACTGCCCGAACAACGGTGACAACCGCCAGGGGCTGAAGCGGGACAACCGCACGAACTTCTTCATCTACACGATCGATGCGGCCGGCACCGCGACCAGGCGCCTGACCAACACCATCGAGTCGAAGACCACCGGCGGCTTCCAGTTCGGCCGTAACATCCTGGACCGCAACGGCGCGTCCGCGACGTTCCTGACGCCCGGCGGGACGACGATCTCGCAGGGGACGATCAGGACCGCCGAAGAGACGACGAGCGAGAGTCGCACGCTGGGCGGCTTTCTCGAGGAGAACCTCGGATTCCGCGACCGCCTCTTCATCACCGCGGCCGTTCGCTCCGACCGCAACAGCGCGTTCGGCGCCGACTTCAAGACGGTTTTCTACCCGAAGCTGGCCGCGTCCTGGGTGATCTCTGACGAGTCGTTCTTCCCGCAGACGAACTTCATCAGCCAGCTTCGCCTTCGCACCGCGTACGGCGCATCCGGCGTGCAGCCCGGAAATACGGATGCCGTCCAGTTCTTCACGACGAGCTCCGCACGTGTCAACAACACGCTCGGTGAGTCCGGTGACGTCACCGGTGCTGTGTACTCGACGGTCGGCAACCGCGAGCTCAAGCCCGAGCGGTCGACGGAGCTCGAGGCCGGCATCGACGGCACGTTCTGGAATGGCCGCCTGTCGACGGAGTTCACCTTCTACAACAAGAGCTCCAAGGACGCGCTCATCAGCCGGACGCTGCCGCCCTCCCTTGGAACCGGCGCAACGACGCGCTTCGAGAACCTCGGTGAGGTGCAGAACCGCGGCTGGGAGATGCTCGTCAACGGGCACATCATCCAGAAGCAGGCATTCGGCTGGGACATGACGCTGAATGGCTCGTCGAACAAGAACAAGCTCATCAGCCTCGGCGGCGTGCCCCCGATCGTCGGCACCACCACGCAGCAGCGCGAAGGCTATCCCCTGAATGGCTGGTGGTCGCGCAAGCTGTCCGCCTATAGCGATGCGAACAACGATGGGATCATCTCGCTGAGCGAGATCACCGTCGACTCGGTCCCCGAATTCGGTGGCCCGAGCTACTTCGGACCATCGCAGCCGACGCTCGAGCTCGCGCTGAGCAGCGGCATCGACCTGTTCGATCGTCGCCTGCGTCTCAGCGCGATGACCGACTACAAGGGTGGGCACCTCAACTACAACAACACGGAGCGCATTCGCTGCGCGAGCCGGAACAACTGCGCCGGCTTGATCAGCAAGAACGCGTCGGACCGCGACAAGGCGCGCACCACGATGGTGCGTGAGCACGCGAGCCGGTCGGTCGGCGGCTTCTTCGAGGAAGCAGACTTCATTCGCCTCCGCGAAGTGTCGCTGTCGTACACGGCGCCGCAAGCGTTCGCTGGCCGGTACCTCAAGAGCCGAAGCCTCGTGCTCACGGGCGCCGTCCGCAACCTCGGCACGATCTGGACGAAGTACACGGGCACCGATCCGGAGTCCTTCGGCACCACGGGGAACGCGCCGTCGGAGTTCCAGGCCTTCGCGCCGCCGACGTACCTCTCCTTCCGTCTCAACCTTGGATTCTGAGGATTACGCCTCGCATGATCTCATACATGAACAACCTCGCGGTAAACGCGCGTCGCACCGCCGCGGTGATCGCGCTGGCCGTGCTGCCCGCGGCGTGCACCACTGACGAAGCCCTGTCCGTCACTGACCCGGACATCATCAACCCGGCCGACGTGCAGTCGGCTGCGGGGGCGAACTCCGTCCGTATCGGCGCGCTCGTGCGCTTCAACACGGCGACGAGCGGCGCCGAAAGCCTGTTCCTGCTCGGCGGTCTCTTCGCCGACGAGTGGAACAACGGCGACTCATTCATCGCGCGCCAGGAGATCGACCAGCGCGTCATCACGATTCAGAACAACTTTCTCACGGACGCCAACCGGGCACTGCACCGCGCCCGTCTATCCGCTGCCCAGGCAACGCAGCTGCTGCGCGAGTTCAACCCGACGGGACCGGCGGCCGAGCTCGCGGAGATGTATTTCGTTCAGGCGTTCGTCGAGAACATTCTCGCCGAGCATTACTGCAACGGGATCATCATCAGCAACGTCACCGCCACCGAAACGGAGTACGGCAATCCGATCACGGTGATGCAGACCCTCGAACTCGCCCTCGCTCACGCGGACTCGGGGATCGCGCTCATCACAGGCACGGCGGCGGCCGACGTTCGCATTCGAAACGCCCTACGTGTGCTCAAGGGGCGGATCCTGTTGAACATGAACCGCCAGGCCGATGCGGCGACGGCAGTCAACGGCGTCCCGACGAATTTCGTTTACCAGATCCTGCACTCGACCTCGACGTCGCAAACGCAGAACCAGATGTGGGCGTTCAACAACAACGCGCGCCGCTACAGCGTGAGCACGGGCGAGGGCGGCAACGGCCTCAACTTCGCTACGGCGAACGACCCGCGCTTGCCGACGTGTCAGGGTGGTGACGTCGCCTGTCGCGCCATCGGCGTCACGTCGACGTCGCGTGACGACCTCACGCAGCCGATCTGGGTGCAGCGCATCTGGACGGTCCGCGAAGCTCCCGTCACGATCATTGGGGGCATCGAGGCGCGCCTCATCGAAGCCGAGGCGCAGCTCAAGGCAGGACAGGCCACGACCTCGCTCGCGACGTTGAACGCGGCACGAGCGACGGTGACGGGCCTGACGGCACTCACGGATGCCGGAACCGACCCCGCCCGGGTCGACCAGCTGTTCCGCGAGCGTGCGTTCTGGATGTTCTCGACAGGTCACCGCACCGGCGATATGCGCCGGCTCATCCGCCAGTACGGCCGCGCCGCCAACACGGTTTTCCCGACGGGCGCGTGGCACAAGGCCGGGAGCTACGGATCGGACGTCACGATCCCACTGCCGCTGGCCGAGCAGAACAACCCGAACCTCCCGACGTCGGCGTCCACCTGCATCGATCGCGTGGCGTAGGCGTTAGGCTGGACCGAACGAACGAAGCCGCCGGCAACCAGAGGTTGCCGGCGGCTTCTGTCATTCCGAGGGGGCCGTTGTCATCCCGAGCGACCGCGAGGGATCTTGTCTGCGGAACTCGTAACGATTCGCCCACGGGTACCGTTCAAGAAGATCCCTCGCTGTCGCTCGGGATGACACGCAGCTACGGCGTGTCCGCTGCCTGCGCGATCAGCGTCGGTAGCTCGCTCGGATGCATCCCGGGCTTCACCGACTGCAGCGTCAGCGTCAGCGAGAACTTCGCGAACTTCGCCTTCACCTGCACCGGATAGCGGTTCGCATCATCCGTGAACCACACGTGTGCCTGACCATCCTCGGAGAAGATGCCGCTCGTCCGGATCGTCGGCTTCACGACCGTCGTCGCGAACGTCCCCGCGCCGACACTCACCGTCTCCTGCCTTAGGCCCGCCAGCACCACCGGATTCCTGTCGGGGCGGAAGTAGCGGTCGTCCTGTCGCGTCTCCCCGACGCGGACACCCGCCGTACGTACCGCGTAGATGAACGAGCCATCGTCGAGCGGGTTCGCCACGCTCGCACGCACCGAATCACCCTCCTTCTGATACTCGGCGCGCTCGGGGTAGATCTCGTACGACGTCGTCCTCTTGTACCGGCCCTCCGAGATCTGCTGTCGGTGTCGCAGCGACGCGAGCGTCTCGACATCGATCCAGCTCTCGTAGCGATCGTGTACGCGGAAGAACGGAACGCCACCGTCGACGCTGAAGACGACGTGATACGCAGGGCGTCCCCGAACGAGCTCGATGCCGTCGACGCGCATGCGGGCCGTTCCGGCAGGAATCCCACCGAATGTCGCGCGGTACGTGAGCTCCTCACCGACCGCATACGGCACCGAGGCCGCCGCAATCGCCGGCGCATCGGGCGCGCTCGCCGAACCCGGCTGAACGATCCGAAGCTGTGCCGGCTGCATCGCGCCACCGATGGACGCGACCACGGTCACGCCGCCTAACGTCGTCACCAGTCCCACCAACACGCGCGCCGCGATCCGCCACCCCATCTGCCCGGGACGTCGCGCGCGACCGATCGATCTTTCGCTATGACTGCGCATCGTCGTGCTCCACAAAAACACCAAGGGTTGCTCTCACCGCTTCACCCACTCGTACGCCGTGCCCTGGATACCGGATTGCGAGGCGCTTCGCTTGAGAAAGGTGCATGTCAGTGAGGTTCATATCTGAATCATCGTTCCAAAAAAAGGTTCCGAAAAATTCTACTTGATCGCGCTCAGGACCTTTTCCAGCGCGAGCCGCTCCGTTGGGCCAAGCGACTCGGCAAAGGCGGTCTCGACCTCTGCGACGACCGCCGCGCCGGCGGCTGCCTTTTCGCGGCCTAGCTCCGTCAGCTCCGCTCGCTTGCTGCGCCGGTCGGCAGAGTCATCGATACGGCGGACGAGTCCGTCGGCCTCGAGGCGGTCGACCAACGTGGTCATGTTGGACGGAACGCACTCCTGCTCTTGAGCCAACTGCCGTAAGGGCACCGGTTCGCGCGAATCGGCAAGCTGTGACAGCACATAGTACTTCGCCGCCGACAGCCCAACGCCTTTCAGCGCCTCCTCCAGCCTGGCGAATTGAGCTCGGCCAGCCTCGAGGAGCATGAAGAAGATCGGGTCCCTGCAGTCAGTTTTATTCACATGTGTACTTTACATGGCAGGTCCGATTCGCGCAAGCCCTGGTCGATTCACTCAGTCGAGGCGTCGCGCAACACAGGAACGTCGGCGGCCGCGTCCGGAGAGACGACCCGCACGCCCACTGCCGGTCGCTCGTTCACGACGAGCTCGAATACGTCCGGTCGCGCGTAGTGGCCAACGGTGTCCAGGTCGAACTTGCCACGAACGACGTCGTCGAGATCGAGGTCGGCTGTGAGGATGCATTCCTCATCGTATACCGGGCCGGCTACGAGCTCGCCCAACGGGTTCACGATGCAGCTGCCACCGCGCGTCACGATCGTGTCGGGATCGGCCGGGAAATCGCCGGGATAGTCCGCCGGGTAGTCGCGTCGGCGCGCGAACTGATTGCTGCTGAGCACGAAGCAACGGCCTTCGAGGGCAATGTGGCGCATGCTCGCGATCCAGCCGTCGCGGCTGTCCGCGGTCGGCGCGACGTAGATCTGGACGCCCTTCGCGTACAGCGCCGTCCGGTACAGCGGCATGTAGTTCTCCCAGCAGATCGCCGCGCCCAGCTTTCCGATCGGAGTCTCGAACACGGGCATGGTGCTGCCGTCGCCCTGCCCCCACACCAGGCGCTCGCTCGCCGTCGGCATGAGCTTACGATGCTTGCCGAGGTAGTCGCCGTCGGGAGCGAAGAAGACCGCGGTGCAGTACAGCGTTCCGCCGTCGCGCTCGATCACGCCGATGATCAGGTGCGTGGAGCTTTCGCGAGCGATGTCTCCGAGCGTGGTGATCGCGTCTCCCGGAATCTCGACGCTCGACTCCCAATAGCGGCGGTACCACTCGCGACCTTCCGGCGTCCGGTTCCCGACGACGGCGCCGAACGTCATCCCGCGAGGATAGGCGCTGACGAACGCCTCGGGAAAGACGACGAGCGCGGCACCCTTCGCCGCCGCGTCACGCGTGAGTTGCCGAACCTTCGCGAGCGTGAACTCGCGGTCGAACGCGACGGGCGCGGCCTGCACGACGGCCACGCGCACGAGAGCCGATGTCGTCACGGCCTTCTCCGAAGCTCGGTGGATGACGGAAAGTAAAAGGCGAGGCGGCGGCTGTCATTCCGAGCGGAGCCGCGAAGCGGCGGAGTCGAGGAATCGCCATCATCCCGGTAGAGGGACCCCGCGGTAGGGACGAGTGCGATTCCTCGCCTCCGCCTGCGCTTCGCGCCGGCTCCGCTCGGAATGACACCTCACACGGATCGCAGCGCGACGATCGGGTCGGTCTTCGAGGCGCGTCTGGCCGGGAGAAAGCCGGCCACGGCCGAAACCGCGACCAGAACGATTGCCGTGCCCGCAAACGAGAGCGCGTCCGTGGGCCCGATGCCGTAGAGCAGCGAGCGCAGGAGGCGTGATGCGCCGAGCGACACCGCCGCGCCGATGACCACGCCGGCGCCGGCGAGAAGCAACGTTCGGCTGACGACCCGCCGCCTAACGCTGGCGGCGGACTCCCCCAACGCCATGCGGATCCCGATCTCGCGAATCCGCTGGCTCACCGAGTAGGAGAGCACGGCGTAGATCCCGAGGGCGGCCAGCAGCAGCGCCGTCCCGGCAAAGCCAGCGAGGATCTGTAGAATGAAGCGGCGAGGCGAGACCGCGCGGTCCACGACCGCATCGAGCGTCTGATAGTCTCCGACCGGAAGCGCCGGATCGGCGGCTCGCAGCGCCGCGCCAACGCTCCTGGCGAGCGCAGGCGCAGCAACACGAGACCGAACGACCATCGCCATCGTGCCGTAGTCCGCGAACTGTGCATACGGTATGTAGACCTCGTTCCCCGACTCCTCGTCGAGCGCCTGGTGCCTGACGTCCGCCACGACGCCGACGACCCGCCACTCACGTCCGACGATGAGCACGGTCTGGCCGACGGGATCGGCGCCGGGAAACAGGGTCGTGGCCGCGGTGTGATTGAGGACGACGACCTTGTCGGACTTCCCGCGGTCATCCGGACTGAGATAGCGACCGGCGAGGAGGGGAATCCGCATTGCCCGGAGGTATTCGCTGTCCACGAGTCGCGGGAACACGCCAGGCCACGCGCCCTTCTCGTACACAACCCCCTTGGCGGCAATCCCCCACCCGCGGTTTCGACCGAGCGGCGGCGTGTCGGTCAATCCCGCCGCATCGACACCGGGGACGGCCCGCACGCGAGCGACCAGGCTCTCGAAATAGGCGAGCTTCGCGTCCTCGTTGGCGAGCTCGCGTCCCGCATCGAGCTGCCACATCACGGCCCCGTCGGGGCGGAAACCGAGGTTCACGTCGAGCAGCCCGACGAAGCTGCGTAACAGCAGCCCGCCGCCCACGAGCAGCACGAACGCGAGCGCCACTTCGCCGACAACGAGCACCTCGCGCACCGAGCCACTCCTGCGCCCTTCGCTCGCGCCGCGACTGGCGTCGTTGAGCGCCGCCCATTCCCGTCCCTGCGACAGCTGCAGCGCTGGCGCGATCCCGACCACGAGGCCCGTGAGAACCGTCGCGGCAAGCGTGAAGCCTAACGCGGAGGCATCGAGCGACACCGTCCGCAGCATCGGGATGCTCACCGCGGTCGTGCCGGCAACCCACGTCGTGATCCCGTAGGCCAGGACAATCCCGAGCACGCCACCGCACGATGCGAGCATGAGACTCTCCGTCAACAGCTGCACGACGAGCCGCCGTCGCGTGGCGCCGAGCGCGCTCCGGACACTCATCTCCCTGGCGCGCTGCCGCGCGCGGACGAGGAGCAGGTTCGACAGGTTGCCGCACGCGACGGCCAGCACGAGCCCCGCCGCCACCGCCAGGACGAGCAGCGGTGCACGGAAGGAGCCGGCGAGATGGTCCCGGAGCGGCGTGACGACCGCGTTCAAACCCCACCGGCTCGGGTCGGCCTGCTTCAATTGCGCGTTCATGCGGTCGAAATCCGTCTGTGCGCTCGCGACCGTGACGCCGGGCTTGAGCCGGCCGATCATGGACAACGTGTTGCCCCACCGGTCGGTCTCGTCGCTGATGGGAAACGGCTGCAGGAAATCGACACGCGACGCGGGAGCGAACGTGGACGCGAAGTCGAACCACTGCGGGAGGATTCCCACGACCTCAGTGGGCTCGCCGTTCAGCGTGATGGAGCGGCCCACCATTTTCGGGTCCGCGCCGAAGCGCCGGGTCCAGAACCCGTGCGTAAGGACGGCCGCGTGACGCCCTCCCCAAACGCTTTCCTCGTCGGTGAAGTTGCGGCCGAGCAGCGGGCGAACTCCGAGCACCGGGAGAAAGTTCTGCGCGACGCCGACCCCGATGAGGCGCTCGGGCGTTCCGTCACCGACCAGATTGAAGCTGCTGTAGTCGAAAAACGCGTAGAACCCCGTGAGCGCCTCGAACGACCGATTGTACGTCCGATAGTCGCGCAGGTTCGACGTGCGCGACGTGACCGAGGACATGCCACCGCCCGACGAGTTAGCGACCCACACGAGGCGGCCGGCATTGGGGAATGGCAGCGCCCGGAGCATGAGCGGGCTCATGACGCTGAACACAGACGTCACCGCAGCCACGCCGACGGCCATGATGAAAACTGCAAACGCCGCGAAGGCGGGCTCCCGCCGGATGCGCCGCAGCGCGTATCTGATGTCGTCGCGAGTGGTATTCATGGCCACCCTTGGACAGTCGCTTCGCGACGAAGGTTCGAGCGTCCGCAGCAAGCCTCCGGTCAACGAACCAGCTCTACCACCACGGCGCCCACACGATCGCGCAGCGTCGCCGAATACTCGCTCTGCTGTCGACGCTTGACGCTGTCGGGCTCGAGCCTAACGCCGGCGGCGGCGAGCGCTTCGCTCAGTCCGCGAAGCTGCGTCGAGTCCCGAAGCGTGAACACGCGCATGTGCGTCCACGGCACGGTGGTGTCCGCCGCCATGTACGTCGCCACCGAGACGAACGCGCCGGAACGCTGCGCTTCGGCGTCAATGGGTTCGGCGCGCTCGCGGATGTAACGCGTGTACTCCTCGAGCTTGCCGGGTTTTGCGCGCCAGAAGTAGATCTGGGCCAGCGTCGCTCCGTTGGCACGCGTGTCGCGGGACGCACTCGTGCTCCGCTGGCCGGCGTTGCCGGTTGCGCAGCCTGTCGATGCCCACCCCAGCAGGATCAGCGCCTGGCCCCAACGACCGAAAGTCATGGATGAGTCCCAACGTGTTTGGTGGTCGGCGAGAATGTCCGTGCGTCACAGCGAGCGCCAGAGCACGAATCGGATTTCGCTGATGCCGCCCCCGGCTTGCGATAACATCTGTTCCCGCTAGCTTGGTCATCCCGAATAAATGCCGAAGATCGGCATAGCACCTCGTACCACCACCGGAGACAAACCATGCCCAAACCCATTCCCGCCGGATACCACAGCGTGACGCCAGCCATCGTCGTCCGCGATGCGGCCGCCGCGATCGACTTCTATAAGAAGGCCTTCGGCGCCGAGGAGATCGACCGCATGGCAGGGCCCGATGGATCGATCATGCACGCCGAGATCCGCATCGGCGACTCGATCCTGATGTTGGGTGAGGAGAACGAGCAGTGGGGCACAAAATCGCCGCTCAGCCTGAACGGGGTACACGGATCGCTGCACATCTACGTCGAAGACGCGGATGCGGCGTTCAACCGTGCCCTCAAGGCTGGAGCAACAGTACGGTATCCGCTCGAGGACGCATTCTGGGGCGATCGCTACGGTAAGGTCACCGACCCCTTTGGCCACGAGTGGGGCCTCGCGACCCGTGTGAAGGACATGACGAAGGCGGAGATGGAGAAGGCCGGGAAGGAGTGGATGGCGAAGGCCGCGCAGACGGCGGGCGCGCAAGGGTAGTTTTCGGCTCGCAGACTCGTCTCTCTGACGGCGTCTGGATTCAGCCCAGGCGCCGTCGCTCCGTCGAGTCACGAAGGTGAGCCATGAAGAAGCGAACGAAAGTCCTCATCGCCGTGGGCATCCTGCTCGTCTTGCCCATCGTCGCGATTGCCGTTGTCCCTCTCGTCTTCCGCGACCGGATCGTGGCGAGGGTCAAGGCGGAGATCAATCGGTCGATCGAAGCACGGGTCGATTGGCGCGACGTCGGCCTCGGCCTCTTCCGCGACTTTCCGAACCTGACACTGAGTCTCGATGACCTGACCGTTGCGGGGACGAAGCGGTTCGCCGGCGACACGCTCGCCAGGGTCGGACGCGTGCAGGTCGTGCTCGACCTGGCGAGCGTGGTCGGCAACGTGCGACGCGGGGCGCCCATCATCGTGCGCGCCGTCGACGTGGACCGGCCGACGCTCGCGCTCAAGGTGCTCGAGGATGGCACGGCGAACTGGGACATCGCGAAGGACAAACCCCCCGCGCGCAATGCCGCGGCGAGTCGCCCCCTCGCGATCAGCCTACGCCAGCTCGACATCCGCGACGCCTCGATCTCGCTGGACGATCGCCACTCGCGGCTGATCGCCTCGCTGACGGGGTTCCGGCAATCCCTGACAGGAGACTTCGGAGAAGATGCGTTCGTCCTCGCGACGACTGCACACGCCGACTCCGTGTCGGTCCAGTTCGCCGGCATCCCGTATCTCACACGCGTCGCCCTCGACGTTGCCGCCGACCTGGACGCGAACATGCGCGCGAAGCGCTTCACGTTCCGGAAGAACGAGATCCGGCTGAACGATCTCCGACTCGCGCTGTCCGGATCGGCGACGCTTGCCGAGGATCACACCGCGCTCGACGTCGCCTTCAGCTCGCCGCGCACCGAGTTCCGACACATCCTGTCGCTCGTGCCGGCGATCTATTCCCGTGATTTCGAGAAGCTGCGCACGTCCGGGGCGTTCACCATGTCGGGCAGCGTCAAGGGCAACTACGGCGAGCGTGCCTTTCCCGCGTTCACCGTCGACGCGAAGGTCAGCAACGGCGCCTTTCAGTACCCCGACCTTCCCCTCCCCGCGCGTGACATCGGGCTCGATCTCGCACTTCGCAACCCGGGTGGAAGCGTCGACAGCACCGTCGTGAAGCTCGACCGCTTCCACGCGGTGATCGGGCGTCAGCCAATCGATGGGGCGATGACTCTCCGGACGCCAGTTTCCGATCCGGATGTCGACCTGCGCCTAACGGGAACGGTCGACCTCGCCGACGTTCGCCGGACCGTCAAGCTGGAGCAGGTGAACGAGCTTACCGGGCGCGTCGCAGCGGATATCGCCGTGCGCACGCGCCTGTCGTTCATCGACCGCAAGCAATACGACAGGATCGCTGCGCGCGGGACCGTGGATATTACGGGTCTCTCGGTCAAGTCTGCAGAGTTGCCCCATCCGCTGGCGATCGACGAGGCGTCGCTCCGCCTCTCGCCACAGCGCGCCGAGCTCAGGTCGCTCTCGGGCAAGATCGGTAGCAGCGATCTCCGTCTGTCCGGCTCCCTCGACAATCTCGTCCCGTTCGTCCTGCGCGGCGACCCGCTGCGCGCCAGCGCGACGTTTGCGAGCCAGCGCTTCGACCTCAATGAATGGCGATCGGACGACAGCCTCGAGGTCATTCCCGTACCGGCGAACGTCGACCTCGCACTGCAGGCGACCGTCGACGAGCTGAAGTACGGCAAGATGACGATGACGAACGTACGCGGCGGACTCCGCGTGAAGGACAGCCGGGCCACGCTCGAGAGCTTCACGATGAACACGCTGGGTGGGGAGATCGGCGTGACGGGCTTCTACGAGACGACGAACGTGGAACGGCCGACCTTCGACATCGACCTGCGCATGAGGGCCGTTGACATCCCGACGGCATTCGCCGCGCTGACGACGGTACAAACGCTCGCCCCCGTCGCGCGCTACGCCCGCGGAACTGTCTCAACCGATCTCCACCTCACCGGTCCGCTCGGCAAGGACCTGACCCCCGTGTTCACGGTGCTCGATGGCAAGGGCTCGCTCCGGACGTCCGGGCTCGCGCTGGAGGGGCTTCCGGCGTTAGGCAAGGTGGCCGACGCGCTCAAGCTCGAGCGTCTGCGAAACCCGACGCTCGACAGCATTCGGGCGTCCGTGCAGATCCGTGAGGGTCGCGTGCACCTCAACCCCTTCACCGTGCGCGCGGGCCCGTTGAACATGGGCGTGGCAGGGTCGCACGGCATCGACCAGTCGATGCAGTACACGTTGAACCTTCGCGTCCCCCGCTCGGAACTGGGGGCCGATGCCAACCGCGTCGTCGCCAGCCTCATCTCTCGCGCCGGGAAAACCGGACTCAATCTGCAGGCAGCCGACACCGTCGCCCTCGATATCAAGCTCGGAGGAACGGTCACGAATCCAACGGTCCAGACGAACCTCGTCGACGTCGTGGCCTCAGCGGGACAGAGCGTGAAGGCGGCGGCCGAGCAGGCGGTGGCGGAGCGCGTCGACTCCGTGAAGGCGAAAGCCGACTCGGCGGCAGCTGAGGCGAAGCGAAAGGCGCAGGCCGAGGCAGAGCGACTCATCGCCGAGGCGGAGAAGCAGGCGGCGGCCGTTCGCACGGAGGCGCAGCGGCTCGCGGAAACCGTTAGGCGCGAGGGAAATGAGCGGGCTGACACGCTCGTCGCGCGCGCGACGAATCCGCTGGCACAGGCCGCGGCGCGTGCGGCCGCGGACCGGCTCCGCAAGGAGAGCAGCAACAGGGCAGATCAGATTATCCGCGAGGCGGACCAGAAAGCCGCCGACCTCGTCGCGGAGGCGCGGCGGAAGGCGGGCCTCCCGCCTTCCCATTGACAGCTTAGGGAACACGCGCGTATCGTCTCTCCATAAGTCGCTTAGGGGAGAGAGTGAGCACGCTCGACCTTCTTCAGGGGACGCTCGATCTCCTGATCCTCAAGACGCTGTCCTGGGGCCCGATGCACGGGTACTCCGTCGCGCGGGCCATCCGTGAACGGAGCGATGGCGCCTTTCTGATCGAGGAGGGCGCGCTCTACCCTGCCCTGCACCGTCTCGAGCGACAGGGCTGGATCGAGAGCGAGTGGGGTCTCTCGGAGAACAACCGCAAAGCAAAGTTCTATCAGCTCACGGCGCGCGGCCGAGCACAGCTCCGCGCCGAGCTCGCGACGTGGAAGCGCTACACGGACGCCGTCGCCGGCGTGCTCGCACCCGCGTGAGCCGATCCGACCAGTCTCACGCCTAGCCCCTCATGGCTCGCCTGCCCGGAATCCGCCGCATCTTCCGCCACGAGCGTGACGGCGACGTCGGCGCCGAGATGCAGTTCCATCTCGACGCGCGCACCGACGACCTGACACGCGCGGGGCTCGCCCCGGTGGAAGCCCGTCGCGTCGCGATCGCCGAATTCGGTGATCGCGAGCGCTACCAGGCCGAGACGGTTCGCATTGACCGCGGGTACGCGCGCACCGTGCGCGTCCGGGAGTTCCTCTGGTCCGTCTGGTACGACCTCGGTTACACGCTGCGCGGGCTCCGCCGCAGCCCCGGCTTCGCCGCCGCCACCCTGCTCACGCTTGCGTTAGGCATCGGGGCCAACACGGCCGTCTGGACCATCACCGATGCGCTCATGCGACGCCCGCTGCCCATCGAGCACCCCGACGAGCTCCATGCCGCGCGGCGCGCCGATCGGTCCGACGGCGGCGACTACTATCACTCGTACCCACGCTTCCGTCGGATGCAGGCCACGATGCCTGAGCCGTCGAGCCTCGCGGCGATGAGTGCCATGAACCGCATGTACGTTACGGCTGGCGATCGCCTCGAGCCCGCGGTGGGCCAGCTCGTGTCGGGCAACTGGTTCGGCGTGCTGCGTGTGAGAGCGGCCGCCGGCCGAACGCTCGCTCCCTCCGACGAGACGACCGGCGACGCAGCGCCCGCGGCGGTTCTGAGCGATGGCTTCTGGACTCGCCAGTTCGCGCGCGACCCGGGCGTCGTCGGCACGACCGTCCGGGTCAACGGCACGCCGGTTCGCGTCATCGGCGTCGCCGGGTCGGGATTCCAGGGGCTCACGATCGGACAGTCCGTGGATCTGTGGCTCCCGCTCACGTCGCAGTGGGCGGTGCGCTACCGCGGCAACATGTCCGCCAGCGACGCCGACCTCGAGAAACCGTGGCCGGCGCAGGACGGCATTCACTGGCTCACGCTGATCGCGCGTGTCGCGCCATCGGCGGCGGTGCGCGTGTCCGGCGCGCTCGACCGCCAGCTCCGCGAAGAGCTCGAGCAGGAAATGACTCGTATGGATGCGGCTGACCGCGCGCACGCCGCCCGCGAGCATCTGGTGCTCGACGCGATCCCGCGCGGCTTTTCCGGGATCCGCGATCGGTACGCGGATCCACTCCGCGTGCTCACGGCAAGCGTAGGCCTCGTTCTGGTCATCGCGTGCGCGAACCTCGCCGGGCTCCTGCTCGCGCGCGGCGCAGCACGCAGCCACGAGCTCGCCGTGCGCGTATCGCTCGGCGCCCGCCGCACGAGAATCGTTAGGCATGTGCTGACCGATAGCGTCACGGTGGCGCTGCTCGGTGGGGCGCTCAGTCTCCTCGTCGCGCACTGGGGGACGGCTGTGCTGCTCCGCAGCGCGTCGTCCGATCCGCGTCCCATCCCCCTCGCGGTTGGCACCGGTCTCCGGGTGATAGGCTTCACGCTCGCCCTGTCCGTCCTGACTGGCCTGGTGGTCGGCGGGCTCCCCGCCCTTCGCGTCTCCCGCGCGGGACTCTACGATGCTTTTCGGGGCACCGGGCGTGTCGTGGGCTCGCGCGGTGGACACCGCGTTCCGCTGGGCCGAGCGCTGGTGGCGGCGCAGATTGCACTGTCGCTCGTGCTCGTCGCGACCGCAGGCGTGTTCGTGCGGACGCTGCGGAACCTCCTGGCCATCGACCCCGGCTACGAGCACACGCAGGTGATTACCGCGCGCCTCGATGTGCGCGCCGCCGGGTACGACTACACCGAACTGCCAGCCTTGTATGATCGACTCCTCAGTCGAGTGGCGACCGTGCCCGGCGTGCGGTCCGCAAGCCTGTCGCTCCACGGGTTCGCCGCGTCCATCGGGACGAGTGCGTTCGCGGTTCCAGGCCGGACGCTCCCTCCAGGCGAGAACAACGCCCAGCAGAACTACGTCACACCGGAGTACTTCGCGACAGTGGGGATGACCCTCGTGAAGGGGCGCCGGTTCGCACCCACCGATCGTGTCGGTGGGCCGCGTGTCGCGATCGTCAGCGAATCGATGGCGCGGCACTTCTTCGGCACGACCGACGTCATCGGGCAACGGTTCGGGACCGGAACACCGCCCGAGCTCGAGATCGTCGGTCTGGTACGGGACGCCCGCGTGAACGCACTGCGGGAAGCGCCGCCAAGGCTCGTCTACTTCCCGCTCGCGCAGGGACCGCAGGAGTACATCAACAGCCTCGAGGTGCGCGTGACCGGGCGACCCGAGCCTGTGCTGGCCAGCCTGCGAACTGCGTTGCGCAACGTGAGCCCAACGCTCCCGGTGCGGGAAATCGTCACGCTATCCGACCTGCTCGAGCGCGGTGTGAGCCGCGAGCGGCTCGTTGCCCGGTTGGCCGGGAGCTTCGGCGTGCTGGCCCTGCTGCTGGCCGGCATCGGCCTGTACGGCGTCATGGGCCACTCGGTCTGGCGTCGCACGAACGAGATGGGCGTGCGGCTGGCGTTAGGCGCGTCGCCGGGCGGCGTTCGCATGCTGGTGCTGCGCGAGAGCCTCGCCATGAGTCTCGCGGGCCTGGTGCTGGGGTTCGTGCTGTTGTTGCCGATCCAGGGGCTGACAGGCCGGCTCGTCTACGGCATGTCCCCGCGCGATCCGGCGAGCGTCGTCATCGCCGCCGGAATCCTCCTCCTGGTGACCACGGTCGCGGCGTTCGTGCCCGCGTGGCGCGCGTCGCGCATCGATCCGGTCGACGCTATCCGGGCGGCGTAGCCGACGCTCCCCCAGACGTCACCCCGCCATCGTGCCCGCCACGGGAACCGTCGGCGCAGCGGGGCGCCGCAGGAACGGCTGTCGGGCGCCGTAGGTGAGCGTGCGCCACAGCCACTCGAGCGGCCCGAACTGAAAGCCGCGCAGCCAGAGCGGACTCACGACGAGCTGCAGCCCCCAAATGGCGAGCACCAGCCAGTAGAGCTGATAGTACTCCCACTCGGCGAACTGATTCAGCCCGTAGCCGAAGAAGACCAGGGAGCAGATCACGGTGTGCATGACGTAGTTCGTGAACGCCATCTGCCCCACGGCACGCAGCCGCGCGACGAGCCCGCGCAGCCAGCCCGCGCGATACACGAGCATGATCACCGACACGTGCGCCATCATGAGCGCGATGCGCTGCACGTCATAGAGGGCTCCCGTCCACGGAACCGGCTCCCGCTCCATCGCGGTCAGCATCGCCTGCACCGTGGGCGTCACCAGGACGCCGTGCACGAAGGAGTAGGTCACCGCGGTCAGACCCACCGCGTAGCCGATCAGCGCCGTTCGCACGTAGGCGCTGGTACTCCATTGGGCCGTCAGGAAGCCCCAGCGGTAGAGCGCGATTCCGAGCAGCATCAGCGCCAGCATGTCCCAGATCGAGAACACGAGGTACTTGAACTCTCCGTCCGCCGCCTTGTCGCGCACGAAGCTCGCCACCTCGCCGTAGCTCCCCTTCATCAGCGCCGTATGCTCCGCCCGCTCGGCGTCGTTAGGCAGGAACTCCTTCTCCACCGCGCGCCACGCAACGAGCGCCGAGTCCTGTGGCGCTGTGAGGGGCCGGCCAGCCTGCTGTGCGGTGACGGCTTCGCGCCAGGCCAGGCGCTTCTCCCGGAGGTTCTGATAGAACAGGGTGTTCCCCACGAAGCCAATGACAGCCACGAGCGGCACGCCGAGCGCGAGCCAGCGCGGTGCGACGCGGCGCAAGAGGAAGGCGAGCATCCCGATCAGCCCGTAGAAGTACAGGATGTCGCCCAGCCAGAGGAGCAGGTGCGCGTGGGCGAGGCCGAAGATCGTCAGCCAGACCATGCGCCTGTAGAAGAGGCCTGTGGCGGACCGCCCGCCCTTCTCCTTCCCCACGGTGAAGAGCACGATCCCGGCCCCGAACACCGCGGAGAAGAGCGCCCGCATCTTCCCCTCGAAGAGGATCGTGTTGACCGCGTACACCCAGAAGTTCGGGCTGCCGGGGTCAGCGCGCCACGGCTCGGTGAACTGCTCCGGCATCGCGAAGAACGGAATGTTCATCAGCAGGATGCCGAGCAATGCGACGCCGCGCACGACGTCGACGATCTCGATGCGCTCCGACTCGGCCACCGGTGCAGCCGCGGGCGGGGGAGCGACGGCGGGAGACACAGAGGAAGAGGTCATGCCCCCAATATCCGCCTCCCGCTCAGTTCGGCAAGATACGGCCGGGGCTAGCGGTCAGCTGTCAAGCGTCAGCCACGCGTCACCCGTCACGCCTAACGTGGACGTGCTCGTCGGCGGGTATGCGAGCCGCCGGTCAAGGGAACTGACACTCGACACTCTGACTCGCGACCACCTGACCTTGTGGACTGAGAATCTCCCCGACCACGTCGGCGCCGGCACGGGCCGCGATGAGCGTGGGCACGATCGCCGTCGCTCCCTCGGCAATGTCGTTCGGATTGCTGTCGAAATCGAATTCCACTTCGTCCCCGGCCGCCTGCCGGGCTGGCGAGGTCACGCTCCCCCCCGCGGCGCTCACGCGAGCGCGAAAGGCGCCGTTTTGTGGTACCAGGTTGTTTCCATCCACCGAGATCTTCGACCGATCCGGACTCGCCTGCCGCTCGCATTGGACCCGTATGGCTCCCTGAGCGGCGCCCGGGTCCGACGGAGTATCCGTATCGCCTGCGCACCCGGAGAGTGCCACCGCCAACACGGCCGTGACGAGTCCCAATCCTGTCTGCTGAAGCATGTGCATGACACCACTCGCACTGTCGATGGATGAAGCCGCCGTGCACGCTCGCGCCGCGTCTGGTGCGTCCCAGCCTGTCGCTCGGGACACACACCCGTCACGCGCGCGCGGCCGTCGAGACGACCGCACGTGCATCACACGGGGCCTAACGACTGGAAAGAAGGGCGCTGCAGCCGCGAGGAACAACCTTCGTGCGGTGAACGACCCGTCGCGTGCGCTGAACAGCCCGTGCGGAGCGGGCAATGGCGAACTGAAGCTTCGACACTCGATCGCGGCCGAGCGCCAGCACGCGCTTATCGAGGCGTCCGCGAAGGCGCCACGGCGCCCAGGAGTCCTTCGCGACTCACAAGGAATCGCCCCACCACGCCGAACGCAAGCAGCGTGACGGCGGTGACCCACGCTCCGAGATGCCAGGGGCCGGGCGAGAATCTGCCAATCGCAAAGCCAGCCGCGACAAGTACGCCCGCGAGCGCGTAGAACAGCGGCATGCCGTAGAGAAACACGAACGGCAGATAGTGCGCGCCTAACACGATCATGAACGCCGGATAGAACCACTCCATTCGGTACAGCGCGGCCGCTCCGACCAACGGCAGCGAGAGGGGCAACGTGAACGCGACCTGCATGCCGAGCTGGCCGAACGGGTTCGATGGCGCGAGACGCCAGGTCCGCCCGAGCAGCCGAAGTCCAAGCTGCGTCGCCGGGAAGATGAAGAACCCGCCGACGATGAGCACGACGATCGCCTGTCGTGGCCGCCCCCATGTCGCGAGCGCGGCCGACACGCCCCAGAGGACCGCTGAGACGAGCTGCCCTACGAACCCGCCGAGGAAGGTGCTGCGGACATCTCGTTGGGCATCGGCGATGAGCATGGTCGGCACTCGATGGATCGAAGTTGACCGGCGGGTCGCGCAGGTGCGCGCATCGTCGGCAACTTGCACGAACCCCGAGCCGATTGCGAGACGCGGATCAATTCTCCTTCGGTGGGCCGCCGAGGCTCAGCGCCCGTCCCGAGGCCAGCGCGTTTTCGACCATCATGAGCCCCGACTCGCCGCCGCGACGGATCATCTTGAGCAGCGTATCCATGCTCGAGACTTCCTCGAGCTGCTCGCGGGCAAACCACTCGAGAAAGTCGTGCGCGACGTAGTCACGCTCGCTCGACGCCTTTTCGAGCAGCGCGTTGATCTGCTTCGTCACCGTGTACTCCCATTCGAGCGCGAGAGCAACGGCCTCCTCGGCCGACGCGAACTCCGGGCGCGGCGCCGGAATGGACGGAATGGCGACGCGGCCGCCGGCATCGAGGATGTAGCGGACGAACTTCATTGCGTGCTCACGTTCTTCGTCGGCCTGCCGGAAGAAGTGCTGCGTCAGCACTGGCAGGCCGGCATCATCGAAGTACGCCGCGATGTTCACGTACTGCAGGGACGCCCCGAACTCGTGGCCGATCTGTTCGTTCATGCGCGCGTTCAACGCCTCACTGATCAACGACATGGTGTTCTCCCGGTTCGGGGTTACGTGTCGTGTCGAGGATGCTGCGTTCGATCTACGCCCTGACGAGCTTCCTGTACGCCACGCGGTGTGGCTGATCGGCGTCCGGACCCTTCCGCTTCTTCAGGTCCTCGATGTACGACTGGTAGTTCCCCTCGTGCCACACCACCTCGCTGTTCCCCTCGAACGCGAGGATGTGCGTCGCGATGCGGTCCAGGAACCAACGATCGTGCGAGATCACGACCGCGCAGCCGGCGAAGTCGAGCAGCGCGTCCTCGAGCGCGCGCAGCGTGTCGACATCGAGATCGTTTGTCGGCTCGTCGAGCAGCAGCAGGTTCCCGCCGCTCATTATCGTCCGGGCGAGGTGCAGGCGATTGCGCTCGCCACCCGATAGCGTGCCGACCTTCTTCTGCTGGTCCGTCCCCTTGAAGTTGAAGCTCGATAGATAGGCCCGGCTGTTGATCTCCTTCTTGCCGACCATGATCTGTTCCTGGCCGCCGGAGATCTCTTGCCACGCGGACTTGTTCGGGTCGAGCGTGCGGCTCTGATCCACGTACGCGAGCTGAACGGTCTCGCCGACCTTTAACGCGCCGTCGTCAGGCGTCTCCAGGCCCACGATCATCCGGAACAGCGTCGTCTTCCCCGCCCCGTTAGGCCCGATGACACCCACCAGTCCACCGCGCGGCAGCGAGAACGACAGGCCGTCGAACAGCAGCGTGTCCCCGTACCCCTTCTTCAGGTTCTTCGCGATGACGACGTCGTTGCCGAGCCGCGGCGCCGGCGGGATCACGATCTCGTTCTGGGCGATCTTCTCGAACTGCGTGTCGCTCGCGAGCTCCTCGTACTTCTGGATGCGCGCCTTGCTCTTCGCCTGACGCGCGCGCGCCGACATTCGCACCCACTCGAGCTCGCGCTCCAGCGTGCGCTGGCGCGCCGAGGCTTGCTTCTCTTCCTGCGCGAGTCGCGTGCGCTTCTGCTCCAACCACCCCGAGTAATTGCCCTCGTACGGCACGCCGCGCCCGCGGTCGAGCTCGAGGATCCACTTCGCCACGTTGTCCAGGAAATAGCGGTCGTGCGTGATGGCCACGACGGTGCCCGGAAACGTCTCGAGGTGATGCTCGAGCCACGCGACGCTCTCCGCATCGAGATGGTTCGTCGGCTCGTCCAGCAGCAGCATGTCCGGCTCGGACAGCAGCACCCTGCATAACGCGACACGGCGGCGCTCGCCGCCCGACAGGTTCGTCACCTCGGCGTCCGCCGGCGGCAGCCGCAGCGCATCCATCGCGATCTCGATCTTGTTGTCGAGATTCCACAGGTCGTGCGCGTCGATCTGCTCCTGCACCTTCGCCTGCCGGTCGAGCAGCTTCTCCATTGCCTTGTCGTCCATCGGTTCGGCGAACGCCATGGAGATGTCCTCGAACTCCTTCAGCAGCGCGCGCTGCGCCGCGACGGCTTCCTCGACGTTGCCCTGCACGGTCTTCGAGGGATCAAGCGCAGGCTCCTGCGGCAAAAATCCGACGCGGGTGCCCTGATGCGCCCATGCCTCGCCCTGAAACTCCTGATCGATGCCCGCCATGACGCGCAGCAGCGATGATTTTCCTGCGCCGTTGGGGCCAAGAACGCCGATCTTCGCGCCGGGATAGAACGAGAGCCATATGTCGTCGAGGATCACGCGCGAAGGCGGGACCACCTTGCGCAGGCCCTTCATGACGTAGATGAACTGCGGAGCCACGATCTGGTTGGGACTGGGGGGAGGAACTGGGGACTCGGCGGCGACGTCGAGCGCGCCACGCGTGGGTCAGCCGGGAGCGGAAATGTAAGCTTCGAGAATGCCGCGGCCCTAGCCCCGGCTGGGCGAGGTATGTCTCACACGGGAGTCCACATGCGCATCGCCGGGCGTCGTCCCACCGTGATACTGTCGGGTCTCATCGCGATCGGTTGCGCGAGACAGCCGTCGACCGAAAACAGCGAGTCGCCGCCGGCGAGAGACACCACGGTGGCGCCGTCCGCGGCATCGCCCGACCTCCGCACCACGCGCTGGCAGCTCGTGGCACTCGGAGACAAGGCTGTGGCCGTCGCCGACACCCAGCGCGCACCGCACATCATCCTGCAGGCCGGCTCGAATCAGGTTACCGGCTCAGGCGGGTGCAACCGGATGTTCGGGGTCTACGAGCTGAACGGGGACGCGCTGCGCTTCAGCGGCATCGGCTCCACGAAGATGGCGTGCCCGAGCGGCACGGACATCGAGACCACGTTCCTGCCGGCGCTGCTCGAAGTCGCGAAATGGCGCGTCGTCGGGCGGCAGCTCGAGCTCAGCGATTCGGCCGGGATGGTGCTGGCGCGCTTCGACGCGACGGCGCCGAAGTGACCGCCGACGGCTTCAGCCGCCCCTTGTCGTCCAGCTTCTCGATCCCGCTCCGGATCTTCCGGACGTAACCCAGGGTCTCGCGGTAGCGCCACCGGGGAACCTCTGGTGCGACAGTCTCGACGCTGGTCCATGCACGCCGGTCCAGCGAGCGGGCGACACATGCACGCTGCGCGTTCATGATCGTGCCCTCGCCGGCATTGTAGCTCGCGAACATGAACTCGCGGCGGTCGGTGGCGATCGAGTCGCGCTCCCAGCGACGCCACAGCGACCGGTCATGCATGATGCCCGCCGCGATGTTCCACTCGGGATCGTCGATGGATCCCAAGCCCGTGGCGCGCGTCTGGATGTCCTTGTAGGTCGACGGCATGAGCTGCATGAGGCCGCGGGCGCCCACCCAACTCCGCGCGTTCGGATTCATCTCGCTCTCGGCCATCGCCTGGGCCTTGAAGATGCGCCAATCGTAGCCCACGCCGAAGTAGCGCTTGCTGTATTTCCGGAACGTCTGATCGTATCGGTCCGCGTCGCGCTGACCTTGCGCGAGCACCGCGTCCGCGCCCGTGACGACCATCATGGCGGCGAAGGCCGCGACGCAACGCGTCAATTCAGCGCCCCGCCGATGATGATCGCGATCGCGAGAAACAGTGCCGCGATGAAAATTGCGACGGCGACGTTCCCGTTCTTGAGCTCCATCTGGAAGTCGACGGACGGTGTGAGCATGTCGATCACGCGATAGGCGCCGAACATCAGCACGACGCCGAGTATGGCGTAGAGAAAGTTCAGACCGATGACGCGCAGTTCCATTCGGGCGGCTCCGTGGAGGGGGGGGCGAAGAGCTAACAGCCATCAGCTATCAGCTATCAGCTATCAGCATCGGCGCTGATAGCTGATAGCCGATAGCTGTTAGCTAGTGATGATCCTCCCAGACGTCCGATTCGAAGACGTTCGCGTGGACCATCCAGTTGAAGACGACTGGCAGGAAGCGACCGTCAACCGCGTCACAGGCCTTGCGGGTGGCGATCGGGCTCACCGGGCCGAAGACCGGTTTTCCGCCGTCGAACTCCACCCACCGCTCCAGCTGCGTCATTTTCGGCACGCACATGTTCGTGTGCAGGTGCCACCGCGCGATCCCGAGCGGTACGCGGGCGTTGAGCTCCGCGGGCGAGGCCTCGCGGGGGGCGGTGTACATGGCGCCGATGAGACGCATCGTACCATCAGCCTCCTCCTTGTAGAGGAGCGAGGTGGGCTTCCCGACATCGAGCCGGAAGTGCTCGCCGATCGCCGCGCCCATGCTCGTGAAGTGGTAGACTGGCTGCGGCACGTTAGGCGCGAACATGCGATAGCCCTCGCGCTCCGCGACGCGGACATCCTTGTACTTCGCAAGCGCCACGCGCGCCTCGGCGACCAGGCGGTTCGCCCGTGCCGAGTCCTTGGCCGTGGCAATGCGCGCGGGTGACATGCGGACGTGGAGGTTCGCAGCCATGTCGCCGCTCATGGCTTCATGTACCGCATGCGACGGATCGGCGGCCGCCCCGGACTCAGCGACATTCTGCGAGCCGCGCGGCTTGTCGCTCGATTCGTGACGATGCGGGGTGGTGGCCTGCGCAGCGACGGCGCTCGCATTCAGGGCGAGCGCCGCGAAGGCGGTGAGCGTGATTGACGGCGGGAATGCTCGGGGCATACCGACTCCACAGCTGGGCCTGGAATCAATACTTGCCGGTACCGCGTCCGGTTTCGGACACCCTGTCCACCTTCGTTTCAGCTGATCAAGGGGCCACCCACCCAGGCCCCTTGATCACGAACTATGGTCGTTGCCGCTACGGCAGCGTCGTCACGGGCTCGATCTGCGCGCGGATCTCGCCATTCGGGTTGAGCGCCGTATGCACGTTTACGTACGTGCGGCCGAGCCGCATGAGCGACAGCAGCGAGTCGAGACCGACGCCAGGCAACACGATGTTCGTCGCGGCGAACGTCCCATTCGCGAGCGTGCCCGTGAAAGGACCGGGCGGCGTCGTCGAGTTGAAAAGGGTCACCGCGATCGGGCCCGCCGAATCGGCGACCGCATGGTGGATGTGCGCCATCGTCGCTCCGGTGAGTCCGACGACGTCCACCTTGAACCGAACCGTTCCGTCGGGCAGGCGCTCGAACGTCGCGGAGCCGGACGCCGTCGAGAGCACCGGCGTGGGGCGCTCCTTCGAGCCCGCGAGCGACGCTGCGACGAACCGATCTCCCGGCGCCTCCTCGTCGACGCGGCTGATCTGCCCACGAACGAGCCCGAACGGACGTGCGGTCGAGTGCACGTCGACGTACGCCGTTCCGTTCCTCATGAGCGCCACGAGCGAGTCGAAGGTGACACCCAGCACCGCGTTGGTCGAGATGGCGCCGGAGGCGATCTGCGCCGCCGTGAGCGCGGTGTCCGTGGGGTTCGTGAACAGCGTGGCGAGGACTGGCCCGTTCGAGACCGCCGAGCCGCCCGCGTGAATGTCGATGGCCCTCGCCGATGTCAGGCTCGTGCTGGTGACCGCGTACACGAGCGTTGGGTTACCCTGCCCTATCTCCGGATCGCGCAACGTGAACGACGCCGTTGCCGTCGCCGTGGTCACGACGGGAGAGGGGCGGACGCTCGTGCCGGAGAGGGTGGCGGAGAACTGGTCCTCGCCGCGAACCCCGAGTCCGAACTCGTTGTCTTCGTTACAGGCGGCGGAAAGCGGAAGGCTGAGGACGGCGAGTCGAGCGAAACGAGTGAAGCGCATGGTGAGGCTCCGGCGGGTTTCGTTTTGCAACAACGCGGAGACAATGGACTACCGTGCCAGCGCAAGAATCGAGCGGACTCGAGAGTTCCGTCGCGTGTCCCGGGCGGGCCGAATAATGCGTACTGTCTACTAAGGTAGTCACGGTACGCAATTGCGGGGAACATGGGAGGACAGCCTGGCAGCTCGTTCCGTATCCTTTCCGCTGCCAATAGCTTTCGCTCCGACATGGACTTCTCCAACATCGCCAGCACGCTCTCGGGGCGCCCGCTCGTGGCGCTGCCACTCCTGTTCGCCGCCGGCGTTTTGACGAGCCTGACGCCGTGCCTGTATCCAATGATTCCGATCACCGCGGCGATCGTGGGGGGGCAGTCAGCCGGCGAGGCGCGACCCACGAGGTGGCGCCCTCTACTGTTGTCGCTGACCTACGCACTCGGCCTGGCGGGGGTCTACTCCGCGTTGGGACTTTTTGCCGGCCTGACGGGTACGTTGTTCGGGACGGTGAGCACCAACCCGTGGCTGTATTTCGCCATGGCGAACCTGCTCGTGATCGCCGCTCTCGCGATGCTGGACGTGATTCCCGTGACCCTGCCCGCGAGCCTCATGGCCCGCGCGTCGTCGGCGGGCACGGGCGGACGGTTCTCTGGAGCGCTCGTGATGGGCGCGATGTCCGGACTCGTTGCCGCTCCATGCTCGGCGCCGGTCATGGCGGCGGTGCTGACCTGGGTGACGACGACGAAGAGTGCGGGGTTGGGGTTCGCCTACCTCTTTGCGTTCTCGATCGGGATGTGCGCCCTGCTGATCGTGGTTGGAGCATCGAGCGGCGCGTTGAGCCGCATGCCGCAAGCCGGCATCTGGATGGTTCGGGTCAAGCGGGTGTTCGCGTTGGTCATGCTCGTAGTCGCCGAGTACTACCTGATAAAAATGGGGCAGCTGATCATATGAGACGCCAGTCGTCAGCCATCGACCGTCAGCGGCTAGCTCTGAAGTTCGTGACCGCTGTTGCAGCCGTCGCCTTGGCTCCCCTGCTCGCCATCCCCGGTTCCCCGGTTCCGGTTGCCTCGCTGCTGGCTCAGGAGACCGGACTGCCGGTCGGGTCCAAGGCTCCGTCGAGCACGATGGTCGAGACGCTCGATGGAAAACCGTTCGATCTCGGGCAGTACGTTGGGAAGACGCCGGTGCTGATCGAGTTCTGGGCGACCTGGTGCCCGAACTGCAAGCAGCTCGAGCCCGCGATGGATGCCGCGGCGAAGAAGTACGCCGGCAAGATCAAGTTCGTCGCCGTGGCCGTGTCGGTGAATCAGTCGGCCGAACGCGCGAGGCTCTATGCGGAGAAGCACGCGCTTCCGCTCGAGGTCTACTTCGACAAGAAGGGCAACGCCGCCGACGCCTACGACGCGGCCGCGACATCGTACATCGTGATCCTCGACAAGACCGGCACCGTGGTCTACACGGGGCTCGGCGGGTCGCAAAATCTCGACGCGGCGATCCGAAAGGGGATCGGCGGCTGACGCCGTCTAGATCGACTTGGCCGCCGCTCCGTCGCGCTTCGTGAACAGCAGCGTCCGTCGCCGGCCGGCGACGGACGTCTGCACGACGTTCACCTGATCGTCATAGCGGTCGAACAGCACGCGGTTCGTTAGGCGCACGCCAACCCGGCCCGGCGCCGGCGGTGTCCGCAGCGTCACCCAGAGGAGATCACCGCTACGCCGCACGCCGGCGAGGCCCAGCGTGACGCGATGTCCCGCTGCATCGATCACCGCGAGCGTGCGCGCAAGGTAGCGCGCGGTTGCGGAGTCGGGCGGCGTCGCGACCGGAGCCGGTTGGGGGCCCGCGCGACCGAGCGCCGCGGCCGAGAGGTCGTCCACGAACGCACGCAGCACGATCTGTACGCTGCCGTCGGCCGCGATCGACAGCTCCGACAGCGTCGTGTGCAGCGGATGTGAGTACGCTCGACGTGCGGTGGCACCGAGAGCGCCGAGGAATCCTGCCGCGACGACGGCGCGCCTGACGAGGACGAACGCACCGCGAGATCGCGAGCCAGGCCCACGCGTTACCATGGGGACCGTTCCAGCATCCACCGCGCGGCGACGGACATGACGAGCGTCGACACCGCGAGCGTCCTGACCCGGACCGCGCGCTCCGCATCGTCGCGGCGGGCCGCCCAAACGACCCTGGCGATGATTCGATCGAGTGCTGTGAACGTGATGAACGCGAGCGCGATCACGATTAGTTGGCCGACCTCCAGGCCGAGATTGAAGCCGAGGAGCGGCGCCGCGAGGTGATCCACGAACAGGCTGCGGAGATAATTGGCGAATCCCGCGCCATGGACGAGGCCGAACAGGCCGGCGAAAACAGGCCGGTACCGACGTCCCCACATGGCGGTCGAGCGGTCGCGGACGATGAGATTCTCGAGCGCCGTGGCGAGGATCGTCACGGGTATCAGGAACTCGATCAGCGCAGTCGGAAGACTCAGCGCACCGGTGACGGCGACCGCCAGCGTCACGGAATGCCCGACAGTGAATGCCGTCACGACCCACACGCATTCCCGCCAGTCCCGGAATCGGTAGATGGCGGCGAGGGCGAACAGGAAAACGATGTGGTCGACGCCGCGCGGGTCGGTGATGTGGCGGAAGCCTAACGTGGCGAACGCGATGAGATCAGACACCGGGGCGTCCTCCGAGGGCCGCCAGCGTGGCCTGCGCGAGCGGACTCTGCGTCGCGCTGAACATCGGATTGAGGGTCAGCGTCCTGCTCAGCAGTGACCGTGCGCCGATCGAGTCGCCCGCTGCCACCGCGATCATCGCGGCATGATAGAGCAGGATTGCGTCTTCGGTTCCCTGTCCGAGCGCGAGCGTCGACGCCTTCCGCGCCTCATCGATGCGGCGCGACTTGTACAGTGCCCACGCCAGCAAGTCGTACCCGTACACGTCCCGCCGCCCGCGGATCTCCGCACGGGCCTCACGGAGCACGCGCGGCACATCGCGATCGTGATCCAGCAGGAACAGGCCCCATGCGCGGTGAATGGACCCCGGCTGGCTGAGCGCGCTCACCGCCATCGCGTCGGCGAACGAGCGGGCCTGCGCCGTGTCACCGAGAGCCGCGTAGGCATCACTCATCGTGCCTAACGTCGCCGGATCCAGCTGGACCGAGATTGCCTTCGATCCGTAATCCACAGTCGCTCGCCAGTCGCCGCGGGCGCTCGACAGTCGCGTCAGGCCACCGAGCGCACGGTAGTCCGTTGGCAGCACGACGAGCGCGCGCTGGAAGGCGGAGTCGGCGGACTCGAGCTGCCCCGCGCGCAGGTGCAGCTCGCCGAGGCGGTAGTGGAACCACGCCAGCTGCTCACGGGGAACGTCGTGGTTGGTCGCGAGACGCGCAGCGGATCGTCGCAGCAGCGCACGTGCCTTCTCGAGCCGACCGGTGATCTCGTACCACCGTGCGAGCCGCGCGGCGATGGACGGCTTGTCGGCGTCCGACGCAACCGCCGCGAAGTGGCGCGCCGCGCTCGTGTAGTCGCCTACCTCGAGCTCCACCTCGGCCAGCAGTGCCGTGTGGCTCGCATCGGTCGTGTCGGAGGCGTAAAGGCTGCGCGCAACGCGCAGCGCCTCCGCGAACTCGTGCTTCGCGAGCAGCGCGGACGCGAGCAGCACGTACGTCGGTGTGTTGTGGGACTCGCGGAGGGCCAGCGACTCCCGTGCGAGCGCCGCCGCGCGCTCGTAGTCGGGATAGCTGCCGGTTTCGCGAGCGCGCTGGAGGTAGAGTCCTGCGAGTCGCGACCGATCCGCGGCGCTGAGCGAGTCCTCGCTGATCCGGCGTTCGTAGAACTCGATGTCCAGCGAGCGGATCTCCGATTCGGACGGCGCTGGCGGACTCGGCGCCGCGGTGACGCGGTGTGGGCGGCCCATAGCCAGCCCGGCCCCTATCGCAATCCCCGCCGCCACCGCGGCCCATGCTGCACGGCCCATCTCCCCTCCACGACGATCGGGTACCGGACGAGCTATCGGCTCGCTCTCGTCCAGGTACGCCGCCGGTCGGAGATCGGATTGGGTGTCGACCTACTCCGCAACATTCGATGGATCGCCCTATTTCCGCCCATCCCAGCCAGGCCCGCGCAACACGACGCCGGACTTCGCGCCGGTGTATTTGCCCTTCTCGAAGGCGACGACGCCGTTGACCAGCACGTAGTCCACACCCTCCGACGGAAGTGATGGTTCGGCGAACGTGGCTCGATCGCGAATCGTGACCGGGTTGAACACGACGATATCGGCAGCGAGCCCCGGGGCGAGACGCCCGCGGTCGTAGGCGCCGATCTCGTTGGCGGCGACGGCGCTCGCTCGCTGCACCGCCCCCTCCAGCGAGAGGACGCCGAGCTCACGCACATAACGCGCGAAGATCCGAGGAAAGGCGCCGAACGCTCGCGGGTGCGTTGCGATGTCGCTCGTCGCCGGACCCACGTCGGTGTCGAACGAGGTGAACTCCTCCCGCATCGCCTTGATCTTGTTCGCCTCGGACATGCTCTGCGGCATCGCGAACGCGCGGCCGGACTCGGCTATCGCGAAGAAAACGTCCCACGGATCCTTTCGCGCGCGCTCACCGATGGCTTTGATCGAGAGCCCACCGTATTGCGCGTATTGTGGGTGAACGATACCACCCAGGATGATGCGGTCCCAGTCGCGGCCGGCGTGAGCGTACCAGTTCTCCCAGCCAGCCTCCTCCTCCATCTCCTTTCGGATGCGCGCGCGCATGGCCGGGTCGCCGAGCCGCTTCGTCAACGCGTCCTGGCCCGCCTCGGCGTTCCGAGGGTGAATGAGGGCGCGGATGCCCAGACCATTGTTCACGTAGGGGTAGATGTCCACCGCCACGTCCTGGCCGCCAGCTCGCGCTTCGCGAATCCGCGCTAACGCCAGGTCCATCTTTCCCCAGTTTGCTTGACCAGCGGTCTTGAGATGGAAGATGTGCACGGGGGTGCGCGCGTTGCGGCCGATGCGCAGCGCTTCGTCGATCGCCTCGAGCAGCCGATCGCCCTCGTTGCGCATGTGCGTGAAGTACCGACCACCGTATCGGCCGGCGACCGAGGTCAACGCGGTGATCTCCTCCTCGCTCGCATAGATGGCCGGCGGGTAGATGAGCGATGTTGACACGCCGATAGCTCCGGCCTGCATCGCTTCCTCCACCAGGTCCCTCATGCGCTGAAGCTCGGCAGGCGACGCCTGTCGCGCAGAGTCACCGATCACGATCTGGCGCACGCTCGTGTGGCCCACCGTCTGTGCCACATTGAGCGGCGTGCCCGCTGCCTCGAGACGCCGGAAGTACTCGCGCATCGTGCTCCAGCCCAGCGCACGCGCGCGCTCCGCGTTCTGCGGCGCCGACGACTCGCCTTCGCCGGCGTTAATGGTGGTGATCCCCTGCGACAGCAGGTTGATGGCGACGTCGCCCGGCACGCGCGTGAACATATCCGCGCTCTGCCCCATCATGTCGACGAACCCCGGGGCCACGACTAACCCCGTGGCGTCGATGACCCGTCGTGCTCTGACGGTGTCGGGACGACCGATCATCGCGATCCGGCCTTTCGACACGGCGAGGTCGGCTCTGTACGAGGGTGCCCCGGTCCCGTCCACGATGCGGCCCCCGCGGATGATCAGATCGTACGTAACGTTCTGCGCGCCCGCGACGGACGACGCGCCGGCCAGTGCGAGAGCGACGACCAGGTGGCGTGACCTCACGGTCGATCTCCTATGTCTTCTGGTGTGTCGTGCCTAAGCCTTTCGCAACAGCGAGCAACCCATCGACCATCGCCCGCACATGGTCCGGAGTCGACCGCGGATTCATCATCGTCACCCGAAGTACCCGCCGTCCATCGAGCAGCGTTGCCGTGATCCAGCCAACGCCCGAGCGATTGTACCGCTCCCGGATCTCGCGGTTGATCGCGTCCAGCGACTCGTCGTCCATCCACCCGTCGCCGACGTACCGGAAGCAGAGGATGTTCGACTGCGGTTCGTGCAGCACCACGAACTCACGCCGCTTCGCAAGCTCGTCGCGAACTGTGACCGCCAGGTCGCACAGGTGATCGTGGAGGGTCCCCAGGCCTCGACGACCCAGGCGCTGCAGCACCACCCACAGCTTGAGCGCGTCCGCGCGACGCGAGCACTGGAAGCTCCGCACGCCCTGGTCGCGTACCCGCGCCTCGCCCTCATCGCCCTGAAACAGATACGGCGCGCGCTGCGCGAACGCCGCCTGCAGGTCGCGCTCGTTGCGCACGAGGAGCATGCCTGCCGGAAGCGGCAGCAGCATCATCTTGTGCGGGTCCCAAGCGATCGACCGCGCACGCTCGATGCCTCGAACGCGATGCCGGTGACGCTCCGAGAGCAGCGCCGTCGCACCGTGGGCGCCGTCGATGTGCAGCCAGACTTCTCTCTCCTCGCACATCCGGCCAATGGCGTCAATGTCATCGAACGCGCCCGTCGCCGTATGTCCCGCGGTCGCGACCACTGCCATCACGGGCACGGCGAGAGTCCGCAGGCGATCCAGCTCCCGCTCGAGTGCGGCGACGTCCATGCGGTAGTCCACCGAGGGAACGACGATCGCGCTTCGTATGCCGAGCCCGAGCTCCGCCACCGCGCGTGTCACGGCGTAGTGCGTGTGCTCGCCGCAGAGCACGACCGGCCGCGGCTCGGCAACACCGTTCATCCAGGAGTCCGGGAGCGCGGCGGCGCGCGCCGCGAGCAGCGCCGAGAACGTCGCCTCGCTGCCGCCCGACGTGAACGTGCCACCACTGCCTTGCGGGAATCCCACCGCGTCGCACATCCAGCGCACCAGGCGCGTCTCCAGCGACGTGAGAGTCGGCGACATCTCCTCGACAGCGAGCGACTGGTTGAGCGACGAGATGACTGCGTCCGTCCAGACAGCCGTCGACAGCGGGAACGACACCTGATGGCCCATGTACATCGGATGGCCGAGACGATTCGCGTCTGCCATGATCTCCGAGCGCACGCGGGCAATCACGTCCTCCAGCGAACTGCCGTCCTCAGGCATCGGCTCGTCGAACCGCGCCTCGACCTCGTTAGGTGCCACACCCGAGGACACGGGCCCCTCGCCTCGCCCCGTAGCCTCGAAGTACTCCGTCGCGAGCCCGATTACCACTGCGGCGGCCTCCGGGGTCGCATCGCGCTCGAGCTCCCGCATCACTGCGTCGATCATGTGGGTTGGACGGAAAGGACGCCTCGCAGCGGAAGCGTCAACAGATGTGTGGCGGGTTGCGGATCGTTGCTCAGCGAGCAATCGATCCGTGTGATCTCCGCGGCGTCCTGGATGCGCATCGTCAGGAGCGTGCGGCGCTCGTCGGCCGAAAGCCGGCGGTAGAAGCTGAGCGTGATGTGTGGTGTGAAGGCGAATCGCGGCGGCGCGTACGTCAGCCCGCTCCGGGCGATGCGCTCGTGCAGCTCCCGCAGCGGGCCGTAGGGACGCAGCGGCAGCACGATGATCTCGGTCTGCATGAACCGCATCGGGGCGCCAAGCGCGAGCGTGAGCGGCGGTGTCGTGGTGGCTATGGGCTCGATGGCGACGCGCAGCTCCTCGACGCTGGTCGTCGGTGCGATCGGTCCGGCGCCTGACGACCCGATGATCGTGATGTGCGGGGGCATGAGCCGCGCGAGCTTCGGATCGAAGCGAGCCTGGATGTCGGCAATCAGCGCCGAGAGGGCCGGCTGCAGCGGCGCGATGACGTAGATGCCCGTCCCCGGACGCCATCGCCGGGGCGGTTTCGCGGGGGAGGCACCCGGCTTCGCCTTCACCGTATGATCGGGACCATTGCTGGCGGTAATATCGACACCCGTAAGGCTATCCCGCCATTGGCGGCGACCTCTACCCTGGCGTTCATGCGTCGGGCAAACGCGTCCGTGCCTGCCTCTAGCGCTCGAGATCGACCACCGCATCATTCCGCGCGTGACCATCACGACTGCTGCGTCGGCGGCGCTGCGCCGCGCAAACGACATGTCCTCGCTGGCCCTCGGCGCGCTGCCGTCGCCGGTCGAGGAGCTCGTGCGGCTCCGCAAGACACTCGGCGTCGGACCACACCTCCTCGTGAAGCGTGACGACGCCATCTCGTTTGGGTTCGGGGGCAACAAGGTTCGAAAGCTTTCCATAGTTGTCGCGGATGCCGTCGCGGCCGGTGCGGACACGCTCATCACCGTCGGGGGCATTCAGTCCAACCACGCCCGCGCCACCGCCGCGACCGCTGCGAAACTCGGCTTGCGATGCCACCTCATTGCGAATGGCGCCAGGCCAGACCGGCTCACCGGCAACGCGCTGCTGGACGCGCTGCTGGGCGCCGAGGTCGAGTATGTGGCGGATCGAGCCGAGCGCCTGCCGACCATGCGACGTGTCGCCGAGCGACTGCGCTCAGCCGGCGCGAAGCCAGCCGAGATTCCGCTCGGCGCGTCCACATCGGCGGGCGCAATCGGATTCGTACGCGCGATTGGCGAGGTGGTGCACCAGGGTGTTCGTCCCGACGTGATCGTGCACGCGACGTCATCGGGCGGAACGCAGGCCGGCATCGTGGCGGGCTGCGCGCTGCACGGGCTGTCGACGCGAGTGATCGGTGTGAGCGCCGACGATCCGGCGGCCGACGTCGAGCGAACGATCCGATCCATCATCGGGGGGATGGAGGAGCGGCTGGGAGAGCCGCTCTCGGATGTCGCGCGCGATGCGTCGATCGAGGTCGACGACACGTTCGTTGGTGGTGGTTATGGCGTGCCGACGCCGGCGTCCATGGAGGCACAGCAGCTCGCGGCGCGCACCGAGGCCCTGTTCGTCGATCACACGTATACGGCGAAGGCGCTCGCCGCGCTCATCGCCTACGTTCGCGACGGGCGGATCCCGAGCGACGCGACCGTCCTGTTCTGGCACACGGGCGGACAGGTCGGGTTGTTCGCCTAGCGGCTACCAGCTTCCGCGTTCCCCCGACGCCGCCACGACTGCCGCCAGTCGTTCGGCCGCGTTCCGCCAGTTCGTCTCCACTGCCGCCCGCGCGCCAGGCGCGTTGCCGCTGCGGATGGCGCGCACGATCGCGCGGTGCTCGATGACCGACGTCTGCAGCTCGGCCTCGAGCATGCTGACGTACAGGCGCTCGTAGCGCTCGGCCTGAGGCTTGACGGTGGCGTGAATGGAAAGCACACGCGGGCCCGCGGCTCTCATGTAGCGCTGGTGGAACTGCTCATCGAGCTCGAAGATGCGGCCGTGGTCGGGACGCTTCGAGGCCGCGGCCGACGCGAACGCTTCGTTGATGTCGGCGAGCGACGCGGCCAGCGCCGTGCGCTGGGGCAGCGTGCCTAACGCAGCACGATGGGCTGCGAGGCCCTCGAGCGCGCCGACGAGGAGAAAGAGCTCGCGAGCGTCCTCGCTCGTCAGTGGTGCGACGGTCGGACGGGTCTGTTGCAGCGTGGGGGAATCGACGACGAACCCCTCCTGCTGCAGGCGCTGGAGCGCGCCGCGCACGGGCGTTCGGCTCACGCCGAGACGCGCGGCGACGTCCGTCTCGACGATGCGCGCGCCGGGCGCGAGTCGTCCGTCGATGATGAGCTCGCGCAGTCGCTCGTACACCTGCTGCGGCCGCGCGCGCTTGCGCGCTTTCCCTGGAACGGTCATCATTGTATCGGAATTTGTATACAAAACTCCTTTTATTTACGAGCGGACCGAACGCCGTGCAAGAGTCGTCGACACAAACACCCCCACCCGGCACCGAGCCTGACGGTCTCGTGCTCCGTCCGTTGATCTCGACGGCCGACTACGATGAAGCGGTCGCGCTTCAGGACGATATTTGGGGGGCGGGCTTCAGCGACCGGGTTCCGGCGTCGATCCTGCGCGTCGCCCAGAAAGTCGGGGGCGTCTCCGCCGGCGCGTTCGATAGCCGCGGCCGCATGATCGGCTTCGTGTTCGGGCTCACCGGCGTGCGCGACGGAACGCTGGTGCACTGGTCCGACATGTTGGCCGTTCGCGAGGAAGCGCGCGGCATGCGACTCGGCGAGCGACTCAAGCACTACCAGCGCGACATCGTCCGCGCGATGGGGGTCGAGAAGATGTTCTGGACGTTCGACCCCCTCGTGGCTCGCAACGCGCACTTCAACCTGAATCGCCTCGGCGCGAGCATCGCGGAATATCTCCCGAACTTCTACGGATCGAACACCGGCAGCATCCTGCACGGCGCGCTTCCAACGGACCGGTTCGTCGCCGAGTGGGTGATCCGCGCCACCACGCCGGACAGTAAAGCAAAGAGTCCGGGCGCGCCCGGCACGCGAGCACCTGCCGACGTGCCGGTCGCTACCACGGTGCATGGCGATGAGATTCGCAACGTGACGCCATTTCCGGATGCGCCGCTCGTGCTCGTCCCGATTCCGTCCGACGTCGAGTCGGTGCTCCTGTCCCACCCGGACCAGGCGCTCGCGTGGCGCCTCGCGACGCGCGCCGCCGTGACGCACTACCTCGCGCGCGGTTACCGCGTGACCGGCTTTCGTCGCAACGACCGCGGTCTGCCCGCCTACGAGCTCTCGAGCTCCCCGTCCACCAACCACGCATGATCACGCTGAGCAGGATCCGGCTGCGCGAAATTCGACTTCCCCTCCGTGCGCCGTTTCGGATTTCCTCGGGCGTCGTGTCCGACCGCCGCATCACCCTGTTGGAACTGACGGACACGAGCGGCCTCACCGTGTGGAGCGAGTGCGTCGCGGGCGAGGCGCCTAACTATTCGCCCGAGACCGCCGACACCGCGTGGATGGCGATCTCGCAGTGGGTCGCCCCACGCGTGATCGGGCGCTCGTTCGCGCACCCCGGTGACGTCCACGACGTGCTCGACAAGGACTTCCGCGGCCACAACATGGCCAAGGCTGCCGTCGAGATGGGCATGTGGGCGCTCGCGGCCGAGCAGGCAGGCCTTCCGTTGGCGCGTTTCATCGGCGGGACGCGGGACACCATCGCGACCGGCATATCGCTCGGGATCGAGCAGTCACCGGCAGCGCTCGTGGAGCGGGCACGAGCGGCGCTCGCCGAGGGCTATCGCAAGGTGAAGATCAAGATCATGCCCGGCTCGGACGTGGAGTTCGTGCGTGCCGCGCACGAGGAGCTTGGCGCCGAGGCTCCGCTCATGGCTGACGCGAACAACGCCTACACGCTCGACGACGTCGATCAGCTCGCCGCCCTCGACGCGCTCGACCTGATGATGATCGAGCAGCCGCTGGCGTGGGACGACCTCGTTCGGCATGCCGAGCTGCAGCGTCGGCTCGAGACGCCGGTGTGCCTGGACGAGTCCATCACATCGCTCGACCGCGCCATCGACATGCACACGTTAGGCGCCGGACGCATCATCAACATCAAGCCGGGGCGCGTCGGCGGCTTCGGCCCCTCGATCGCCATCCACGACTACTGTCAGGAGCACGGGACGCCGGTCTGGTGCGGGGGCATGTTCGAGAGCGGCGTCGGCCGCGCGTACAACGTCGCGCTCGCGTCGCTCCCGAACTTCACGAAGCCGGGCGACGTCTCGCCGAGTGCGCGCTACTGGGAGCGCGACGTGGTGACGCCGGAGTGGACGATGGACAAGTCGGGGATGGTGCACGTTCCCCTCGACAAGCCGGGGATCGGCGTCTCGGTCGACATGGATCGTGTCGAGAACCTGACGGTCCGGACTGCAAGCGTCGGCTCGTCGTGACACCCCCCGCCGTACTGCTCCCCTCGCTCCGCTCGCTGTTCACGGAGGCGGACGTCTCCCTCCTCATCGGATTGAGACGCGACCTCCACCAGCACCCCGAGCTGTCATGGAAGGAGCAGCGCACGGCGGATCGCCTCGCGTCCGCCGTGACGGCCCTCGGTGCGGCGGACGTCGCGCGTGTGGCGGGGACGGGGGTCGTCGCGCGTTTCGCGGGGCGTGACCGCTCCGCACCCGTCGTTGCGGTGCGCGGTGACATCGACGCGCTCCCGATCGAAGAGGCGACGGGGCTGCCGTTCGCCTCGTCGGCGCCCGGCATCATGCACGCCTGCGGCCACGACATTCACGGCACCTGGGCAGTGGGCGCCGCGCTCCTCCTCGCGCGACAACCCGCCGCTGGCGACGTGCTCGTCGTGCTCCAGCCCGCGGAGGAAGTAGGCGAAGGGGCGAAGGCCATTCTCGAAACGGGCGCGCTTGACGACGTCCGTGCCATCTTCGGCGGCCACGTGGATCGCCGCTTCGCGGTGGGTCAGGTCGTCGCCGATACCGGGCCGCTCGCGGCGTCGACCGACACGTTCGACATCGAGCTCGTAGGAAAGGGCGCCCATGGGGCCCGCCCCCAGGAATCCGCGGACCCGATCGTCGGCGCCGCGGCGCTCATCTCGGCTCTGCAGACGATCGTCGCGCGTCGCATCGATCCCGCCGCGGCGGCCGTCGTGACGGTGGGAACGGTCCACGCCGGGACGGCATCGAACATCATCCCCGAGCGTGCCGTGCTCACCGGGACGCTCCGCGCCACGACGCCCGAGACACGTGCGGCCATCGGCAACGAGGTCGTACGCCTCGCGGAGGCCGTAGCGGCAGCCTACCAGCTCACCGCACGTGCTACGGTCCACCCGGGGACCCCGCCCATCGTCAACCCACCTAACGCGGCAGCATGGGCGCGCCAGGCTGCCGCCGCGGTGCTTGGCGACGCGGCCGTCGTCCCGTTCGGCGTGACCAACATGGGCGGCGAGGACTTCGCGTTCTACCTCGAGCGCATGCAGGGATGCTTCATGCGCGTCGGAGCGCGGGAGGAGGGCGGCGAGCGTCTCGCGGCCCACTCGCCGCGTTTCACGGCGGCCGAAGAGAGCATCTTCGTGGGCGCGGCGGTGCTGGCGGAGTCGGCCCGCATCGCGTCCGCGGCGCTGCGCGACGCGGGCGTCGGAGCCTAACGAGCCGACCGCCAGCGGGCGGCGTCGCGGCGCACGGCGTCGAGCAACGCCTGCGGCAGCACGAGGTTCACGGGACGTCCGCCCCCGGCGATCTCCACCGAGTACGCACCGGTCTTCGCGAAGTCGTCGAGGCGGAACACGAGCAGGCGCTCGTCACGCACGGGCCGCTTTCGATCCTGATAATCCTTCGGATTCACGACGGCCGCGAAGCGCGCGGAATCGAGGGCGACGATCTGCTGGCCGTCCCGAAGGAGTCGCGCAGACCGAACCTCCGTACGATCGGACTTCGGATCGCTGACGTCCGGGAACGTCTTGTACTTGAGCAACGGAACGCCGTCGGGAACGACACTGAGCACGATGACTGGACGCCGCTCGCTCACGGTCGGCCGCAAACCCGTCCATGCCTGGATCGGGTCCATCAGCGCGTACGGATACTTGTTGAGCTGGAACGGCGAATCCCAGTAGGCCTTGGTGCGGGCGATCGCCGAGTCGCGCCAGGCGATGACCGGCGGCGTCATCGCGAGGACACGGTAGCCCTGCGCGGAGGCGCGGTACGGCGTGAGATCGATCGTGTCCTTCCGGGCCGACTCACGCGTGGCCTCGGCGGGATACGCGGGCGCCGGCCACGCCGGAAGCACCGTGGGGCTGGGCGCGGTGAATCCGTCTCGGCCGACGCGGGTCTTCGCCGCGCGAACGGCCGCGTCGATCGCCGGCGCCATCGCGAACGTCGATTGACCACCGCGCTGCGTCGCGAGCGCGACCACCGACGGCGCCGCCGAGACGATGGGTCGTCCGGCATCGGCCCGGGTGATGCTCAGCGCCGGACGGGACTTGCCGTCATCTCCGGCGCGGGCTGCCCCACGTCGCGCGGAGGATGTGAAGGAAGATCCCAGTGCGACAAGCGAGTCGCCGGCTTTCACGAGAGTATCCCCGCCGACCGCGAGGACTCGATAACCCTGCCAGGGCTGAAGGGCGACGGCTACGACGGCCACACCGGCGGTCCGATCGCTGGCCGCGACACGCCCGCGGATGCGGGTCGCACCATCCACCTGGACATCGATGATACTGTCGCTGGGCACCAGTGCGGACGATGTGACGACGAGCCCGGTGCCGCGCGCGGTGTCGGCGAGGAATCCAGTTCCCCGGCCTTCCGTCGAGAGCACACCAACCACGCCCGGGCGCATGCGCGTGACTGCAGAGTCGAGCGCGAGGCCAGAGGCGGTCGCCCCGATCGCCGCCGGGGCGACTGTTGTCGACTCGACCGGAGCTGCTGGCGCGACTGTGGAATCCACGGTCGGTACGACCGGAGCCGGTGCCTGAGCGACTGGTGGCGGAGCGACCGGCTCGGGCGTCGGCGCGGAGCTCGGGCGCATGAAGAGGGCGAACCCTGCGACCGCCGCCACCAACACTCCTCCGCCAACCAACAGGCCCGCGCGGCTCTTTCGCCGAGGAACGGTATCGAGGCCAGGGACTGAGACCGTTGGCTCGTCGGAATCATCGTACGTGCCGACCGCCACTTCTCCGGTATCGCCGGGCGGTATCGTCCGATCAACTGTCCCGCCGCTCGGTGCTCCCGGGAGCACCGCTGGCGGAATTTGCTCGGTTGGCTGCTCCTGAGACGGCGTCGTGAGTGCCACAGCAGCGCCGGAATCGATCCATTCACTGGCGGTCGCGGTCGCGGGAGCACTCGCGGACTCGTCGCGTGCTCCCGTGATTGGAACGTCGAGCGTGGGAACACCGCGTGCCGGCGTGAACGTACGGGGCGGCGTCAGCCGCCGCGTCGCGATGGCACTGAGATAGTGCTCTTCCGTCGTCGTAACCGGCAGCTCTGTAACAGCTTCTGTGAAATCCCGGGCAAAGTCCAACACGTCGGAATAGCGCTGCGCCGGGTCCGCCGCGAGCGCCTTGTCGAACACCTTCTGGAGTGCATCCGGCCAGGCGACATCCGGCTTCACGATTGAAAGCCGACGCGGCGGCTGCGTCAGACGCGCGAGAAGATGGTCCGTCGTGCTGCCGGAGCCGAAGGCGTGTGCTCCCGTGAGCGCATGATACCCGACCAGCGCCAACGAGTAGATGTCCGTCCGCGCGTCGAGCGTATCACCCGCGAACTGCTCGGGGCTCATGTACTCCGGCGTGCCGACCGCGATTCCGGTCGACGTGAGCTGCTGCGATTCCTTCGCCATCACGCGCGCGATACCGAAGTCCACGATCTTCACGTGGTCGGTTCCAGCGCGCGACTTGGCAATCATGATGTTGTCCGGCTTGAGATCCCGATGCAGGATCCCAAGACCGTGGGCGGCGCTGAGCGCGTCGGCCGTCTGGGAGATGATGTCGGCCGCGCGAACGGGGATGAGGGAAACCTCCTGTTCGAGCGTTCGCGACAGCGGCTCGCCGTCGATGAACTCCATCGCCAGGTAGATCAGCCCATTGGCCGTCTCGCCGAAGTCGTAGACGGCGCAGACGTTCGGGTGGGAGATCTGGCTGGCGTTTTCCGCCTCTCGGTTGAAGCGGACGACCGCGACCGGGTCGCTCATGAGCTGCGGGCGCATGACCTTCACTGCGCACCGGCGCTTCATGCGGACGTGCTCCGCCAGAAACACCTGGCCCATACCGCCGTCGCCGAGCTTCGAAACGACGCGATACCGATCGGCGATGATCGACCCGACGAGATCCGTCGAGTTCGTGGCCTGAATCAGCGCGGCGCCGTCGAGGAAACAGAACATGTGGTCTGCCTCGTAGCGCGTACCGCACTGCGGGCAGACTTTTTCGTTTGCCACGAACGCTCCCCAGGTCTCGCTCGAAACCGACGCGGCCATGCGCACGTCGGAGACCCGCCAGGTCGGTCTGCTACCCGGTGGGTCGTGAGCCGTGCAATGTAGGCCGTGAGCACGACCGGTCAAGCTGAGCACGCATCCAGATGGGCACGGCTGGTCGCAGCGACACGGTCAGCTCCCGGAGCCCATGGCGCCGTCGCTCAAGGCGATCGCATGGGCGAACATCGCGCCTGGGATGTCGAAGATCTGTGGGCGGTTCGGCCGGGCGGCGCGAGCCTGCGCCTCGGCGCGCGCGTAGCGTTCGCCGTTGTCCCGCACCGTGTTCGCCGCCTCGGTGAAGTACTGGATCGCCGGACGCGGCGCGATGCCGCGGGCCCGATCGTATACGAAGAGCACCTTCGCGTCCTCCACGACCCGCTTGAGGTCCGCACCCGAGAGACCTTCCGTCGCCTCCGCCAATGGGTCGAGGTCCACACCGCCCAACGGGTCGGGCAGAGCCGACACGCGGTCGGAGAGGATGGCGCGGCGGGCAGCCAGGTCGGGATACCGCGTCTCGAGCCACAGCTCGATACGACCCGAGCGGACGAGCGCCGGCGGAAGGTTGCCGACGTCCATGGCCGTCATCATGACGCAGACCCGGCCCGCGCTCTCACTCTCCAGCCCATCGAGCATCGTCAGCAGGTAGCGATACAACCCGGATTCGCCGCCGCTCTCGAAGATGACATCGCTGTCATCGATGAAGATGACGCCGGGCGCGTTCTGCTTCGCCGCCTCGAACACGTGGGCCACGCGAGCATAGAAGTGCTGCGAGCCGTGGATGAACGTCCCGTCGATCAGAAAGAACTTCCCCCGCAGCCGTCTCGCCAACGCACGGCCGATTGTCGTCTTTCCGGTGCCCGGCGGGCCCGCGAGCAGCACACCTCGCTTCGGCTTGAGATCCAGCTCGGCCGCGAGCTCCACCTGCTCCAGCGGGATGATGATGTGTGCCTCGAGCGCCGCGATGACGTCGTCGATGCCCTTGAGGTCCGCGAGCTCCACCTTCTGGACCTCGTCGATGTCGACGTTGCTCGCGAGCTGTTGCGATCGCAACTCGTCGATCACGCTGTCGGTATCGAGCGGGGCATCGGGAGCGAACGACTCGAACGTTCGCCGGAGCTGGCGCGCGGTCAGTCGGCGCGCGAACCGATGCACTTTCGCGAAGTCGATCGCCGACGCGCGCGTTTCACCGAGCACCGCACGCCCGATGTGCGCATAGTCGGACGCATCGAGTGGCTCGAGCACGATGGCCCGACCCTTCGATGCAACGATGTCGAGTGAGAAATGCTCTCCGCCGAGCACCAGATGCGTTCCGGTCGCCGCACAATGATCGGCGAGGGCGCTCAGCGTCGCCTGGAGGTACTGCCCGCGCGGATAAGAGCCGCACCCCACGACGACGTGCATGAGCCATTGCATGTCATCCAGAATGACGAGTGGATGCTGCGACAGCTCCGCGACGAGTCGTCGGTAGACGGTTTCTTCGAGTGCAAGCGGATCGGACTGCTGCATGTCGTCCATTACGGCACGCATGTCGAGGAGCGCGCCGCCACGCTCCTCGTGCAGCCGGTGCAGCACCGCGGTGCGGCCCATGCCGCCTGCCGAGCGCAGCTCGACCACGTCGTTTCGGTCGATCGCGCTGTTGAGTGCGTCGAGCGCGCGCTGTTGAGCCGGCGACAGCTGAATCGGTACCATGGGATCTCTCGCGTTCCGAGGTCTCGTCCGCTCGGCGACCGCCGGCGGGGACGTTACGCTAAGAGCGCGTAGCGCGACCGACAAGCGGAGAGGGACGGTCGGCACAGATCGGTGCGGAAACGCCGCGGCGCGGCGAGCGTCATCTCAGGACCCTTCCCGTATCGCCGAATGCTCACGCCAACTCAGCGACCCCGCCTGCCGTTGTACGCCGCCGTCGCTGCGCTGGCGATCGCTGCGTCGGCGACGGGGCTCCGCAACGGATTCGCGCTGGACGACCTGGCGCTCATCGCGGGGAACGCCCGCGTCCATACGCTGCACGATTGGTGGCGTCTCTTCCTCCAACCCTACTGGCCGCCACAGTTCGGGGCTTCCCTGTACCGCCCGATCGTGACACTGGGATACGCGGTTCAATGGACCGCGGGGGGCGGCGCCCCCTGGGTGTTTCACGTCACGAGCGTCGCGCTCTATGCCGCAGCCACGGTGCTCGTGCTCGCGCTGTTCCTCCTGCTCCTTCCGCGCAGCGCTGCCTTCGTCGGCGCGGCCCTGTTCGCGGTGCACCCCGTACACGTCGAGGCAGTCGCGAACGTGGTTGGTCAATGCGAGCTCGTGGCAGCGGTGGCGATGCTCGCTGCTGCCGTCATGTACGTGCGAGGGCGACAGCGTGGTGATCTCGGACCCGGCGTGATCGTTTCGATCACATTGTTGTTTGCCATCGCGTGCCTTTCGAAGGAACACGGAGTGCTGCTTCCGGCGTTGCTGCTGGCGCTCGAGCTGTTCGTCGTACGTCCTCACGAGGCTGAACATGGCCTGTATGATCGCCTTCGCCGCGTCGCGCCACTCTTCTTCGTGCTGGGCGCGGTTGCCGTTGCGTACATCGTGACCCGCACGATGGTCGTCGGCGACACGATCGGAGAGAAGCACCTCGTGCCGGTGCACGGCATCGCGCGATTGTGGGTAATGCTGGTCGTCGCGCCGCATTGGGTTCGTCTGCTCGCGTGGCCCGCGCACCTTTCGGCGGACTACAGCCCGCACGAGATCGCCATCCCCAACGGCCCCGGGCCGGAAATCGTCGTCGGGCTCATTATCCTGGCGAGCGCAGCACTGTGTTTCGTCGCGTCAGGTTCGCGGTCGGTGCACGACGCCATCCGTCGACCGGCTCGTCTCGGCCTGGTGTGGACGGCAGTCATGCTGCTGCCGGTGAGCAACCTGTTCTCGGTGATGCTCGTGGCCGAGCGCACCCTGTTTCTGCCGAGCGTGGGCGCGATGCTGCTGGTGGCAGCGCTCGCGATGCTGGTCGTGCAGCGTGCCGGTGAACGCGGGCACGCCCTGGCCGCGGGCGCTGGTGTGGTGTGCGCGACCACAGTGATCGTGGTGGTCGGTGCCGTTCACAGCGCGCTCCGGCAACCGGTCTGGCGCGACGACGCCACGCTGTTCGCTCAGACCGTCAGAGATGCGCCGTCGAGCTATCGTGCCCAGTTCTTTTATGGGCAGATGATGTTCGAACAGGGGCAGCGCGCCGCCGGCGAGCAACATCTCAGGCGGGCCATCGCGCTGAATCCGACCAGGTCCGATGCGTCGCCGCTCAACTACCTGGCGACGCAGTATCGTGTTGCCGGGATGTGCGCGCAGGCGCTCCCGCTGTACGAGCGCGCGCTGGCGGGTGACCGTGCGCGCCCCGACGTGCGGTACGGGCTGGCCGAGTGTCTGCTCGCGAGCGGCCGTGTGGATGATGCGCGACGACTCGCCGAAGACGGCGTCCGGCGTGGCGACCTGGCGACCCTGTTCCGTTCGGTCGTCACGCGGGCCGACAGCGCCACTGGCACCACGCGCTGAGCGCACCGGCCGTCGTTGACGGCCTGGCCCGCCTGACGAGCGCCCCGTCCCTACCGGAGGCGCCTGGATCGCATTCAGCGTTGACATCCACCGGTCCGCCGTGAAGACTCTACCTATGTAGAGTTTTACATAGCCCCGGAGCCTTCGTGCCTCGACCGCCCCGCCTCACGTTGCCAACCGCCATGGTGCTGTTGGCCGTCTCTCGACACTACCGCTACGGTTTCGACATCTCGGATGCGACCGGGTTGCCGAGTGGTACCGTGTACCCGGTTCTCCGTCGGCTCGAGGACGCGGGGCTGCTGCGATCGCGCTGGGAGGCCGCGCAGACCGCGCGCGCCGAGCAGCGCCCACCACGCCGATACTACACCGTCACCACGTCGGGCGCGCAAGCGGTCCGGGACGCGGTCGAGCGCTACCCGACGCTGCAGCGCGCCTTCGATGGTCCGAACCGGTCGCCGGAGCCCCGAACCGCGTGACACAAGTCGTCGTCCCTCACACCGGTCCGCCAGGCACCGACTCGGACCCGCTCGGCCGCGGCGCTGCTCGGCCCCCGGGCACGTGGGTCGTCGCGGCCTGCGCGCGGCTCGTTCCGGCGGACCGGCGCGCGGAATGGCACGCGGAGTGGATGGGCGAGCTCACGTACGCCTGGCAGGTTCGACGCCCCCCTGGCGCAGTCACGATCGCCGCACGCGCCCCGCTGCTGCTCCGCGCGCTCGGCGCATTGTCCGATGCTCTCTGGTTTCGCCGCCACTACGGAAACGTCTCCATGCTCTCACAGGACCTGCGCTACGCGCTGCGCACGCTCATTCGCTGGCCCGGATTCACGGCCGTCGTCGTGCTGACGCTCGCGTTAGGTATCGGCGCGAACGCGGCGATTTTCAGCGTCGTCAACGCCGTGCTGCTTCGGCCGTTGCCGTACACGGATCCCGACCGTCTCGTGTATCTGTTCGGATCCCCGACGGACGGCGACTCGGCGAAGGTCGGAACCTCGAGCTCGTATCCGGACTTCGTCGATTTTCGAACCCGCGCCAGGTCGTTCAGTCAGCTCGCGGCGCTCTCGGTACGCCAAACGACGGTGACCGGCAAGTCGTTCGAGCCTGTGATCGTATCAGGCACACTCGTGACCGCGACCCTGTTCCCGATGCTCGGTGCCACGCCGGCGATGGGGCGCGGGTTCGCACCGGACGAAGACAGGCCGGGCGCGCCCGTGGTCGTGATCGTCAGCGACGAGTTCTGGCGGCAGCGGCTGAACGCGAACCCTAACGCGATAGGATCCGTGCTGGCGATCAATGGGCAACCGGCGACGGTCATCGGCGTGATGCCGCCTCGGTTCGGGTTCCCGGGCAACAGCGCGGTCTGGTATCCAGCCGCCGAGTCGAACGACCCGCGAACGCGCGGCCAGCATTCGTACGTGATCCTCGGCCGCCTCGCTTCGGGAACGACGCTGGGCACCGCCAATCGCGAGGTCGCCGGTATCGCGCGTCAGCTCGAGACGGAATACCCGGGTCTCAATGCGAAGCGCGGCGCACGCGTTCAGGGAATGACGGAGGCTACCGTCGGTGACGTGCGTCCGGCGCTCCTGGTGCTGCTCGGATCGGTGGTGCTCGTGCTGCTGATCGTGTGCGTGAACGTTGCGAACCTGTTTCTCGCCCGCGCCGCGGCACGGGGCCGCGAAGTGGCCGTCAGGACGGCGCTTGGCGCGAGCCGTAGCCGGTTGGCCCGCCAGTTTCTCACGGAGAGCGTGGTCGTGACGGCGATTGGCAGCGTACTCGGCGTCGGCGTGGCGTACTGGGGAAGCAAGCTGCTCGTCTCGAAGGCGCCGCGGTCGATTCCGCGTGCGAGCGAGATCGGCATCGACGCGAACGTGCTGCTCTTTCTGCTCGCGCTTTCGGCCGTGACGGCCGTGATCTTCGGTGTGCTCCCGGCGCTGCAGATGTCGCGCGGAATGCCGATCGCGTCTCTGCGCGAGGGCGGGCGCGGCATGCGCGGTGGACTCGCGCGCCGGGGTCTGCGGCAGGCGCTCGTGGTGGCCGAAGTTGCCCTGGCCGTAGTGCTCGTCGTCGGCGCGTCGCTGCTCGTGAAGAGCTTCTGGAAGATGCAGCGCGTCGATCCTGGGTTCGTGCCGGACCGGATGCTCGCGGTTCAGATTCAGCTGCCACAGTCGCGTTATGCGGGCTTCGCCGATGCCGACCGGGTGCGCGCCTTCTACGCCGATCTGTACTCCCGGATTTCGGCGCGGCCGGAAGTCCAGTCCGTAGCAGTTGCGATGCAGCATCCGCTGTCGCCCGGATGGACATCGAGCTTCACGATTGCCGGCCGGGAACCGCCGCCGGCCGGTCAGGAGCCCGAGTCGAGCATCCGCCCCGTGACAGCGGGCTACTTCCGCGCCGTTGGCGCGAAGCTGCTCCGCGGCCGCGAGATCCAGGAGTCTGACGGCGTCGCCGCGCCGGGTGT